>Ga0209636_10007039_pt1 | contig 11479 bp, 14 predicted proteins | sample DeeMarSWOR152_54_FD_187464 | JGI IMG/M metagenome (GOLD analysis project Ga0209636, IMG submission 187464) | Marine sediment microbial communities from White Oak River estuary, North Carolina - WOR-1-52-54 (SPAdes) (version 2) | ecosystem: Environmental > Aquatic > Marine > Intertidal zone >... | reverse complement strand
CCAAGGGTCTGACGGGAAAACAAGGGGTGGTCATACCCGAAAGCAATGTGCAGAACCTGATGCTCAAAGAAGAGGTGGTTGAGGCTGCCCGCGAAGGCAAATTCCGCATATACGCTGTGAAGACGATTGACGAAGGAATAGAGATCCTTACCGGAGTCAAGGCAGGGAAAAGGAGAGAGGACGGAACCTTCGAGGATGGAACCGTGAATGATAAGGTGGACAAACGCCTCAGGCAGATGGCCGAGAAACTAAGAGAATTCCAACCATTCTTTCCCGAAGAGAGAGCGAAGAGCAAGGGTTAGCCCGAAAAGCAACGAATTTGAGTCGGAGCAGCCGATCAATATTCGTTACTCGATGTCCAGGGTGATGGACAGGGTGAACCCAACCCTATCTTACGGCATGAACAAGATCGTCGGAATATTGGCTGCAATTCAGGCAATCCAAGTCAGCAATGTGATCCCCTTACTGATAGATCGCAGACCTGAGTTTGCATTGGGTCTGTTGGCGAACTCCGCCGCAGGGGTGGCCGCTTTTCCCGTGGCGTACGCCGTTTGGACCAGAAAGAAACACGGGCTATTGATTGCTGCGCTCTTCTCTGTGTTTTCACTTGCAAGCGCCGCTTATTTCCAACACCTTACAGTTACTCACTCTGGAGAAGCGTCTTTTCCGCCGCCGTTAACCGTATCCATCGTTGTTATGGCAGTCAATGTGATACTAGTTGGTCTTTTGGCATCCTTTCAAACTCAGAGGCGTAATTCGACTGATCACTCTCGCCACAAAAACTAGAGATAGACGATGAGCCCAACCAACCCGAAGATGACAATTCTCGAGATAAACTCGATCATGCACCGCTTCGATCTGTCGACCCGATGGAAGGCATATCAGGTAAGCCAAGGAGATCAGAGTCATCACAGTGCCCCTGGGGCTGCGGACCAGTGAGAAAAACTCGAATAGAAAGAAAAGCAGATGGACCCTCGGCAACAATACTCAAGGTGGTTTTTCATCCCCTAATGGTAGAGCCCTATGACGACACCCCAGCGGGTGCACCCGGAAGACTGAACAGCTCAATAGACCTCCTTAGGAGTAAGCGGGACTATAGGTTCTTGCAGCCAGCACCTGCCAGCGAGGCAGAGATCTGTCTGGCCCACGATCCCATGCAGATAGAATGGGTAAGGCGGCTTAGCAGCTCGTCAAGAACCGATCGACTGTTCCAAATGGCCATGCTTGCAGCCGGAGGCGCCACACTTGCCGCTGAAATTGCAGTGAAGGGAGAACCTGCTTTCGGGCTAATCAGGCCACCAGGACATCATGCATCTGGAAACAGCAGCTGGGGGTTCTGCTACTTCAACAACATGGCTATCGCCTTGCTGAATCTACGGTCAAAGGGACTCATTCGATCCGCTTTCGTACTGGACTTCGATCTTCACGTAGGCGACGGTACACTCAACATACTTTCCGGTGAGAAAGGCTTCACTATATACAATCCCTCCGGGCATGGCGACGACGAGTACTTAGCCAATGTTGAGAGAGCCCTCGAAAAGAGCCACGAAGTCGATATCATAACTGCCTCAGCTGGGTTTGACCAATACCTCAAAGACTGGGGAAGGAACCTCTCGACACAGGCCTACAAGAAACTAGGTTACCTTATGTACAATTTCGCTGGAGAGCGATGTGAAGGCCGTCGCTTCGGACTGCTTGAAGGAGGATACAATTTCGAGGATCTCGGGATGAATATTCATACGTTTTGTGAGGGTCTCCGGGGAGTCAAGTGACCCACTCATTCAATCAATGCAAAAACGAGAATGTGGGAGGCTCGATCGATCGCAACTAGATTGCCATAAATCTTATATTCGCTGTTGATAAAATCGGCCTCAGATAAAGGGCTGATGTGTCATCTATGAGCTACTTTCTGGATCCTCCGGCGTTATTCCTCATAGGAATCGTTCTACTATTGCTGCAGAAATTCTTCAAGATGAAGTATCAGACAGTAGCGGCCATCGGCGCGTTCATCGCCCTCGTGATTTTCATGGGCGGGAGCATGTTGCTCTACCTCGATGTGATCCGTTGGCCATTCCCAGATACGCAGGGTTCTGTCTGGATGTTTCACACAAACTACACTGGAATAAGAAAGGAGGATGTGCCCGTCCCCTTGGTGGCTGCCATGGTATTGATCTATCCGATTTGGCTCTACCTGGGATATGCTGTGGCCAAGCGGCTAGCAAAGAGACGCATCGATCGAGTGCTGCAACAATCATCTTCTCATACGATGTGCGGTGAAAAACTCGCTGTTGGTTCGATAAGACTTGATATGTCATGACGATTTGTAACGAGACTGCTAAGGGTCGGAACGATCATGAATGCCAGTGAACAGGTGATACTTGCAAGAATTCGTACTTTGTTGGCTCTAGAGAGAAGTTATCTGGCGGAAGAAAGAACTGCACTCGCTGAGTTTAGAACGGGCTTGGCGATTGCCGTAGTAGCTCCGTCAGCAAGCGCCGTTGTTGCGTACATCTTTGCCTTCATTCCACCGGACACCGGCCTTGACTTTTCTCCGCTGGTCTTCGCCTTTCTAGGTATTGTGACGATTGTTGGTGTCCTGGCGAGCATTCGTTCACAATCCAGATTGAAGAAGATACGGAAACACAAGAAAAAATTGAAAGATCGTGAAGACGCGATTATCAAGAGCTCGAAAGCCGCTCATGATCTGTTCGGCGAGCTGATAGACCTTGAGGATGGATAGAAAACGATCGATCGAACGTCAATGGTTCACTCGCGCATCTTTCAAGTTGTCTTTTGATTGTAAAGATGATTGAAAGTGGTGATCAAGGTCAAGCCGCTGACCAGTGATCTGGTAGACTCGTTCAACACGAATCTGAGGGAGGACCCACTCACCAACTTCTTGTACCTTCTTGACCTCCACGATTCGCGAGAACGCAAGAAATCGGAATTCTATTTAGCGCTAAGAGATGACAGAATTGAAGGAAAGCTGGTAATTTATCGTGGGATGGAAATTGCAAGCGTATGGATAAGAGGGAACGAGGAAGCAGCCTCGCGTTTGCTGGAAGCCATTGCGGTTCCGGATCGGGCAATATTCACTGTGGATCGTGAACTTGGTGATGTCATCAGAAGAAGGCTCTCGATTAGGGCTGAATATCCAACTGAAGTGATGGTTGTTAGAACAGGGGAGCATAGGGTTTTCGTCAAACACGAGGTAGAACATCTAAGGGAGGAACACGCGATCAATTATCTAAGACTGTTCAGAGAATATCAACCTTCGCTTGGAACCATAAAGAAGGAGGAGATCCAGAAGTTCAGGGGAGATCTAGAGAAAAGGGACTTTCATGGCATCTTCGTGAACGGAACCCTTGTGTCCACTACGGTCTTGTACGGCTCTCCCGCCTCTGAAGACATCCGGTGGATCGGCTTCACATTCACCAAAGAGGGATATCGTGGGAGAGGGTTTGCGACCTCGACCGTCTCTAGAGCTGTAAGCGATGCCTTTCAAAATTCCGCGGTAAGAAACATCGGTCTAATGGTCAGGAGCACAAACGCGCCCGCGAAACACGTCTATGGGAAGATTGGCTTCAAGAAGCACAGCGAACTTGCCTGGCTCAACTATAACACTGATATGGCTCCCTGATCAATGATGATAAGGTAGATGCTTGGGAAAAGCGATTGTCGATCGATTCAGGTAATCAGTTAATAGGACGCTCTGGCCGCAGAATAGTATCGTATGAAGGTGTTGCTGTCAGGGGCTTCGGGTTTTGTTGGCTTTCATATTACGAATCGGTTGGCTAGGCTAGGCCATGAGATTTTCGCGATTGATGCAAAGCCACCTAGCTTTGCTTTGCCAAAGGGTGTTCTTTTTCGTCAAGCTGACATTACCAACCCAAGGAGTCTGTCCCATGTTGTCGGCGATTTTGACGCCGTAATCAATCTCGCGTCACTTTTCAGCTACTCGGCATCGAGAGACCTGCTGCTTCGGGTCAATGTATTCGGCACTGAGAACCTCATGAATAGGATTGGGAGCTTGACAGCTGAGAGGGTAGTTCACTTCAGTTCGGCCTCGATTTATGGATTCGTGCCGCAAAGTGAGCAACCGATACCCGAGACCCGCAAACCAAGACCTTCGAATAACTATGAGCTGTCGAAGTGGATGCAGGAGAAGATGGTCCGAAGATGTTCTGAAGAACTTGGTTTGAGGCTGGTGATCTTTAGGCCAGCGGCAATATACGGTGAGGGAAGCAGGTACGGCGCCTTTAAGGTGATTAAGATGTACTTGGAAGGAAAGCTCTGGTTCATTCCTGGGAAAGGCAATGTGAGGCCGGCTCTGGTCAGCATTCAGGATGTGGTGGGATTCCTGGTTCATGTGCTACGAAACGAAAGACTGACCTCAGGCAAGACTTTCAACGTCTCGGATGACAACCTTCGCACATTGGAAGAGCTAATGTTGCGAATCTCAGAGGAAGTCAGCGTTCCTCCTCCTAAAATGAAAATCCCCGCCTCCGTTGTCAGGTTGGCGGCAAAGGCTGAGAAGATCAAGGCAAAGATACGCGGACGTGAACCAGATTTCACATCGAGTGAAGCTGAATACCTGCTTCACGACTACCTTCTAGACAATTCGGCCATGAAATCGACTGGGTATCGGCTGGTTGTTCCCGATTCCGCGGATGGCATAGCCCAGATTTTGCGACACGATCGATCCCCATGATGAATTGTCAATCGGACCTATCGAGCTACAATTGATATGATGGGCGTCAAGAAGGCTTTCAGCAGAAGCAACGGTACAGTTTTTATCAGAATAAGGATCCTCTCAAAGCGGTAGGAAGATAGACATATGAGCGTCGGCTTCTTGCTTCAGGGGCTTATCATTGGTTTTTCGATCGCTGCACCGGTCGGACCGATTGGAGTGTTATGCATACGGCGTAACTTAGCCAAAGGGCGAGCCTATGGATTCACTTCTGGATTAGGTGCTGCTACCGCTGACGCCATCTACGGATGCATTGCCGGATTTGGGCTGACCTTCATTTCCGAGTTCTTAATCGCCCAACAAGTCTGGCTTCGTCTCATTGGCGGTGTTTTTCTCTGCTACCTCGGTCTCAAGACTTTCTTGTCCAAACCTGCCAAACAAGCAGCTTCAGTCGAGGGTAAAGGACTCATCGGAGATTATACGTCAACGTTATTCTTGACCGCAACCAACCCCATAACAATCCTATCATTCGCGGCGATATTTGCGGGCTTAGGTCTAGGAAGCGGAGGCGGGAATTATGTCTCTGCGGCACTACTGGTGCTGGGTGTGTTTGCCGGCTCAACCATTTGGTGGTTTATCCTGAGCGTTTTTGTGAGCGTTTTTCGCACAAGGTTTAGCCTGGGATCGTTGCGATGGCTAAACATAATTTCGGGTATGATCATTGCGGGATTTGGCCTATTTGCTCTTGTTAGTCTGATAGGTTTATTGTAGTGAAAAGATGAAGCTTTGTTCGATCAATATCTCAAAGAAATCGGAATACCTGCGCGCTCTTCATCTCTGTCAATCTTTGGAGCGTAACCTAGGGTCTGGCACGGCCGCGAGTATGAGAAGACCTGTGCCCGCAATGGCTGCCGCTAGAAGGAAAACCGGGGGATGTTCGTAGAGACTTGCCAAGACGCCGCCTAAAAGAGGAGCCGCGGCCGAGAAGGGGGATCTAAGCGCGTGGCCAACGGCTACATAAGTGGGCCTATTCTCAGTCCCAGCGAATTCAAGCAGTATGGAGAACCAAGATATGACCGACGCGCTGAAGGATGCTCCAGCCAATGCAAAGACCAGCCCAAAGGCTGGGACAGATCGAGCAAATACAGCCGCCAATGCAGCGGTAATTCCACAGATGTAACCCAGTTGCATGGTTAGCTTGTGTCCTTTCTTGTCTCCCAGGTAGCCCCAGAGCAGATTGGTGAAGACTTGCGCTGCAAGGAAGACGAAAGTGAACAACCCAATCTCGTCGCCAGTGGGGTGCAGCAAGTCAATAGCGTAGGCTGTGTAGAAGGCAGTGGCCATGCTAATGAAGCTCAGCAGTACTTGACTAACAATGAAGAGGCAGAAATGCCTGTCGCCTCTCAAGACGATCGGTAGGCGACGAAGATAGATCCCCAAGCCTGTCATGGACCTGACGGTTTCCCTCGGCGTTTCCTTTATCAAGGCCAAGAAACCCCAAGACACAAGTGTCAGTAAGAACGCCGCCAAGGAGCAGAAAGCGAAGCCATTCTGGAAGCCATATGCGTCGAGTAAGAGACCTGCAGTCAAACCTCCTAGCGCTCCCACAGCTGTGCCAAGTGAATTGGCAAGGCCAAGGTACTTACCCCTGGCGCGTTGTGACACCGCCCCTGCCATCAAGTCCATCCAAGCGGGTGAAGTCAAGCCCCCTGACGGGGTTGCCACGAAGTAGAGAAGGAAAAAAGAGGGTAGAAGCCAGGAAGGTTTGGCTGAGCCGGCGAAGAAGATGAGTAACGCGAGTACTAGCCAAGGAATTCGTTCGCCAGTGCCTAGCTTCAAGAGGTAGGGTTTTACTCGGCTCAGGCTCTCCACACGGTTTGCCACCAAGACTTGAGGGACGCTGAAGCCCAAGGCCCATATGGATGAAATCAGGCCCACCGCCAAGTCTGAGTCGGTGAAGCTTCGGACGAAAGTTGGGAGGATGGTGACCGAGGATACAAAGCTCATCCCTATCGTGAATATGCTCCAGTCCGCTGTTAGTGCCAGAAAGTTCCGGCGAGAATTGTTGGTTGAGCGCTTGGTCACCGGGTCCGCCGCCGAGAGTTGGCTTCAAGGTTTGAACGTGTGAATATCAAGGTAAACGCAGCGAGCACGACGATGGTAGTTCGGTGCTCGATCCATCAAGATCGAGAAGCTCGAACATTTTTCTTGGGAACCCTGCTGTGGCCGTTCCTCCCCACGAAAGCTATAACTCCAAGCTTTCTTCAACCGTTTGTTTGGTGGACGAGTCTGACCAGCAGAGGACTGATGAGAGCGGTTATCGTGGGCTTCACAGGAGGGGTTGTACTGACCTTGCTCTCCCTCGCAAGGGTCGAATACTTTCCATGGCCTGACTTCGTTCACTGGAGACACGGCTTTCCGATTCTTTGGCTCACACATCAGACCTCAAGCATCGCTGGACCTGTGGACAGATGGTTCATAGACCCAGGCGCGCTGATCGCAGACTTCTTGTTTTGGATATTGCTGACGTTTTTCGTCTATTCAGTCTACAGGTACAGGCCTCATACTCCAAATGCGTCAACATGAGCTTATCGATAAATCGAGGATGCGATCTGATTGCGATGTTACAGTTATCACTACAGTGCCAGATTTGCCTCTGGATATGATGAAATGATTCTCATACAATATCTTATCGAACCCATATGAAACATCAGTTTCGAACTCAATTTTGACAAGTCCTTGGAACGGCGCAGGGATCTTCAGAGGCGGAGTTATTGTCGGCTGGGAATCGATCGCTACAAAAAGCTTAAATGGGACTGTAATATTACAGTATTCTTGATAATATCAAAACAAAGTAGGGAGACGTATGTGTAAGGAAGAAGGGGAATGTGAGTTTGAAGACGATCTGAAAGGTTGCGTGTTGAAGCACATAGGTGAAGCACGCAAGTTAATCTCCAAAGGAAAATTCGGAGATGCTGACGTTGAACTGAGCTACGCTGAAAAACACTTGAAAGAGACGAAAATCCGTTCGACAAAGCGCTAGAAGGACGACTTTCTTACAGTTCAAGATCAAATGAAGGTGACTATTGATGTGCGGCGGCGGATGCAGCGGTTGCGGTCTTGAAGAGTTCAACAAGTTCCAGAAGTACTTCAGGGCTCTCCACTGCCCCACTCGATGGATCATCATTCGCCTCCTAGGAGACGAGGCAAGAAGTACCAATGAGATTTTCGAAGGACTAAAGGAAGCAGGTGAAGGACTTTCCAGGTCAGGGCTCTACTATCATCTTTCTGAATTGGAGGAAGCAGGTATCATCGAATTAGCTGAGTATCGAGAGGCTGGAGGCGGTGCGCCTGAAAAGGTCTGGACACTAAAAACAAAGGAAATCAGGATCAACCTCCTAACGGGATTGCCAGAGGTGCTCGCTCGTGAACACTGAAAATGCAGTAGAAGTTTCAAATCTGACGAAACATTTTGGCGAGGTAGTGGCCGTCGACCACATCAGTTTTCAGGTTAAGAAGGGAGAACTTTTTGGTTTCTTGGGACCTAATGCCGCAGGTAAGACTACCACAGTTCGAATGCTCACCGGGGTAATTAAGCCCGAGGAAGGTACAGCCTCGATTCTGAACTACGACATTCTGAGAGAAGGTCTTAAGACGAGGCAGTTGACGGGAATCGTTCCCGAAATGGCGAATGCCTATGTGGACCTTTCAGCTTGGGACAATCTTATGCTAACTGGAGAGTTGTATGGAGTTCCTAAGAAGCGGAGGCGGGAAAGAGCCAGCAAGCTCCTGAAAGAATTCGGATTGTACGAGCGAAGGAACCACCTTGTTAGAGGTTTCTCAAGAGGGATGAAACAGAAACTACTATTGTGCATGGCGTTGATGAATGAGCCGCAAATCCTCTTCTTGGATGAGCCAACCTCAGGAGTAGACGTGGGAAGTCAGCGACTCATAAGGGATATGATTCGAGAACTCAACAAAAGCGGCGCAACCGTGTTCTTGACAACACATAACATGGAGGAAGCTAACGCGCTCTGCGATAGAATAGCAATTATCAACCACGGCAAAATCGCAACGATCGACAGTCCAGAGAGGCTCCGGATGCGAAGCAGCGGACTACAATCGATTGAAGTGAGCTTTGACAAGGTGGTGAGCGTCGACGAATTGTCGAAGATCCACGGCATTAGAGAAGCTAGGAAGATGGGAGACAAAATGAGACTCTACGTGGATGAACCGAGTGCGGTGTTCGACAAGCTAATTGATATTGCGCGCTCAAAAAGACTTAAAATAATCTCCCTCAACACACTTGTACCTACCTTGGAAGACGTATTCCTTGAACTTGTGAAAGAGAGCTAGGATGGCGATGCTTCTAATGGACAACAATCTTTATCGGGAACAGTTCAAGCGGTCTTTTGCAATCCTCAAAAAGAACGTACGGATCTACTATTCTAAGGGGCCGGTCATCATTTTTGGACTTCTTGTGCCCTTCTTTCTCTTTCTCTCCTTCTATATAGGACGAAACATGCCGGTTGAAGCACTTATCCCAGGACTATTGGGGATGACTGCCTTCTTCACGGCCACTTCAGTTGGCCCAGCGATCGTTCCATGGGAGGCAAGAGCAAAAACCTTAGAGAGACTTGTATCCTCTCCCGTTTCCATCTGGACGATCTTCCTTGGTGATGTGTTTTCCTCGTTCCTCTTCGGAGTGATTGTTTCTGTATCTCCAATAATTGTCGGCTTGTCTATCGGCGTCGGAATTGCTAATCCCCTGATTCTAGGACTTGGGATCATTCTTGCAACATTTTGCTTCGCATCTTTCAGCATACTCCTATCCGCCTATCCGCCAACAGACAATCCAGCCAGCGTAATGATGCTATCATCTATGATCAAATTCCCACTCGTTTTCATAAGCGGGATTTTCATTCCCATTGAAGAACTGCCAGTTTGGGGAAAAACCATCTCTTCGATTTCTCCTTTAACATATTTCACCGATCTAGCGAGGCACTCCATACAAGGGCACAGCTATTATCCAATGACGCTGGACTTTGCTGTTCTCGCAGCATTCACAATCATCTTTCTAGTTGTAGCCATAAAGATTCACGAACGTACTATACGAAAGAGGATCTGATAATTATGGGATATCGATCGATAGAGCCATCCCAAGAAGCTACCGCCAAGATCTAGTCAGGACGTCAATTGAAGACTTGTCTACATCACTGCATCCTCTGTTGACGTTTGCTGATTCTCGAGGTTCTGAAGCCGGACGCCCGGAAACTTCTGGTCTTTGTCGATCGCAAACCACCTATTTTCGCCTCATTTTCAAAAAACGAGCAGCATCGTACACCTAACAATCATTAATAACAGATCGATCGAGACGCACGAGATAGAATGAAGGCTCATTCTCAATCCCCTCGTTTCCGATTGATTCACCAAGTAGTGGTTTCAGATGCCAGCTAGACCCGAATGCCTTGTGTTGTGCCTGTCTCGATGATTCGATGCAGTACCTCGACGCTTCCCCTCGGCACACGCCTTTTGGTCTGCAAGTCAACTCCGAAAAGGCCGAACCTCATACCGAAGCCTTCCGCCCACTCATAGTTATCAGTTAGTGCCCAGTGCAGATATCCTCTGAGGTCCACTTCTTTCTCCTCGACCAAATCCTCTATTGTTCTGAGGTGCTCTGTGATGTAACGTGGTCTGAGCTCGTCCTTGGCGTCAGCTGTTCCGTTCTCCGTCACGTACATGGGCCTTTCGTACTTCGACATCTGCGTCAAGGCCTGTGCAATTCCTTCTGGATACAACTCATGGCCGAAATCCGATGTCGGCCTCCCATCAAGAGAATAGTCGTTGCGACTGCAGGCGAAGCCATATCCCGGCACGATATCAGGCAATACCCGAATACCCGCAAATATCCTGGCTAACAACGAGGACCTGCCTCGGACCACGGCTCGGGTGTAGTAATTTACCCCGAGCCAATCCAACCTGTCTCCCAGGTAGCCCTTGACCTCGTCGCTCTCCCTCACTCCGTCGAAGTTAGTGTCAAGCCAGCCAGAGGTGGTGGATTCGATGAAAAAAGTGTTGTACATTTGATTCAAGAACTGCACTGCTTGGAGATCCTTCTTTTTGGATGTGTCTCTAGGACTTGCCGGGACGACGACGTGAATTATCCCTACCCAGGCTGGGTCGGGACCATTCGGGTCCGACCGAAGTGTGTCAAACTTCTTGATTAAGTCGAACGCTCTTGCGTGTGCCGCCGCCATATTACTCGCGGCGCGCCTGAACGCTTTGATGTTATTATTGATCCCTGGCGGGAACCCTTCGGACCCGACAAGATAGCCAGTTAGGGGGACGATCATTGGCTCGTTGAAAGTGGCCCACATGTCCATCTTGCCCCCGAGTTTCCACGCAAGAAACGCGGCGTATTTCGCGAACTCGACCACGGCCTCCCGATCGTACCAGCCTCTGGGTCCTCGTCGTAGTCTTGAGTCTCTCACCGCGATCGGGTCGTGAAGCCACAGAGGGAGCGTGAAGTGGTTGAGGCAAACGATGACTTTGAATGTCTTTTCCCTGAGATCATCGATCACCATCTCATAGTGGCTCAGCGCCTCAGCGTTGGCAATTGATTCAAGTTTCTGCAGGTCGCCTTCGTCGAGATCCACATGTGCTACTCCACCGTCAGAAGCTATGTCCACGTCTACCTCAACGTCTGACGTATTTCTTGGAAAGATCCTACTCCACTCGATACCGAGCCTGTAGGCGTTCATCCCCAGATCCTTAGCGAGACTGTGGTCC
>Ga0209636_10007037_pt1 | contig 11481 bp, 5 predicted proteins | sample DeeMarSWOR152_54_FD_187464 | JGI IMG/M metagenome (GOLD analysis project Ga0209636, IMG submission 187464) | Marine sediment microbial communities from White Oak River estuary, North Carolina - WOR-1-52-54 (SPAdes) (version 2) | ecosystem: Environmental > Aquatic > Marine > Intertidal zone >... | reverse complement strand
CCTGGGCGGGTTCCCGCCATCTCGGATATGGTGGCTATCTTTGCTATAGAACGTAATACCCACATGCCATCCGTTTGTGTAATGGAGTAAACCCGCCCCTACAGCAGCCCTCGCAGCTAAATACGGCTGTAGTACTAAGAATATTATGAGAAAACGATTTCTAACAGTCTAATTCTACCTCTTTTCCTTCGTCACGTCAATGAGATCTGTTATGGCCAGCGGTATTTCCTCTTGACATTGGTTGACTTTTCTGATATTATCTATGAAGGCTTTATGGCGGGGGTATTTATAGTTTTGACGGAGTGAGAGTTTGGTGTTAAGGACAATAGCCTTTGCTACGGTTTTTTTTGTATTTCTATCCATCTTGACAAGCTGTGTCGAAGGTTCCGATTCTCAAACTTACCGCGGCGGCAGAACCGATGACCTTTATTACCCCCTCATTGCTCTTTCAGTTGAAGAACCTGCGTTGAAAAGTGCAGAAAAAAGGCTTATCTCGCCTGTGGGTGCAGCCGCAAGATCCATTGTTCCCGGTTGGGGTCAAATCTACACGCGCAATAAACTGGACGGCGCTCTCATATTCTTATCAATTGGAGTCCTTGCTGCTGGTGGTGTGCGAGCAGACGCTATCTACCGTCATTTCTATAATGACAAATATACGCCCGCGGTTCTAGCTGATTCTAGCGAGGCCGATTTCTACTTCGATAGATCGAATCAGTATTACAAACTGAGTCGTTTTCTTCTATACACTGCCGCTGGGATTTGGGCTTACAGTATCATAGATGCGTATGTGGATGCTCACATTTATAATGCCCGACAGCAGGTGAGGACGCTTGATATAGATGATGGGATGCTTCAGCAATTGAAACTGGAAGTCGGATTAAACAGAGCAGTTGCTCCAAAAGAAGACGGCCACAAGGATCGCTCCTACTATTTATCTTTCTTCCGCGGAAGCTTATAAGAGGTGATTGAAGGTGTATCGTGCCTATACTTCAGACTCAAGATGGGCTTATGGGCTTATGGGCTTATGGGCTAATAGGCCTATGAGTCTATCAGCCTATGAGTCTATCAGCCTGTTTCTTCTGTCTCTTTTGTCTTGCGTTGTTTTGTTAATGGGATGTGGGGATGTGGAGCCAATAACAAAGCCGCCTCCTCCCGAAGTTGCAGAGATCAGCGCCATTCTGAGAGATAGGTGGAAGCAGGGGTACGAGACGGAGGATCTGGAACTCTATATGTCATCTTTCTGGAAGGATGGATATTTCTATTGGTCCGATATGGCGACCGATGATAAAGTTGATGATGATGTGATCTTTGATAGCTGGGAAGAGGAAAGGGATAGTGCTATCAGAGTCTTCAAGAACTATCGGAACATCGAACTTGAGATCTCGGAGCCACCTGAGGTCAAGATCCTGAATGAAGATAAGACGAAGGCAGAGGTTCGGAATCACTACAAGATCCAATTCTACGTCCCTGAAGGAACATCGCTGCCAGGTGGTTACGAAGCTTACTATGCTGAAGGTGACAATATTTTCATTTTCGAGTATAAAGATAATGACAACGGGCAGCAAGAGTGGAGAATCACTGAATGGCGGCAGAGTGAGTATAGCAAGGAAGAGATCGAGGCTGCCTGGAGCTTGCAGTGAGCCAAGAGCCAAGAGCTTAGCCCCCCGCATAGGTGTGGGCAAGAGGGAGAAGCCCTATGTTCTATGCTCTACGCTTTATGTTCTAGGCTCTAAGTTTATAACTTTCCTTTTGGCGGCCTATTTAGGGATTAGCGCTATAGTTGTCGCCGCTGATGAGGCAAAAGAGCGTTCGGTATACATTATCAGTCCCGGGGATCGGCTTCTTATCACAGTCGCTGGCCATGAGAAGGAGCTAACATCGCAGGTTGTGGTTCGGTCGGATGGAATGGTTACATATCCAGTGGTCGGCGACATCAAGGCTGCGGGATTGACCATTGCTCAACTCTCCCTGGCTATCAGCGAGAAGCTTTCAGCTTTGGGTTACTATGAAGACCCTCAAGTGACGGTGCAATTTATATCATCCAGCTATGAGACTATTTATGTTTTCGGGGATGTGAAGGACCCAGGTGAGAAGAGATTTCCTGAATCTGTGAATGTCGTTGAGGCTCTCGCGGCGGCCGGTGGATTTGAAGAGACAGCCGATCTTGCCAACGCCAAAGTCATAAAGAAGCGAAAGGAAGTTGTTCCCGTTGATCTGAAGAGATTATTGAAAAGCGATATTATGGATCAAGGTGTTGATACGGGACGTCCATACGAACTGTTAAGTGACAGATTTATGCTGGAAGACGGTGATATCTTTATAATCCCTTCAGCTATCAAAGAGGAGCGAGTACATATTATTGGACATGTACACAAGCCTGGTCAGTATTCGGTGAGATCCACTATTAGCCTCATCGAAGCTCTAGCCCTCGCCGGCGGTCCCTTAGAAACATCCGCCGACCTGAAGCATATCAGGATCATCAAGGCAGATGGCAGTATGGTTACTGCAGATGCTACCCGCGCCTGGACCGGGATCGGTGAGAGGCAACGTCCTCCCGACAATCCTCCCTTACCTGATGAAACTGAGAGCAAAGCAGATCCGGATCCAGCATCGAGTATCAAGCATCCAGCATCCAGCATGGTGCAACCTGGCGATAGCGTGGTTGTACTTGAAAGAGGGAAGGTGAACATTCTTGGCAACGTGAAGAGCCAGGGACAGTTCGCTGTAGACGATGATGGGATCAGTGTAATTGAAGCGCTGACTTTGGCTGGGATTGAGGGAGACTCTAATCTGGGAAAGCTTAGAATTGTTAGAAGCACCGGCGAGCAGGTTACTGTTGACGCATCGGAGATATGGAGGCAGCGGGAGCAGAAGATTGAGGAGAAATTGGGCCCGGGTGATACGTTGATTGTACCCAGGGCTTTTAGGATTAACTGGAGCGCTGTTAGTGCTGCTGTGCTGATTGTCAGCACTGTGTATGCCATGTTCAAGTAGCAAGTGTTAGACCTGTCGCGCTCCCCGCGTACGCCGAGGCACCCGTCGCTGAGAGAAAAGAATGGCAGAGAGGGAAGTTCACCTACGCGATTACTTTGCTATCATTCGCAAGCATGATTTCATCGTTGTCGTCAGTTTTATCCTGGTCTTCGGATCAGCTTTAGTCGTAAGTCTGTATATGCCAAGGATTTACGAAGCCGCCGCTATGATAGAAGTCCAGCCTGCCACAACGCCATCAGGATTGTCCAATCTAGTGCCGAATGTCATGTCGCGTGGCGCCGATCAAGTTTCTATGGAGACAATCTGTAAACGGTTCGCCAGTAGATCTCTTCTAGCTGAGGCAATTCGGAACCTCGAGGAACGGATGACACCCGAGGCTCTGGCACCCAGGGTCCGGGCGAAGATTGTTCCAGATACCAGAATGATCGAGGTTGCAGTCAGGATGAGAAGGGACGAAGGCGGCTCCCAGCGTGCTGCCAGAGTCACAAATGAGCTGGTCTCTGTTATGCAGTCTCATCGAAGCGCGAAAACTGATGCCGAGATGGAGACAAGGCAGAAGTTCATCGAGGGGAAGATAGGGGAGGTAGAGCGGGAGATAGAAAACTCAGATCAGGAAATCAGGCAGTTCTTGAGAAGTAGCGGCGACGCCCTCGTGTGGTCAGCCCGCGCTGATTATGTTCTGACGCGGCTGTCGAACCTGATAGAGAACAAAGAAGGGACTGAAATACTCTTGGTCGCTCAACGCAAGAAGCTCGATGAGTTAGAAGCAAGACTAGAGCAGGAACCTGAATGGACAGAATACTCCAAAACCTTCTCGCGAGACGCCTTGTGGGACAAAGACAGAATGGATCTGGCACAGTTGGAAAGGGAGCTTGCGGCGGCGCGTGCCGAGTTCGGAGAAGAGAATCCTAAGATCAAATCCATTGAAGCTCAGATCAGCATGACCAGAGAGGAAATGAAGGACATCGCCCAAGAGGTAATGTCTGCCAAGACCCAATCCCGCAACCCCACATACCAGATGCTACTGAATGAGGTGATAGATACCGAACTCAACTTGATTGCCTATGAGGCGCGACTTGAGATAGCTGAGAAACTGCTCAGCAAACTGAACGATGAGAAGGAGCAGATATTCTCGCAGATGCCGGAGAGTAAATTCCAATTGGATGAGATGCTTCGGGAATCTGGCTATAAGGTGGATATTTATAAAACTCTACTGGAGAAAAAGCTTGACGCGGAGATCTGGGCTAGTGAGAGCAGCGGCGACAACTCCGGTAGGGTAAAAGGCGGAATTGAGATCGTTGATACGGCACAACCCGGGAGCCGTCCTGTCAGTCCCAGGGTGAAGTTTATTGGAGCCATCGCCGGTTTAGTTGGTTTAGTGGTTGGCTTGGCTATGGCGTTTCTGGCGGATTATTTTGAAAATACTTACCAATCCCTCGAGGAAATTAAAGAAGACCTGGACGTCCCTATATTGGGGATAATTCCTCTCATAAAGGATCAACAGCCCGGCACATCCATAATTCCTATCTTGGAATCGCCCATGTCTGCTGAAGCGGAGAGCTTCAGAACTCTAGTCACTAACACAGAGTTCTCTAGTCCTGAAACGCCGCATGACGCCCTTTTGATAACCAGTAGTGGTGCCGACGAGGGAAAATCTTTTACCACTGCGAATCTGGCTGTGGCTATGGCGCAGACTGGAGAGCAGGTTATACTTGCCGATTGTGATATGCGGAAGGGGATCCAGCATGAGATATTTGGTGTTGACAATCAGATGGGATTGACAAACTTGCTTGTGGGGAACGCGGATCTGGAATCAGGCATACAGGATACCCATATTCCGAATTTGAGACTGATAAGTTGCGGGCCTGCCATTCCTCCCAATCCTGTCGAACTTCTGAAATCACAAAGAATGAGCCATATCCTGAGTGAGTTGAGACAGGTTTGTGATGTGCTGCTTTGCGATAGTCCGCCGGTTCTCCCTGTAGCAGATGCCCTAATTCTGGCGTCAAAATTGGATGGTGTCTTGCTGGTAACTGATCTGAATCGTACACCCCGGGAAGTGATCAGGCAGGCTCGGGAGCAACTTTCTAGATTGGATGTTCCGCTGCTCGGCTTAGTCTGCAATAGGGTAGGTTCAGTAAAGTATGATTCCTATTATTACAGTTCCCATGCCAGTAGGGATACGGGACGCCGTGTGTCTACATTAGGGGACAAGCACCGTGTTCGCCCAAAGCTGACGGCGGATAGTTGATATTATCAGATCAGGCTAAGATGAGCTTATAGGCTTAGAGATTAAAAAAACCTCTTGACATGGTAATCTGGAAATGGTATCTTATGGGGGAAAGCTGGTGGAAAACTGAGATAGGCAGGATGCACGCGCCCCAGTGGGGAAAATTCTCCATACCCCTTTGGTCTGATCCCCGCGTACGCGGGGATTTCAAAGTTTGAGGTAAAACTGAGTCTGGGTATAGCTTTCGCTTTAGGTTTGAGAGGAGGCGGTTTCCCCCCGCGTACGCGGGGACCAGTCTAAGGAGGCTAAGTTATGAAGTTTGTGCGGACCCTTTTTCCAACGTTTGACGTTTCACGTTCAACGTTCAACGTTCTTGCGGCTGTTATCTCTCTTGGAGCTTTCGCTGCAGCTATTGCTATGCTGAACGGCTGTGCTTCTATAAGTGCTGGACCGAGTCAGCCGCTTCTGCCGGAGCTTTCTGCGGAGGAAAAATTCTCTGACCGATTTCAGATGGAAGAGGAGCCTCAGTTCTTCTACGATCTGTTCGGCAGGGAGCTGCTGGAGGGCAACGAGGTGCACCAGTACATTGAAGAGAAACAGTTCGATGCTGCTGGTAACCTGGTGGTGGGCCGTACTGGTACGCTGGACAGTGTGCGGTTTGCGAGCCAGTTGGATAGAACTATTCTGACTGAGGATACGTATCGCGGGCGGCATACTGAGTTCAGTATCGGCGACCATTTGACTATTAAGGATAGCACGCTGTTTCCGATGGCGTACATTATGCGTAAGACGGAGTTCGATGGGTTCAGGTGGGATCTTAGTTTTCAACAGCAGAAGCACCTGTTCACTATCCTTAACTCTCGTATTAGCAACCCTGTGTATGCGGCGGAGGTGGGCGCTGCGGGGAGCTTGGCTCCTACTATCGGCAGGCAGAATGCGGATGAGTTTATTGAGAATAAGCGGCTGGCGGGTTTCAGGGGCCAGGGCATGATCGGTGACATTCTGCGGCTGGGCTTCACTTATATGAACCTGCATAAGGAGCATCCACAGCGGATCGATAACCCCTGGACGGGTACTGTGGCGAATACGCCTCCTGAACAGATCGTGCTGACTTTTCGCGATAACTCGCCGGAGGATTATCTTAGCGATAATCCAAACGGTGGGGCTGTAGCGAAGGTGACGTTCCGGATTAAAACTTATGATCCGGATGCGGACCCTGAGCATACTTACCCTTCGCATGCCTTTGAGACGGTGGTGGTGGAGAAGTATCCTAGCGATTTTGCTCCCACGTCTATTCCGGAGGAGGATCCTTACAGTAAGGGCGGCGAGTCGGATGATACGGGGCTGTATCTCCAAGCGAACGGGTTTGACAGTTTCCAGTGCGTGCTGAATATGGAGGATGAAGGGATCGATCCCAGGACGGTGGAGTCTGTGAAGATTGATATGAAGGTGAAGGGCGACTACTTCATAGAGGTCCTGGGGTACTCAAGCAAGAACATGGGCGCTGTGGAGGACCCATGGGCGAAGACTGAGACGGGCGTTATAGACATGCCGTTCCGTGACTACATTGAGGCGCCGGGAGATGACCCTGAGGAGCAGAAGAAGGCGAAGACTATAACTTACGACTACGGTGCGGCGCGCGGTGTGCTGCTGTGGGGTGTGGATATTGAAGGGTCGATCCCGTATGTGGGGTACATACAGGCGCAGTATGCTGAGAACCCCAAGTATAAGCAGTACCCCACCATATCCAAGGACAAGATAGGCTACTCGCAGTTGGCTGCTGATAACCCGGACGATCCTACAGCCAGGACGTTCTCGGAGATAGATGGCGAGAGGTTTGAGTCGAAGCTGGCTGGCGAGAATAACGACGGGCGCGATAAGGCGTGGTTCGTCAATATGAAGCAGCGGTTCGGGAAGCTGTTCCTGGAGGAGGCCATCTTCTCGGTGGATCCGGGCTGGACGACGACTTACCCTGGCTGGGGCGCGAATACGGATCGTGATGCGACTTACAAGATCCCGCGTACCTCCGAAGGCCAGGATCAGTCGCCGTGGGACGATGAGGACTACACGCTGGTGGAGGACGACGATGATGATGACGACTTCCCGGATGATGATGACTTTGATGGCGTCCTGCCGCGAGCGGATGACAGGGACCTGAACGGGATACTGGACTATCAGGAGGACTTCCTGATATTCGAGGCTGATCCGCCCATATTTGAGCAGACGGACGATTTCAATAACAACAGGGTTCTGGATACTCTGGAGGATGATTACGATCCTGACTACAAGTACGGCGCTGATGTGAGTGGCTACCACGTGAGCGGCTCGTATGACATCCTGGCGAATATGAGCGTGAAGCTGGGTTGGCTGAAGGAGAACGAGATCTCTTCTGCCCGAACGGCTGATACGAAGTATGCGCATCTGAGTTATGAGCGTGACATCCCGGACTTTGGTACGTTATTATTCCAGAACCGTTTGGTGAGAGTGAAGGACGACATCATTGATTACGCGATCACCTTGCGGATCGGTGAGGTGGAGCCCTCAGAGGTGAGGGACGAGCTGGACTTTTACGACGCTATGTACAACACCTCCACGATTCAGTTGATGTACACAGGTATTCCGGGGCTGAAGTTGATCACCAAGTACCTGCTTTCTTTTGAGAAGCACTACGAGCCGGCTGACGAGGATAAGATCCGTCCCGATGACCCGACCACGGAGGTGGATGAGGCCATTGACTTCATGCTCATGGACGAGCAGTTGCGTGAGAGAAGGGACAGGAGAGAGTATCCTTTCAACGGTCTGGACCCTGTACTGACATTCGATCAGGCCAACTGGATCCCCAGGAGATATAAAGAGGCGACGGTGAAGTTCAACACGTTTATCTTTAAGACCAGCTATGAGATACCCATCGGTAAGCTGCCGGTAATCAGGTGGTTTGGTGAGGATATGTCCATCACACCCATGTTCAAGTGGATATATGAGAAGAACTGGGATAGGAACTGGCTGGATGAAGAGGGCAAGCCGGCTCTTGACCCGACGAAGGTATCACCTACGGATTACGAGAGTGAGGAGTACCTGAGGTTCAATCAGAATACCCGTGAGACGGTGGGGTTGGTGAGGCTGGATTATGTGTTCACGCCGAGCTTGACGATTCTGGGTGGCTTCCAGTATAGGAAATTAACGAACAGGGATAAGGGTTACAAGGAAGACTTTTTAAAGCCCTGGGGCGAGGATGTGAGGACGCCCATTCGTTGGCGAAATGATATGAAGAAGCGGATCTGGGCTATCCAGGCGATCAATCAGGGCGAATGGTTGGGCTTCAATATCCGTATTCTGGCAGGCTTCCAGCGGACGGAGATTCTCCCGACACCTCTTCCCACCGGGGAGATGAGACCGAAGAGTACGAGTACGGAGACTTATGTGAGGGCGATGATGGGATTCTAAAGGAAGTAACGAGTGACGAGTAATGAGTAACGGGTGAAGAACTTGTTACGCGTTACTCGTTACGTGTTACTGAAATACGGGTGACGAGTGACGGGTAGAACTCGTTACGCGTCACTCGTTACTCGTTACTGCGAACGGAGTGAGCAGCTATGACGAAGCTGAAGATTGTAGCGATACTGGCCGGATTGTTTCTAGTAGGTACACTGCTTATGCCTGGCGGCAGCAGTGTGAATGTGAAGAGATTGTATGAAGAGGCGGAGATGGCTTTTCAGGAGAAGAAATATCAGGAAGCCATAGGCAAGTATGAATTAGCTATTGAGGAAGGTAAGAAGTGGGGAGCGGACACTGCCGTGATAGATGAGGACTTTGACTCTCTGGCAAACTTTAAAATAGCCGTGGCTTACTCGGAGCTGGGCAAGCAGTTGGATGACCCCACCATGTATGAGAAGTCGCTGGAGTATATCCCCGGGATCTATGAGAAGACGACTGTATCGAAGCAGAGGGAAGGATTGATATTCCTCTGGGGGGAGAACCTCTACAGGTTGGACAGGTATGAGGAAGCGGAGCCAAAATTCAGGGAATTGCTGAACGACTACCCGGACAGCAGATTCGCGGAGAACGCATACTACAACCTGGGGAATCTGTATCATGAGTTGAAGCAGTATGAGTTATCGCGGGAAGCGTTCAAGATGGTAATAGACAAATTCCCAAACAGTGATTTTATCGGCAGTTCGCAGTTTTTCATAGCCAGGTGTTTCTTTGATGAGGCTAACTATGACCAGGCGCATCTGGAGTTCGAGAAGGTTGGAAGCGAAGCTAAAACGGATGACCAGGTTCTGCTGGCGCAGGCCAGATATTATGATGCATTTTCCCTGGTTCGCATGGGCAGGAATCAGGATGCGTTGACGGCATATCAGAAGTTTATAGCGGATTTCCCTAATAGCGCGTTTATAACGGCGGCATACTACGACATGGGGACCATACACGGCAAATTGAGGGAGTACGATGCAGCCACCAGGAATTATGAAATGGCTATCCAGCATGCACAGGATGATATAACCAGGGCTCAGATACAGTTTTATATAGGTAACAACTATTTCGATGCGGAGGATTATCAGGCGGCAATAACAGCCTACCAGGAGTTGATGGGAAGTTACCCTGAAAGTGTGGACATACCGCAGGCGCGCTTCATGATAGCCGAGAGCAACTGGCATCTGAAGGATTATGAGACGGCCATAGCGGGGTACACGGAAGTGATGGAGAAGGATCCTGAGAGCGAGAACATACCTTACTGCATGTACCAGATAGGCGAGTGCCACTACCAGATGGGTGATAAGGAGATGGCCCTGGAGTGGTATAATAAGATGCTGGATACCTACCCGGATTCTCCCACGGTCAAGGATGCCACATACTCGAAGATCTGGTCGCTGAATGATCTGAAGCGTTATGAGGAGGCGGATAGTGTCGGCAGAGACTACATAAACAAGTACAAGGACGATAAGGTATATGATATAGCGGCTGCGGAGACGCAGACGCTGCTGGGTGATATAAAGTTCGATGCTAAGGACTACATAGGGGCGGCGGATGAGTACCTCCTTACGGTATCTGACTACTCGGATCTGCCCAAGTTTGATCTGTTCAAGTGCAAGTCTCTGCTGCAGGCGGGGTTGGCGTATTATAAGGAGGCGGAAAGAACGGGCTGGCAGCCCGCTCTACTGACCAAGGCGGCGGATGCGTTCTCAAAATTGCTGGATCAGTATGAAACGAAGTTTGACAAGGAAAAGCGGGAGTTTGAGTACCGGGTCGAGTACGTTACGCGGGGGATAATGAATCTGGGGCTATCATACTCCAAACTGAAGGAGTTCGAGAAGGCGCGGCTGGCGCTGGATATGATGCCCAGAACCAGTTCGGAGTATGGCAACGCCATGTTTTTGAAGGGCCAGACGTATGTTGATGAGGGGAGAGTGGATGATGCGGTAGCCCTCTATCGCCAGATGGTGGAGGATGAGAGTCTGTCGGCCACATCGCGTTCCCTGGCTGCCATGCATATGGCTGAGAGGCTGAGGGACGCCGGACGACATGCTGAAGCGGCGGTGGAGTATCAGAGGGTGGTGGAGGAGTATCCCGATAGCGAGCATGTGTCCACAGCCATGTACCTTGTGGGTTTATCGTACTATGATATTGAGCCGAAGACGCCGGAGAACATGACCAAAGCCATAGAGGCGTTCAAGAAGACAATGGATAGCTATCCTGGGTCGCGGGGCGCGCTGTTGGCGCATCTCAATATGGCCATGGCTTACGACGCCATGGAGGCCTACGATATGGTGGTGAAGGTGGCGGATGAGATAGAAAACCAGTACGCCGACAGCGATGTTGAGGATGCTCCAGAGATGATCGACAGGGCAGTACGCTTGAAAGCCGATGCTATGATGAAGCTGGAGGAGGGGGTATCCACAGATGCCCTGATAGCGGAGTTGCGGAAGGTCGTGGCGAACCCTGTGGGCGAGGAAAGTGGCAGGGCAGCGGCTCAACTGCGAATAGGGACGCTGCTGTACAATGACGAGCGATTCGGCGAGGCTATTACGGAGTATGAGTCTCTGTTGGAGAAGTTCCCGGGTCAGTTTAAGGGTAGTGCGCTCTATCAGATAGCCACGGCGGCGTATCGGATGGATGACTACCAGAAGTCCATAGAAAACGCCCAGAAAGGATTGATGGAACCTGATCTCACGCAGTTCCTGAAAGTGGCCATGAACTACACGCTGGGGCTGGCGTACGACAAGGTGGGGAATGCAGATGATTCCATAGCGGCACTC
>Ga0209636_10007036_pt1 | contig 11482 bp, 14 predicted proteins | sample DeeMarSWOR152_54_FD_187464 | JGI IMG/M metagenome (GOLD analysis project Ga0209636, IMG submission 187464) | Marine sediment microbial communities from White Oak River estuary, North Carolina - WOR-1-52-54 (SPAdes) (version 2) | ecosystem: Environmental > Aquatic > Marine > Intertidal zone >... | reverse complement strand
CTTCACCAGGCTGGCATGGCTCATCGCCGAGAGGGAGGGCATCGGCGACATCCTTGCCGAGGGCACCTACAGGGCGGCCCTCAAGATCGGCGAGATGAAGGGCGTCGACGTCACCCCCTACGCCGTCCACGTGAAGGGCATCGAGATCGGGGCCCACGGCACCCGGAGCGACGCCGACTACACCCACGACATCAGCTACGCCTCCAGCGTCCAGGGCGGGGACCACACCTCCGTCGCCGTCGACGGGTACACGGAGATGTCGGCCGCCGTCTTCACCGACTCCGCCGTCGTCTGCAACTTCTGCTTCTTCGATGTCCCCCGGGACCTGGTCTTCGACTTCGCCAAGGGGGTCACCGGCTTCCCCATCACCCAGGAGAGCTGGCGCAGAGAGAACGGCCCCAGGATCGTCACCCTGCAGAGGGCCCTGCTGCTGATGGGCGGCCCCGACGTCACCTGGGCGCCCCTGGGGGACGACGACAACCCGCCGAGGTTCTACGAGCCCCTCCCCTCCGGCCCCTACAAGGGGCGGACGACGGACCGAGAGCTGGTGGAGCAGAAGAGGCGGACCTTCTTCGAGACCCTGGGATGGGACGAGAGGGGAATCCCCACCAGGGAGACGCTGAAGAGGCTCGGCCTCGGCGACCTGGAGCCATCCATGAGGAAGCTGAGGAAGTAGCCCCTCACCCCCAACCCATTCTTTATCTTTTACCTCCGCAGCTATGACCGTGATGAAGGTCACCGTCCGCGTCTTCGGGGACCTAGCGCCCCTCCTGGGACGCCGCCACGCCCTGGAGCTGGACGAGGGCGCCACGGTGAGCGCCCTGACGAGCCTAATGGCTGGAAAGGCCGGGCTCAAGCGGGGGGGCTACCTGGGGAGCTACAGGGTGGGCGGGAGCGAGCTGGCCGTGCTGGTGAACGGGAGGAACATCAACCTCCTGGACGGCGTCAAGACGATCCTTCAGGACGGGGACGAGGTCGTCATCCTGCCGCCGACCCCCGGCGGATGAAACCGCTGCCCCTGCAACAGCAAACTCTTATTGGCGCATAGGCGCAACTCATTACCGGTGTTCGTCAGTTGAAGGGATGGAACGGACGGCTCCTGCGGATCGACCTGACCAGGGGTAAAACGGCCTTTCAGGAGTACACCGGGGACCTGGCACAGCGGTTCATGGGCGGCAGGGGTCTCGCCGTCAAGCTCCTCTGGGACGAGCTGAAGCCGGGGACCGCCCCCCTCGGCCCCGGGAACATGCTCATCTTCGCCACCGGCCCCCTGACCGGCTTCGCCCTCCCCAACAGCGGGAAGATGGTCGTCGCCTCCAAGAGCCCCCTCACCGGCGGCTACGGAGACGGAAACCTCGGCACCCATGCCTCCGTCAACCTCCGCAGGTCCGGCATAGATGCCATCGTCGTCACGGGCAGCGCGGAGAAGCCCAGTTACATCCTCGTCGAGGACAGTAAGGCCGAGATCAGGGACGCGTCGGCCCTCTGGGGCCTCGACGCCTTCAGGGCCGAGAGAGAGCTTAAGGAGGCCCACGGGCGGGCCGCCGGGGTCGCCCTCATCGGCCCAGCCGGCGAGAAACAGGTAAGGTTTGCCACCGTCGTCTCCCAGGAGGGGAGGGCCGGAGGCAGGCCCGGCATGGGCGCGGTGATGGGCTCTAAGAACCTGAAGGCCCTCGTCCTCCGCGGCACGAGAGATCTGGCCGCCGCGGAACCGGGCCGCCTCAGGGAGCTTGGGCGGGAGGGGTACCAGGCCATACTGGAGAAGGAGAACTACGGGTTCTGGAAGCGGCAGGGAACGATGGCGACGGTGGAGTGGTGCCAGGAGCACAGCACGCTGCCGACCCACAACTTCAGGGAGGGGGTCTTCGACGAGGCCGACGCCATCAGCGGCACCGCCATGGAGGGGATGGTGACGACGCAGCGGGGCTGCCCAAACTGCAACATGACCTGCGGGAACGTCATCGAGGACTCCGAGGGCCGGGAGAGTGAGCTCGACTACGAGAACGTCACCATGCTCGGCTCCGACATCGGCCTCGGCGACCTCCGGGAGGTGGCGACCCTGAACCGGATGTGCGACGAGCTCGGCCTCGATACCATCAGCGCCGGCAGCGTCATCGCCTTCGCCATGGAGTCGGCGGAGAAGGGCCTCCTCGACCTCGACATCGGATGGAGCGACTTCGAGGCCGCCAGAGACCTCCTCACCGACGTCGCCCACAGGCGGGACGCCGGCGAGCTCCTCGGCCTCGGCGTCAGGGCGGCGGCGGAGAAGATGGGGGATGGGGCCTCCGACTGGGCCATCCACGTGAAGGGGCTGGAGTGCAGCGCCTACGACTGCCACCTCTGCCCCGGGATGGCCCTGAGCTTCGGCACCTCGCCCATCGGCGCCCACCACAAGGACGCGTGGGTCATCTCCTGGGAGGTCTCCACGGGGAGGCGGACCGAGTACAACCCGGAGAAGGCGGATAAGGTCATCGAGTTCCAGCGGATACGGGGCGGCATGTTCGAGTCCATCGGCACCTGCAGGTTCCCCTGGATAGAGCTCGGCTTCGAGCTGGGCTGGTATCCCCGGTTCTTCGAGGCCGCCACCGGCGTCAAGACCAGCCTCGATGAGATGTACGCCCTCGGAGACAGGGTCTACGCCCTCATGAGGGCCCTCTGGGTCAGGGAGTTCGGGGGCAGATGGAGCAGGCGGATGGACCACCCGCCGAGGCGGTGGTTCGACGAGCCGACGACGAAGGGGCCCCTGAAAGGCTCCCACCTCGACCGCGAAAGGTACGACGCGCTGCTGCAGGCATACTACGACAGGAGGGGATGGGACGACAGGGGCATCCCGACCAGGGCAACCATGGACCGGCTGAACCTGAGCGCCGAGGTAGCACAGCTGGAGAGATATGTCAAATTAAACTAACCCCCTTTTTTATATACATCACGCGTTCATCCGGGCCTCAAGGAGGTTTGATAGGGCCGTGGCTTCGGAGGCGGCAGCTCCGAGGTGAAGTGGACGATACGGTCGAGGTGACCTCCGAACTCGCTGAGGAAGCTCGGCAACTGGAGGATGGAGACGACGGGCACGCCGCCGTAGAATCTCATCGGGGCGGGGCTGAGGGAGAGGGCGAGGGGGACCACCACGGCCTGCTCCCATCCCCTCAGGCCGAGCTGAGCCGCGTGGTCGACGAGGTTCTCGCTGAGGATCCGGATCTTCTCGAGGTGGTCTTCGACCATCTTTCTGGCTGCGGAGTTCCCCATCCCCCTAGACCAGCGCTTGCACTCCGTGCAGATGACGAGGGGACTTTGGCTCGCCAGCACGTCCACCTCCCACCGCCTCCCTCCGGCTTGGAAGCGGAAGCGGCGGCTCACCCTGTAGCCGTTCTCCTGGAAGACGTGGGCGGCCATCTCCTCGAACTCCAGCCAGCCCAGGGCGCGGCAGACCCGCTCGAAATCGGCGCCCAGACGCACCGCCCTAACCGCTATTCCCAGCCGCTGCCCCGGAGAAGCCTCAACGAGGTCCCCGTGCTCCGAGATGAGGCCCTCCAGCCCGAGCTGATCGAGGAGGAGACCCAGGGCATCGCCCGTGACGTGCGTGGAGGCCCTGAGGTCGCCTCGAGCCGCGACCTTCCCCTGCGTCAGGTCGAGAAGCGTGATGAGCATCTCCCTCTCCGCGATGGCTGACAAAGGGCCTTACCCAGCGGGTCTTTGTCGGGAAAGACAGAATAGGCTTTCGCCTAGGCGATGAGGCTGAGGTTCCAGATGCAGGCCCCCAGCCTTATGGCGCCGAGGACGAGGGGGTAGGCGAGCAGCCCCCTGAGGGAGGAGCCACCGCTCAGGCGAAGAAGCAGGTAGGGGATGGCGATGCCGACGGCTATGAGGACGAGATCGAGGGGAAGCCAGAGCCCCTGGGCCATCAGCCGCACCGTCACGGGATTGGTCTCATAGATGTAGGGGCGGGCGAGGGCGACGACGGTGGACAGATGGTCGCCGAGGGTCCCCGCCACGAGCATGATGTACGCGAAGACCTCCAGCCGAGGGCCCTTTACCGCCCCTAGGTTAATGCCCATCCCGTAATATATTGCATAAATCTATTTTTTAAATCTATAGGAAGGCTCCATCAGAAGCGGCGTTCAGCAGGGGACGATCCATCGGAATCCCGTGTAAATAATAAGATAACCGTAATATGTATATATTGATATTTAAAATAATAACATAATAAATATATGGTTCGGCCATGTATCTAAAGTTGAGCGGATGTGATCACATGGGATTGAAATATAGGTGCAAGAAATGTGGAACCGAGTTCGAGGTCGAGTACGATGTCGTATGCCCGAACTGTCGCGAGCGTCACGAGGTTGAAACAATGCGGATGTACCTCTTAAGGACGAAATCACGTGCGACGGAGCCTCCCCAGGCCTCTGGGGTTTCTCCAAAGGCAGGTAACAAATAGCTTCACTCGCGTGCGAGGAGTAGCTGAACCCCCTTTTTCAACCCATTTAGAATTTTCGATATCTTATTCGACCCTCAGAGAGGACGAGGGCGCCCGGTTCTGGGAGGTTAGAGCGCGAGCACGCCCTCATGAACGACAGCCCAGTCATCTAGGGTGCCGGGCAGGATCCTCTACGGGGAGCAGAGCCGCTCTGGAATGCGAGGTGGTCGTAGACCTCCTTCGAGACCCACGCAACGGCCTCCTCAGCGGCGTAGTTGTCGGCGGCCTCCTTGGTGAAGCATGAGATGACGTACCGCCCGCCGCCGTCGGGGATGGCGACGATGCCGGCGTCGTTCCTTATGCCGGGGAGGCTCCCCGTTTTGTGCGCCACCTCGGCGCCCTGGGGGAGGTGCTTGGGGATCCTGTATCCGCCCGTCTGGCATCGCCCCATCGTCTCGAGGATGGCGTCGCAGCTCTCCCGGCTGGCGGCCTCCCCCTCGGAGATCATCTCCAGCAGTCGGAGCATCTCCTTCGGCGTCGTCACGTTGTTCTCCTCGACGCCGAGGGACCACGTACCCTCCCGAGCCGCGGAGCGGGCCCTCTCGTTGAAGAGGCCAATGGTCTTCTCCTCGTCGGCGAGTTCGCCGAGGCCGATGAGGTCGAAGAGGATGTCGCGGCAATCGGCCACCACCCCGGTCTTCTCAAGCCCAAGCCGCCGGATGGTCGCGTTGATGTTCACCATTCCCACCTTCTCCACCACCAGGTCGGTGGCCGTGTTGTCGCTGAGGATCACCATCAGCTCCACGAGGTCACGGAGGGTGAGCGCGAGGCCGGGGCTCAGCTCCTTGAGGATGCCCGAGCCGGGGACCTTATCAGCCTCCCTGAGGACCACCCTCTCGTCGAGGCTGACGGTCCCCCCCTCCACCTGCCTGTAGAGCTCGACGATGACGGGGACCTTGAAGACGCTGGCGGTCGGGAAGATCTCGTCGCCGTTCAAGGAAGCCGCTTCGCCCGTTCCCAGGTGCTTGACGGCCACGCCGAGCCTACCGTCGAAGCCCTTCGCGGCCGCCTTCATTTTCTCCAACAGGCTCATAGCTGCCCATGATAGATCCCTCCGCCCATCTAAAACGCTATTCCCGAGCTGCGACCTCATCTTCTCCCTTGAGGGATGATCGAGGAATTTTAACAGGCGATGATGCTGCCCGACCTCGTCCTCCAGGACCCTTTATACCCCATTCGACGATTCCCATGTGGGGCTGTCCCCGGTACTTCCAGGGCAATAGCCCGCTCCAGGGTCTGGGAAGGATAATATGGCTGTTCGGCATGTTCTATCCTGATGCAAGGTGCAGGGTGTATTCAACAATCCCTTCGAGGCCAGGGGACGTTGGTTCAAGGGGAACCTCCACGCCCACTCCTCGAACTCGGATGGAAACTTGACGGCTGAACAGCTGGTCTCTCTCTACCGGCGAAGCGGCTACGACTTCCTCTCCATCACGGACCACGGGAAGCTGACGGAGACGAAGAGCCTCTCCTCCACCCGATTCCCGCTGATCCCCGGGGAGGAGATCATCGTCGGCACCTCCAGCGCGGGGACCTTCTTCCACGTCGTCGCCATCAACATCGCAAGGGAGCTCCCCGTGGTGGAGGCCGACCCGGCTGAGAGGCCTCAGCGGGTCATAGACCTCATCAGGGAGCAGGGTGGCGAAGCTATCGTCGCCCACCCCTATTGGTCAGGCCTAACCTGCGGCGACCTCATGGGGATCGAGGGTTATATGGGGCTGGAGGTGTACAACACCAACTGCGACCTCACCATAAACAGGGGGCTCTCGGGGGTGCACTGGGACGACCTCCTGTCCTCGGGGAGGCGGCTGCTGGGCTTCGCCGTCGATGACGCCCATCATAAGAGCCGCCCGAACCTCCCCAGGGACTCCTGCGGCGCCTGGATCAGCGTAAAGGCCGAGAGCCTTACGATAGACCATCTGATGGCGTCTATACGGAGGGGGCTCTTCTACTCCAGCACAGGGCCTGAGATCAGGGGCATCAGCTTCGATGATGGCGGGGTCTCCGCATCGACCTCGCCCGTGAGGGCGATAAGCTTCATCTCGAATGCCGGCCTGGGGGAGAGGCACACGGCCGAGAGCGGCTACCTCACGGGGGCCGCATACCCTCTCAACGGCGCTGAGGGATACGTCAGGGTCGAGGCATCGGATGAGCATGGAAGAACTGCATGGTCTAATCCCATCTACGTAGAGCCATCTTGAAGATGTATAACGGGGCGAGAGGTCGAAGCCCTCAACGAACAAGGAATCTCCATGCGAAGGCGCGAGCATGTGCATGAACCCATGTCCATAAATGGAAGCAACTTCCAAATAAGGAAAAAAACGTTTTATTTTTCCAATAATGGATAATATTTCCTTAAAAAGCCAGATAAAGCTTATATCTGAATAATAATTAGAAATACCCAGAAAAAAGGGGTCTAAGATGAAGGAAAAACTCGTTGGCTGCCTGGCGGCAGGGGCCTCCGTGGTGATCTTCGGGCTCCTCGTCAACCTGATGATGGGGGGCCTCTTCAGCCTGGGGCGGGCAGCCGTCCAAATGGGCCTCATGGTGATCTGAGGCGAGCTTAGGACGATGTAGATAAGGGTGCGAAGCGTGGTTAGAAGGAACGACCTGGACATCTGCGCCGATATACTGCAGATCTCGATGGAAGGCGCGAAGAAGACCGAGATAGTCTACAAGGGAAACCTGAACTTCACCATCTTGAAGAAGTATCTGCGGAGGCTGATCGATAGAGGCCTCCTCCAACCCACGAAGGACGACCGATTCATCACGACCCGCAGGGGCGTAAAATTCCTCGAGAAGTACTGGGAACTGGTAGCCCCCTTCAACAGCGAGAACATGATCTGAGCTTGAGGCTGAGAATCATCCACACGTGTTTGATAAATATTATGATAGATTTACCGACGTTTACGATGATATTATCTAACTACGCTTATATCGGGATTATTTCAAATGGTAACTAGATTCTATTTTTAATCTGTAATGATTCCTTTAATGTGTTCGTCAAGGACATCAAGGCTGATAGAGCCATTATGCTCATAAGTATGAGATTTGGGATAACGAGAATTTTCGGAATTTTTATGGGGTATCTGAATGTGATAGGGATGAAGATTGTACAGAGGGGGATGAGGAGAAAGATGTTCTTCTTGTCGGTGTTGAAGAGGTTCTTGTAGTCCCTTGAAAGGATCAATGTTATGATCAACATGGCGAAGAGGGCCAGCTCGAGGCCGGTTTCGAATGCGCTACCCATGCGGGTTACCGACCTGAATTCCAGTGGTTCTGATGACAATGGCCATAACAGCTCGACTCCTCCGTTTGTGATGTAGTCTCCTATGAGGGCGTGTGTTACGAAAGCCGCGAAATATGGAATTGTTCTTTTGGACATAATGATGAATACGGGCGCGAAGACGAGCAGTGCGACGATCAGGCTGTGGGTCGGCCCTCTATGCCGCAGCCCCGAGATGAGCAGATCGATATCGGGTAGGATGGAGAGGGCCCAGATGACAGGTACGTTTAGGTCTTGTTCAGTGTATCTGCTCAGGGCCTTTCCGATGAGATAGGACAACGCCACATGGCCGACAGAGAACATCTCAGTGCCCCATTCGCTCTATATCTCAGAATTCCATCATAAGGTTCTCTATATTTAAACCATATTTGTTCTATCGTCTTTTATCTTCATAAAAGATTATAATCTGTTACATTATTTATTCCTTCAACAATCTTTAGGATGATGGCGTATGGTTAGTAGACCGATGCATATAGGCGCGATCTTATTGCTGTCGCTGGCCGTGGTCGGGGGAGTATCGGTCGTGGGTCTGCTCCAGTCCACGGAGAGGGTGGGGACATCCGGCATCATCACGCAGCTCCCTCCATCACCTCCGTCCCCTCCGGCTCCGCCGCCTCCGGAGCCCGCCGTTGAGATAGACGTCTACAGCGACCTGGCGTGCACATCCCTCCTGTCGAGCATAGACTGGGGGTCCATAGAGGCCGGGGACTCCGTCCAGAGGACGGCCTACGTCAAGAACAACGGCGATCAGAGCGTCACCCTGAGCCTCTCCACCGATAACTGGGTCCCCTCTGGCGCGGCATCAGACATGACGCTCTCATGGAATTACGATGGGAGCGCCCTCGATCCGGGGGCCGTCGCGGAGGTCACTCTGACGCTTTCGGTGGACTCGGGCATCAGCGGCGTAGATGATTTCAGCTTCGACGTAGTCGTCATAGGCTCGGCCTCGTAGGCTCATTGCTAGCGTATTAATGACCCCCCTCTCCATTCGTGCGCAATGACAAGGATGGTTTTTTCTTCTCGTTCTTTTTATGTTTTAGATTGCTTTTTTAACGCCTTTTGATTTATTTTAGATACTGCTCAGCTACTGTTCTGCTATGGTTCTGCTTGAATAATGAGGATTCGCGGGCTGTTCGATTCGCTTTGGGTTTCTCGCGTACGCGGACATATTTAACAATTGCCACGGGTCGGAAAATGACCGCGAGTGAAGGTGTTTTTCATCTTCGTTTTCATATCGTTCGGGCGATAGGCGGGTTAGGAGGAGGCGGGGCCTGTTCGGCGGCGTAGACGGCTAGGGCTAGGGCCCAGAATCTGTCGTCGTGGGTCCCGTCTGGGTGGCTGAAGCTGATCCTGCCGGTTTTGGTGAGCTCGTATTTTTCGACGTTGAGTTCGTCCACTATTTCGCGGTCGAAGGGCATATGGAAGGCGCTCTCGGTCATTCGCTGTTTGAGGATCTGAGCCATCTCCTGCTTCGTCGACTGGGTGAAGTTGACGCCCTCGGCCTGTGTGAGGCCTCCCTCTCGCATGTCTTGTATGATGTAGTCGCCGTGTTTTGTCTTGTCGACGTAGACGGCCTCCACCCGTCTCCATCTTTCGGAGAGGATCTTAGCGTAGCCGATGACCGATGCGATGCTTGTGCCCTTCTTGAATCGGTGCATGTGGACGAGGTTTAGGTGGCCCTCCTCTTTCTGTGCGACGGCGGCGACGCTGTAGTCTACATGTTCTGCGAGGTCTATGCCCATGTAGAAGCGGCCCCTCTACTCCGAGTCGAAGCTGAGATACTCCAGTGCCTCGCTGCAGCTCTTGGCCAGGAGGTCCTGGCTCAGCCAGGTGTCGACCTCCTCGATGAACTGGGCCTCGTACTCCATCTTGAAGAGCTGGGGGCGGGCCTCCCTCTCCTTCTCCAGCTCCCTGAGGAACTCCTCCGAGTATCGGCCCTCGTTGATGGCGTCCCTCCAGGTGACGACGTGCTTCTCATACCCTGGGTCCTGGTTGAGCTGGTAGAAGACGGTGTTCTTGCCCCATGGTGTGCTGGAGACGATGAGGGCGCCGTCGGTGGTGGCGAGCATGGGCGGGAGGATGTTGCGTAAGATGGCCTCGTCGTTGTGGAAGAAGGCGGCCTCGTCGACGACGATGAGGTGGGTGGCGAAGCCCCTGAGCTGGTTCTCCGAGTTGGGGAGGATTATGATCTGGCTTCCGTTCCTGAAGCGGAAGATGGTCTGGCGCTGCTGGCTGACGATGCTCCGCCGATAATCCAGGGTCATCCTGCTCAGGAGTTCCCTGATCCTGTCCCCCAGGATCATGGCTTGCCGGAGCCCCGGGGCCACTATGAGCACCGTCCTGTCGGGGTGTAGAGCGGCGTGAATGATGCAGAGGCAGGCCAGGGCCGTGGTCTTCCCCGTCTGCCGGGCCCATCGAAGGACGACCCGCTTCGACTCCGTCTCCAAGAGTCTCGTCTGGTAGCTGGTGGGCTCGAAGCGGAGGATCTCCCTGCAGAACTCGACGGGGTCTCGGGGTAGGGCCGGAGCCTTTCGGGTGAGCTGGTCAATCCTCTTTTCTAGGCTCTGGATCTTTCTCCAAATGCTCCTCGACAAGGAGGGTCAGCTCCTCCAGCTTCTCCAGCGCCAGTCGACTGTCGTAGGTCTTGGCCAGGCTGTTGATGGTCTGGTAGATGTAGGCCTCGATGCGGGCCCACTTCTGGCGGACCTCCGTGGACTGATACTTTGAGGTCGCTCTTTTGTGGGCCTCCTCGGCCAGCTCCTCCAGGTTTCTGAGGGCTTTCTCGATGGTCTTCTTGGTATCTAGCTCGTATTCTTCCCTGACCTCGCGCATCCTTCGGGGGAAAGCCTCCCCCCTTTTCAGCTCTCTGATGTAGACGGTCTCTGTTTCCTCTTCTGTTTCCATTTTCATCGCCTTCATCTGATTTTTGGACTATTTCTTATTTCTCTATCTTATACCTCTCATATGGACTATTTAAATAATTTTGAGGCTGGCCCACAGTTCCCCAGCCTCGAAAATATTTATATATATGTATATTTTGTACGGGGGAATTGATTTAAGGCTTCAGTCATGTATTTTTAATACCTGTCATCTTTGATGTTGTTGTAGATAGTTTGAATGTTTAAAATGTTTTCTCTCGAGTTTATTTATCGAACTGGAGAATTAGTGATTTATTCTCCATAATCTATTTATTAAAAGGATAGATGTTCGTGCGCGCGAAGATGTATAGCTAAGGTTGAGCAATTGTATGGTAAGGATAGGAAGTAGAAGAATTTATGTCGTCGATAAAAAGATTTTGAAAACCAATTTGACCCTCATCGGTGATGATTTTTGCTGTTCTTATTGTGGAGATAGATTTGTTGAAGGAGATACTGTTCATACGAATTATAACAAGAATATTAAATGGTATCATAAGAAGTGCTATGAACTAACACTCTATGATGGTAGATAGCTTTCTAAAACTATCCTTAGTTCACATGTGAGCATGCTAAAATTCAATTTTGAAAAAATCAAGATTATAACAACCGCCCGATAATAAGATGAGACGAAAATAGGGAGGACGATAAAGCTATTATTTGCCCATCTTTTTACAGCCCGCGCGCTACCTCGTCGTAAGTGTGGAGGCTGATACGATGGAGAGGCTCAAGGAAGTCATAGGCTCGGAGATAAGACGATTGGAGAACGTCAGGTCGACGCTGACGATGATCGTGGTGGAGTAG
>Ga0209636_10007035_pt1 | contig 11483 bp, 10 predicted proteins | sample DeeMarSWOR152_54_FD_187464 | JGI IMG/M metagenome (GOLD analysis project Ga0209636, IMG submission 187464) | Marine sediment microbial communities from White Oak River estuary, North Carolina - WOR-1-52-54 (SPAdes) (version 2) | ecosystem: Environmental > Aquatic > Marine > Intertidal zone >... | reverse complement strand
TCGTAAACAGCATCCCTTGGGACGAGCAACTCGGTATACTTGAGCTCCACGGTGATCACATCCGAGGGTAAAATATTCGCCACGTTCATCTGGAAGACGTTGGGCCTGTGCTGTTCCAAGAGTGACACGCTCTTTCCGGCCTGCTTTGCCTGCTCGTATTCCCGCCGTGCGGTTTCTCGTTCACGAATTCTCGCCGTGATGGTTCGCTCCCCAATCGTCATTTTCATTCCATATACAGCAGCCCTCGTGGAGCCCGGGAAAACGTAGATGGCCTCGATCGGTCTCTGGCCCTCATTCTTATAGACCTGTGTCACAACGACATCAGCGATCACGCCGGAAACATTCACCTTTACCGAGGTCGATTTCAGGGGCAGTTGGTCCAACTCAGGGTCCTCGCTCTTCACGAAGAAGTAAGGTGACAATGTTCTGTCAAGGTTTGCCTCCGATTGTGCGTGGACGGTGTTCCCCATGAGCGCCATCACACCCAAGACGAGTAACGCCCGTGCTTTCTTTGTGTGTTCCATTTCCTTTCCCTCCTTTGGTTTTTTTGTCTTTTGACTCCATTAGACAACGAGGAGGGAAAAAAGTTCCCAAAATCCTGGGTTGTTGCTTTGTAGTGATTACAGAATCTGCGGATGCAGCCGATGAGGGGTAGGATTCATGAGCTGTTCATTCCGAAGAGATGAAACGGATTCGAATGTAGACAACCTCTTGGTCTCTCTCTGATATCGTTGGTGGGGGAACCTGGAGGACCGCTAATCGCTTCAGCTCCTCGCAGAAGGCGTGGTAATGTTTGGCCGGAATTTCTATATTGATTGATTCTGGTCGGCCAGTCTGCTTTTCATATTCAAGGGACACAACCTTTCCCCCTTCGAGCACAACCAAATCTTTCACGTTGGCAAGGGTCTCCTTAAGAGAGGGAATCGATAACAAAGCTTCATCTTTGGATACAGGGCCTTCTCTCATGGGGAAGCCCTTCGGTCGATCTTCTTCCCTAAGCTCTTCAGCCTTTTTCTCAGTGATTGGAGCCGTCCCTTCAGCGGGTCTTGCTCTTTCAGAAGAAGCCATCCGAATTGCCTTTCCTTGAGTCCCTTTCGCTCTCTCTTCTGGGACCGGTGTTGGTTCCTCGACTGGACTTGGAGCATGAGCGGTGCCGGCTGGTTCTGGTTTTATCAAAAGGGCCAATCTAATGGCTCCTTGTTCTTTCTCCGATGGTGGCACCGTTGCCTCCTCAAGAGCCGGTTTGAATTCTCGTGCCATCTCAGTCCTCTTTGCGATTCCTACTGGTTTGGAACTCTTGGGCATATCTCCAATCTGTTTTTCAGGTTGGTGAGTGTGCCAGAGAGCAAGAATCAGGATTGCCACCGCTGCAGCGGTAGCGAATTCCAATGGAATCTTTATCCGCATGGGTACAAATAGCATTCGCATTACCTTGGCAAACGTGACCCTTGACTCCATACGCTCATGAAGCTTTTCGAGAAAATCCCTGGGCGCTTCAACCGACTCCAGGGAGCTCAGTTCGTTCACCACCGCCCTCAGTGAAGCAAGCTCCTCTTTACACACTCTACAGGTGGAAAGGTGGTCTTCAACGAGTGCTTTCTTGGGATCATCTAGAATGTCATCAATGTACTCAGATAAGAGTTCTCTAATCTTGCCACATTCCATTTCATATCATCCCTTGCAGCTTTTTTCTGAGTTCCAGTCGTGCTCTGGCGAGTCTTGACTTTACCGTGCCAAGGTTGAAACCTGTTATATTCACAATCTCATCATAAGAAAGTCCCTCGATGTCCCGCAGGGCAACCACCGTCCTTTGCTCGGTGGGCAATGAATCTATTGCCTCCCTAATAAGCATCCATCTCTCTTTTTTCTCAAGCTCGGCCGCAGGGGTACGGGAATCATCCCCAATCTCGGCAGAAGGGTTGGTCCCCTCCGAAGCTCCTGGATTATCGATACGAACCATGTCCCTTCTCTGCCGATGGTCTGATGACTTGAGCCTGTTCTTGCACGTATTAACGGCAATGCGATAGAGCCACGTAGAAAATGCTGACTCGAATCTGAATTTCTTCAACGATCGAAAGACCTTTATGAATGTGTCTTGGGCAGCGTCATTTGCCTCCTGATAATCTCCAAGGAACCAGTAGCACAGATTAAACAGTCTATCCTTGTGTTTGAGCACCAGTTTCTCAAACGCAACCCTGTTCCCCGTCTGAAAGCCACGAACAATCGCTGTGTCCTCCTCGGAGGAACTGACTGATGTTCTTATCTCTTCATCCATCTATATAGACAATTCCTCTCACAGATTGTTCCATGCCTCAGAGGTTTTTTCACCTCCCGTCTCTTCCCCCTCGACCCTCGGGATCCGTCTCCCATTCAATACGATATTTTACCAAGATCTTCAATCCGAAGCAGTGCGGAGCAGTTTCCTGAGTTCTTGTGAACACGGTTGTCAAGGAGCGACTTGCGGGAGAAGTGGGGCACCCTTCGAGGGTGAGCAGGAAGGGAGGCCCGGCCTTCAGAGCCGGGAAGGGGCAGGGTTTCCCCACCTGCGACCCCCGAAAGGGTCACTTCGGGAGCTTCGGAGCGAAAGGAGAACGGTGTTCACAACCGAAGACTACAGAGCACAATATAATCAACAGGTACCAAAGATGATGTACCCAAAAATCAGGAAACTCCAGGAAGCAGTCCTGAATTCTGGTTATTGTGAACAGCTCCAGGGTTACTGTAGACTAGGGGAATGGGTAAATCTGAGGTTCTTGAGTCTTTGCGTTCAGTCGCGCCAGTGGTTGCCATTGGAGGAAGTATAGACAGAGGCGGATGGGCATGTGCCTTTCCCGAAACAGAGGTCAATGGATCTTTGGAGTAGGCCCAAGGATTTACGTCGCAAAAATGGTATGGTTAAGAAACGCATTTTGGAAGCATCAAAATGATTGACCTGGTAAAGAGCTTTTTGGGAAAAAGCTCCAAGACCGGCCCGGGGGGTAAAGAAAAAGAAAGACCTCATGATATTCGTGTGGCAACCTGTGCTATCCTTCTTGAGATGGCCAATATAGACGGGGAATTCAGTCAGTCAGAGCGAGAGAGGATTCTATCCATCCTGAAAGAAGACTTTCACCTCTCCCATGAACATGCCGCTGAGCTCCTCGAGGCCTCACGGGAGGAGCTGAAACGGAGCATAGACTTGTGGCAATTCACCAATCTGATCAACCAAAACTATTCGACAGAGGAGAAAATCGGGATCATAGAGATGGTCTGGAAGATTGTTTACACGGATGGCAAGCTCAATATGCATGAAGACTATCTGGTCCACAAACTGGCGAACCTCTTACGTCTCACCCACGAACAACTCATCGAGGCCAAATTGAAGATACGGCATAGTGTTTACTAGCTTGAGTGGGAGGAGGTGAACCATGAATACGCTTATGAGCCGTGCACTGGATTTGGCCCGTTCGGGGGGCGCCCAGTATGCTGATATCCGGGTGGTGAACAATTGCACGGAGAGCATAGAAGTTAAGGACGGTATCGTAGAATCGCTTGACTATTCGGAGTCCATAGGCTTCGGCGTGCGGGTCCTGATAGATGGAGGGTGGGGTTTTGCCTCCAGTCGGGAGTTGACAGCCGAAGAGATCGATCGCGTCACGACCGAAGCTCATGAGATCGCCCATGCCTCCGCACTGGTAAGAGGGGAGGCAGTCGACCTCGGTCCGTCGGTCACGAGTCGAGGAACCTATCAAACGCCAATCAAAACCGATCCCTTCTCAATCTCACTGGAGAGAAAACTGGAGGTGCTCATGTCCGCTGACCGCGAGATGGCCCGTGTGGATGGCATCCGCGTGCGGCGGGGCAACCTCGTCTTTATCCGTGATAAGAAATGGTTTGCCAACACCGAGGATGCTTTCACCGAGCAGACCATCATTGAGACCGGAGGCGGGATTGTAGCCACCGCCGTCGGCGACAGCGAGATTCAGACCCGCTCCTATCCGAGTTCGTTCGGCCGGCAACAGGTCACTGGGGGCTGGGAGGTGCTGCTCTCATGGAACCTGCCCGGCAACGCCGAGCGCATAGCCAGTGAGGCCGCTGCTTTGCTCACTGCCGATCCCTGTCCATCCGATGTCACTACGTCCGTGATTCTGGGGGGGGACCAACTGGCCTTGCAGGTTCACGAATCATGCGGACACCCCATTGAGCTTGACCGTGTCTTCGGCGCAGAGGCAGCTTACGCAGGCACCTCGTTCCTCACCCCGGAGAAACTGGGCACCTTTCGCTATGGCTCCGAAGTTGTCAGCATCACTGCTGACAGCCTGCGTCCGCTTGGTCTCGGGACCTTTGGTTGGGATGACGAAGGCGTTCCAGCGCAATCTACGCCCATCATAAAAGATGGCGTTTTTGTCGGTTACCTGATGTCGCGTGAGACCGCCTCCAGGTTGGGTAAAACCTCGAACGGTTGCATGCGGGCATCGAGCTGGAACCGAATTCCCCTCATCCGCATGACCAATGTGAGCCTGGAGCCCGGTGAGTGGGATCTCGATGCCCTCGTCAGCGACACCGGGCGAGGTATCTACATGCTGACCAACCGCTCGTGGTCCATCGACGACAGGCGTTACAATTTCCAGTTCGGAACTGAGATCGGATACGAGATCAAGAGCGGGAAGCTTGGCCGCATGTTGCGCAACTGCACCTACACCGGGATAACACCGGAATTCTGGAACAATTGCGATGCGGTCTGCAACGAAAAACACTGGACGATGTGGGGAACGCCTAACTGCGGCAAGGGTCAGCCCGGACAGATCGCTCACACCGGGCATGGGGCTGCACCCGCACGCTTCCGAAACGTGCGGGTAGGTGTCTTCAAATAACCGTTCACTGGAAGCAACCCACCGGATGTTCGAGGTCACTCAGAACCTGTGAGGGGCGATCATGCATGGAAGAGAGGAAGCTCAGAAGATATGCGAAGGTGTTCTGCAACGGAGTAGCGGCGATCTCGCCGAAATCCTCATCTTCTCTGAAGAACAGGCCCTGACGCGCTTCGCCAACAGGCATATTCATCAGAACGTGGCCGAACGAAATACCACCCTGATTCTACGCATATTTCGTGGCAAACGCATGGGAACAGCCACCACCAACCGGCTGGACGGAGACAAGCTCGATCGATTGGTCGAGCGGGCCCGGACAAATGCCCAGGCCAGCCCAGAAGATCCCGACTACCCCGGCCTGCCCGAACCGGCAGGTTACACCCCTGTGAACGCATTTGATCAGCTCACAGTCGACTATCCACCCCATGACCGGGCCAAGGCGGTGCGTACTATATGCCGCCTGGCAGAGAAAAAAGGGTTCAAGGCTTCGGGTGCTTTCTCGACTGGAACAAGCGAGGTGGGGATTGCCAATTCACGAGGTGTATTCGCCTATCATGTCGGAACGAATGCCGACTTTCAGACCGTCGTCGCTACAGAAGATGCCTCGGGGCGTGCCCAAGGTTCAGGGTGGCGGGTAGGCGAAATCCCTGTGGAATCCCTAGGTCGAGAGGCGATCCAGAAAGCAGAAAATGGGAGAAATCCTCACAAGGCCGATCCAGGGGAGTACACCGTCGTTCTGGCCCCGTATGCGACCGAGGATGTTCTCATGATGCTTAACTACTATGGAATGGGAGCTCAAACAATGCTGGAGGGCCGTTCATGGATGAACGACCGGCTAGGAAAGAAAGTCATGAGCCACTTGGTAGATATCTGGGATGATGGCCTAGAGCCAGACGGCATGCCCATGCCTTTCGATTTCGAGGGTGTGCCCAAACAGCGGGTCGATATTGTGCAAAAAGGTGTAATCAGAAATCCCGTCCATGATCGGATAACAGCTCAAAAAATGGGGCAGGCCAGTACCGGCCATGCACTGCCACCCACCATGCGCGCCCTAGGACCAATGGCAACTAACCTCTTTATGGCTCCCGGGAAGATTGGAACCGACGAAATGATCCGGTCAACCGGCCGTGGGCTCTACATCACCCGCTTCTGGTACACACGCCTGGTGCACCCCCGGGATTGCGTGATCACCGGCATGACCCGAGACGGGGTCTTCATGATCGAGCGGGGAGAATTGACATACCCGGTGAAAAATCTGCGGTTCACCCAGTCGTATGTCGAAGCGTTGGCGAACGTGGAAATGGTGGGCAGCGAAACGCGCCTGCTCATGGGTGAGTACGGTGACAGTGCGACTCGGGTTCCCGCGCTGAAGATTGGCGGATTTAAGTTCAGCGGTTCGACGGTCTAGACAAATTCGGATTCGAACTCGAGGGTTTCATGCGGAACCATTGGGTATTGACCGGGAAGATTGTCAGTGGCGTGCAAGAGGCAGCATATTTTACCCAGCTGGATTGGGTCCAAGAGCAGTGTATGGAGAAGTTGGGGTTCAGGCCCTATTCGGGAACGCTCAATCTAGAGATTTCGGAAGAGAGTTTCCCAATCATTGAAGCGTTGCAGGAGGAAGAAGGGGTCAAGTTGATTCCCCCTGATCCGAGGTTCTGTAGCGGGAAGGCGTTCCCCGCATCAGTCGGGGCAACTTGTGGGGCCATTATCATCCCTGCCGAAGATGTCCGGGTCCATCGAAATACCATCGTGGAGCTCATGGCCCCCGTAAGACTGAAGGAGGCCCTGGAGGTGGACGACGGAGATTCGATAACGGTGGTTGTGAAGAGACCAGAGGCACAGAGTACATGAGGGGGCGAGTGGTGCCGTTGACCGCATGGTATTCCGGGCACCGTGAGGGGAAACGATATCGTTGGATTACGGGAAACAATCACCTTTGATCATTGAGTATACCTTCGTCCTGATGTCATATGCGACCGAGGATTCCCTCGCGGGCTTCGTTGTCACGGAATGAAGACTCAAAAGGTAGCATTTCTGTTATACTTCAGAAAAACGCAGCATTCTTACTCACTCAGTCGCTCTATCCAATCCGCTATAGAGGGAGCTGAACTCAAGCGGGAGCGGAGAAAGATGTCGGTGGCCTTACGCCGGCTATGACCGGCATAGAGACGAAGCTCCAGGAAAGGTGATGCCATGGCACAGATTACTGATCCTCCTCCTCCAGAAATCGCAGCCGAACTCGGCGATCTGCGGGCCATGCTTGACAAAGACATACCGGCGAAGATGTTGGACTATAATCTACTCATCGCCACCTGGAACATACGGGCCTTTGGAGACCTGACCGCGAAATGGAACTCTGAAGCTACCGACACTCCCAAAAGAGACCTGCACGCCTTGCGTTGTATCGCGGAGGTTGTGTCTCGCTTCGACATCATCGCACTCCAAGAGGTACGAGCCAACCTCAAGGCGCTACGGCACCTGCTCAAAGCCCTTGGACCAAACTGGGGACTGATCCTAACGGACGTGACTGAGGGTGATCGAGGCAATGGGGAGCGCTTGGTGTTTTTGTTTGATACCCGAAAGGTGCAACTGTCTGGCTTGGCTTGTGAACTCGTCGTCCCACAGGAGCAACTCAGCGACATCACACCGGACGCCCTTGATAAGCAGTTTGCCCGTACGCCTTATGCAGTCAGTTTCCGGTCAAGCGGCAAAACCTTTATCCTTGTTACGCTCCATATCACCTACGGAGAAAAGGCCGAAGAGCGGATCCCTGAAATTAAGGCGATCGCAAAATGGCTCGCCGAGTGGGCGAAGGATATTAATGCCTGGGATCACAACCTGATCGCACTGGGGGACTTTAATATCGACCGCAGGGGAGACAAGCTCTACGACGCCTTTACTTCCACTGGGCTTTACATCCCAGAGGATTTGCACAGAGTGCCTCGGTCGATCTTCAGCGATCCCAAGAAGCCGGATCTAAATAAGTTTTATGACCAGGTTGCGTGGTTCAAACGGGATGAGGATACCCCGTTACTGTCCATAAGATATCTACGGGGGGGCAGTTTTGATTTCACCAGAGTCACCCTCAGATCACGAAACCTGACCAAGGCGCAGCTGTCGTGGCGTGTCTCCGACCACTATCCACTGTGGACGGAATTCTCGGTGAGACATTAGGGTAAATCTCTTGTGCGATAGGAAGACCTGGAATCTGGAGATGGCTGGTCATCGCTGAATTCCGCGGTCCGATTTCTGTTTTCTTGTTACATTGGAGGGGAGGATGGTCGAAATCCGTGATGGAAGATGAGATTATCCCGGCCGATCGAAAATTACGGAGAAGAGTAATCCTCATTTGTCTCTTCTCGATAGCGGTTAGAGAAATCGTCTTATGAAACTCCGGTTGGACAAAGAAGCAAAAACTGGCCTGTATCTCGGTACAGAAATCGAGGAAAAGTGGTGGCGACGATACATGAAGGACAAGCTGTTTGCTCGAGGCAACGGTCGGTACTGGCATGATGATAGAGCATTCTACTTTCGGAGATATCTCACAAAGAAACCCATCGTCATTCCATTTGTGAGCGTCTCTGAGATCAAGGTAGGCAAATGGCATGCCGGCCGGTGGTGCTCGGGCCACCCGGTAATGAAAATCGTGTGGATCAAGGACGGCTTGGCATTAAGTTCCGGCTTTTTGGTATCGAAAAACAAGGAGGAGTTCAGTGGATTGCTTGCTGAACTGAGACAACGGATTTCATAGCATTTCGACGTTTGGCCTTATCCGTCAATGGTGCTGTGTGAATGGAAACGAGACGGCTATTTCAGCGTCAGCAACGGCTTGCCCAGTGCTTTCTCCTCGATATGTATGCCAAGACCGGGTTCCGACGGTACTGTCAAGCGTCCGTCTTTTCTTCTGGGCGCATCTTCTGCGATTCGAATATCCACATAACTGTTAAAGTCAGTGGAGGTGAAGAGAAACTCGGACCGAGTGCTCCCGGCAAGATGGGCAATTGTGGCAGTGGTAATGTCTCCCCCCCAGCTGTCCTCAATGGTCATGATGATGCCGAGTGTTTCACACAAGTCGCGGATCTGTTTGGCTTTGGTCAACCCTCCAACTCGGGAAAGCTTGAGATTGATACCATCCATGGCTTTCTGTTCGTACGCCCTCATAAGCGGCTCAATTCCCGTGACCAGTTCATCGATAACCATAGGCAACCGTGTATGCTCTCGGATGACAAGGCATTCTTCCAAACTGACACATGGCTGCTCAACATAGAAGTCCTCTCCAGCTAGGGCATTGACCACACGAATCGCTTGGTGCATCAGCCAGCCGGTATTGGCATCAGCCACGAGGATATCTGCGGGCTGAAGGGCCCTCAGGACCGTTTTGATGCGCTTGATATCATCATCAGGATCACCACCGACTTTAAGCTGGAAACTCCGGTAACCTTCGGCCCTGAACTGAGCCACGTCACTGGCCATCTCCTCAGGAGAGCGTTGCGATATGGCCCGATAGAGCGGGTAACTTTCCACATGCTGACCGCCAAGGAGGGTACAGAGGGGAAGTCCTGCGGCCTGACCCAATATGTCCCAACAGGCCGTATCCAGAGGCGACTTGATGTAGTTGTGTCCGCCCATTGCTGAATCCATGAGACTCTTGATGGCCTTAATTTGGCAGGGATCGCGGCCGATCAAGACGGGTCCTATTTCATTGATGCCACTGGGTATCCCTCGTGCATAGGCGTCCATATAGGCGGAACCAAGAGGACAAACCTCTGCGAAGCCCGTAATTCCTTCATCGGTAGAAACCTTGACAATTGTGCTTACGAGGGAGGTAACTGAATGCCCTCCAGACCAGGCATACGCGCCCCCTAAGCACTGGTAACCGACCTGGTAAACATCAATCTGGGTGATTTTCATCATTTCCTCCTATACCTTGTCGTCCTGGTGAATCTCGTTGAGTCGCCAGCGCACCACATGCTGCTTCCCCTTCTCTCCCTCAATAATTCTTTTCTCGTGATTTCTGACCGGCAACAGTCAGTTTATAGTACAATAGAAACAGATTCCTAGGAGATTCCCGCGTTCATGGGGTGATGTTCTTCTTAGAACTCTTTGTTTGCGTCCTCTGCCCCACGGTAGGTTCGGTTGGGTATGCGATGATATAGCAGAATTTCGCGATCTATGCAATCACATGAGTTTCCCGAGTTCCCAAAGACCCCGTTTACCCATGAGCAACCTCACGGGAGAAGTGGGACACCCCTCGAGGGTGAGAATATCCGTAAAAGGATGTTGTCCTTGACTGAACCTCTTGATAAGATGCTAATCTTGAAATATATGACCGGGAGGCAGGAACCATGAAAATCGCTCGAGTATTCTCTACGATTGACACGCATACGGGTGGAGAGCCCACACGAACCATCATCGGGGGACTCCCCTACATCCCCGGCAAAGGCGTTGTTGATAAAATGAAATACTTACGGGAGCACATGGACTGGATTCGGACGGCGCTGATGTTTGAGCCCCGGGGTCATAGTGTCATGTCCGGCGCAATCCTGACTGAGCCCACGCATCCTGAGGCAGATATTGGGGTCATATTCATCGAGACGGGTGGCTATCTCCCCATGTGTGGACACGATACGATCGGTGTCTGCACAGTCCTCACAGAAACCGGTATGGTCAGGGTGGAGGAACCGGTCACATACATCACATTGGATACTCCTGCGGGATTGACGCGAGTGAAGGTAGATGTGGAGAATGGTACAGCCAAGGCAGTCACCTTCAGAAACGTCCCTTCGTTTGTTTTTGTAGCCGACGCTACGATTGATATCCCAGAACATGGAAAGATCAAAGTGGATGTTTCCTATGGGGGAAACGTCTACGCGATTGTCCCCGCTGAAGCTTTCGGGATAGAGATCCTTCCCGAGAACGCAAGTCAGCTCATCGAAAAGGGCAGAATTGTTCGAGACGCCGTAAATGCCCAGGTCAAAATCCAACATCCCGAGAAGGACTTTATTAACTCGTGCACCCATGTGGAGTTCTATGGCGAACCGACAACTGCAGAGGCTCATGTCAAGAATGCTGTCTTTTTCGCGGATAGTGGGATCGATCGCTCGCCCTGCGGCACCGGCACCTCAGCAAAAATCGCAACCCTCTATGCAAAGGGCAAGATAAGACTAAATGAAGAGTTCGTCCACGAAAGTATCATTGGCAGCATTTTTCGGGCGAGAGCGGTCGAAGAGACCAGAGTCGGACCGTACGCTGCCATCATTTCTGAAATTACTGGGAGTGCTTATATTATGGGAATCAACCAACTATTCATAGACCCGGACGACCCCCATAGGAATGGATTTCTATTAAGCTAGAAGAAGGGGGGCTCTTTGGATAGGAGAACTGATTGGTGACAATGGTGGCATTGTGGGGGCAACATGTCTGGCGTTTAGCGGCCTAGGACAGATCAGGTGGTTCCATACGACAAACTCTACATTTACGAAATCGACGGCAGAATAATACAGAGAGATGAGGAGCTTGCAGCCGACTACATCGGAACCTGGTGGGAGGGAGACCATTCCTTTCTCTTCTTTTCCCGAGATCACGAAGAAGCTATCCATTCCCTCCTGAAAATCGATCCATCCCTTCACC
>Ga0209636_10007034_pt1 | contig 11484 bp, 8 predicted proteins | sample DeeMarSWOR152_54_FD_187464 | JGI IMG/M metagenome (GOLD analysis project Ga0209636, IMG submission 187464) | Marine sediment microbial communities from White Oak River estuary, North Carolina - WOR-1-52-54 (SPAdes) (version 2) | ecosystem: Environmental > Aquatic > Marine > Intertidal zone >... | reverse complement strand
CCATCATCGACTTCAGCTCCTCATCCAAACAGGTCCAGGGGAGCGTGAACGCCAACTCTGCCGTGACCTATTCAGCGGTCCTCTACGTCTTCCGCTGTCTTGTCGAGGAAGACATTCCTTTCAACACCGGCCTGATGAGGCCGCTCAAGATCATAGCCCCCCAAGGCTCTATTCTCAACGCCCAGCATCCTGCTGCCACTGCCGGGGGCAACGTGGAGACATCCCAGAGAATCGTGGATGTCCTTCTCGGCGCCCTCTCCAAAGCCATCCCCGATAAAATCCCGGCGGCAAGTTCCGGGACCATGAATAACGTAGCCTTTGGAGGCTATGACGAGTCGCGAGCAAGAAGCTTTGCCTATTACGAGACCATCGGCGGAGGCATGGGCGCAAGCTCTGATTCTGCGGGCATCAGCGGCGTTCATACTCACATGACCAACTCCCTCAACACCCCCCTGGAAGCCCTCGAAAATTATCTTCCTATCAGGATCAATAAATACTGCTTGCGCCACGGCTCAGGAGGCGAGGGGCTGCACAAGGGAGGCGAGGGAATCATCCGCGAGTATGAATTCTTCGTCCCCGCCCAGGTGACCATTATCTCCGAACGGCGAAGATTCAGTCCCTACGGGATCAAGGGAGGGCAAGACGCCAAAAAGGGGAAGAATATCCTCTTTTCCAAGGGAAAAAAGATCCCCCTTAAATCCAAAACCAACATCAAGGTCCAACCCGGAGACATACTCCATGTGGAGACTCCGGGAGGCGGCGGATATGGCCGGAAAAAATAAAAAATCCTCTTTCGGCCCCGGCTTCCTGGTCACAGCGGCCTTTATCGGGCCAGGAACGGTCACCACCTGTTCTCTGGCAGGAGCTCAGTTTGGACATGCGCTTATCTTCACCCTGGTCTTTGCCACGGTGACAGCTCTCATCCTCCAGGGAATGACAGGAAGGCTCAGCCTGGGCTCCAATCATGACCTCGGTCAGTCCCTCAGAGGGTTCCCTCAGAGCATGGTAACCAGGACCGTTTTTATCGTGCTCACCCTTTCCTCGATCACCTTCGGCTGCGCTGCCTATGAGGCCGGCAACATCATCGGCGGCTCTCTGGGATTGGAGACGATCACTTCCATCCCCGATAAATACTGGGTGGCCGTGATCTCCGTGGTCGCCGTATTCATCCTGAGCAGAGGGAAATACAAGCTGGTGGAAAAATTCCTGATTTTTTTGGTCTTCCTGATGAGCGTGTCTTTTATCTCCACTCTCATTATCATCAAACCCAACCTGCTCTCCATTCTCAAAGGGCTGGTTCCTTCTTTTCCTCAAAACTCACTCTATCTCACCCTCGCCCTGGTGGGAACGACCGTTGTCCCCTACAATCTCTTCCTTCACTCATCTGCGGTGAGGGAAAAGTGGCAGTCTGTGTCCGACCTCAAGCAAGTGAACAAAGACCTGTTTATCGCCATTACTCTGGGTGGAATCATCTCTGTCTCGATCGTGATAACATCCGCCGTAGCCTTCCAAGCCAAGGGAATAACTCCAGAGAACGGGATCCAGCTGGCCCAACAGCTCAAACCATTGTTCGGGTCTTTCACCAATTTCCTGTTCGGACTGGGTTTCTTTGCTGCAGGATTGAGCTCAGCATTAACCGCACCCTACGCTGCGGCATTCGCCGCCTCCGGCGTCCTGGGCTGGAAGGGTGGGCCCAAATCCAAAGGCTTCAAAGGAGTCTGGCTTGGAGTCATCCTCGTCGGGTTTATCGTAGCCAGTTTGAACCTCAAGCCCCTGGCCGTGATCGTCTTTGCCCAGGCGGCAAACGGGATAGTCCTCCCGGTCGCATCCATCTTCTTGCTGATCGTGCTCAATAACCGTCAGAAGATGGGAAATTTGGTCAACAATACCTGGCAGAATGTGCTGGGAGGCTTGATCATCCTGATCGTGACTTGCCTCGGCCTGTGGAATATTGTTAAACTCTTCTTAAAATAGGAGACCCGCTTTCTCAATCTCTTAAATTCAAATTAGTGAGCGAAAGGGAATATTTCCTCTCGCGAATTGTATAATAGAGAAAATCATTTTAAGGAAGAAAGCGCCATAACCACAGCATTCGAGGAGGTGACCATGAAATTGAGACATTATTTCCTTGTCATTGCTCTACTGCTGCTGTTCACAGGCAGCTCGTTCTCTGATGAGATCGTAGCCAATAGCTCGATATCATCGGTAACCATCTACCCTGACCGGGCCACTCTCATCAGAGTTGCAGACCTTTCTCTAGCCGTGGGCACCCATTCGGTCGTCTTTGATAACCTGCCGGTGACATTGATCCCCAATTCCCTCCGGGTATCCGGAAAGGGGACGGCAGCAGTCAAAGTGGTCGGCATCGACCTGGCCAGTCAGTACCTGGAAGCCGCACTCCTTCCGGAAGTGAAGAAACTCCAGGAAGAAATCGATGCGTTACAGTTGGAGATGAACAAGACAGCGGACAGGATCGAAGTCCTTGAAACCCAGGAAAAATTTCTCAAATCCATCGAATCAGCCAACGCTGCCCAGGCTTCTCAGGAGGTCATGCTCGGCAAACCGGACGTCCAGAGCTGGGAAAGAGTCATCAACTTCATAGGGAAAAAGCTGACCGAAGTCAAAGAGGCGAAACTTGAACAGAGGAACATACTCAAAGAACAGCAGGTTAAACTCCAGGCTCTCCAACAAAAGTTGAACTCCATGAAGCCCCGGAAACCTAAGGAGAGCCGGAAGGTCTCGGTCCTCATCGAAGCCAGCCGGGCCGGCAGGTTCCAGCTCGATCTTTCCTATACGGTCATGAGAGCACACTGGGCTCCTTTGTATACGATGAGGGCTCTGCCCGACTCATCGGAGATCGAATTCGCCATGTCAGCCAACATTGTCCAGAACAGCGGAGAAAACTGGGAGGACGCCACCGCTCTTCTCTCCACAGCCTCGCCCTCTCTCTCCGCAAACCCTCCGGTTCTGAATCCCTGGATACTGGACCTCTACCTGCCCAGCCCTCCCCGGGAAAGAGAGGCCAAAAGTGTAAGAGGTGGCGTTGTTGGAGGCGTTTTAGCAGATGCTGTCGCCAAAGCCGAAGCACCTCTCGAGGAAGCGGAAATGGTGGATGCGGAGATGGCCACAGCCGGCATCGTCGAAACCGGGATCAACCTGAATTTTGCCATCAAGAAGAATATCCAGATCCCGAGCGATGGGTCACCGCACAAAGTCCCGGTGGATGCTCAGAATATGGAAGTCAAGTATGACTATATCGCAATCCCTAAACTCAAAGAAGCTGCGTTCCTGAGAGCACAACTCCGCAATACCCTTCCCTACCCGCTCCTCTCCGGCAACGCTGACCTTTTTGTCGTTCAGGATTTCATCGGCTCCACAAGAGTTCCTTTCATTGCCGCGGAGGAAGAAGCGAAGGTATTCTTCGGCGAAGACAGGCAGATCAGGATCAAACATGAGAGGACCAAAAGGGAAAAGAATCCGCCAGGCTTTTTGGGGAAAAACGAGCGGGTCAAGCTGGCCTACAAGATCACAGTCCAAAACCTTCGAAGACATAAAGTCGACATCGAAATCCTCGACCAGCTTCCAATAAGCCAGAACACCAAGATCGAAATAAAAAACCTGACCATAACGCCGGAACCGGCCAAAAAGGATGAAAAAGGATTTCTCACCTGGACGCTCACCCTTGAGCCGCAGGAAAAAAAGGAAATCCTTATCGGGTTCACCATTGAGTATCCGAAAGGAGCCTACATCAGGGGAATTTGAGCTTCAAACCTTGCCGAAAATCCTGAATAAGCGGGATCAGGGCTTTTCAGGAACTCGCGATCCAAAGGCGACTTCTACCCCATCGACAACATGATTCATTATGCCTGCCCAAAAGTTTTCGAACTTATTGAAGCCCGACCCCATTTACCATTTTAGACTTGATAATAATCAAAAATCCTGAGATACTTTACCTGAAGCTTTCAGGCTTTTTAATTAATGGGGAAAGGAAGTGAAAATGAACGAAAAAGACTTTTTTGAAGATCAAGACAAGCACCTTCTCGAAAACAGGGAAGAAGATCCCTCGACTCCCAACGGGAGCGATTCCTCAACGGATGAAGAAAAGATTTCCCGGGAAAAAGAAGAAAGCGTGTTCGAAATAAGAGCCAAAGACCCATTCCAAGAAGAGGAGGAGGATGAAGATGATGAAGAAGATGAATATGAGGAAGAAGAAAGTGGAGATAAAGAAGATGAAGACTAAGATGATGATGGATTGAAAAAAGACGAGAACAAAGAAGTGGAAAAAAAGGAGGAAGAGAGGCAGGTAAGGAGTTATTCTGAATTCAGAAGAGGAAATGGAAAAAAAGAAGATTTCTTAGAAAGTATCGGACTCAAAAAAGAGATAGAAAAGGCCGAAAAAAGGATAAGGAAATACATCAGGGAGACTCCCCTCGTGTATTCGCCTTTGCTCAGTCAGCAGTCGGGATGTCAAGTCTATCTCAAGCTTGAAAGCTCACAGATAACCGGCTCCTTTAAACTCAGGGGAACTCTGAATAAAATCCTGTCCCTCTCAAAAAAAGAACGGAAAACCATCCTGGTCACGGCATCATCCGGAAACCATGGTGCAGCCTTTGCTTATGTGGTTAAGAAATTCGGATTGAAAGGAATGATCTATCTGCCAGGGTATACAACCAAAGCCAAAATCGATGCCCTGAAGGACTACGATGTGGTTTTAAAATTCTTCGGGACGGATTGCCTTAAGACCGAAGAGCACGCCAGAGGAGAAGCTGAAAAAAACGATCTTCTCTACATCCCTCCTTATAACGACCTGAAGATCATCGCCGGCCACGGAACGATCGGAATCGAGCTCAGAAGGCAGATCGACAAGATCGATACAATTTTCGTCCCGGTCGGGGGAGGGGGCTTGATCTCGGGAATTATCGGGTACTTTAAACCAGCGGACGAGAACATCAAAATCATCGGCTGCCAGCCGTTGAACTCGCCGGTCATGTACAAATCCGTCAGGGTCGGGAAGATAGTCGAAATGGAGTCCCAGCCCACGCTCTCCGACGGCACAGCCGGCGGAATCGAAAAGGGGTCCATCACCTTTGACATCTGCAAGAAATACGTGGATGATTTTGTACTTGTTTCAGAACAGGAGATAAAGGAAGCCATAAGGCTGATGATAGAGAAACATTTCTCACTCGTCGAGGGTGCCGGTGCCCTTTCGGTGGCATCCTTTTTGCAGCAGAAAGAAATATATAAAAGAAAGACTGTGGTCCTGATCCTCAGCGGTTCCAAGCTCTCTCTCGACCAACTCAGGAGAGTGATCTCCTGATACACACATTAAGGAACATGACAGACATCTTCAACCAAGACCAGATCACTGTTGCGGATTTGACGGGGGTCGCTGTCCAGGACATTCAGATATCGAATGCGGTTTACCATGCGCTTGCGCGCAATAACTAAGTCGATAACATTTGATTAAAGGAATAAAGAGAGGTCATCATGAAAATTGAAAAATTTGAACTGGAAAGGCTTCTGTCTCAGTATGAAAACACGGTCAAATACAACCTGACGGAAAGCGGGATCCATCCTTTGTCGCTGGAGGAACTGCTGAGCGAGGAAGAGATAAAAAAACTGGTCTCGCTCAGAATAGGCTACGCGCAGGCGAACGGCACCATCGAGCTGAGAGAAGCGATCAGCCGCCTCTATTCAGGTGCGGACCCGGATAATGTCCTCGTCACCAACGGCACGGCAGAGGCAAACTTCATAAACATCTGGTGCAACCTCGATCCCGGTGATGAATTGATCCTGATGGTTCCCAACTACATGCAGATGTCGGGCATTGCCCGCTCTTTAGGCATAACGGTCAAGCCTTTCCATCTCAAGGAAGAGCTGGACTGGGGCCCGGACCTCGAGGAGTTGAAAAACCTGATAACGCCTCGGACTAAAATGATCGCCGTCTGTAACCCGAATAATCCCACCGGATCTGTGCTGAGCGAAGAGGCGATGAAGGAAATCGTTCGCCTGGCTCAAGAAGCGGATGCCTGGCTCTATGCGGACGAAGTCTACCGGGGAGCAGAACTGGACGGGAAGGAAACCCCCTCTTTTTACGGGCTCTCCGATAAAACGATCGTCTGCTGCGGGCTCTCTAAAGCCTACGCCCTTCCGGGATTGAGACTCGGCTGGATGGTGGGGCCGAAAAAGACCATCGAAGAATGCTGGGCCGGCCATGACTACACAGCCATCTCTTCTGCTCTGCTCAGCAACCATGTGGCTGCACTCGCGCTCCAACCTGAACGGAGAGAAAGAATATTGAGTCGCAACCGGCAAATCATATCAGAAAACCTGGCTGTCCTTCAGGAGTGGGTCAGAAAGCATGACAAAATTTTCAGCTTCATCCCTCCCCGTGCAGGAGCCATAGCCTTTCTGAAGTACAACATGAACATCAACTCGACCGAGCTCTCCACAAAACTCAGGAAGGAGAAAAGCGTCTTCATCGCTCCCGGAGACTGTTTCGTGATCGATCATTACCTGCGGATAGGGCTCGGGTCGGAGAAGGAATATCTTCTGGCTGCCCTGGATTTGTTCGATGAAGTCCTGGCTGAGATCAGCTAACGCTTTCTTTTATTTTTCAAATACTTCCAGGCGTACTACTTCCACTCTCTTGTTAATTCTCTTCTCCATTAGGACTCTGAGTTTATAGTGAACATCTTCTAAGCGCCTCTGTGGCTGCCTTTTGCCTATTCGAGGGCCGAGTCTAGCTCGAACATGACAGCTTATCGATTTCGGTTGATTTTTTTCGCATTTTGAGTCGTCGACTCTGCTGATTCCGGTGTGATACTTTTATTCTTGGATGTCAGCAGGTGGATACCACAGAAAAACGTTAATAATCTGGAGCAATGCTAAAAAGGAAATCCCTCTCTGAAAAAAATTTTAAAAAAAATAAAAAAATACCTTGCATAACATAATATATTGTGTTACAAATTAACTGAATAGTACAAAATGGCCAGAGAAAAAGAAATCCTGTTGAGCAATTGGGAATCTCAGATTCGAAAGGGAACCTTGGATTTTATTATACTTCTCTGTCTCCAGCGCCAAGAACAGTACGGTTACGAGATGATCAAAACCATAAAATCCGTGGCCAGGATGAACATATCAGAAGGAACGATCTATCCGCTCCTTAACCGCCTGAAAAAAGATGATCTGATCACTTCCCGCTGGGTGGAAATGGAAACTGGAATTCCCCGGAAATACTACAAGATAACTAATAAAGGACTTCAGGCCTTGAAGGATATGAAAGAGTCCTGGTCCCAGTTTACCGCTTCACTGAACCGTTTGAGTGAGGAGGAAAAATGAAAAGCGAAGATTTCTTCAAAAACACCATCACCAAAAAGATATGGAATCAGTACGACCAAAGACTGCAGCACATTTTGAGAAGAACGGATAAAGAAGAGAAGAAGGAGCTTCTTCTTGAGATTAAAAGTCATCTTCTTGAAAGCTTTAATCAGGATCCTGCGGAATCGGAAGAGGAAAAACTGCTGAATGCAATCGACCGCTTGGGAGAGCCGGAAATATTTCTCAGGCCACTCATTGCAGACAGGTACATGACTCGGGCATCACGGACTTTAAGTCCCAAAGATGTGGCCAGAGGATTGTATTTTTCTCTTTTTACCGGATTCAAGAAGGCAGTTATTTCGTCTTTGCTCGGTCTGGGTTACATTCTTGTGTTTGTACTTGCGCTAATGGCTCTCCTTAAGCCCTTTTTTCCAAATCATGTCGGAGTGCTCTTATTCAATGACGGAACTATAACAGCCGGATTGGGTATTAATTCGTCGGGAGTCAAAACAGACTATCTCGGATACTGGGTTATTCCCATATCCGCCGCACTCGCTTTTCTGATCTATATTGGACTGACAAAATATCTGCATAAGGTTCGCCGATCCCGAACCAGATACAGAAAGGAAGAATTCTGATAAGAAAAAAAATTTTTTGGTTAATTACATCGTATAACATAGTATATTGCATTACACAATCATATCGTGCATTTGCCAAAACACTTTTATTTATCAACAAATAAGGAGGTTAAAATGAAAAAAAAGTGTTTGATTCAAGGTTTTATCTTCATTCTGTTGATAGCCCTCCACAACTTCCATGGATTCAGTATCCAGGAATCAGGGCAAAAGCTCCCCGAACTTATCCCGCGGCAAGTCCTGTTCGGGAATCCCATCCGAAAAGCTCCTCTCATTTCACCGGATGGGACTCTTCTATCCTACCTGGCTCCATCGGAAGATGGGGTTATGAACATCTGGGTCAGAACTCTGGGAGAAGAAAATGACAGTAAGGTAACACGGGACAAACGAAGAGGTATTCATGACTACTGCTGGGCACAGAACAGTAAGAATCTCATCTATCTTCAGGACAGCGATGGCGACGAAAATGACCATGTGTATTTAGTCGATCTGAAATCCCAAAATATAAGGGACTTAACTCCGTTTCAGGGTGTGAAAGCCGTGAATTTAATCGTTAAGAATAATTATATTCTGGTCGGATTAAATTTACGAAACAGGCAGTTGTTTGATATTTACAAAATTGATATTCAATCAGGAAAACTGGAGCTCGATACAGAAAATCCTGGAGAGGTCATATTTCTTATAGGAAAAGAATGGATTGCTGACTCCCAAGGGACCGTTCGTGCCGTTAAAGCCATGGATCTTAAAACCGGCGGCTCCATACTGCGGGTACGCGAAAGAAAGGACTCTCCCTGGAGAGAACTGAAACGATGGCCGCTGGGAGCCTTGTTCGATGGCTACCTAGTCGGATTCTCTGAGAACGGAAAATCTCTTTATGTGACTTCGAGCGAAGACTCGGATATGACACGGCTTGTTGAAATAGATGTTGAAACCGGAGAAGTAGTCAAAGTCGTAGCCCAGGATCGCCGATGCGATATTTGGGCGGAATCCATTATTCTCGATCCAAAATCAGGGAAAATTCAGGCTTATGAAGTCGATTATTTGAAACCGGAATGGAAAGTCCTGGACAAAAACATAGTTGCTGATTTCGCCAAGTTGCAGGCCTTCAAAAGAGGCCACTTTACCATAAAAAGCCGCGATCGATCTGATTCGAAATGGACAGTTTCTTATATGACCGATGATGGCCCAAATTCATTCTATCTCTATGACAGACAATCAGGAAAAATCCAATTTCTTTTTGATGACAGACCTGAATTGAAAAAATATGAACTGGCCCAAATGAAACCAGTTGTCATAACCGCAAGAGATAGCCTGAAGCTGGTTTCTTTTCTCACGCTTCCCGTCGGGATCAAACCAGAGCAGCTCCCGTTGGTCCTGTATGTGAACGGCGGACCAACAGCAAAAGATTCCTGGTGCTATGAACCTTTTGTTCAGATGTTAGCCAATAGGGGCTATGCCGTTCTCCAGGTTAATTTTCGAGGATCTGTCGGTTTTGGGAAAAAATTTCAGATGGCGGGAAATCTGCAGATCGGTATTGGCAGTATGCAGCACGATCTTACAGATGCAGTTAAATGGGCTATCAAGCAAGGGTACGCCGATCCCGACAGAATCGGTATCTTCGGGGGTTCATACGGAGGTTATGCAACTCTGGCCGGATTGACTTTCACACCCGATCTCTATGCCTGCGGAGCCGAAGTCTGTGGGCCGTCCCATCTTAAGACATTTATGGAATCCATACCGCCCTACTGGGGACCGATGAAAGAGATGTTTAAAAGTATCTTCGGTGACCCGGAAAATGACCCTGAATACAACAGGCTGATTTCTCCCTTCCATCATGTGGATAAAATCCGGGTCCCACTTTTGATCGGGCAGGGAGCCAATGACCCTCGGTGCAATATCCAGGAATCCGATCAGATTGTAGCCTCTATGCGGAAGAAAAATCTGCCGGTGACCTATATTGTCTATTCTGATGAAGGTCATGGATTTGTCAGGCCAGAAAACGAGCTGGATTTCTATGGCAGATTGGATGTGTTTTTCGGGCAGCACCTGGGAGGCCGTTTTGAGCCGTTTAGCAAGATCGCCGGCGCCTCCGCTCAACTCCGTTAGATGCGCTTAGGTCAACAGCAATCTTAAAATATAAGGGGTCAAGTCTATGACTTGATCCCGTTGACTCTTGATGATTTTATACTTTCAGCGTCTTCATCGCTCCCGGAGACTGTTTCGTGATGGACCACTACCTGCGGATAGGGCTCGGGTCGGTGAAGGAATATCTTCTGGCTGCCCTGGATTTGTTCGATGAAGTCCTGGCTGAGATCAGCTAACGCTTTCTTTTATTTTTCAAATTCTTTAAATGACACAATAAGTGACACGGTGATTTATCTTGAGCTGACGACAAACAGAGAATAATGCAAGGGGAATAAAATCCCTCCACGACATGACGACAAGGCGGTTTGCCGAGTGGTTTGAAAGCCAGGAAACTATAATTTTGGCTGGACCAGTTTCTGGGGAGGGCTTCCCATATTTACTCATACCTCAACGTATCAGCTGGATTTAATAGGGTAACTCTGATTGTCTGATAGGATACTATTAGGAATGAAAAAGCAAAGATAAAAACAAATGTCACGATAAATATCCATATGCTGATGTCTATCCTGTAAGCGAAATTATTGAGCCACTTGGCACCAATATAATACCCTAAAGGCAATGAAAACACAGATGCAATAAGTAAAAGCTTTATAAAATCTCTAAATATCATCGTTGTTATGTTCGAGATTGAAGCGCCGAGGACCTTTCTTATCCCGATCTCCTTGGTTCTTTGCTGCGATATATAGCCGATAAGGCCGAACAATCCCATAAAAAAAATTACAATCATTAGAAAAGTAAAATATTTCACCAACATTTCGGTTTTCCGTTCATTGCTGTACATTCTTTGAATGCGTTCATCAAAAAAACTGTAGTTAAATGGTTCCTCAGGTTCAAACTTTTTCCAGACCGTTGCCAGATGCTTTAATGTTTCATCCTGATTTTCGGGACGAATTTTTACGCTCAGTCCAAAATACCTGGTAAAAGTAAGAAAAAGCGGTTTTATTTTTTTCCTTAATGAAGAAAAATGAAAATCCTTTATTACCCCTATTATCTTCCCCTCGGTTTTGTTGAATCTGAATTCTTTTCCAATCGGATCTTTGAGATTCATAGCTTTAACCGCGGTTTCATTTAAAATAATATTAGATGTATCTTCCGGGTGCTCCTTTGAGAAGAAACGTCCTTCTTTCAGAGTCAGATTGTATGTTCTGTCATAGTCATAGGAGACAGCCAGCCAGTCAAATCCGAGCTTGAAATCAGCTTCTTTTCCTTCCCAGTCAATGTTATGCGCAGAGTGGCCTTGATCCCGAAGCGAGGGCCGTATTCCCTGGGTTACGCTGATCACATTGTTATGCATCAACAGCTCATTCTTTACTGCCTCAAAACGATCCATTCCACCCGGCAAATCGAGAGAGACAACATTTTCATAGCTGAATCCCAAATCCTT
>Ga0209636_10007033_pt1 | contig 11487 bp, 11 predicted proteins | sample DeeMarSWOR152_54_FD_187464 | JGI IMG/M metagenome (GOLD analysis project Ga0209636, IMG submission 187464) | Marine sediment microbial communities from White Oak River estuary, North Carolina - WOR-1-52-54 (SPAdes) (version 2) | ecosystem: Environmental > Aquatic > Marine > Intertidal zone >... | reverse complement strand
GATGTACATGGGCATAGGATGTAATGATTGCCATGTCAGCTGCCATACAATCTCTGAGAAAGAACAGCCAAAATGGACAAGGAAAAGTTCATAAAACGTGTGTCCCACTAAAGAGTGAGGAAGATACTATGAACTGGAAGAAAGTTGTACCACAGATTATTGGTTTGACACTTATTGTATTGCTTTTGTTTGGATTCAGTAAATGGTATTCTCCAGCTTTTGAGTTAACTGAAAGCACAACGCGAATTTTATTCATTGGCAATAGCCTCACCTTTTACAATAATTTCCCAGAGATGGTTGCTGAATTAGCACACTCAGGTGGTTATAATGTAGAAATTGATGTATCTGCCTATGGAGGATGGACATTATCTGATCATGCAGCATCAACAGTAACACGTGGAAAGATAGAGCAGGAGGATTGGAATTATGTAGTCTTACAGGAGCAGAGTGTCATTCCGTCCATTGTAGATGAGCGCACCCAACAGATGTATCCAGCAGTTCGTTTCTTGCACAGTAAAATAGGTGAGAAGGGTGCTTTTGTCATTCTGTTCATGACCTGGGGATATCGCAACGGATTCCCTGATTCAGGATTTAGCAATTTTGATGAGATGCAAGCACAACTGCACACAGGGTATACAGAGATTGCCACTGAATTAGGAGTATTAGTGGCCCCAGTGGGTACTGCCTGGCAGAATGCAGTAACCCAAAACCCGGAGTTGAATCTGTGGCAAATGGACGGAGTTCACCCCACCGAAGGGGGATCATATCTGTCCGCCTGCGTTTTTTATGCACTCATTTTCCAGCAGAGTCCAGAAGGATTGACCTACAGAGCCGGGTTATCAGAAGAAATGGCCTATTTTTTACAGAGTATTGCAGCTGAAACAGTTCTTGATCAAGAGCAAAAAATCTTCTGATCGTCCAGAGAAGTGGTGGACCTGTTTGAGAACATTTGATTTCATTAAGTCAAGAAAGGTTTCAGTTTCGATTTGTGGGACAGAATCTACTTTTGATTAAGTATTACAAGATTTTCTCTTTCAAATCCTTTATTCGTTCAAATATTTCATTTCTTCCCCCTGGACACTGAGTGAGACCTCGTCTGTAAATTTTTTCAGCTTTATCATAGTCTGGAGGATCTACAATCACGTACATATCTCCCCAGCAAATATATGTTAGTGCACTATCTGGAAATCGCTCTACCAATCCTTCAAATAGAGGTTCTGCTTTTTCTCTATCTCCTAGTAACGCACATGATACAGCTTCTGTCCTCAGCATGGGTTCGATGACTGTATCATCTGTGTCAGGAAACTGTTCACAAAATTCAGTGACATAGACAATTCTTTTTTTAATCCACGATTCATCCTCCAGCTCACTGTATAACGGTACAAGGTCTCCGTTGTAGAAATCCATAAAGTCCTGGCACCAATCAAATAGAGAGTAGGTCAACCTGAACACCGGTAAGGACGATATAAATCTGTCAGCCTCTTCTATTGCGGTAATTTCTGGTGGAATAATTTTTTTTACCATATCCCATGCATTCTCCCATTGCTCTAATACGCGTGTGTAGTCCCCACGGTCTAAATCGAAATATCCCTCAAATATTGCACTGTCAACCATTTCCAGGTTAACTTTATCTGGGATAAGCTGGTTCCACAACTCCATCACTGCTATCCAGATGAAATCTTCATCCTCTTTCCCTTTCCAGTCCTGTGTGTAATAGTGGTCCTCAGCCAATTCTATTGCAGAGATGTACTGCTGTACCTGTTTTTTGAATTGGTCTTTGTTGAAGTGAACATTCATGGAATCCAATTTTTCGATTATTTCTTCAGTACTCATCTCTTCTACCTTTTCACACTCCCATCCAGATTCAAGAGATTCTTTAATGCGTTCTTTAAGAGTCCCTTCAGCGTAGGCTCTGACAAATTCATTGAGTCTTTCTTGAAATTTTTTTTCGTCGAAAATTTCTCCTAATTCCTCTTCAGACAGTCTGCTGGATGTTTTTTGTGGTATTTCTCCTTTACCTTTCTTTTTCTTGAGACAGCAGTCTTTGTATCTTTTTCCAGATCCGCATGGACAGGGATCTTTTTTGCGGATTTTTGACATAATACCACTCCATTATATATGCAGTGTCGAAGGGCTGTAACAGATGGCCCTATTGCTACTGCTCTATTACCGCATATATATCTTTGCAGTGTACTCTGCAACTTCACCATTTGCATCACTTTTTGTTACAACAGATGCTAAGAACTTACTTCCACCATTACAGCATAACCTGTCCAGAAGCATCTTGTACTAACCCGCAGTCATCTTTCTTTTCCAGACTCACTTCATCTGCAATATCTCCTACTGATGAAAAGAGCAAGAAAAGGACAAGGGAGCACAAAATTTCTAAGTGTTGAAGGATGCCCAACAGTATGATATTGACGTATCTAGACCCTTTCCAGACAAAAAACGTTGTATAAAAAACATGCTTGCGTGTCCCAAATTCAAGCTAAACAGAAAAATTTATATATATGGACAACGGAGAGAATAGGTAATGGAGATGAAGAGATACATTGCGGCGTGCAGATAAATGAAAAAGGAGGTGAGATTACGGGAATATGGGACTGGATCATTCGAATTATTTGTGGACTCTTGAGACTCTTTGGATTCGGTAGAAATGTAGATATTACGGTGGTTGAGGATTCTGAAAATGATAATGGCTATTTAGTGCAGAAGGCAGAGCATAATCCTGGATGCATTAGAGCTACGAGTAAAGAGGATATGGTGAACAAAGTGCTCAATAGATTAAGATTCTGTGATTGCATCAAGACATTGAAATTGGTTGGTCATGGGAGTCCAGGGAACATATCGGTAGGTGACGGACAGGGATGGGAAAGCTGCAAACACATAAACGGCAACCGTGATGAATGGGAAGCACCACTCTCAAGACTCAAAGGAAAGTTCTGCAAAAACGCAAGAATACTGTTAGTAGGCTGCCATGTGGGAGCCTGTGAAAGTGGAAGACAGAAGCTTCAAGAGCTCGCAGACTTTTTCTGGGCGACGATTGAGGCCCCTACAGGAAACACCTATGGCAACTGTACTGAAGAATCTGGCAGTGAACACCAGATAGCAACTCCTGGAGGAGATCCACCACCACATAAGGAATCACCCTCCGATCAAAAGAAAAAAAAGGAACGTAAACCAATGGGTGAACAAAAAATGCCTTTAAAAGTTGAAGAAATTCAGAGTATCGGGATTCATCCAGCTCAATTGGCAGGAGAATTAGAATCGAGCAAAGATGCCTCATGTATTTATTCTGAGATGCAGGATATAGAGAAATTCCTTTCGGGAATAGATTTTTCCCACACAGTGGATGGCAAGGGATTAGGAGCAGATTACGATGCACATGTATTCATAACTGTAAAAGGTGAGGTAAAAGAATACAGAATTTGTGCAGATTTCGACTATTTCCTTGAAAAGGGCGATTGGGAGAATATGTACGAAATCACTTGGGATCTAAAACAGGAGCTTAGAAAACTTATTAGGGAGACTCTTGATCAATACAGAAAATAGTCTACATATGGTGCTCGTTTCCGTCTGGAAATGGCAGGCTAGAGTATCCACCAATTCATCTATGAGCTTTTCAAAAAAGATGAAAACAGTAGTTGAAGGTAGAATTCAATGACGCTCAAGGATCTAGAAATAATAGCTTTCATTTTATTAAAAATTCTTCTGTTGCTGTGAAGCAATTGCCAGCATGTCAGAGTTCCTGAACAGATACAAAGGATGTGAGAGAGCTGTATCCTCGCTTCTTTACAGGAAATTGCATACACTAATTGGTTCTTCAGTATCAAGAGGACATTGTCTCATTCATTTCGGTGTTCTTTCGATTTATCCTTCTTTTCCAGATTTTCTCTCACTTTGAGCATTTCATTCTTTACATCAGAAATATCCTTTCGTACCACTTCCCAGACCCGTTTTACATTCACCCCGAAGTACGCGTGTATGACAACATCTCTCATTCCTGCTATTTTTCTCCAAGGTATTTCAGGGTATTTGCTTCTAATTTCTTGAGGAATATGCTTTACAGCTTCTCCCATAACCTCCAGTCTTCTCAAAACAGCATCCTGTGTCTGAGTATTCTCATAAAAACCATCTTCAGTCATCTCTTTTGTGTATTCTTCTATCTTGGCTATACTCTCTAGGATATCTTCAACATACAATCTTACATCTCTCTTCACAATATTCCCACCTGTTCTTTGATAATCTTCTCTTTGATCAATGGCTTGATAGTATCATATTCAACTAAATCTACTTTTTTTCCAAGAACATCTTCAATTTCAAGTTTAATCCCCACAAAATCTAGCAAGCTGATATCATCCTCAATTTCTACCAGGATGTCAATATCACTGTCTTCTCTCATATCTCCTCGGACATATGATCCAAACAATCCTGCTCTCTTGATGTTATACTTCTTTAAGATAGGACGTATCTTTTGTTTTATCTCCTCCATAGGTGTTTCCATGATGGTATTGAATCTCCTCTATTATATAATGCTTTCGGAAAGAGAGCACGCTAATGGATTCAATCAGAGGATGGTCCAGTGCCACCATGTATAAAATAAAAAGGAAAACATGAAATATATTGGAATAAATTTACTTTAAATGACTTTTGTGACCTACTAAAATCCAGGAGCCCGTTATTCGACATATAGAAATCATCTGCACTTCATTGGGTCTTTTTCATTGCTGCTTCACTGCTAAATTTGTTGCCAGCATTAATTCTCGTTCAGCACCTGTCTTTCCAATATGCCCAAGAGAAGATATTATTTTCACTGCTAAAACTTCAAGCTTCTTGTCTATTGCTGCCCTTCCTATTCTTTCAGATTCAGAGATTATTGGCACAACAAACCCTTCATCTCCACTGAATAAGACAAATTCACCAACTCTGCTGCTTTTGAAGCACTAGGCAGACCTGTTTTAATCTAAGCTTTTGAAGCACTTTACTCCATGCTTTTGAAGCACTAGGCAGACCTGTTTTAATCTATGCTGGCTTATCATATTACTCTTACAAGCTCTCCGAAGCCTATTATCACTTCTGGCGGCCCTACTACCTCCAGGAGGGCGCTGATCTTTGTGAAAAGGCAGAGTTATATGAGAGACTCCGTATATACAACAGGCGAGGAGCTGAGGCATGGGAAAAAATGAAAGATAATATTGGGAGGTCTCTTCACTCTATAGAAGAAGCCTGGCTGTTCGAAGAAGTGGGATACATATATGAAAAAGCTGGGGAATTTGAGAAAGCACTAGAGTACTATAAAATGGCAGAGGCCAAATATAGGGTATTGGTTACCCTCCTCCGCATGGACACCCACTCTCTCCTTCAGGTTTCTGGGCGGGAGGTTCGAGGTCTGTCACTGCTATCCACATGACAGGAGTGGTCATCCCTGAAAGAGCGTTAGCATCTAATTCTCGTGCCATTCTGAATGATTCCTTTAGTAGTAGTACATACCAGCTGTAATTTTGGGAAGCAGCCTGAATCCTCCACTGATTCACCCTGGTTTCTGATCTAGTTAACTCCTTAATTGTAATCACCAGTCCGCTGGTGAACTCGCTTCCCCGATCACCATGGTTAATATCATGTGCAGGATCGCAATCGCCGTAGGCTGCATCATTTTCACCTGCTGCAGCTATAACCAGCTCTGCCACTGGTTTCAGGTAGGGTATTGAATATGATGCTCCACAGGTATCCAGAATGATGTGGATGTAAACCTCTTCATCAAAAGAAGATAACAGAGTGACCAGATCATGAGCAGTGAAAATAATGTCCTGAATCAGAAAAACTCCTTTATCTCCGTGGGCTGTGATATAGATGAGCAGGGTTTCACCGGCGTTCATTTCCTGAGCGTATGTAATCAGGACCTGGGTGATCTCAGAACTCGTGGATGCTGTCTCTACACTCACCCCTGCTGTCATTAACGCTTCTCTTACTGCTCGTTCATCTTCTGCCATATCACTGCTGAGGGGTTGTCCTGAATTCCACCCATTGATGATCAGTGCTCTATCTTTTGAGCGTTCCATACCAGGATCACTGGTACCTGTAAGATAGAAGTGAGGCTTCTCAAATCCGGCACTCCACACCCAGTACGATGTATCCCAGTATGAAGAAGCTTCCACCCACAGAGGTACCCCATTGAGCATAGGCCACCACCTTTCACTGTACACATTGCATGTACCTGTGGTGCTGTAAAAGACAAACCGGGTAGGATGGGCAAACTTTGCTGAAGGACAGTCATCAATCCAGAAAAACCAATTCTCTTCTTTCAGGGAATACGAAACGGGAGAAGGGAGTTTAGTCATCTTCAAAGGTAAGGCGAGAGGAGCAAATGGGGCTATCTGGTCAGAGGGAGAAAGTACAAAAGGCCACAAAAACACCAGGGCCTGAGCTGATCCAACAATTTCAGAAACAGAGTCCGCTGCATCTATGAGAGATACCACATGCTGAAGATGGGTTTCGCAGGCTTTCTTGGTGGCTTCTCTGTCTGGTCCAGCAAGTAGTATGACAATCTGGTTATTCTTCCACACATTGAGAGTAACTATCATGGAGTGAGTAGTAAGATCACTTTCCTGAGAACGGAGAACGCTCTCTGTATAAACCCCTGTATCTGGCGCTTTTGCACCTCCCAGAATAATAATGTACCTATATTGATACACTTCACATTCTGCAGGATTTACCACTACCACCTCTCTGTTCTGGCTCAGGTTCTGTACAAAATCAGCATTGAGTTCTCTGTCAATAGAATTAGCGAGAACAACTAATGGTGGTAAATTTTCTGCTCTACAGGGGCAGAGCAATCCCATCAACAGAAGGAGCACAACAACAGAGGTCTTCATGGGGGGCTCTTGTCGTAGGGTTATTTAAGGTTAACGAAATCATAAGCAAAGGTTGATATAAGTACATGATTCAGGAAATTGCTCTTAAAGAGCAATTTTTTGAACATAAGATATATATATACTCAATGTTTTGAACATAAGATATATATACATGTACATGATAGAGTAGGTTGCAGAAGGTATGTCTTGATTAAGAACGAGGAGGTGTGAAAAATGGCCAGGAAGTCAAAAACAGAAGAGTTAAACACTCTTTTGAAAGATCTGGAAGCTACCACCCCCGACATTGAAGCATCTGCTATTGTTTCAGTGGACGGATTAATGATTGCATCTGCCTTGCCGCAGGATGTAGAAGAAGATAGAGTCGCTGCTGGAGAGAATGCTGCCCTCACATCTCATGCCAGAAAAGACGCCAAGCTAGGCCTGGTATTCTTGGACATGAAGAGAGCTGCGGGAGAATTGGCAGAAGCTATTTGAGGTGATAGCATGCAAGAAGAAGCAAAAACCGATAACCTTATCATGAGAGTCTTTCTCGAGACTATTGAGAGCATTATTGGATCAAATGGGTTGAAATCAGTTTTGAACTATGCCCATTTGGAAAAATACATAGGTTGTTTGCCACCAGATAATGATGAGAAAGAAATCCCCTCAGAAGATCTTCGCAGTCTATATCTCACCCTTCATCAAATGTTTGGAGAGAAAGGTGCTCACGGTCTTCAGTTACGAGTTGGTCGCGAAAATGTCCACCGAGGTCTCAAAAAACGTCCAGGAATAGCAAGAGCTATGAAAGTTGCATCACGTCTTGTGCCTGAGACTATGAAAATGCGTCTCGGTCTTGAGAGACTGGCAGAATACATGAAGGATGCTTCTTCTGTTCGTGTTGATCCATCCTTTGTTGGGATCGAGGAGCAAGAAGACTGCTTCCTGTTCACGCAGAGAGATAGCCTTGAGAGTGATGGGATCACGTCAGAGATTCCAGTGTGTGGTGTTTCTCAAGGAATAATCGAAGCTCTTATAGAGTGGATCACAGGACATCCTCACTCTGTAGAAGAAATCGAGTGTAAAGCAACAGGATATTCAGCTGACGTCTTCAGGATCTCAAAAGCACGCAAAGAAGCATGAGATTGTAAAGAAAGAGTGGCGCAGATGCGTACGTGACCTGGTAGCATACCGTACTTTGTAAATACAAATGGAAAAGGAGGTGAATGAAAATGAAGAGTTTCATTGAATTGGATGACTTAGAGCCAAAGTATATGGATCTTCCACAACATTGGAATGATTGGTATTTCACTGCGAGTTTTGAATATGGAGGAAAGGATCATTTTCTTGTAATGGCTATTACAGAGGGAACTTTCATGGGAGGAAGTGGCATAGGTATAGGACTTTCTTCAGATCCTTTTTCGCCTACACAAGAAGGTGATGCCCAGGTAGTTGGTGAAGCAGTCAATCATATCAGTGTGCAAAAACTTCACCCTGCAGAGAAGTTCAAATGTAGAAAGGAGGGTGACACTATAACAGTTGAAATGGACGACCTCACAGCCCTGTGCCGAAAAGATGAACAGAAGATCATTTCGAGAAATGAGAGTATCAAAGGAGAGCTCACATGCACCCCTCGAGGCCCTGTACTCCGATGGGGTGATAGAAAGGATGGACAATGTCCAGTAACAGAAGGGACCAGTGTTGGAGGAATTGAATCACTGTCAGATGTCCACGGTACCATGACTATAAAAGGGGAGAAGGTAGAAATCACTGGCAGAGGCGTATTCGAACACGTATGGATCAAAGCACTGGAGTTCATGAAGATCAGAACGATGGACTGGGTTTACATTAATTCTGATCAGATGTATATGTTCTCCTGCCATTGTGAATCGATTTCAGATGATGGCACCCCTTACCACTTCGAAGATGGAACAATCTATTTGATAGAACAAGATGACTATCTAGTGACAAAGAAAATCGACTTCATGCCTGAAACCTGGGCATATTTAAAACCATTCCGTAGATTCATACCCTCCAATCAAAAAGTTGCTGTGCAAACTGAAAAGGGTACCTTGGAAATGAAAATAGCTCTATCGTTGTATCCACACATTGCACAAGCTGTGAGAATGGAACCTTTGACCATGCATAGTATTACTGGGTGGAATGTAATGTTCTTTGATGCACCCATCAGGGTTGGAGGAAAATTCTCCTATGTAGATGGAAAGACTGTGGAACTGAGCAATGGTACAGGAGTGAATGAACAGTTGAGAATACTCCCACTTTAGTCCATGAAATAGATATCACTGTGTTCAATAGCAATGATCTCTGTATATAACGCATGAACCGGAAGGATGAGAAGTAATCTTTGATACCGCATCATTCATGGAAAAACTCACTGTAAGAAAGCTTCAGGAGATTATTCTATATTCCAATAGCTGTGCAAAGAAGACTTTTCGAATATTAGGCAGAATAAGGTTACTCAATCCATCTGGACCTTACCAATAAAGTAATTAGCTACAAAAGATAGTTCATGATACTTTGGAGTAGATTTCTATCTGGGTTTCTTGCGGATTGCGTGGTGCAACACCGCATATATTGGGCAGCGGCAAAATGGTGGCCGTATTGTTTTTATAGAAAGCTAGACAAAAGAACATATGCAGAAGAAGAAGAGTGTAGTACTACTACTGGCAGTAGGAGCCGTGCTGATATTCTGTTGGTATGGAGGTAGAGACAATATTTCACAGACGAGTACCCCTCGTGCACCTTCTTACATTCCATCTCTGCCCCCAGATGTTGAAGGAGTGTCGCTGCAGGAAGCAGAACAACAGGTATCATTTACCATTGTCAACCCAGAGTATCTCCCGTCTGGATTCCACTTTGTAGAGGCATATGTACTTCATGGAAAAGTGGCACTTGTCTATGAAGATAGAAACAATAGAAGAATCACCATATCTCAATGGGAAGAGGAACAGTATGCACACCATCCATATCCTGGAGAAGAAGAAATCACATTCAATGGGACCACAGCATACTTTTCAGTGCCAGATCCCTATAATCTACTCTGGCAATGTAACAATGTAATCATTTCTCTCAGCGCAGATCTATCAGGTGGTAAAGAGGTTGTTAAAGCGGAGATGATCAGGATTGCACAGTCCATGAAATGTGGTGTCACTACGTGTGATACCTTGACATGCGTGTGGGAATTTAATTTTGAAGAGATTGGCAATATCCATCCTTTTTTTACTCTTGCAGATGAGAAAATCTATGCTCATCACCGTACTACCTCGTTATACTGCCTATCAGCAAAGAAAGGAAACTTACTGTGGAATATTTCAATGGATGAGCCTGTTTATTCCCCTATTATTGCATCTTTGAGCAAAATTTATTTTACCACAGAGAAAGAGAGTACATCTTCACTCTTTTGCATTGATGGTGAAACAGGGACTGTAGAATGGGAGAAGAAGTTGGGCTATCCCTCACCGTGGTACTTTACTGTTTCAGATTCCAATTTGTATATATATGATTGCAGCTTGTGCTGTTACCATGCTGTCACAGGCGAACTACTCTGGAAGAATGAGGATATTTCTAATACATATGGTCCTATAGCAGTGGAAGGAGATCGGGTAGTGGTTGGCTCCCTTCAATCTGGCAATAGTGAAAATCAGCAATTTACTATCTACTGTCTGGATGGTATACAAGGAAATATTATATGGAGTCGCAGGCATGGGACAACGCCAGGCAAGCTTCTCATTGAAAACGGGAGAATCTACAATTTAAATGTTTATGGTGTGCAGTGTATCGATCTGTCTGAATCTGATATTTTGTGGGAAGTTGATCTAGGGAAGATTACATCAGCTGGTGCTACAGAAGAGAAGATATATGTTACAATATGGGGGTCAACAGTGGCCTGTCTAGATGCAGAAATTGGAGAAACATTGTGGACCTACACTATTGTGGGAAAAGATGTTCCCATTACCCATCCTGTGGACTGGGTAGCGGTGTCTCTGTCTCCACAGATAGAGGACAACAGGCTCTATACTGGTTCTCAGAAGAAGAACCCTTACATCTATTGCTTTGATGCAGAAACAGGAAATGTAATCTGGAAATATGAAAAAGGGGGGTGCTGGTATTCAGCTCCTTTTGTGAGAAATGGTAACTTGTACTATGCTGTGTGTTCTGGTGTCAAATGCTATCAACTCTGCAACAGAAGAAGGTATAATTTTGCCTCATTATGAATGTATCCCTTCAATAAAAAACCTACATCGTTCTCTTCCTCACTACTGGAGGAGGAAAAGTATTCAAGAATGAGGTAATAAGGATGCATTGTGAGAGCTTTTGAGAGTTAAGCCAGATTTGAAAAAAGACGTGGCAATAGAGCTATACAGATAGAAAGCAGTGTCTCTGTCAAAGGCTGCCGAGGTCTATTGATGGAACTTAGAGGATCTTTTCCCTTGCATGCCTGGTGAAACGATATCCACTCATCAAACTTGGCTGGATTTCCCTCCTAGTATTCTTACAGTCTCCAACCTCGCATCCACAGCCGTGACAAATCTCTTCAAGAAATGTGCTGCAAATTCTGCAATAGAGCCCGCAGGGAGCAGCCAGCTTCAGATTTTCAATCATCTCCTCACCTCTCTTT
>Ga0209636_10007032_pt1 | contig 11489 bp, 6 predicted proteins | sample DeeMarSWOR152_54_FD_187464 | JGI IMG/M metagenome (GOLD analysis project Ga0209636, IMG submission 187464) | Marine sediment microbial communities from White Oak River estuary, North Carolina - WOR-1-52-54 (SPAdes) (version 2) | ecosystem: Environmental > Aquatic > Marine > Intertidal zone >... | reverse complement strand
TGGACACTTCCCAGTCAAGCTCAGAATCGTGTTTGTCACGAAAATAAGGATTCTAAGTGCGTGCGCGGCAACTTTTTATAGCTTTTCACTCACTAAGATAATAATGATTAACGCTAATGGAAAAGTGACAGAGAAAGTCGTTCTGGTATGGGTGGACGGGGCTACTTTCGATGTGATTGCGCCTCTGTTAAAGAAGGAACTCCCCACTTTTCGCAGAATAATGAGAGAAGGGGTGAATGGCACCCTTATCTCTACAATACCACCTTGTACTCCTCCAGCGTGGGCATCACTAGTAACAGGCGTTAATCCTGGAAAACACGGGGTTTATGATTTCTGGGATAGGAAAGGTGACAAACCTGTACCTGTGACATCATACTCCATTCACCGAGAAACATTATGGTCTATGTTAAACGAGGTAGGCAAAAAAGTCATATTATTAAATGCACCTATGACCTATCCTCCAAGAAGGCTTAAGGGCATCTTGGTCACCGGTTTTATGACACCAAGCAATGTCCCATATACCTATCCCCCCAATTTCAAAGGGCAGTTGCTCAGAGAATTTCCAGACTACTTAATAGATCCCCGAACTTGTCCCCCTCCTCTTGGCCCGGCTTCAGATGAGCACATATCCTGTCTTGAAGAATCATTCAATTTGTTGAGAAAACGCCGTGAGGTCACTCTGTACTTGATGGAGAATTTCGATTGGGACCTCTTAATATCAGTATTTCACTGCACCGACTCGATTCAACACTATTTCTGGAAATATATGGATCCTACCCATCCGGCGTACGATCCAGACGCGCCTAAGACGTTAAAAGAAGCCATTCCTAAAGCGTATAAAATCGTTGATAACTCCATACGGGAGATTCTAAAAGCAATTGACGAAGACACTACACTAATAGTAATGTCAGATCATGGATTTGGACCAATCCACAAATGTGTTTTTTTGAATAACTATCTAAGGACACTAGATCTGCTTAGCATAAGCATGGAAGGAGTTATGATGCCTATTGTAATAGATAGATTTCTGAAATTTTTGAAGACTCAGCTACCCCATGTATCGAAATTTATCTTGGGAGCTGCCAAAACTATCTTTCATAGAATCCGAGCCACGGTTGAAAATATGCCTTCACTTCGATTCTCGGATTTCATTGACTGGACGCAGACAAAGGCCTATTCATTAAGCGCCCTTGGGGACTTATCTGTGAACCGTAGCGTTGTGAAATCGAGCCAGGAATATGAAGAATTGATCGAGTATCTGATTCAGAAACTCTTTGAATTAGCGGATCCAGAAGACAACGAAAAGATTGTCGACAACGTTTTCAGAAAGCAGCAGATTTATTCGGGCCGATATTTGGAAAAAGCACCAGATCTCTTTTTGGTCATAAGAAAGATGCAATACATGACGACTTCCTCATTTGTCGGTAATCAAATAGTAGGACCATCCCCGGGGTATAGTGGAAGCCATAGAATGGAAGGTATCCTATTTATGTATGGAAAGAATTTGAGGAGAGGTCAAACTCTTAGAAGCTGTAACATTAGGGACTTAATGCCAACCATTTTGTACATGCTGAGCGTTCGATTTCCATCAGACATTGATGGAAAAGTTCTGTTAGAAGCATTTCAACCTTCATATGTAAAAACTCATTTAGTTGAAGCAAAAGAAAAAGCGCGAACGATCAAAGCACAAAAAAGATACGCATTGTCGGAGAGCGATGAACAAAGAATAAAGGAAAGGCTAAAAGCATTAGGATATTTATGATAAGTACTAGTGCGTATTAGCACAATTGAAATATTCCTCAGTATTTGCATGCATTGCGTCTAACCAAGTCATGGAGTATTAAGAATACTCACGAAAGGTTAACTGCGTATACACTCAACACATTTCTGTACTGGACATATAAGAGTGCCACAATTGATAATCAAATCGCTGGGCTAGGAACATATCAAAATCTTGAACTATCGATGACGTAAATCTGACATCCATTTCATCAAACTTTTTTCAGTGAAGATGTAGACTAGAGAAAGGACTGCAATGCCTAGCAGGTAGCAGATAATCATTTGAGTGGGAACTGAGCTTTTTATGCTTACAAGAAATGAGAATGAAAAAATAACATCCATAGTCATTGGATCCACAATTTCAAGAATAATTATGGTCTGTCCGGTCCGTAGAGGTTTAAACATAAAATATTCGAAATGGCGCGCGCGCGATGCGTAAACCATTAGTTCATCCCTGTCTGCTTCAAACCTCGAAGAGTCATACTCGACCTTCAAAGTGTATGTCCTTGGATTATAGGTTCGGATTGTGAGGGGCATTAACGTGCCTTCTTGACCTTCAACATTGAATGGGGTGAAGATTTCGAAAATATGACCACCTACATAGATCGGAAATGGGTTCTTTGTAGGACTTTGATGTAAAAGTTCATCAGAAAGAATGTACTTCACGGTGTATAAAGAAACGTTTTCGTCAGGTATGATATTCGAGATAGTCCAGTACATTTCTTCATTTAGAATTAGCAAGGAGTCCAGTGATTTCTTGATTCCATTCACCCTTATCTCACTAGGCACAAGGTTGCCCGAGCATATCGCGAGGTTAATCGGAGATATTTCACTTGAGTTAATGTTTATTGTTCCCTCGTTTTTATCCGGGAAAAAATGCTCATCAACAAGTCCTTTTTTAGTGATTCCAGATGGTTGAAAACCTTGAAGTTTAAAAAACCATGCGTTGAACCTATAGAGAATTAAATGGACCTTCAATAGGATTACGTTTGGAGGAAAATTGTAGATTATCGTGTTACTACGTAACAGCGAATCGGTTACGTCTATCATGGTCTTGTTATTCAGTGTTATCGCGCATTTCTTCACAGCCTTAGTGAACACAGTTATTCTCACGGCTGCTTGAACTGAAGCCTCATTTTCTAAAGTTTCAGACAAATCAAACAAAGTCTCACGAATGTTGACAGTTGCGTTCTCTCGTCGCTCTTCTTTGCTTGGCTCTAATGACCCCTCCACTATAACATTAACACTTTCACATAGTATCCCAGAGAAACGCAAGGAACTTGCAAAGGGCAAAACCATCACTGTCGAGTTTACTATTTCCTGATTTATCATAAATGGTTGTTCATGAACTAGGATATAGTGAAACCTAGCCTCCACTTCTGTAATTTTCTCTATATCGAACGGAGGCCTCAGATAGATTTCTCCTCCTATGAGTAGCCCATCCAGCCAAGCAGATGACAAGTTAAGTAATGCGAACGACTCAGCAAGGGGCAGTTGTATGAACCACGGGCCGGACGTAGAGTTGTATTTCATGTCGTACTTAGGATACTTGGGATAGGGAGGATACTTCGTGAAGCGATGGCCCAGAAACCATACACTCAAACTGAAGCTATCTTCGGAGTATTGGTCCGAAATTTGAATAGATACATAGTAACTGTTCCCTTGCTGGTCGCTCAGTAGTAGGGAAACACCAATATACGCTTCGCTACTATTATAAGTGCTACTAGTTGACAGTGCAAGTGAGATAAAGTCGCTTTCCGAAATCTGCACAGGGTTTGTGAAGGACAAATTATAGGCGGCGATTGCAGCCTCATGCGCTGATGAAGCATTAAGAAACAGTAGCAATTCATCATCCACTTTTCTCAAGGAGCAAATTCCGACATGGGCTTTCCGAGCTAGTGTAGAGTTGAATTCAGAATTAAAGCTCTCCACTGGTTTAAATCCTCTCACCATATCTAATGCCGAAGTAGTCGGATCTATCTTTGGAGATAGTTCTACCAAAGAAGGGTTTGATGGAGTAATCGTCAAGTCCTGCATGGCTTGTATTGTAATGTTTGATCGTGACCAAACTTCACTAGACTCTCCACCTAGCGCAAAGTCGGTCGCTATATCTGGTAGAGAACCTATGACGTGAGCTCTGCAGAATGGAATTGTTAAAACTAGGAAAGCGAAAATGGAAAGCAAACATTTCGTGAGTCCCCTATTTAACTGCAAATCTACAATCCACCCGAGCTAAACAATGCAGTCTTCGTAATCTACTTCAACACCTCATAGACTGCATAATACGGAGTGTAGCGTGTGGGATGATGCCAAGAAGGCAGGTAAGACTCGTAAATATTGGCTAGACCTTCGTGTTGGTCAAAATATTCCTTGCCAACGAAAGACCAAGTGGTATAACACCACGGTGAAACCACGATATAGTCGACATCCGCTTTCAAAGGATCGGTTCGCCCGACATATATACTCACTGGAAATACATCCCATATTTCGTAGAATCGTTTTTCGGTAGTTATGCGGAATAAGGGTTCTCTTCCTGTAATTCCTACAAAGTAAGGTTGAAAGTATTGATCCGTGAGTATCTTGGAATTCTTGGGGATGTTCTCATCTATCCATTTTATTACGGTTAAATCATCGTCATATATCTCTAAGTCGGCTGCTAACACCGCTTCCTTGGCGGGCGAATAGAAGACTACATAGCTGTAAAGAAGGACAAAGGAGAACATAAGAAACAACATGGTTAAGCTGCGGGAATTCTGTTTTGATATGCTGACTCTAATTTTCATTGATTTTCCATGCTTTCTAAATCGTATATTTGGGATGACCATAAGTAATGACAAAGAAGCACCCGCTAGAGCCGAACCAAACATTATAAGGGGTCCGCTGAATCGCTGTGGCAAAAATGCTAAACCGAGCCAAGGTTGAAACAACCCTATTAGCCCGATCAAAACGGATGAGAAAATAAGTATAAACGAAGTGAACCTTTTACTAAATAGATAAACGAGCCCCGGAACGCCTACTATTATAAGAGGCAACATTTCTCTCATGAACCTTGAAACTACTTCAGCGAAAAAATCCCACCCTTTCACCGGCGAAGTAAACAGACGTGTGCTATAACCGAAAAACATTGTATAAAGAGTCTGTAGCCCCCCTTGTGGGTATACATATTTGAAGGGGTTTGTGATATTGACTAAGAACGGTATGACTAGGACTAAGGAAAGGCAAAAAGTCAAGACAGCCATTTTAGTGAAATTAAGGAGCAGAAATTTCTTTCTAAATCTGAGCAACAGCAGCAGAAAATCAAGCATTAGTATACCCACAAACATCAAGCCGATAGGAAAGCTATACAAGAACAAAGCAAGAATAAAGATAGGAGCCAAACTTGTGCTCCGGTTCTTGTTGTTAATGAGAGTTTCATGGATATAGGCTAGTGCAAATGGAAAGATTGACAGTGCGACCCACATGGGATGAAAATACCAGAAGTAACTCTTCAATTCAGCATTAAAGATGGGCGGTCCTGCAAAAAAAAGCACAGCGCTTATAAACGATGCCGTCAGGCTTCCTGTGACACGCTCGGTAAAATAGAACATGCTTGTGGCGAAAACTGCACCCATCATAGTCTGTGCTACAATGGCTGTAGTCAGCAAGTCTAATCCCGTGAGCAGAGACAGCTCGGCGTAAAGAAAGTGGTGAAAATTACTTAAAACATTGACATTTGGATGAAAAACCAATTTTCCTGTCGAAATCATGTTATTAACCACATACATGTGGGAGTAAATGTCGTAGCCACGAGGAGCAACGACACCCAACGAAGCCTGAACATAAAGACCCAAGCCCACCGCTATTGAGCCAAAAAAAGCCATTCCCTTGAAAAACGCATTCTTTTCATTCTCAATTTCTTGCTCTTCTTCTTTTTTGCCTATTGGAGCTATATCACAGACAAGAAGAAAAGGCAAGGAAAAGATGAGTATGGCTAACAATAAAGTGTACGAAGAAAGAAAGGCGATTATTTGAACCAGATTCCCTATGAGTGGTAGCACACATAAGCTTACGATAACGGAGTAGGTTATCGTAGTTGTAAAATCTTTTTTTCCGTTCTGTAATACATATCTAGTGACACTATATCCGGGGAGAAAGAAGAACAATAAGCCCAAGATAGCTTTCAATGTTAATTCTGGAGAAAACATATGTACAAGAACTAGGACAAGCAAAATGATTATATCTAAGAACTGGCGGGATTTGCGGATCAATTTGTGCTGTTTCCGGCTCATTCCAAAACCCCTTGGAGACTTTGCATTAATTCCTTGGCTATTTTGGCTCTATTAAAAGTATTCACGACTAGGCTTCTGGCTCTTTTGCTCATATCTCTTCTTTCCTTCTCGCTTAAATTGTAAAACTTTCTTATCACAGAGGCTAATTCGATGCTGTTAAGGGGCTCCACGATATATCCAAGCTTGTATTTCTTTATAAGCGAAGCTAACTCGGAATCTTGGAAAGCCGTTGCTATTACTGGCAATCCTGATGCACAGTAATCAAAGAATTTTGCGGGTTGCGCATAGACCCATAATGGCTTATCATCATAAGGCACGAGACCAACATCACAACAGGATAAGATTCTGGCAACAACTTTCCGTTTCTGCTCTCCAAGAAAAACAACATCATTTTGGAGCTCTAGAGTTCCAATAAGCTTTAACATTTCATCGATTTTACGTGGTTCCCCTCTTCCCATCACTACAAACTTCAGCCTAAACGTATCATTGTTCCTAATCAAATTGTACAAAGCTTGAATGACAACATCCGGCCTATAATAGCCAATGCCTCCAGCATAGACAAGAACTACATCTTCTTTAGCCAACCCCAGTTCAGATCTTATTGCAAGTTTTTCATGATGCTTTCTTGGGTGAAAGAGTTTCACATCAGCACCATTAGGGATGAAAGTCACTCTAGAAACACCTCTAGCTTTTAGATACTGGACTAGGGACTGGGTAACAGTGGTTACCATATTCGCCTTTCTATAGAAAACATCAAACAGTCTTTTTAGAATTATATGATTCCACCTAACTGATCTGAACTTTGAAAAATAGATACTATGGTCTTCCCATCTATCTCTGACATCAAAAACCACTTTCTTCTGCAATATTTTACCTGCCAAGAAAGGACCAATCCCAAGAACGCCGGGCGGCACTGAGATAATAACTAAATCTGCGTTTTCACGAAACATTACAGCTAAAGAGAGAAGGAAAGCAGAGACTATTTCAAACACATCTAGGACTACCTCACCCAATCTGAGGTCCAGGCTAAGAGCTCTATATACCCTGACGCTTCCGATTTTTTCTCCCGCTTTCACCCGAAAAATATCGCGTAAGTTCATACGAGAAACTACAGATACGCTGTTACCCAAGGGGACCAAAAAACGGATCAAGTCGTACACTCTGAAGACACTTGAACGACGGAGTGGAAAGTAGTGCCCTACAAAAAGTAACTTCATATTCACTCCCCTTTTAGACTCTTTCTTGCGAACCCTGAAATTTCAGAAACGGACTGGTCATTTTCGCTTGCCCACCTTCATCATATACCTTAACTATAGCTTTACAGCAGTTACATCATATATTGCGCCAAGTACGTGGAGCGGGCTCATTCTTCCTTCCCATGTCTTCAAGAGATCAATGTTGCAGAGAAAAGGAATATATGGTAAGAAACCATAATATTTTATCGACTCGATTTTAAAACTGAATTCTTCGAGAAATCTTTTCAATTGATAGGGTGCTACAAGTCGTTCTCTAGCGACCAAGACTTTGTCATTTGGACCTAGTTCATACACCTTGAAATGAGCTTTTCGATATGTTAACCAAGCTTTGAGATTGGTATAGGGATTTATGGGATTAGCATCTGTTACTATTAAGACACCACCTTTTTTTATGGACTTTCTGACAGCCTGCAAGAAAGTGGTAACAGGATGCACATGGGATATAAACTCCTTGGCATAAGCAACATCAAACTGTTGGCTGAATTGACACTTCAGGATGTTCTTGACATTAAAGGTTAGAGGAAATTCCGTACGGAATTCATCTTCATAGTATCTGAGCCTTTTCTTCGCGATATTCATTCGCTCCTTGTTTAGATCGATTGCAGTTACTTTGGCCCCTAAAAGGGCACAAACGATGCTTTCTGAACCAAGCCCACATCCGCAATCTAGGACACACGCTTGCTTTGAGGTTACGATACATTTGATTAACCCCTTAAGTCGTTGAGCGAAAAGGTGTTTGTGATAAAGCTGTCTCTGGCTTTTGAACCAAGGAGAATAATAGTGACATAAGACCTTAGATTCCTCCTCACTAAGATATCTATGAGATGCCCGATGAAATAGGAACTCTCCTAATAAGATCTCAAAAAGCCTACACCCAATAACATAGGGTTCTCGTAGCCCTAACATACTATCGACTCGATTTCAAGACCGCACGCTTAACAATTCGCTCTATGGACTCTTTCGGACTCGTCATTCTTTCTAGCCCTAGGAAATGCTTCGCTTTCTCCATATCTGCAGTTATGTCTTCTTCGCCCTCGACTTTGTATAGGCTTGGTAAGTCCTTATCGACAATCTCAATTTCAGGCCTAATTTCTCCTCCAGTCTGCCTTACCATAGCATCCCTCACGATCTTTGCCAGCTCAAGAATCGTAACAGGACGTGGATAGGCAAGGTTAAAAACATGAGCTAAGCCATCTCCACTCTTTTCCACTTCATCGTTAAGTATTTTGCAAGCGAAAGATCGGAATGCTTCACAAACATCGTTAATGTCTACATAAAACATAGGCCTATACATGCTATGTCTGTACGGTGTGATTGGTTCTCCTTTGAGGCCTTTTGTAATAAATATATTAGCTGCTGTTTTTTCAGGCATCTTCTCCCCAAGGACTGTGCCCATCCTCATCGCTCCGTAGATTTTCTCTGACATTTCATCGTGAATTCTCACGATAGTTTCTTGGGCTATTTTGGTCAGTGTATAGTATTTGGCGCGATCCTCTACCGTGTCAATCCTATAGCCGAACTCGTCACCGGCAACTCCTTGAAATCCCATATCACCGAAAACGTGCGCTGAGCTAGTCAAGATGAGACCTCTGATCAACTCATTTTTCCTGACAACTTCACATACGTTTTGGATACCAAGGACATTTACTTCATAACCTTGCCTTTTCTCTTCATTTATGAGAGGAATTTGCACAATGGCAGCATATATTATGAGATCTACATCTTTGATTTTGTCCTTAACTTCATTGTAATCTCTAACATCGCAATGTTGGAAATCAATCTCATTTCTCATATCGTTTGGAACGAGTCTTTTGTCAAGAACTTTTATCTTGAAACTATCACTAAGACGCAAAGCTAAAGAAGAACCGATAAATCCAGATCCGCCTACAATCCCGATATCATAACTGGGCACTTCAACCACCGCTTACCTGAGGCAACCACTGATACTTAAGGAATATTTCGATTATAGCGTCTCTCCGCATCTTCCCGCATATGCATAAGTAAATGTGGGCTCCTCCGGTGAACCCAGAAAATTCTACAGCTGTAGAGTAGGGTTCTGTTAGCTCAAACAAAAGATCAACACCTTGGACACAGTCTGTTTATGATATTAGTAAAAGATTCCTTTGCTCTATTTGCATTGTGATACTTCTTGATGAAAAGGAAAGCGTTCTTTCTAATTTTATCTTTCAAATGATGATCTGAAGAGAGTCTAATGATGGCTCTGGATATTCCCTGGGGGGTTGGTTCTGCAATGAGTACGTTTACCCAGTTTTTCAACCCCATTGTTTCTTTCACTATTGGAGTTGCGATAACTGGCAATCCGCATGCCATTGCTTCTAACATTGCAGAAGGTAAACCCTCATAAATGCTCGAAAGAACAAAAAAATCACAGCCACTTAATAAGGCAGGTACACGGTGATGAGGAACACGCCCCTCTAAGAAAACGTTTTTTTCCAGGCTTAACAGCTCAACTTCCCTTGAGAGGCGATTGAAATCACGTCCCTCACCGACTATTGCAACTGCACAATTAGGATATTTTGTCATGACGATTTTTGTCGCGCGTATTAGACTGATTAGATTTTTTTCTTTTGAGAGTCTTGAAACAGAAATAATCTTGGGAAAGCCATTGTGTAAAAACTTTTGGGGGACTTTTGGATGGAATAAGGACAACTGAACTCCTTGACTTATCACATTGATTTTTTCTTCCTTAAGGCCTTTATCTATTAGTCTTTTGGCACCTCGATTTGTCACGACAGCGTCACAATACTTATACACAAACTTCTCAACTGGATATAAGGCGGCCGAGATGAGATGACCTCCTCTGCGTGTCATTGTTATCTCCTGTCTTGTCATTTCGGCTACTCGCACTATTGATTTTGCACGCAAGAGTTTAGAAACTAAGCTTACAATGAAGCCGGTATAGAGATGACCTCCCAGACTTATTAGCACTTTGATTTGACGTCGAGGAACCAGCCACAAAAGAAGAATGAAAGATATAAAAAGATAAAAAATCCTGCCCAAGATGAATTTCATGCCTTCCATGGTTGAAAAAGGAAAAGGAACGGTGTAAATCTGACCCTTGATTTGCGGCATAGATACATCGTTGACAGATCTCCTACCAGTGACAAAGTAGCAGTTGAACGTATCCATATCTACATGCTTTTTCACTATGGGGATCCATTTGTTATCGTAATCTAATTCTGAAAAGGCAGGTTCTAAGAGAATGCATAATTTTACACATGTATCGTTCTTCATTAATGAAGCCCTCTAAGCGATTTTCTAATTTTTCCATTGGAGAGTTTGCAGATTTTTTTGCCTCTCAACCCACATGGCGAAGTAAACACGCTAAACCTATCTCATTATAAAGTGTTTCGACTTTCACTGTAATCTCATTCCATGAGAAAACACTTCTTAATTGTTTGTCTACCAATCGCCTTCACAGGAGTTCTCAAATCACCGTTTGTGATTAGTATTTTTGAGGCTAATGCAATTTATTGATGATTTCGAACAAAGACTAGAAATCCATTCTTGCATGCATGCCTATATGTCGTATAAGTCCACTTGGTTGGTCAAGAGAGATGCCATTGTGCTAATAGAGTTTGCGTTGTTATTGGAAAGCTCTTCCTGATTTTTTGCCAGCTCAAGGGTCTTTCTGCCAATCCACCCGGAAATGGGTTCCAGCAACTCGCTGGGTGTGATGAAACAAGCTAGGCGTAGGAATATGTACACAAGATTGCCTTCAATACTAAGGGGGAACACTATGAGCGCTGAGTTACGCTTTTTGAGGCGCTTGACCACTCTACATCCAAACCTAGAAAAAAGGAGTCGTCCATACTTGGATGAAAGAAGCTGAAAAGATACTTCTCCTGTTAAAAAGGAGATACCTCGCTTTCGTGCTTCATTGAACGCCATCCCTCTTATTTGCCTGCTTATTCCTTGGCGACGGTACGCTTCCTTAACGTACACTGATTCCACGTTCAATATGCCTCTTATACCGTAAGCAGCTACGGGCTCATCGTTCATCACGGCAATAACCAGCATCTTTGAGGCTAAGAAGTCCCCAACCCATGCAGAGGGAAAATCTTGGAGTCTCTCCTTCAACTGTTCTCCATCGCCGATAATGAATCTCATTTCAAGCCCTTTGATCGGACGCGTGCATTGGCTTAGGCTGATGAAGAAGTCATGT
>Ga0209636_10007031_pt1 | contig 11489 bp, 10 predicted proteins | sample DeeMarSWOR152_54_FD_187464 | JGI IMG/M metagenome (GOLD analysis project Ga0209636, IMG submission 187464) | Marine sediment microbial communities from White Oak River estuary, North Carolina - WOR-1-52-54 (SPAdes) (version 2) | ecosystem: Environmental > Aquatic > Marine > Intertidal zone >... | reverse complement strand
TCTGCGAAAACAGGGAATGCCCGTCTTACTTTGGGCACGATACATCGTGCCTCTACTTAGACAGGCGAGACGCCTGTCCTACGGTTTTATATTAATCATTGAGGGCGTATGCAATACGCCCCTACTTCTTTTTATCAAACTTGAAACTTGCAACACGAAACTTATTACTTATCACGCATTACTCATTACATATTACTGAATTTTACTATATACTATATACTCGATACTATATACTGATTTGGCTTTTGCCTTCTATCTTCTCCTGTTTTCTTAACCAACTAACCAACTAACCAACTAACTAAGTATAGGAAATACTATTTTTTTTAAAAATATTAGTAATTTTCTATTGACTATCCCTATATTTAGTGTATTATTATAAATATAATCCTACATTTAGGGGTATAAAATGAAATGTCCTTTTTGTAGTTATTATGATACTGGAGTAATTGAATCCAGGCATATAGAAAACGAATTAGTAATTAGAAGAAGAAGAATTTGCAAAAAATGTAATAAAAGATTTACTACTTACGAGAGAATAGATTTAATCCCTTTGATGGTAATAAAGAAAGATGGTCGTAGGGAACCTTTTTCTCGAGAAAAGATAACCGGTGGTATTATTAAAGCCTGCGAAAAGAGGCCGATTAGCGTAGAGACTATAAATAAATTAGTAAATAATATAGAAGAGACCATAAAAAATGAAGGAGCAAATGAAGTAAAGAGCAGTGCAATTGGTGAATTAGTTATTTCCAGATTACGCACCTTAGATGAAGTAGCTTATGTAAGATTTGCTTCTGTATATAGACAATTTAAAGATGCAAGTAGTTTTGTAAAAGAGATAAAAAAACTTAGTCGATAAAATAATAATTTAGTTATATTAATTTTATCACTATACATTCTATTGGGGGATTCAAAATGATAGAGTCAGTAAGAAAACGAGAAGACCATTTAGTAAAATTTAACAGAAAGAAAATAGTTGAAGCTATCTTTGCTGCGATGCAGGTCGTGGGAGAAGAAAACCAGGCTATAGCTGAAGAAATTACTGACCAGGTAATTATCAAATTAGAAAAAATATTTAAAGATAAAATTCCTCAAGTAGAAGAAGTTCAAGATATAGTTGAAGAGGTCTTGATTAAGGAAGGAATGGTAAAAGTTGTCAAGGCCTATATTTTATATCGAGATAAGAGAAACAGAATTAGAGAAAGAATAAAGGTTAGAAAAGCAATAAACAATCATAAGAGTACAACTGATCTCTCTTTATTAGTTTCTACTACTACCTATGAAAGTATTTTCCCCTGGGATAGACAAAAAATTATTCAAGCATTGGTTAAGGAAGCGGAATTACCTTTAGATATTTCTATGAATATTGCCAAGGCAGTAGAAGAAAAAATATTTGATTTAAATTTAAACGAGATATCTACTTCTTTAATTAGAGAATTAGTAGACAATGAGCTATTTGCAAGAGGATATGAACAGAAATGGAGAAAGCAAAAGATTATTGGGATGCCCACCTTTGATTTAAAGCAGCTATTTTTATCCAAGAGTAAAGAGAACAGTAATATCGGGACTAACAATCCGGAAGCAATAAATTTGACTATTGCTGAAAATACTATTAAACAATATATGCTACAAGAAGTTTTTTCCAAGGAAGTAGCTAATGGCCATTTAAAAGGTTGGATTCATATTCATGATTTGGGCTATCCTCGAATTTACTGTTCAGGCCATTCTCTCGAATATTTAAAAAAATATGGTCTTGAATTAGATAATTTAGATACCTCTTCAGCCCCAGCAAGACATACCAGGACTTTAACTGGACATTTAAATACTTTTTTAGCTTCAATGCAAGCCTATTATGCAGGTGCCTTGGGTATTGGATATTTAAATATTATGTATGCCCCCTTTTTAGTAAATTCATCTTACAAAGAAATAAAACAGGAAGCCCAATATTTAATCTTTAGTGGTTCGCAAAACGCCTTCTCAAGAGGTGGGCAATCGCTCAGAGGAAAAGAAAAAATATATGTTTACGATACTCAAGAAAAAGAATTAAAATCAATTCCCATTGAACGATTTTATCATAATTTCAATAAAGATAAAGATAGAGGTAGGTACTTTACAATAAGTATAGATCGGCAAATAGGAAAACCAGTATTAGGGAGAGCATATCAAGCAATTAGACACAAAAGAAAAAATAAACTTGTAGAAATAAAAACAGGTTTAGGAGGAAAAATATGTGTTACCGATGACCATTCTTTATTTACGCTTAATAAAAATGGAGAAATTATTGAAATAAAGCCAAGCCAGAATCCAGAAAAAATTTTATCTTTATCCTCCTTTCCAATTTATGATAATAAAAAAAATGTTGATGTTACCGATTATCTATCAGAAGATTTATATGTAAAAATGAATGATGAATATATCGATTTAAGATGTAATTCTCGTTATCATAACAAATTAAAAATACATATTCCCCTGACCAAAGAGTTTGCTACTTTACTAGGATATTATGTAGCCGAAGGTAATTGTACACCAACTTCTGTATTTATTTCTTGCAGGGATGACCAGGAAAAAGAAAATATTGCTCAATTAGTAAAAACAATTTTTGTAGATGAAACCACAGTTGCTATTTTAAAAAAAGGGGTGAGATTTTCTGGTAGTTTATATAGTTCTTTGTTTGAGAAATTGTGCGGGAATGGATCAATTAATAAAAAAATTCCTGATTTTATTCTTTTTGGACAAGATGAAATTGTAAAAGCATTTCTTGCGGGATATCTTTCCGGTGATGGATATATAGAAAATAGAAATAAAATTGGATGTAGTACAATTTCAGAAACATTAAAATCTCATCTCTGGTTGGTTTTTACTAAGATTGGATGCTTACCAACAATAAGGAATAAAGACAGGAGTAAAGAAAAAATTATTATCCAGGGTAATGAAGTAAAAAAAACTCATTTACAATATGTACTTACGATTGGGATAAACTCTTTCGATAAAGTTTATTTTTATTTAAAAAGAAAAGAAAAAGAAAGAAAAAAATGTATTGAAAGGTTTAAAAATAAAACTTCTTATAAACAATATGACCAGCGCAGATACGATTATACTGAATTAAAACCTTTGATCAAAAAAATCTTTGGAGCTAAAATCGCTCTAAAATGTTATCCTCTTTCTGTGCAATGGATTGATAAAATAAAAAGAATGGTAGATAATAGTCTAATCGGTTTGCCAAATCCTTCTGTGGAGGAAGTTGGTAAAGAAGAAATTCCTTTGTTATTCAAAAAACTTTTTATTTTTGATAATGTTCAAACCCATAGTGATTTGAACCCTTCATCAATGTATTTTGATATGAGGAACATTAACTCTTTTCCTCACCAAATTTTAGCAAAAAATATTATTAAAAAACAGATAAAAAGGCTTAAAAATCTAAAAAGTATACTAGATAAAGCAAGTAATTTATTACCTGTAGAAGTAATTAATCAGAAAGAAATAAAAGAGCAAGAAAGATATGTATATGATATTTCTGTAGAAAAATACGAAAACTTTCTAACTACCGATGGTCTCCTTGCTCATAATAGTCTTTTTCTTGATTTTAATGTCCATCTTGGTGTCCCAGACTACCTTAAAGATGTGCCTGCAATTGGACCAGGCGGAGAATATACCGGAAAAAATTATAGAGAATATGAGAAAGAGTCTCAATTATTTTTAAGAGCTTTGATGGAGGTCTGGAGAGAAGGAGATTGCCACGGAAAAGTTTTTGCTTTCCCTAAAATGGATTTACATATTGATAGTAAATCTTTCGAGGATCCTGAACAGAAAAAATTATTAAAATATGCCTGTCAGATAGCCTCTGAAAATGGCTCATCCTATTTTATTTTTGATAGAGACGATATAAGTTTGGCCGCCTGTTGTCGGTTAAAAACAAGAATAACTGATCAAGAAATGATATCCCATCCTGAAAAGTTAAGATTTGCAGGGATACAAAATGTTACCATCAATCTGCCCCAATGTGCCTATAGAACTTTTTTAAATAGAGAAATTTCCGATTCCTCTTTTAATAAAATTAATGTGGAAAATATAGAATTATTTTTTGAAAAAATTGATCAAGCCCTACACTTAGCTATTCAAGCACATCTACAAAAGAAAAAGATTTTGAAGACAATGATGGAAAATTCGGATGGACCTTTGTGGCAAATAGGTAAGATAGCTCAGGATGGCAATCCTTATGTAGACTTAGACAAGGGAACATACTTAATAGGACTGATTGGCTTGAATGAAGCAGTTCAATATATTACCGGTAAACAGTTACATGAAAATGAAAATTCCTATAAGTTAGGATTAAAGATTGTATCTTTTATGAATTTAAAATGTAGAGAGTATAGTGAGAAGTTCAATTTAAAATTATCTTTAGAGGAATCTCCTGCAGAGAGTGCTGCTGGAAGATTAGCTAAAATAGATTTACAGGAATTCCCGGGTAGTAAAAAAGTTATAAAAGGAAATCCTGAGCTGGATGAAAGTTATTACACCAATAGTATTCATTTTGCTGCCTCTGCTGAGGTAGATTTAATTAATCGAATTGTCAAACAAAGCAAATTTCATTCTTTAATTAAGAGTGGGGCAATAATTCATGCCTTTGTAGGAGAAAACCAACCTTCTGCTAAAAGTATCTATAATTTAGTTAAAAAGGTTTGGAAAAATACTGAGTGTTCTCAACTTACTATCTCACCCGAATTTACTGTATGTAATTTATGTAATAAAGTAAGCAGAGGTTTGATAGAAAACTGTAATAATTGTGGAAGTGAAGATGTATATGGAGTTACCAGAATAGTGGGATATTATAGCAAGATAACTAATTGGAATAAAAATAAAATTGGAGAGTTAAAAGACCGACATTCTGGAAATTATAAAGTTAAAAATCAAGTTTAGAAACTTGTACTCGTAAAAACGGGTAAGGATAAAAATGCAGTGAAAATAAAAATATTCTGGCAGAAAAATTGCCCTAATTGTCCAGAAGTTAAAAATTTAGGGAAACAATTAGAAAAAGAGATAACCGTTCAGTATTTTGATGTAGATACTGTTGACGGTTTGGCGGAAGCAAGTTATTATAATATTCTATCTACGCCTTCTATGGTAATTGTGGATAATGATGAGAATGAGATAAAAATATGGAGAGGCGAGACCCCTCATTTAGAAGAGATTAGAGAGGAAGCAGCAATTTGAATATTGTAATAAAGAAGATGATCGAAACCTCCTTAATCGATTGGGAGGGAAAAATTGTATCTACTTTATACGTATCTTCATGTAATTTTCGATGTCCTTACTGCTACAATTGTGATTTAATATTCCACCCAGACAATTTTAAAGATATACCCTTCAAAGAAATAAATAATTACCTCTTAGAAAGAAAAGATTTTATTGATGGTATATGTATGAGCGGAGGAGAACCTACTTTATACCCTGATTTAGCTTCATATTTTAAAAAAATCAAGGATAAAAATTTTTTAATTAAGTTAGATACTAATGGTGCTAATCCAAAATTATTAGAAGAACTTTTAAATCTCGGTTTAGTAGATTATATTGCTATGGATATCAAATCATCATTAAATTTTGATAACTATTCTAAGGCAGCTGGTATCAAAGATAAAATGATACTAGAAAAGATAAGATCAAGCATCAAATTAATGATGAACTCAAAGATCGATTATGAATTTCGTACTACTGTGGTACCTTTACTTCATACAGAAGAGACTATTATAGAAATTGCGAGATATATTACGGGAGCAAAAAGATTTATCTTGCAGAATTTTTCTCCTTTAGAGAAGACCATCGACCCTTCTTATCAAAAGATAAAACCTTATTCTGATGAAAAGATTCAAGAACTGTCGGAAAAAGCTAAAAAGTATGTTTCTAATTGTTATTGGAGATGAGTGGGGCAATTGACCAATAAGCCAATTTACCAATTTACCAATTTACCAATTAAATAATCGCTAGTGATGAGTAAAAAATAGTAGGAGCAGACCTTGTGTCTACCCATAGGACTATATAAGTATTAAAAAATATAACCAAAAAGAAGAGATAATTTGAATCAAGATTTTAAATTAAAAGAATCTGGACAAATAAAATATTTTATATGTAGAGAATTAGATAATACCAACTTAGTAGAAAATGCTTTTACCACTCGATCAGGTGGGGTGAGCAGATCCCCCTTTGATAGCCTCAATGTATCTTATAATGTAGACGATAAAGACAGTTGTGTTACAGAAAATAGAAAAACAATTTTAGATGTTTTGGATATTGACTATCGAAGTGTTGTATCTGCCCAACAAGTGCACAAAGATAAAATAACCCTCGTAAATAAAGAAGATAAGGGCAAAGGGGCTTTTCAATATTCTAACGGAATTGCAGAAAGCGACGCCTTAATTACCAATATCCCTGACATACCATTTTTGATGTTTTATGCTGATTGTTTACCTATTTTTATTTTAGACCCCATAAAAAAAGCTATTGCGTTAATTCATAGTGGAAGAAGAGGAACAGAATTGGGATTAACCTTAAAGACTTTGTTTAAGATGAAAAAAATCTTCGGAACGAATCCCCACTCCTGCTTAGCTGCCGTTTTTCCCTCCATTGGTCCCTGTTGTTATCGCATTAAAGAGCGAAATAAAATTGATGACTATTGGTTGAATAAAGATAAATTTAATGGTGAATTAATTTCTAAACAAAATAAAAGTGGATGGACCCTTGATTTAAGAAAAGCAAATTATTGGCAATTGATTAAAGGAGGAGTAAAGAAAAATAATATTTTTGTTAATGAAATTTGTACAGCAGATCATCCTGAACTTTTCTTTTCCTACCGAAGGGATAAGGGAAATACCGGTCGTATGGCCGCCATCTTTATGTTAAAGTAATAATAAAATGATTGCAATCCAAAAAAACAAAATGGTAATGTAGGGGCACGATGCATCGTGCCCACAGGAAAAAAACAATAATGTAGAGGAAGGGTACAATTCATTGTACCCCTACAACATGATTATAATCAATCTTATTTCCAACGCTATACGCGATACGCAATATAAGATATAACCTGCAAAAAATATTTTTTAAACTTTTAGGTCATTATAATCATATTAAGGTATAGGGAGGAAAGCATGCGGATAAAAGAACATCCTATTTTAGAATTTAATCCGGGTAAAAAAATTAAATTTACCTTAGATGGGAAAGAATATGAAGGCTACGAAGGAGAACCTATTGCTTCTGCCCTGGTTGCTGCCGGAATAAAGGTATTAAGCAGAAGCATTAAATATCAACGGCCCAGAGGATTTTTTTGTGCTATAGGAAAATGTTCAGCTTGTCTAATGAAAGTAAATGGCATCCCCAACATCAGGACTTGTGTAACTAAATTAGAAGAAGGAATGAGAGTAGAAACTCAAAAAGGAAAAGGTGATTTCAATTGAAGAAGACCGATATAGCAATAATTGGAGGAGGTCCGGCGGGATTATCAGCAGCAATTTATGCCGCTTCTTTAGGTGCAAAAATAACTCTTATTGACGATGGTTTAGAATTAGGCGGACAGTTAATCAAACAGACTCATAAATTTTTTGGTTCTGAAAAACAGTTTGCCGGGATCAGGGGTATAGATATTGCCAAAAAGATGATACAGGATATTAAAAAATATGACAATATTGAAGTAATCGCTAATGCTACAGCCACCGGCTACTATGAAGATGAGGTTATTACCATTGTCCAGGGAGTTAATGGCGATATATTGAAAAAATTAAAGGCTGATAGAATTATTGTAGCTACTGGGGCAACAGAGAATATGCTGCCTTTTATAAATAACGACTTACCTGGAGTCTATGGTGCCGGGGCAGTACAGACCTTAATGAATCTTTACGGAGTAGTCCCGGGCAATAATATTTTAATGGTAGGGGCAGGCAATATCGGGCTGATTGTAAGCTACCAGCTCCTACAAGCCGGGATCCAGGTAGCAGCCATCGTGGAAGCCCTTCCCAAGATAGGCGGCTATCTGGTGCATGCCTCTAAGATCAGACGTTTGGGAGTACCCATCTATACTTCTCATTCTTTAAAAGAAGTGTATGGTACAGACTGTGTAGAAAAAGCGGTAATTTCTGAAATTAATAATAATTTTGAATTTATTCCGGGAACAGAAAAAGAACTTCAAGTTGACACCATCTGTTTAGCTATAGGTTTATCTCCATTTTCTGATCTGCTCTGGCAGGCCGGTTGTCAGATGAAGTATATTCCTGAACTTGGAGGGTATGTTGCTTTAAGAGATGATAATATGAAATCAAGTTTAAAAAATATTTATATTGCTGGAGATGTAGCCGGTATTGAAGAGGCCAGTAGTGCAATGTTAGAAGGTCAAATTGCTGGTTTGAATGCTGCCACGAGCTTAGGATATAAATGTGATAATTTTATAAAATTAAATAAAAGCTTAAAAGCAGAATTAAAAGAATTGCGAGCTAATCCTTTAAGTGAAAAGGTAAAGATAGGCATAGAAAAAGCTTTGATAAAGGAGGGGAGAGATTGATAATGTTAGAAAAAACTGGCATACCAACCGATGATGATTTAGAAAAAGTAATTCCGGATAAAGAGAGATTAGCCAAAGGACCAGTAGTCATAATAGAGTGTTTTCAGAAGATACCCTGTGACCCTTGTGCCATATATTGCAAGCTTGGAGCAATAAAGCCTTTTAAAGATATAAATGACTTACCTCAGATCGATTTTGATAAATGTACCGGTTGCGGGATCTGCATCAGTTCCTGCCCCGGTCTGGCCATATTCGTAATAGACGAGAATTATTCAGATGAAAAATCTTTAATCCAACTACCTCATGAAATGTTACCTCTACCCCAAAAAGGAGAGGATGTTTATGCTTTAGATAGAGATGGCAGCATAATCGGTAAAGCGAAAGTAGTAAAAGTATTAAAGGTTAAAGATAAGACTAACATAATTTCCCTGGAAGTTCCCAAAAGTACTGCTATGAAAGTAAGAAGTATAAAAGTGGAGGGCAGAAACCAGTGAAAGATGAAATCATAATTTGTCGATGTGAAGATGTAACCTGGGGAGAAATTAGACGGGCTTTAGAAAAAGGATATACCACCCTCGATGAAATCAAAAGGATTACTCGAGGGGGAATGGGAAGATGTCAGGGTACGACTTGCCATAGGATTATATTAGGGGAGATCGCTAAGTTTTACCATAAGAGCATAGAGGAGGTAGTTGTACCTACCTTTAGGCCCCCCACTAAGCCAGTGAAATTAGGAACTCTGGCAAGTGATGTTGATGATTAAAAGAGCAGATATAGTTATAATTGGTGGAGGAATAATTGGTTGCAGTATTGCCTATAATTTAGCTAAGATGGGAGGTAAAAATATAGTATTATTCGAAAAAAATTCTCTGGCCAGTGGTGCTACCGGTAGATGTGGAGCAGGGATTAGACAGCAATTTGGGGCTGAGATGAATTGTATCCTGGCTCGAGAAAGTATAAAAATCTTCGAGAATCTAAGTCAGGAACTGGATTATGATATCGAACTGAATCAAAACGGATATCTTGTGCTGGCTTATACCGAGAGGGAAGTTAACCAGTTTAAGAAGAATGTTGCCTTAGAGCAATCTTTAGATATTGACGTCAGGTTCATCACCGTGAAAGAAGCTAAAGAGATTGTACCACCCTTAAATACAGAAGGTTTATTAGCAGCAACTTTCTGTCCTACCGATGGTCACGCTAATCCTTTTAATACAAATTTTGCTTATGGGGAAGCTGCCCAAAGGTTAGGGGTAAAGATATACACCTTTACTGAAATAAAAGAGATTGAAACAGAAAACAATAAGATAATGGCAGTTAAAACAGAAAAAGAAAAGATATTAACTCCTATTGTAGTAAATGCTGCCGGAGGATACTCAGGAACAATTGGAAAGATGGTAGGAGTAGATTTGCCAGTATATTCACAGAGGCATCAAATTTTAATTACTGAACCTGTCGATCCTTTATTTAAGCCGATGCTGATGTCTTTCTCTCGCAATTTTTATTGTCAACAAACTCCTCACGGGAGCATAATAATGGGTTGTGGAAATCCCGACGAGCCCAAGGGTGATGATATAGGATCAAGCTGGCAGTTCGCTCGAGAGATGGCTCAAAAGATGACCACGGTTGTTCCTCTATTAAAAGAAGTGAGTATGGTAAGGCAATGGGCTGGCTTGTATAATGTAAGTCCTGATGCCCAACCTATCTTAGGTAAACACCCTCAAGTTGGAGGTTTTTATGTGGCAATTGGGTTTAGTGGACATGGATTTATGTTAGCCCCGGTAACCAGCAAATTAATGGCTGAGTTAATATTAACAGGTAGGACTTCTCTCTCTATAGAAGATAAATTGGATATCGGAAGATTTGAAAGAGGCGAACTAATCCTTGAACCCTCAGTAGTGTAAAATTAACAGATAGTAAAATAAATTAATTTTATAATTTTTACTTGCAAAAGAAGGATTTTTTAAGTTTTTGTTGAAATAATATATAATGATTGTAATCCAAAAAGTAAACAAAATAGTAATGTAGGGGCATGATGCATCGTGCCCACAGAAGAAACTAAGTAATAATATGGCGAGGGCACAATTCATTGTGCCCCTACAATATAATTATAGCCAAAAAATCATAATTTGCTATAAAATCATCTGCAACACACCATATACACAACCTGTTAAAAATATTTTTAGCTTTTTGGAGAATAACCATATAATATAACAAAAAGTCTTTTTATTAATATTATTTCTAAAAGTAAGCTTTATTCAAAATTATAAAAATAAAATAATGAAGCTACAATTAGAACAGATAAATTTATAAAAACTCGTTTTATAAAATATTATAATTTTGTAAAAGGCTATTCTCCAGAAAAAGAAGGAGGTGAGGTAATTTTTAAATTTGTTCTATAATAGTAATTAATTGTGAAATATCTTACTTGATTTTTAAGATTGAGTTGTTTTCTAATTTTTTAAAAATTAAAGGGAGGATTAAAAATGAAAAGTATTAAGTATTTGTTAGTTATTAGTTTATTAGTATTGGCTCTTGGTTTAACTTATTTGGGTGTAATGGCTGCTGATAAACCACCTGTGGTTATCGGTTTGCAAGGACCTATAACTGGACCATATGCTATTGAGGGTGAAATGGCTAAACAATGTGTGGAAACAGCAGCTGCCTTAATTAATGAAAAAGGCGGTATTTTAGATGGCAGAATGATTGAAATCAGAATGGCCGATGATGCTTGTCAACCAAAGGCAGGAGCTTTAGCGGCGATGAAATTAATTTCCCAGAAAGATGTAGTAGCTTCAATACAGACTTATGGTTCCTCTGTCACCGAACCAGCATCTAACCTTTATGAAAAATTTAATAAGTTGAATATTGCTTATGGGGCTACCCGTACCGACTTAACTGAAAAAGGGCTTAAGTACTTTTTACGTACTTGTGGAAGAACTGATACTCAGGG
>Ga0209636_10007030_pt1 | contig 11491 bp, 9 predicted proteins | sample DeeMarSWOR152_54_FD_187464 | JGI IMG/M metagenome (GOLD analysis project Ga0209636, IMG submission 187464) | Marine sediment microbial communities from White Oak River estuary, North Carolina - WOR-1-52-54 (SPAdes) (version 2) | ecosystem: Environmental > Aquatic > Marine > Intertidal zone >... | reverse complement strand
GCCTATCACATTGTTGCCTTGATCCGCCAAAAGTTGGGAAAGAAAACCTTCTCCGCAACCTACGTCTAGCACATCCTTGCCCGTTCCAGCTAGCTTAAGGATAATGAGATAGCGCGGAGATACGTTCTGCTTGTTGTGTATATATCCCATCTTCTTTCTGTAGAGCCAATATTTCTCGTAGAAAGCTTTCAGATCAGCTTTTCCGGATTTCGTAGTCAATATCTCACCAATAGCTTTCATTCCCCAAGTCGATTATCTGTTATCATTCTCAGAAATTCTAGATAAATTAGGGCGATTTTTTTCCAGTCATACCTATTCTTAACGGTGCAGTATGCATTTTCGGAGAGTTTTGCGCGTGCTCTAGGGTCACCAAGTAACTTCTTGATGGTTTTCGCAAGCATCTTTGAATTCAAAGGTGGGATTAAGATTCCATTGGAATCTGCTTGGTCTATAATTTCGGGAATGCCCCCGACGGATGTGGCTATTACAGGTTTTGCGCATGCCATGGCCTCTAATACAACCATGGGAAAATTTTCCCATAAAGAAGGAACAACCATTAAGTCAACACTCTTGATTAGCGACATTTTTCGTTCGTGACTCACTTGACCTAAAAAGTGAACATTTGGAGTAGTCCTGAGTCTTCTCGATTCTTTTTGGCTTAAATCTCCTTCGGGACCAACGATATACAAATGGCAGCTTTGCTTTTCATCAGCCAATATGGAGAAGGCATCCATTATAGTTGAAACACCTTTTATCTTTGCCAGACGTCCCACATATAAAATATTGTTCTTGGTCGATAATCTTGTTGTGCGATAGGAATCAATCTCATCAATGTCTACGCCATTAGGTATTGTCAACACCTTACTTCTTATGTTGTGTTTCCTGATAAACCTGGACAACCAACTGCTTGGCATAACAGTATAGTCTATAATTTTGCATCGGAGTTGTAAGAGAAGGAGTCCACGGCTAATCTCGTTAAATAGACCTTTGCGCTCGAAGAAAATCCCCCCATGACATATGAAAACCGTTCGTTTCCCCAAGATTTTGGCTAAAAACAACATCAAAGAGAGTGGACCTATTGGGGGGGAATTGAAGACCACAATGCTGCTAGTTGCCAAATGTTTCGTCGCATATAAACCCGTACATAATAACTCTCGAGGTTGCCTCATAGTACTGAAGTGAAATATATCCAAAGCAAGGTCCATATGCCTTAGCTTTGAACCGAGATAATGCAGGAAAACTGCTGGCCCTCCGATTGACTGAGGGTATATACCTGTGGCCGTAAGGACAGTAATCTTTAAGTTCATGCCTGAACCAGCCAGCAAAGAAGAACTTGCCGGGTTATCACAATCACATTTTTGCCTCCTTTCATCACTTGTGTGTGCTGAGCTATAAGTCAGAGAATATTAGTTGTCAAATTGAGCAAACAGCTAAGGATAGCAGCATTCATAGATTGTCACTTGACTGGACCAACCTGTGGACAGCGTGAAGCGTATGACTTCACGCTCTTTGATTAAAGACATAAGCTCATCATTAGCAGTTATTCCGAATATTTTATTTACATAGGGGTCAACCCAGTCCCGAACCACACATTTGACTCGTGTTTCGCTCTTCAAGAATTCAATCAAATAGCTACGGACTTCCAAGGTCTCGTCTTTAGTTGTGTCAGCTTTGAGAACAATCCCAGCTGAATCCCAAATCGACTTATATGACAGTAACCTACCACGTAACTCCGGCTCTATCAACGAGAAGACAACAACGGTAGGAACCAAGGCACTTTCATTTGGTCCGAGTGCAATTGCTAACCAGTTCGCTGCCTTCACGATGGACTCCCGAGCAGCGCTTGCATCAATTGAAATTTTCGAAGCATAAATGTCCATAGACAATAATTGTGATGAAGTGAGTATGATTAGTATCAAAAAGACACAGGTTCTAGGCTTCGCTATATTTCCCGAAAAAGCTAATTTGTATTTGGTCATAATTGCGGGTGCGCGTGCAATAGGATATGCAAACGCGTAACTTAGAACAAAGCTTAAAGGTATTAAACGTCTGTCGTTTAGAGTCGAATGTACCCGCAACACTCCGTCTTCTATAGTGTACGGGAAGCCCCAAACTACCACAACTACTAAGTATATCAAGAAAAACAGGAAGAGATTGAAAGCAACTAACTGCTTCGTGGATAAAAGATTGATGGTTCTTTTATCCTTACTTGTGAATCTTATGAAGAGACTGGGGATTGCTGAAACCGCCAACAACAAGCCACATCCAATAAAAATAATGCTGGCTATGTTTAGAATGGATATTTCGGAGAATGTGAATAGCCTATCTAATACTATTCTAAAATTTGAGAGATGAAAAAACATGGAAAATCTTGCCAACAAATTGAAGCGACTCATATATAGTTGAGATCGGGCCAAAAAATATGCCAAGAAACTAGGCAGAATGTACAACAATATGATGATAATGATCCTCTTTTTTATTGATAAAGAAGAGATACGGGTATAGCAAAGGGCAATTACGGGGAACAAAAGAGCCAGCCCTATGTCAGGCCTTGTCAATAACGCTAGACCGATGAAAAATGCAGATAAGAGATAACTCTGTTTCAGACGGGAAGTTGAAAAAAGAAATGCCAATAAACCGACTGTAAGAGCAAAAATGTCATTGTGAGGCACTACGGAATATTTGAGAATATATGGGTTAAAAATGACAAATAAACCTGCTACTAACCCTAGCAAATTCCCTGATAGTCTATTACCCAACAAAAAGGTTAGGATAACAAGTAACGTCGATATGATTAACACACATATCCGGCTTGCTAGAAATATGTTCAAAGACTCTGAAAAGACCCTCAAGAAAGTGCCTAAAAACAAAATGAAGGGCAATCCAATTTTGAATTGAATTTCCCCACTCAAAGCGAAATTGTTAGCTGCATTCAGATAATCGTAAGAATCTAGGTGATAAATGTAAGGTGCAACTATAATTAACAAAATCCGGGTAGTTATTGAAATAATTAGCAGTACTATTACCAATTTAGATTGTAAGCTACACAATTTCCTACCTAGCATTTCACAAATGTGGGACCGGCCATCAATCATCTGTTGGTCACTTGACCGCTAAATAATGATAGGGAAGCTTAAGTGCTTGCATATTTGAATTTACGCAAAAGAACTCTATCGGCTTCGCTGAAGCTCCCAATAATTTCATCCCAATCGTACTTCTATTTTACAGTGATCAGGCATTTGCCTTCACTGACAACCGTCAAAAGGGCGAAATTTCACTTTGCCAATTGCAGCTATCATAGATTCCTCTTTGCAAACATTCTTTAGTACCTAAAATTCAAATTCGCTTTTCTAACCTCATTTTTCTTATTTTCCTTCTTACTCTTAACCTCATTACGAGTTCGCTGATTTTCTTGTGGTTAAACGGACCTTCGTGTATCTTGTTTACGTAACCGTACGTGAATTTGTTCTCAAAAACTTCGATTAATTCATCTACATTTATCAAATGTTCCCCAAATTGGCGTACACGTTTACAGTACGTGAAAGGCTTTAATGTTTGAGATCGATACATTAATTCATGTAACAGCACAATCAGTCTTCTTAAAGCTGATCCTTTTAACTTCACATATCCACCCTTTTCGTTCCAAATGCTGGAAACAACAATTTTCCATGGAAACAAATATGGAAAAGTAACTCTACAATAACCTAAAAGTGTCTCATCAACCTCAAATATGTTAACACCTTCAAAGGCCCAGTCAACCTTTATTCCTAGTAGATCGATTATTGTCGGAAGAAGGTCTACGTGCCTCATAATCGTTGGAAGGAAATCTTTGTTGTCTAGAGAGGGATGGATAAAAACTGTAGGTACGTATACCAACTCCGGGGCGCAGGGAAAACTATGTCCCAGAAGGCCATATTCTCCCAAGAATTCTCCATGATCACTCGTAAAAATCAACAGAGTTCTATCCAAAAGCCCTCTTTTTTTCAAAGTTCTAATTCTATCAAAAAAGTCATTAGCGGCCTTTTCTACAGCCAGTTCATAATCTCGGAGATATGTTCCCGGTTTTTTCTTGGACTCCCTAACGTAGTCTGTTGCGGTACCTTTATAAAAGTCGTTGTACGGGGCGTGTGTATGCAGATTTTTCTCTAAATACACGAAAGGTTCTCGAATGCTATCTAAAGGAATGCTTAGGGCGTGCTTTCCAAAAACTTGACGTAACGCATCAAACTTGTGAGAATAGTAACTTGTATTTACGGGCAAATCGAAAATTGTGTAAAGGTCTTCTGAAATCCTATCATAGAACCACTTGACTCCATGCTTGGGAGGGTTCATTCCAGTAACAATCGATGCAAAAGAGGTTGGAGTGTGACATGATTGTGCGACTGTCTTAAGAGTTGGTCCCAACTTCGTAACTCTTTCGGGAGCATAGTCCCACCTAAGAGCGTCAGATACGAACATCATAACGTTTTTTATCTCGGCATGCGTTCTAGTCAAATTCCTTCATCTCGATTTAGGTCTAAGGCATTTCTGATTGTAGAGCTATGTGGGGTCTTTGACGATGAATACAAATCATTTGGGTGCATAATTGAATCTACTAATATTTATTGCATAGACTCACAATGCCTCAAAAATGCATTCCTTAAATCTTTTACATGGAAAATGTCGAAATCAAACGCCCTGTTAGATATGAGCAAGGCTTTCTGAACTTTGTTTTCAGGTAAATATCCATGCAATCCCTTCATAGGTTTTAAGGGTGAAAAGAAGTTTGGGAGGAATGTCAATCCAGGTCTTAAAATGTAGATGAGGTCTCCATACATCTTCCTATCCACGAACTTCAAGTGGTATTTCTCTCTTAATCGCTCATCTATTAGTGTGCCTACCTTCAATGACGTGAAAAAGCCAATCATCCTTTCTTGTATAGCTCTATTGTTTGGCCAAAACAGGCCCATTGTGGCGTCGATGAAGCATTGATAATCGTCAGGCGTTTTCAGACCGGCCTTAGCCAATTCCGATATTATATCAACGCAATCAGTCAACTGACTCTGCCCATGGTCAGAAAAGAACAATAACGTTGCATCCGCATCAATCTTCAGTATCTTTGAACAAACCTTTGCAAGGAGCTTGTCCAGTCCTCTTACGCAATTGGCATACTCCGAAGAAGATGGTCCGAACGCATGGCCAACTCTATCGAGGGTGTCGTCATATACCAGTATAGATTTAGCTTTTCTGTTGGCAGACGCCTTAACATACGTTGACAAAGAGACGTATACGTTATCCTTCACTTTTGGAGGCCCTAAATAGATCAGGGCTGTTCTGTATCTTTCATCTAATACCTTGTTCAACTCGTAGAAAGATGGTAACTCATTCATGTAGTAATAGGGAAATAAGGATATGCTGCCTATTACGGATAGAGGAATGTTGTTTGGGTGTACGCCTCTCTTTAGGAATAGCTTTCTGAGAATTCGAAGCAACCCGTAGCGGGCGTAAGAAAGTTTATCGAGTGGAGTGAATTCTCCAACCTTACTCAGAGCTTTGAATAACATGGGCGAATTTTGGGGGGAATAAAAGTACGGCATCCAATGTAGGTTCTCATCTGGATATTTGCCGCTGAGCATACATGATTGAATCGCAAATGAGTATCCTACAATATTCTCTAATTCATGATAATCGCCTTTGTCGGCAAGGTTGCAGATGAAAGGTGTGTGTTCTGCTGAGATCGTGCGATGGTCTAGTGCGTCGATGTAGAAGAAGACCGATATCGGGTTCATTCATTCCCCTCTATGGTTTAGGAGTAACCGATTTCCTCAGCCATTCGCCAAACACTGCGAACATCTCTTTCTCGGAGGTGTAACTCTCCAAGCACATTGTCAAAATGAGGTTTCGATTCGACTACTCCGGTACGGTGTAGGAATAGCAAGCCAACTAAGTAGTTCGAGGTAACTCTGAGAGAATGTCTTAAAGAGAAAAGTCTAGCTGCGAAAGGTATCAGGTGAGCCCTTCCAGTGAGAATTGAGAACAGCGAAAAGAAGAAGGTATAAACAAGGCTGCTGACTGTAGACTTGCTGTTTTCCGCAAAATAACGTTTCAAAACGTTCAGTAGTGCATGATCATTCGGTGCGTTACGGACCCACCACTGTTGACAGATTTCCCCCTGTCTAAGACTTCTGCTCATTTGATAAGAGAGCACGATTTTTACTTGAGTAGCCGAAAGGGTCTTGAGCTTATCTAGGACAGAATCCTCCGTCGTTGCGTCTAAAGCTCTGAAAAGTTGAGAGCTGTCTCCGGTCAACTTGAATTCGGTAAAATCTTCTAAATAATTGAGACCCTGAATCGAGAAGAGTTTCGCTATGGTAGGCGATCTTAGAGCCAGATACAATCTCCGTTTATAAGAGCGTGAGGGGCTCCCCTCAAAAATAAGCATAGCGTAGATCAAAGTGAGGTAACGTTTGGCAAGCCAATAGATCTTCTCTGTTGGGCATTCGAACATCGAATCCAAGAAAACATAATCCGCGCACATTGTAAATATTAACTGCAGGGCATCTGTTTTTGTGGGAGGATAGATTCTCGGCGTCTTTGCTTCAGACGATTTCTTCTTCTTGATTGATATGTTATTCGCGAATTCATAGCTGTAAATGCGCGAACGCTTCAGACTACGTGGGATGAGCGAAAGAAATCGGGAGGTTAGAGAAATATTTACATGTGTTCTTAGGCCCTTCATGGAGAAATTCGAATTGATGTGTGCAGCGAGTTTCGGAAAAATGCGTTTCATTTTGAGAATTATATAATGCGGCAAACCTACAGACACAATTACGTCTAGGTCGCTACATATTATCTCTGATTCCTTTTCGATGACAGTGGCTTCACCGGTAGTCAGGCTACCAGCGAATTGTATGTCCTTGATGATGGTATTGGGAATGACAGAACACAGCATCGAGAGGGAGGACCGTATCAGACTTCTCATGATTTTGTCGCCTTCTAGACTCTCGCATAATGAAACACATACTGCAGGTTGCCCTTTCTCATCTAACACTGCGATCAATACCCTTTTGCTCGCAACCATTCTTGTAGCACTCGTAGTATACGTGAATGATCTGTTCAATAGTTCGGGACCAATCATACTGTTCTGCAAAGGCTTTACCCGCAGACTTGATTCTCTGCAACTCTTCATCCTTCATGGACAAGATCTTGCGTATCGCTTCAGCTAGAACATTGTAGTCCCCGGGGGGTGTGGTGAATCCTAGTCGCCTAGAGCTTATTGCCTCCATGCCTGGTATCGAAGTTGTGATAACTGGTTTTCCCAAGGCCAGCGCTTCTATGGCAACTGCGGGTATTCCTTCATACAATGAAGGGATCACGACGCATCTGGTGTGATTGTAGCTAGTCAGAAGCTCCTTCCTAGAGATGTAACCTGAGAAAGTCACTTGTGACGATAGGCGGTTTCGTTTGACAGTGGACATCAGCTTGCCCTTGTAGTCGCCTCTACCTATGATCTTCAAAGTAGGTTCGAAGTTCTCCTTTTTGAGCATCCAGAGTGCTTTCAGAAGACATTGAACCCCTTTTCTTTTCTCGAGTCTTCCGACAAAAAGCAAGTCAAAGTCAACGTCATGATCCTCACTGTTTTCAATTCTCCTTGCTTGGGTCTGCAGTTCCTTCACATGCATAGCATTTGGAATGACGGCGACCTTTCGCCCATCTACTCCCCTTCTCACCAGCGCTCGTTTCATGCCATCTGTAAGGCAGATAATTCTGTGCGATAGATGTGACACCGCGTGCAAGAGTAATCTATCATACATCACTTTGTGTGCACCTCGCTTCATTTCATCGTGAAACGTGGTTATCAAAGTGTGATCAAGCTTCTTGCACACTAATCCGACTATCTCTCCAAAAAGCGCGTGATAGTGAAGATGGCAGATATCAAATGTCGAATTCAGGTGCTTAATCAGATCGCTGGGTGAGGGAATCTCCGGAAAGCCTGGTAGGCTCGATGATCGGATGCAACCAACGTCACATCCAATGTCCATTTGGGATGTGCGGTCGCATGTAATCAATGTAACGTCGTGTCCCAATCCGGATAGTTCCCTAGCTAGCTCACCAACGAACCGCTCCTTTCCTCCAATGTGGGGGTCTACGGAACCTACGATCTGTGCTATTCTCAACTTGTCTACCTAATTGTGCAGTATCTCTGCATAAATCTTCAATACTCGTTCGGCTGCAACGGACCAGTCGTGTTTCCTGGCAAACTGTAAGGCGTTACTTCTATATCGACCGCGGTTTTCATAGGTCTTTATTACCTTCTCGCATAGGTCTTCTATGTTTCCTTGCGAGTAAACGTCGCCCGATTTAGATTTTGCCACCAACTCGATATGCGGTCGGATTGATGAAGCAACTATTGGCTTGCCACATGCCATTGCTTCGAGCAGGGGCAACCCAAACAGCTCCCATCGACTGGCAGTGACGTATACGTCACACGACGTATAGTAATAGGGCAGTTCGTAATCGGGAACACGTCCGACCAATTCCACATGTTCATCCAGCTCAAGTTCTGAAATGAAGGCTCTAAGACGCCTGCAATTGTGCCCGTTGCCAACAATTTGCAGATGAGCTTCTGGGTATTCTTTTAGTAGCTCTTTTAGGGCTTGTACTAACTCTTTCACATTCTTGTGTTTGTAGATGTTACCAACGAAAAGAAATTGTGGTGTTCCCTTCCTGAATTTCTCGTCAAGTCCTGGTCTAAAACGGTGACTTTCCACACCGTTATAGATCACATGCGTAGCGTTTAGGCCGAGATACCGTTTCAGATCTGTAGCTCCACTTTCTGACACAGCTATTATCGCGTCAAAACGATAGTTCATTAATCTGATTGATAAAAGCATGTTGAACCTAAGCAAATTTCCCTTTCCAAAGTCAGGCGCTCCATGATAATGGTACACAAAAGCCCTCTGGCTGATTAGAGCTAGATAATTCGTTATGGGATGATGATTATGGACGATATCGAAATCGTCGAGAACCTTTTTAAGCTTTGAAACATTGTGCAAAGGAATTTTGCTAACATCATAAGCTCCAGTTGGAGGTAGTCGCATAAATTTTAGAGCACCAATCGTGATGTCTACTCCCTTCTTACCAAGATTGTCCGCTAGATTTTCGATAACTCTCGAAGCTCCTCCGAAAGAATAACGACCAGCCATCATAAGAGCCCGTATTGCCAACTACAACCCTTTCTGGAAAGCTCTTTGGATAATTGAATAATCGTTTCTATCGTTCTAGCGGAAGCTTGCTCAAGTTAGTTTTGCCGTCTGTTTGCAGAATACCAATCGATTGTTCTCTTGAGCCCTTCTCTAAAGTTGGTTTTCGCTTCAAAGCCGAATTTCTCCTTGGCTTTGGTGGTGTCAAGACTCCTTCGTGGCTGCCCATCGGGCTTCGACGTATCCCAGATAATCATTCCGTCGTAGCCAGTAAGTTCCTTTATCAAATCGACCACTTCGCCTATTGTGATCTCCCGGCCTACGCCTAGATTCACCGGAGATGGTTCGTCGTATTTCTCCGCAGCCAGCAAAATCCCCTCAGCCGCATCTTCCACATACAAAAACTCTCGAGAAACCTTCCCCGTACCCCAAACAACAACTTCCTTTCTTCCCTCCAATTTCCCATCCACCATCTTCTTTATGAGCGCTGGAATCACATGCGAGCTTTCAGGATCGAAATTATCCCGCGGTCCATACATATTCACTGGCAACAGATAGATGGCGTCAAAACCATATTGCTGTCTGTAAGCTTGGGCCTGAACCAGTAAGACCTTCTTGGCAAGACCATAGGGCGCGTTTGTTTCTTCTGGATACCCATTCCACAAATCTTCTTCTCTAAACGGAACCGAAGTATACTTCGGATACGCACATACGGTTCCTATTGCGACAAATTTTTCGACACCGGCTTGTCTAGCGGCTTCCATTAACTGAATACCCATTATCGCATTATCATAGAATAGCATCGCAGGGTATTTCTCGTTGAATCCAATACCCCCAACTTTAGCTGCTAGATGAATAACAACATCCATATTCTCAACTGCTTTAACGCAGTTTTCCCATCTTCTAAGATCCACGCTTTTGCTTCGTGGAACTCGAATATTACTAGGATCTACTCCCCTTTCGTTGATTGACTTCTCAACTAAGAAAGACCCTAAGAACCCAGCACCCCCAGTCACAAGAATTCTCTTATCTTTCCAAAATGCCATTCAGCCTACCGCCAACCATCTACTCCTATGTTTTCATGCCCACATGAGTACCAACGAGACCAGTTCTGTAGGTAACTGTCAAATTCCTTCTCTTATGCGCAGCTAAGTTCCCTTGTAGTAAGATTGATACCATCCCTTGAAAGGGCCTTTGAAGGTAACACGGTTGTTCGTAATCCATCCAATCGTTCGTTTCAACCCATCTTCGAGCGAGACTTGCGGCTCCCACCTTAGTATCTTCTTTGCCTTCGTATAATCACACAAGAGACGCTCCACATCGTGCGGCCTAAAACGCGAAGGGTCTCTCCTAATCTTAACTCGCCTACTCGATAGCTTTGCCATCAAGAAAGCCAAATCCCGTATCTTGACGTCTTGACCACTTCCAAGGTTTATCGTCTCGCCAATCGCTTCTTTGCCGGTTAAAGCCATAACTATGCCTCTTGCCGTATCTTCGACAAAAGTGAAGTCTCTCTTGCTCTCAACATTCCCTAGTTTTACACTATTATTAGATGATAGAAGTTGAAGAGCAATCTCGGGTACAATATACGGTTGGGTAACATTTGGCCCATACGAGTTAAACGGCCGGATTATCACAGCAGGAAACCCATGCTCCTTATGCATTGCAAAAACAGCCCGATCCGCAGCTAGCTTGCTAACCGCGTAAGTTGAGTGAGGAAGAGTAGGATGTTCTTCATCCATCGGTACATACCTAGCTGTACCATAGACTTCACTTGAAGATACATGAACAAACCTCTCAACTGTTTCAGAGCGAATGGATTCCTGCATCAACTTCACGGTCCCCACAGCATTAACCTTGAAAAATTCCTCAGGATGGTAGTAGCAGTCTGGTATAAAGGGCAAGGCGGCTAGATGAACAACTGAGTCTTGGTCGTTGAGTGCATTTGAGACCGCTTCATCGTCACAGATGTCCCCGTTAATAACCCTCAGCTTATCGAAGCTTTCAAGGTATTCCCGCTTTCCCGACGAAAAATTATCAAGAACCGTGACGTCAACTCTTTGATCAACGAGTTGCCTAACAACCTCTGACCCGATGAAGCCCGCTCCGCCGGTCACCAGAACCTTCTTGCCAGCCAAATTCATGTTGACACTTCAAGAATCTTTTGTCATTGCTTCCAGAAAAGCATCATTCATACGTTCTCCGATCTTTTCAACTGTCAGATTTTGAGAAACGTGTTTCCATCCATTCGCACCGAGCTCTTGCAGTAATTCCTTGTCTTTGTATAACTCCAGAATTGCGCTGGCAAG
>Ga0209636_10007029_pt1 | contig 11491 bp, 7 predicted proteins | sample DeeMarSWOR152_54_FD_187464 | JGI IMG/M metagenome (GOLD analysis project Ga0209636, IMG submission 187464) | Marine sediment microbial communities from White Oak River estuary, North Carolina - WOR-1-52-54 (SPAdes) (version 2) | ecosystem: Environmental > Aquatic > Marine > Intertidal zone >... | reverse complement strand
CTGGATATTTTTCTCTCGAACTGCTTTTAATAAACATTCTCCCATTTTTTGGGAAGTAAATGGACCAATTGAAGTAGCTCTTTGTCTTGGATCGTTATCTGTTTTGTATCCTACAAAACCTCCATATTCATCATAAGGAAATGGAACACCAAGTTGGACCAAATGAAAAAATTCCCTTATAGAATTTGTTGCTTCAATTAAGGCAATATCACCATGCATAGCTCCGCCCGAATAGAGATCTTTTGCTAATTCATAAGGTGAATCTGCTTGATCCCCATAGATAGATAATTTATAGTAAGTTTGCTTATCAGAACCCGCATTAAATGAAGTTCCACCACCTAAATTATCAGTCACAATGGCAATTTTATCTGGTAAGATACCTTCCATTACTAAATGTAGAGCACAATTTAATCCAGCAGCACCAGATCCAATGATAACAGAATTATATTCATTAATTTCAAATTGATCTAATTCCAAATCTTCCATATTTAACCTCATCTATTATAGGCGATGTATATGAAATCCACCATCAATATCTAAAACTGTTCCTGTAGAAAAAGGAATTAAACCAGTTACAATTGCAATAACTGGTTTAGCAATGTCAAGAGGCTTACCCCATCTTTTAATGGGCGTAATACCTTCTTTAATGAGTTTATCGTAGTTTTCATATCTCGGTTTAGTTAAAGGTGTATCTATTATACCAGGTGATATTTCAAATACAGGAATTTCTAGCTCTGCTAATCTTACTGCAAATAGTTTAGTCATCATAGTCATCCCCGCTTTAGATATACAATATTCTCCTCTGTTAAGTGAGATTGTATACCTGTTTATAGAAGATATATTTATGATATATGGTTGATATCCATTTGTTAAGGTTTGCTTTAACTGAATCATCCATTTTGCAATTGCTTGAGTTAAGAAAAAAGAACCTTTCAAATTGATCCCCATTACTCGATCATAGGATTCTTCTGTTATATCTAAGATATCTCCTCTTTTAATGGGGCCAACTCCTGCGTTATTCACTAAAACATCAATTCTATTGAATTTTTTTTTAATTTCACTTATTATTTTTTCTCTATCTTCCTTTTTCCCTATATTAGCTTGAATATAAAGAGATTTTTCATCTAATTTATCTTTAAAAATATTTCTCAGTTTACTTTTATAATCTTCGGATAATTCTTTGGTTGAAGCACCATTAATTACCACTGAAAATCCAATTTTGGCGAGTTCTAAGACGATGCCTTCTCCTATACCATGAGTACTCCCAGTCACTAATGCTACTTTTTTATTATCATTACTCATAAAATACTATTTATTTGATTGTATTAAAAAGATTTTCAAATAAATATCTAAAATCCAAGTTTAAAAGAATAAATATAAGATCATCTCTATCTAACTATAACACTTTAAATTAATTATACAAAAATTTTGAAATGATTCAAAATGAGACGATTCGCTAGTATTGATTTCTTGCGTGGTATTGCTATTGTTTTAATGATATTTTTACATGTAATTACTCACGTATTAGACGTTTCTGGAATGCTTGCTCAAATAGATAACATACCAATGGTAAACATTGTGGCTTTTATCATTTTACCATTTTTAGGTGGTTTAGCTGGCTTTTTCTTGATGGTTTCAGCTATAGGCAATATGATTAGTATGTATAGACACTTACAAGCTGGGAGAAGTGTAAAAGATTTAGTTATTAGGCAAATTATGGGTGGAATCCTATTATTAATTTTCGCTTGGATTTCTGAAAGTATACTGGGAATCCATGGAGCAATTCCAAATCTAATGAGGTCATTAGATGATTTATCCACGTGGAATTGGCAAGTTATTCTTTATCGTGGATATCATTTTGAAACTATCCATACTATTGCATGGTGTATTATCCTTAATGGAATCGTTCAGGGAATTCTTTCTAGAAATAATGGATGGCAAAATCCTAGAAAGCTAGTAAAAATTTACATAATATTAATCGTAGCTATAGTAGCTCTTACTCCTCTGATGTGGTGGTTGGTAGATCTAGGGGTCCCTGGATATCCTTGGGCAGATTGGACTCCCATACCGGGCTACGATATTGATATTCAATATCCATTTCTAGGTGTGTCAGAATGGTGGAAATTTATAACTAATTTCTTTTTCACTGCCATTGCAGGAAAAGAAGAACCAATATTTCCATATCTTGCAGTATCTTTTATGGGTAGTATCATTGGCATCATTTTAGCACAGCCTAGAGAAGAAGTTAGAGAAAAATGGTTAAATCTCCCAAAAAGGGCAATGAAGATTGGGTTTATCATGTTCGTTATAGGTTCTATTGGGCTTGCTATAAACTTAATTCTTTTAATGGTAGAGGTTAATATGGATGCTGCACTGAATCTTTATATTGGTCTTCCATTCCATCGAAATTGGGTTCCCGAAAATCCTAGTATTCCTAGTTCTGTTTTACCATTTTTAGGATGGTTATTCCAATTCTTAAGTTTAAATGGAGCTGCTCTCTGTCTCATAATGGTTGTAGTTCGTGTGGTCGAATTTCGGGGACGTGGTAAAAAATTTGCAGATAAAACACGATTTTTCCGCCGATTTGGATTTGTGGCTTTCACAATGTACAATCTTCAATGGTTGTATTTAGTGATTTGGTTCCTAGTTTCAACATTGATATACGGAACACCTTATTTACCACTTGATTGGGCTGGGACATTTCTAACAATGGCTATAACATTTTTGATCTTACATGGCTTATTACTACTCTGGGAAAGATCAAAGTATATTGGAAGCTTAGAATGGACAATGGGCACGATTGCTGCTCAAATCATTCCAGCTAGGAAAATAACTGGCCAGAAGTGGTGGCAGAAAGGACAATTAAATGTTGAAGAAGCCTTTTATAATGCTGAATGGTTGAATGTGATTGAGAGAAATGAGATTCGCCATGATAGAAAATCAGATTCTAGATTTGCATATAAGATGTCGTTCTTTGGGTTTCTCTTTTTCCCGATATCATTTATAACATTTATTATTGCAAGAAAATCTATAAGATCAGAGCAAGAAAATATGTATAATAAACGAGCAAAAATATTATCGCTGATTGGAATAATTTTCTTCTTCTCATGGCTAGTGCTATCAATAATATTTAGTTTATCAGACCTTGGAATATCGATTTAAAAACGTAAAATTTACTTTAAATCTAATTTTTTTTTATTAAAAGTTAAAAATTACTATTTTTGTTAGAGGTATTTCAATTGATTGAGATTAAGAAAAATATGAATAAAAAAGAAATTGATGATTATGTCAATAACGTGCTTAATAAAATGACTTTGGAAGAAAAAGTCAAACAAATGAGTGGTAATGGATTGTTTCTTAAAGTATTATTGGATCATGGATTTGGTCGAAGAGTGTATGATGCGGCAGGTTCAGAAAGATTCAATATTCCTCCCTTTAAATTTACCGATGGTCCGAGAGGTGTAATAATACCTAGTTCTACTTGTTTTCCTGTCTCAATGGCTCGTGGAGCATCTTGGGACGTAGATTTAGAACAAAGAATTGGTGATGTGATAGGGAAAGAAGTTCGAGCACATGGAGGTAATCTTTTTGGGGGTGTTTGTATCAATAATTTACGACACCCCTCGTGGGGGAGAGCCCAGGAAACATATGGAGAGGATTCATTTCTAATAGGAGAATTTGGCGCAGCATTAACTCGCGGGGTACAAAAACATAATGTTATGGCAACTGCTAAACATTATGCTGCAAATAGTATTGAAAATGCTCGTTTCAAAATAAATGTGAAAATGAATGAGCGAACTCTACGTGAAATCTACCTACCTCATTTCAAACGTTGTTTAGATGAAGGATGTGCAACAATAATGAGTGCTTATAATAAAGTACGTGGGAAATATTGTGGCCATAATGACTATTTATTAAGGGATATTTTGAAAGGGGAATGGAATTTTCAAGGATTCGTTCATTCAGATTGGTTGCATGGTTTAAAAGACACTGTCAAAGGAATAACAGGAGGATTAGATGTTGAAATGCCTCGAGCGAAATTCTACAGATTTGGAAGAATAAAAAAAGCTCTTCAAAAAGGTAAAATTTCAGAAAAAATGATTGATGAGGCTGCTGGACGAGTTATGCGAACAATTCTTCGTTTCATTACGAAAGAAGACCCTCAAACATATGAACATAGCTTAATTGGATGCAAAGAGCATCGTAAAATAGCATTAGAAGCTGCAGAGAAAAGTATGGTACTTTTGAAAAATGAAAATGATATTTTACCTTTGAACAGAAATAAAACAAACAAATTAGCTGTATTTGGTAGATTGGCTAAAATAAGAAATACGGGAGATCACGGTAGTAGTAATGTACATAATAAAGAAATTGTCACTCCAATAAAAGGAATAAGAACTTTTATAGGAAATTCCATTGAATTGTTTTATAATGATGGAAAAGATATGAAGACTGTGATAGATATTGCTAAGCAAGCAGATATTGCAATTATAGTGGTCGGCTTAACCCATAAAGATGAAGGTGAATATGCTCGCGAATTAAGAACTGGTGGCGATCGGGAGAATTTAGCATTAAGTAATGATCATGTTGAATTAATTGAATCAGTTTCTGCTGAAAATAAAAATTGTATCGTTGTTTTAATTGGAGGGAGTGCTATTACTATGGAAGAATGGAAAGATAAAGTACCAGCAATATTAATGGCGTGGTATTCAGGTATGGAAGGTGGAACCGCTTTAGCTAAAATTCTCTTTGGTGAAGTCAACCCTGGTGGGAAATTACCTTTTACAATCCCTAAAAATCCTAATGATTTACCATTTTTTGATAAGAATGCTGATGAAATTGAATATGGCTATTATCATGGCTATACTCTCTTTGATAAAAAAGATTTAAAATCAGCCTTTCCATTTGGTTTTGGATTAAGTTATACATCCTTTAAATATAGTAACTTACGAACTGTAGTTAATGATGACAAAATTCGTGCTAGCGTAGATATAATGAATACTGGAAAAGTGGCGGGTGATGAGGTGGTTCAATTATATATTGGATTTGAAAACTCTAACATTGATCGACCCGTAAAACTCTTAAGAGGTTTTTCCCGGGTTCATATAAAACCAAACGAAGTTAAAAATGTAAATTTTGAAGTTCCTTTAAAAAGTATTACATGGTATAACTCAAAATCGAAATCTTGGGAAATTGAAAAAATCAATTACACACTTTATGTAGGTTCATCATCAAGAGAGAAAGATCTTTTATCTACTCAATTTAATTTAAGTTAAAAGTGAAAAATTTATAATTTTTCTATATTTTCTTTTCTACCAGAATCAGATGATTTATAGAGACTTGAGATTAGGCTTAAAACTTTAGAGCTTTCTTCCACTGTATTATAGTATGGTTTATCGTGAAGAACCCATTCACCAAATGCTTTTACCGACCGACCGAAATGTGAAAACCCTTTTATATTTTTTTTAGTTTTAAAGCTTTTTACTCCTTTCCATATTAACAAGGATTTTGGCCAAGGTCCTTTATAATAACATCTTCCCTTTTTACCAAAAACTTCCAATTCAACTTTTTCTTTAAATATTCCATAAGGGGGTTTAATAACCATTGAGTCGTTTATTTGGGCATAAACTCCATTTTCAAATTCAATAATACCTAATCCAAAGTCTTCTACTTCTAGGTTCTTAAATCGAATATTATCAATTTTTCCTATTATTGACTTAGGCTCACCAAAAGCCCATATCATAATATCAAGCATGTGTGACCCATGAATTAAAAGAGTCCCCCCACCTGCAGTTTCTTTTTTCGTTCTCCATGGTCCTTCTTCAAAATAAGATTCTGTTCTACTAAAAAATACATTACAATTCGCATAATATACTTCACCTAAATGATTATTATGAAGAGCTTTAACAAAACGATAACAATTATGATCATAACGATAATTGTAATTAAAACCCAACTTCAAATTTTGGTATTGTTTTTCTAAATTTTTTATTTCTCGAGCATCGCTTACTGAAGCTGAAACAGGTTTTTCACAAAGAATATGTTTTCCATTTTCAAATGCTTGTTTTATCATTGATTTATGAAGGTGATGAGGTGTAGCAATATAAACAGCATCAAATTCTTCATTTCTATACATTTCATTAGTATCTGTGTAAGCATGTTTTTTTCCTCCAACATTAGTAGCTCTTTTTATATCTAAATCAACAGCAGCTACGATTTTTGTATTTTTAATTATTTTTGAAGTAAGTTTATACATCCTTGTTATCCAACCACAACCGATAACCCCAACTTTTAAAAATTTTTTATTGCTTATTCTTTTTCACCTTAATTACTATCTTTCTAGAACCCATTTCACTGAATTTTTTACTATTATCTGGTAAATCTCATTTTTCAAAGCCTTAGCTTGATGACCTAGAGCACAAAATGCTACTTTTCCCTTTCCATATGTTTTTACCCAAATAATAGGTTCAGGATCCGGATCCTCTTCATCATGGTAATGTCCTTCTGCTAATACTTTCATATCACCTTTCATAGAGAAATCATGTCTATAAGGCTCATCAAAAAAAGAAAAATCACTGAGATCTGCAGTTATTGGATGATCCTTATCAAGAATTTTGATATCAATGTTGCATTTCTTTTTATGCTTTATAAATCGACCTCCAATCATTTCATAATATTTAGGGTGATTTTTAAAGGATGCTGAGGCTCCATGTAATCCTACAAAACCTTTTCCGCTAGAAATAAAATCCAACAAGTTCTTTTCTTGTTCTTCAGTAAATTCACCAAATTGAGTAAAAAAGATAGTAGTGTCATAATCAAAGAAGGTTCTATTGTTGAAAACTTCAACATTTTCATGATTGACAACAATATAATCGCTTAAAATTTCCTTAAAATAAGAATAAGTCTGAGCTTTCTTAAAATACCTGCCTCTTTGACATAACAAAATTTTCTTCTTAACTTCCATAAATCATCATAAGAAAAAATGAAAAGTTCTTTATTAAGGGTCCTCTAGTTATTATGTAATGAGTTTGAATCCTTCCCATACACAATTTGAAACCTTTACTTATAAAACATTAGATGAATTAGAAAAAAAGATTGCTGAATTAGGTTTAGATATTCCAATATATCCTCGTGTAGAAATATTGCAGCAAAGAGTAAAAGTTCATAACATTTTTATACCAAATCGATTAGCAGTTCAACCAATGGAAGGATTAGATGCTAGTTTAGAAGGTTCTCCCAAAGATCTAACTTATAGAAGATATAAACGATTTGCTAAAGGTGGAGCAGGTTTAATTTGGTTTGAAGCTACTGCAATTAATAATGACTGCCGTTCAAACTCTCACCAATTAGTATTATCAGAAGAGAATCTTGAGAATTTTGAGAAATTAGTTTCATTTACAAGAGATATTTGTAATAAAGCTCTAAAAAAATTAGGGTTCACAAATCAATGTATTTTAATTATCCAATTAAACCATTCTGGAAGATATTCTGTAAGAGATGGTAAAAATTTTCCTATAAGAGCTTATCATAATACAGAATTAGATAAACAGAAAAATCTCTCAAAAAAAGATGGGATTATAATATCTGATGAAGAGTTAAAGGAACTAGAAGATATTTGGTTTCAAAAAGCAATTCTAGCAAAGGAAGTAGGTTTTGATGGTGTAGATATTAAAGCATGCCATGGATATTTAATCCATGAATTGTTTACGGCAAGGCTTCGTAAGAATTCTATATATGGTGGAAAAGCTCTCAAAAATAGAACACAATTTTTTCTTAATATAATTAAAAAATTAAAGGAAAAGATGAAAAATGAAAGAAATTTCATAATAACTTCTCGAATTAGTGTTTATGATGGAATACCTTATCCTAATGGGTTTGGAGTTAAGTCTTCTGAAAATGAAATTTTTCCATCATCAATAGATATTACTGAATCTTTAGATTTGATTAATAAACTCTATAAATTGGGAGTAAAACTGATTAACATAACTGCTGGAAATCCTCATTATAAACCACAAATTACCCGTCCATTTGATAAACCTGTAGAAGGAGGTTTTTTACCATCTGAACATCCCTTATATGGAGTAAATAGACTTTTAAATCTTGCTACTTTAGTCAAAAATCATTTACCAGAAGATATGGTAATTGTAGGGTCTGGTTATTCATACTTACGCCAATTTGCGGGTTATATTGCAGCAGGGATGACACATGAGAAAAGAGTGGATATTTGTGCATTTGGAAGAATGGCACTTGCTAATCCTAATTTTCCAAAACAAATTTTCCAAGATAGTGTTATAGATAAAAAGCAAGTCTGTATTACTTGTTCAAAATGTTCTGAATTTATGAAGCTTGGGCAAAATGTAGGATGTGCTACTAGAGATCCTCTATATAAGAAATAATAATTTTTAGAGAAACTTATTTTAACCATTAGATTGAATTTAAAATATTACAGCCGTAAAAATTGTTACTTTGAAAATAATAGAAAAATTTAGGAATCAGAAAAAACTCATTAGATATTTTCTCTTTTTAATAGTAATCATTATTATATTTATTCTTATTTGGAATATTATCATTTCGAGCAATATTGGAGGCTCTCTAATATTTATTGCATTTGGATTATATTACTTAAGTTCTAATAGTGTTATTAATAACGTTGTAATAGTTTTTTTTTTAATTTGTTTAGCTTATACTATTTATCGTATAAAGGGAAAAAGTAAAATCAAAACTAAAGAATTTTCAAAATTAACTTTATTATTTATTATCTTAATTTTACCACAATTTTTACATTTTAAGGAAAATTATCCTAAGCCGAAATTGAGTCAAGAAGAGTGGGAATACTCTATAAGAACTGAATTCAATCGCACTTTCAATTTATTTGATACATTTAACGCAACTGATGGCTATAAAGAACGTCAGAGTATATATTTAAATGATAGTAAAAACAGCAACCATGTATATGCACAAGTTTCTCGAGTTTATCTAGGTTTAAATGTGACTGAAGCCAGTATTGAATCTTCCCTTTATAAAATTTATAATTTAAAGGATACTTTGGATTTTACTTTGAACAATCTTATACGCTTGATATATATCGACATAAATAGAAGTATTTTGAGTCCAATAATAAGAAATAAAATCATTGATGCTTTTGGTAAAACAAAATATTGGTATACAGAACCTATTAGAGATGACATGATATATTATACAGAAAATCACCAAATTCTCTTTCATACCGCAGAATTACTCATAGGGCAACTTTTTCCTAACGATACATTCATTATCTCAAATATGACAGGACTTGAACATGTAAATCATGCTATTCCTCTTATTAAAAGATGGCTTGATTGGCGAGCTCAATTTGGTTTTGCAGAATGGCATTCAAATACATACTATACTGAAGATATAGCTGCACTTGTTAACCTAATTGACTTTTCAGAAGATCCTGAAATAGTCTATAAAGCAGCGATGGTTTTAGATATAATAGCTTTTGACTTTGCTAATAATTATTATAAAGGTAGATATGCAACTACACATGGTCGTTGTTATGATAGAACTAAAGTAGGAATCAGTCTAATATCTCCTGCTTCTAGAGACAGTACATCTGAGTCAGCTTGGATAATGCTTGGAATTGGAGATCATAATCCTTTTGATAATAGTAATCTTGCTGCAGTCGCTTTAGCAACCAGTGAATATTATGCACCTCCTCCAATCTTAGAAGATATTGCTAATAACGCAACTTTATACAATGAACATAAAGAAAGGAATAGCATTGGTATGGATGATGGACATCTATATAATATAAGTTATACTGAAGATGATTTAATGTTCTGGTTGGGTATGTCTGCTGTTTTACCGCCACAAACAATAAAGGAAGTTTTTAATCTAGTGGAAAAGTATAATATAAATTCAAATAATATGTATGGTCCAAAATTAATATCTGATTTTTTTAGAATTTCAGCATTCTTACATGGTATCTCACTTAGTGAATATTCTGAGAAAATGGGATTAATAACTCAGGGTATATGTTTAGAAACATCAAATACGTATACATATAGGACACCATTCTATCAACTCTCTGGTTCTCAAGATCATCAGAAAGGAATGAATAGCTATCAAGAACATATCTGGCAAGCTTCTTTAGATGATAATGCATTTGTGTATACAAATTCACCAGGAGGTCTTACTAAAGACTTTGAACAGGACTATGTTGGAGGTTGGAATCCTCGTGCTACTTTATATAAAAATATTGGGATTATCCAATACGACCGCGCTACTCTACCTTTAGAAGGGGAATTACTTTTATATTTTCTCAATCTCTTTACAGGGTACAAATTCTACCAACATGCGTATTTTCCACAATGGGCTTTTGATGATGTAGAAGAACGTGGTAAATGGATATTTGGCGCTAAAAGTGGTGGATATATTGCTCTGTATTCTTATTATAATACAAAATGGGCATCAGATTATGAATTACGGGTAGATGGTTTTAAAAATCTATGGATTGTTGAATTAGGAAGTGTTGATGAATATGGTTCTTTTACCCAGTTTATTTCGGATATTCAACAATCTCAAATAAAGGTTATACCACAAGCACTAGGTTTTAATGTACTTTATACATCTCCATCTCAAGGTATAGTAAGTGTCTCATGGGATGGTCCAATGACTGCTAATGGGAGTGAAGTGGATTTAGGTCCTTATGCTCGTTTTGATAATGATTATTGTTATCAAGATTTTAACACTAAAACAACTTTCATACAACTTGGAAACCAAAGTTTGACACTAAATTTTAATAACGCTTCAAGAAGTTATAAAATAATCACTTAGGTGAAAATTAGATAAATTGAAAATTAAGAAATATTTAAAAATAGGAAAACCATCTATAAAGGGTAGTATTCTAGTCCTCATTGGTATTTTCAATTCTCGCAATGGGATTGGAATTGAAATCTTTACAAACAATCTTATCTATGGACCCTTAGGATTTCTATTCTTAGCTCTTTCTGGAATAATGATTATCAAACTACTTCAGATTTTAAATAATCCCTCCTATAAAGGTAAGATATCCAAAAAAGGTATTTCAATGATTATTGGCACATTATATATTATTGGTTTTATCTTGATTATAGCAAATATAGCTGAGAATATGATAATCTATTACTTTAATATTCCTCTTATATTATTTACTGTTTTTATTGGAATTTTTTGGATTCTATTAGGCTTTTTTGGTTTTAAAAAAAGAGAAGTTATTATTTATATAAACATCTTGATTGTTACTCTTTCTTTCTCTATTGGATTAATTTATGGTGTAATCCTAAACAAATTTATAATCCCTGTTTACATCTATTCCTTTTTCTTTTCAATATCATTTCTGCAAATGTCTCGAGAATTAATTAAGAGATTCAATAACAAGGAAAGAATTGAAGAGTATATGTTATTTCCTAATACCGTCAATGATAGAAAAATACTTAAGGCATCATTAATCTTCCAGTTTTCAGCCTTA
>Ga0209636_10007027_pt1 | contig 11492 bp, 7 predicted proteins | sample DeeMarSWOR152_54_FD_187464 | JGI IMG/M metagenome (GOLD analysis project Ga0209636, IMG submission 187464) | Marine sediment microbial communities from White Oak River estuary, North Carolina - WOR-1-52-54 (SPAdes) (version 2) | ecosystem: Environmental > Aquatic > Marine > Intertidal zone >... | reverse complement strand
TAAATCCACGCCGTAAAGGTCGCTGCACCAGCCCTCTCCTCAATCTCATTCAAGAGCCTGAGCGTGAATTTTTCTTGCTCTTGAGGAGTCGCTGTTGCCATCAGAATTGCAAGCAACAATAAAAAAAGACCTAATCGTTTAAAAGATCTTGTTTGAATCATGATTATCATTCTCACCCGATAGGCGGTTTACTCAGGAGACAGATTATTATAGCAGATTCTAAAATTTATTTTGAAAAAAAAGGCTATGACCGAGTGCAGAAGGACATGAGTTTTTTGGATCCCTATTACAAAAAGTTCAGAGCAATAAAGTAAGATTTATTTACTTTTTTTCTTCTGTGTATATTTATTTAAATTTTATAATATTTAATTATACATTTATCAATACAATTGAGTGATTTAGCCTTCTCAACATCACAAGGACTATCGGAATGCCAAATGATCTGTCTCTTTTCTAAATTTCAATTCCCGATCAGCTCTGATGGACCATAATAGATCGCGTTGAAAAGATAGCGAAAGGTTCCGTGGGATTGTCCTCGATAGAGCACGGGAAAGCCTATCAGGATCACCTTACCCTCTCCATAAGGCACGTCAACAATAGCGCTTTTGTTCACCAGGTTTTTCTCCCCAGTTACCCATCCGCTGAGGAGGGTGTGCGTCGGATATCTGGCCACGCTGGTGCCTTCATAAACAGCAAAAGCAGGGCTTCTTCTGAAAAAGAGTGCTGCATCTCTTTCATATCCATAAGCGATCGGATGGGACGTATCGTTCAAGACACTGAGAATCGAACCCGGGATAAAAAATTCCTTTCTGCTCAATCCACTTACGCTGTTCTCCACCCCAAGACGGAAATGCTTTATGGCAAATTCTGCCGATCCATTCAGTGTGATCACTGTTCCGCCGTTGGTTACAAACTCTGTGAGGTTTTTCACTCCTATTTCTTCGATTCCACCAGCATACTCAGGAGGAACAGAGGTTTCAGACAGACCTTTGATGATCATGTTTTCTCTCAGGTCAGGAAAAATGATGACATCAAACATCTCATTCAGGTTCCCCTGTCTGATTTCCTTATTAAAAACACTTTTGTAAGGAACCTCGTATTGTTCGAGAACCCATCTTGTCCATCCTTCATCCATCGAAGCAGACCAACTTTTGTACAGGCCGACTCGAGGAGTTCTCAAGGCATAGACCTGCACTCCAGGCCTCGCCCAAAGTCCATCAAAATGAACCCAAAGCTCTTCCACTATTGATTCAAGCTCCTCCATCAGTCCCTCTCGATTCTCCACAATCATAGTCCCTTCAGGATAGGTCTTTCCATTTGCTTCAAACTCTTCAGCGCTCCAGAAGATGGAAAAGCCCTTTTCCATCAATCTGTCTAGAGCAACCATATCATCGTTGGTTACATGTCCCCAGCTATAGCCATAGGCGCTGCCCACCAAAGAAATTTTGCCTTTGGGTTTTTCGACTTTTTCCAAAAGTTCGGCATTGACCTCAAAGGGCTTCTCGGCCTGGATAACATCCACTCCCATCAGAAGCGGCAGAGTATGGCCCACCACATCATAAGGAATCTTTAAAGGACCGCCAGGGACTTCCCGGATTTCAGGGTATTCCTGCCGCTCGAGCAAAGCTTTGGCAAAACCTCCATAGGGTTGGGCCATATAAATAATATAAGATCCGGCCGGATATTCATGCTCCTCCACAACAAAAGGTGTTCTTGCTTGATAAACTTCCACTCCTCCCAGCCTCAACACATTCAACATCTTAATCGCTGTGGTTAAATCCCTTTGCTCTGCAGGTATCACAAAAGCATACGGAGGGTCAGTCCGTGTGACAGCTTTCTTATGGATTTTGTAAAAATTCTGAAGCCAATTCTCCCTGAGCCTTGCAGCATTGGTCAACGCTGCTTTTGCCGCTGCATAATCATAATCCACAATATCCTTGAGCGTCCATTGACCGCCTTTCCAAGGGAGGGGCATACTCACCGACGGCTCCCGCATCGAAGGCGACAAATTTTCAAATTTGATAGTAATCGGTGTAGCTATACGAACGCTTGCAGCCTCGGTCAATATTCTAATCCCGCCGTGATAATGATGATAAGCCCTGGCTGGAGTCCAAGCATCAAATATCATGCTGTGGACAACGCCCCCTTTGCCCTGGGCGGTCAATTCTGTCGCGATGAATGTCCCCATCATAGCGACCTCCTGGCGGAGTATGGGATCCACATTGGGCTCGTAGGGATCCACATACGGAGGTACAAAGAGCCTTGCTCCGTTGCTCCCCATTTGGTGCATGTCCACGATAACCTGGGGATGCCAAGCATTGTGCACCTCTAAAGTGAGGCGTGATTCGACTTGGGTAAACATGTACCAATCCCGGTTGTTATCATGGCCGACATATTTATGATAAAGCCAGGGCATGGAGCCCCCTTCATACTTGGTGCCGAGATGTTCCTTGTACCAGTCCACGACCATCTGTATCCCGTCTGGATTGTGCATGGGGATTAAAAGGAGGATGACCTGATCTAAAATTTCTTTTGTAAGAGTATCTTCTGCTGTGGCCAAATCATAGGCCAATTCCATTGACATCTGGCAGGCACCAATCTCTGAGGCGTGGATCGAACAGTTGACCATCACGACTGCTTTACCTGTGGATACGATCTCGTTGGCCTCCTGATCCGATATTTTCCGTGGATCAGCCAACAGTTGCTGAAACCTTTGAAACTTATTCAGATCTTTATGGTTTTCCGCAGAGGTAATAATGGCCACGATAAAGGGATTTCCCATGGTGGTCTTGCCCACTTCATGGACTACTATCCTGTCACTTTCCTGATCCAGGATCTGAAAATAATCAATGATCTGATGCATATCAGCGAGCTTTTGATCTGTCCCGACCTTGAATCCCAGAAACTCTTCTGGATTGGTCACCTCAGCAGAAGCAAAAGGGTACAAAAAAAGAATCAACAAAGTGACCGAGATAAGCTTTCGCATTTTCATTTGACTCTCCTTAAACTTATTTGCCTTTCGCCTATTTCCCTCGGTAAAGAATACCCGTTCTGATCCATTCAGGCGCCGGCATCCCCTTTAGATAATGATCAAAATACTGCTTCATCTTGATGGAATAATCCAGTTTGTTGGCATACTTCTGCAGATGGTGGGGCTCACCCCGGTATTGAAGAAAAATGCAGTCCTTTCCTAGGCGCCGCATGGCCAGATAAAGTTCGATGCCCTGATACCAAGGAACAGCGCCATCTTCGTCTCCAAACTGGATGAGCAGCGGTGTCTGGATACGGTCCGCAAAAAACACCGGAGAATTTTCGATATACCTCTCAGGATATTCCCAGAGACTGCCCCCGATCCGGCTCTGGCTTTTCTCATACTGGAACTGGCGTGCAAGTCCTGATGCCCAGCGGATACCGCTGTAAGCGCTGGTCATGTTAGAAACCGGAGCTCCTGCCACAGCTGCAGCAAAAATATCGGTTTGGGTAATCACAAAAGCAGTTTGATACCCACTCCAAGAATGGCCATGAAGTCCGATGGCTTCAAGGTCAGCTATTCCCATATCTACAAGTTTTTGCACCCCTGGAACGAGACATTTGGTCGCTGCATATCCGGGTTGGCCCACATCGAACCGAATATCTGGAAGGAAGAGGGCATATCCATTGCTGGTGTAAAACGGAAAATTCGGACGATGGTTCACCACCATCTGATTAAACTCATACAGACGTTGTGAGAAAAAGCGGTAAAAATAGACGATGACTGGATAGCGTTTGCCCTGCTCGTAATTTGCAGGCTTGATCAGTACGCCCTGAAGTGGTATCCCATCCAGGCTGTTCCATTCCACAAGCTCAGCACTCCCCCATGCAAACTCACTGATCTGGGGATTGACGTTGGATATCCTTCTTGGGGAGGAAAACTCCCCATCCGCAATCCATATATCTGGGAATTCCTCAAAGCTCTCTCTGGTGTACATAAGGACATCCGCCTTTTTGGCTTGAGCTAAAAAATGGAATCTCTTTTTTTCCTCTAAAAGTTTCAGGACTCCAGATGTCCCGGCTTGACAGGAATAAAAGCCAAAGTTTTTCTCTTTGTTGCGGTAGGATGAAAGCAAAAGTTTTTGACTGCTCTCAAAATCTCTCTCTTCAGGATCGATTCTGAGCACGCGAAACGTCACCTCTTCTTTTCGGCCCTTGCTGCCTGTTATGTTTTTTGGCTCACTCCTATCAGTCGGAAACTGCCAGACATCATATTTATCATAGATCAGAATCCCGCTGTCATCCTTGAGCCATCCAGCTACTCCATAGCTCGGCACTTTGCTCGGATAGTCATGATCCTGGTTAAAAAAAGGAACCTGTATTTGTTCAGTAAGATTCTTCGTATCCCCAGCTTCTCCATCGAATAAATGCCAGTTTTCGTCTTTATAAAAGACGACATAACGCCCGTTCGGAGAGAGCGAGGATTGGTCTTCGAGCCGTGAAGCGATCTTCTCTCGACTGCCATTTTCCAGATTCACCCGATAGATATCTTCGAGACGGCCGTACCAGGTGACTTCTTTTCTGTAAGGAACATCCGAGTGGCCCAGGGCCCAACCAGAACTGTCATTCAGCTCGACGCGAGGCATTTCCTGGTCGGCAAGCTGGACGAACCGACGAGAGCCGACATGATAGACCGCCAGATACGTCTGGTCCTTCACTCTGGACCACATATTCTTCTGGTGTGTTTTGATAAAAGGATCGTCCCAGTGCCAGACATCGACTTCCCTTTTCCCAAGAATTTCTTCCTGGTCAAAAAGATCAATCTTCTTTTCTTGTTCTTCTTCCTTTTCTTCTATTCTTGTTATGGCTTGATGGATTTCCTCAGGTTTGAGTCCAAAAAACAGGCGTTTGCCATCTTTGCTCCAGGATACGGAATTTTTCTCTGGAATCATCCAATCTTGGGGGGTTTGATCGGCTGCCACAGCAAGTGATTTCTCCCCTTTCTGACCATCCCAAATCCAGAGGGAAAAGTAGCCGTCGCCCAGATCTTTTTCCTTTTGAGAACTGGCCAAGTAAGCCAAACAGCTTCCCTCTTTTGTCCAGGCAAGACTAGAAACCTTAGCCCCTTTCTCTCTGAGAATGGAATCTTGAGGCAGGGACTCTTGAGTCAGATCAATAGAATAAAGCCCATCCTCTTCATCCTCAGGACTTGCGACCACATAGGCTATAAATTTCGAGGATTCATCAAAGACATAGGAAAGGACATACGGTATCTTAACTTGGCTCCCTGACTCAAGATCGTTCAGGACCAGAAGGCTTCCTGTTTCTTTCTTTTCTTTCTTTTTTTCACCAGGTTCTTCTTCTTGAGCTGTTCTCTCTTCTTTTTCCCTTGATTTTTCTTCCTCTTTTTGAGGCTTTTCCTCTTCCTTATGATGGAGAAAGGCCAACCATTTCGCATCCTCCGAGAAAGCAAAGCTTTGGACCTGTTCATACTGGACAATCTTTTCTGTTGCTGTTTCCAGCAGCGCCATCCCCTCTTTAGGTTTGTCCTTTTTTGCTTTTTCAAGCTCCACAGCTTCAGGTCTTACCGACATGGCGACCCATTTGGAATCTTTTGAAATCTGGGGACGGTCACCTCGCTCGACCACAATTTTTTGCCCTTTTTTCAGTCCATGAACAATGACCTCTCCATTGCCCCTGTCGGGTTGGGCATGATATGCCAGCCATAAACCATCCTCTGAAATCACCGGATCGTGAATCTCTTTGAACTTCATAATATCTTGGAAGGTTAGAACCTTTTTTTGCTCAGACTGAAGCGAAAAACTGCAAAGAAAAAAGCACGAAAATATAATCAAAAAAAGCATAACTCTTAAAGATGATTTTTGTCCCACCAGCCTTCCTCCATTCATTTTTTCTGAAAATATTGAATAATTGAGGGAACTCATGAGGTATATGTAAACAAAGTGTATAACAAAAAATTCATGTGCTGGCAAGCCCAGTTCTGGATTCGCAAGGATTTCCAAAATCCCTATCAGGGGTCAATCGGCCAGATGAATAGCCAGCACACAGACTATTTCAGCCAGACTTCAGAATCTTTTGCCTTTTTTCAACCGGAATAAGCACACTCTTTAATGGTCTTGATGTGTTGCAGGGAAAAAAAGAATTGTATAGTATAATCACGGAACTTACCGGACGGTCGACAAAATGGAAATAAGCGCATGCCTGTAAAAAGAGTGAAATTTTCAAAAGATTTTTACGAGACACAAAAACAGCAGTGGAGCAAGAGCCTTTTTGTGTTCTTTGTCCTGATCCTCTTCTACCTGGTTGCTGTGGGCTTCATGATCTTCGTGTTCGCTGCGGTCATCGGCCTGTTCATTAGGGAAAATCCCTTATCCTCCCCTGACACTCAGCTGGCTCTTGCTTATGCAACCTCTGTCATCGCCTTGATCATTGCCACCTTCCACTACTTTGATGCAAAAAAGCATGGAGCTGCATACATCCGCAAGCGCCTTCTGGCCCAGACGCCTGACCGTTCCGACCGTTACCACAAACAATTCGTAAACACTCTCGATGAGATGCGAATAGCAGGAGGAATGCCCCGAGTTCAATCCTACATCCTTCCCACTTTTGCCATCAACTCCATGGCTCTCATCGAATCGGATGGGACTCCCAGCGTTTGCGTCACTGAGGGACTCATCGCCGAATTCACCCGCGATGAGCTGCAGGCCGTGATTGCTCATGAACTGGCCCACGTCATACGGGGAGACAGCTACTACATTACTCTTGTCTGTTCATTGGTGAATTTTTTCGAAAGACTGAGGGAAGCAGTCGAACCAGAAAAATATTCCCATCCCACATCCTATCCTGGCCAAGTGAGAGGTAGTGGGGCCCCATTGGTCTATCTGGCCCTCACCATATCCACTCTGATCATGCATCTGTTGAGCACCCTTGTGAGCCGCCAAAGGGAAATCCTGGCCGACGCGGCAGCCGTAGAGTTCAGCCGCAATCCCAGAGCCTTGGCCCGGGCCATATACAAAGCCCACCTCAAGAATTCCTTTGTGGGAGATTTCAACATCGCCTACAGCCCTTTGCTTATCGTACCTCCACGGTCAACGGGCATCACAGATGGATTTTTTTCCCGGCTCTTCAATTCCCATCCACCCTTGATGAAAAGGATCCGGCTTCTGGCTGACATGGTTCCCACAAGACCTGCAAAAATCATCCAAGAGGTCTGGGATATCCATAAGAGCAGGGAAAAGGCCCGCGTTATCCTTCATGCTCAGGAAGAAATCCAATTACAGAAAGGAGGCAGGCCCAAGCCTGAGCATGGATTTGAGGCTGAGGGAAGGATCTGGATGATTCAGAGTCCAGGAGGACAATGGGAGGGACCCAAAGGGCTCGAAGAACTCATTCGTCTCGACTTTTTTGCTCCGAATCAATGGATCAGGAATATCCAGGAAAATATCGAAGCCCCGGCTATAGAATTTCCACAAGTCCAAAAGGCTCTGAAAAATCCAAGTCAAACACAAAAAATAAGGCCTTATAAAGAAAACCTGTGTCCCCGCTGCCGTGTTTCTTTGCACGACAATTTCTATGAGGGAGTGGCTGTTAAAATATGCCCGGATTGTGGAGGAAAGCTCATCGATTCTGCGGTTATGGAGAGGGTCATTGCCCGAAAAGAGGTCACTTTTTCCGAGCATTTGAAGAAAAAAGCCCAGGAATTCGAACAAAGTTTTCTTCTCGACCCTATCCTCCGAAAAAAAATCCATGCGGATAAATCACCGAAGATTTCCTGCCCCAACTGTGGATCGAGGATGATGCCCAGACCTTACAATTATCAGTATGTAATTCCAGTGGATAAATGTCTTGTCTGTCACAAAATCTGGTTCGACTCTGACGAGTTGGAAATCCTGCAAATCCTTATCGAACACTGAAGAAAGCCCCATCCCTCAACTCTGAGAATAGGTGCGTAACTTTCTCACATTCGCTAAAAAATGATATATTCTTGTAAAAAAGTGGAGGAATCAACGTTATGAATCGCAAACGGGAAATGCGATGGGACGGAAAGGGAATTCCAGTGTAGATTGGGAAAAGGGCTTAATGAAACAGGAGCTCTTGATGGCAGCCGAGGTGAGTAGGGAGTATTTCTTAGGACCTCTGTAGCTGTATTCCGTCTATTCGAGAGTCGAGTCTATCTTGAACCTTCTTGTTTGGAGTTTATGGTGAAATTGCGATGATTTTTGAGTTGTTGACCTTGTCGGTTCAGAAGTGTTAATCTTTTCTCAAGATGTCATTGGGCGGATATTGAGAAAAAAGGAATGAAGATATGATCGTGGTCAAAGATCTTTGGAAGTCCTTTAAGCTCACCCGGCAGCAGAGGAAAGAAAAGGGCAACATTTCGCACGATGGCAAGGTGGATGCAGTAGCGGGCATCAGTTTCACCTGTCAGCCCGGCCGCATTTTTACTCTGATCGGCCCCAACGGTGCCGGAAAGACAACCACCCTGCGGATGATCGCCACATTACTGAAGCCGGATTCAGGTTCTGTCACCGTCAGCGGCTTCGATACAGTCAAGCAGCCGCTGAAAGTAAAAAGCAAACTTGGATTTCTCACCGGTACAACAAAGCTGTATGAACGGCTGACGGCATCTGAGTTAGTCAGATATTATGCCGACCTTCAGGGAATGGATCCCTCGAAGTTTGAAAAACGCAAAACCGAGTTGTTCACTCTACTGGATATGCATGATTTCGCTTCCTGGCGGATCAGCAAGCTGTCTTCCGGCATGCGCCAGAAAGTCTCGATCGCACGAACAATCATCCACGATCCTGAAGTGGTGGTGTTCGATGAACCCACCGTGGGCCTTGACGTAATCACGGCCAAAAATATCATCGACCTCATTCGGAAATGTAAAGACGAAGGCAAGACCATCATTTTTTCCACCCACATCATGGGAGAGGTGAGCCTGCTCAGTGATGATATGGCCCTCATCCACAGAGGAAAGCTCCTTTATGACGGCACCTATAAGGATTTCCTGAGCCAGATGAGGGCAGAATCTCTGGAGGAGGAATTTATCAGGCTTATCCAAGAGGTGCGGTCATGAAAAAGATCATCATTGTCTTCAAAAAAGAACTCAAAGACACCCTTCGGGACCGAAGGACCATCATCTTTATGGTCGCCCTTCCCCTGCTGGTGTTTCCTGTCCTGATTAGTCTCGCCTCTGGTTTGATCATTTCAAAAGCGAGAGAGGCCCAGGAAAAAACTCTACAGATCGGCCTTCTCACTTACGGTAATGCCTCCGGATTCAGCCGGATGCTTCTCGATAGAAAGGATGTAGCCCTTCACGAAAACCTGGACCAAGAGCAGGGAATAACAGACGTCAAACAGGGCGATCTGGACGCCCTGATTGTCTTCGATAAAAAGTTTGATAGGAAGATCGAGGCCCTCAGCAAGGGAAGTGTCAAGCTTTACACCAAAGTTACCGAGGAGGGAGAGATCGAAAGGCAGAGAGTGCTGAAACTCCTTAGGGAATTCGAAGACACACTGCTGGCAAAGAGATTCCAGGAAATGGACCTGGATGAGTCCATCATCGAAACGATCGACATCGAAGAGCAAAACTTGGCAACGGCCAAAGAAAGGCTAGCCGAAGCGGTGGGCGGATTCCTCCCCTATCTTTTCATCATATTTTGCTTCATGGGGAGCATGTACCCGGCTATCGATCTTGCGGCTGGAGAGAAAGAAAGAGGAACCCTGGAGACCCTGCTCACATCGCCAGTAGACAGGTTTCAAATCCTGATGGGAAAGTTCGGTGTAGTGGTGCTGACCGGAATTTTTTCGGCGCTGGTGGCCATATTTGGTCTGTATATCGGGATCAGGCGGATGACCGAAATTCCTCCTGAATTGCTGAACACGATCATGTCCATTCTCGAGGTTAAATCCATCTTGATACTGCTTTCCCTACTGCTGCCCCTTTCCATCTTTTTTGCAGGCATCCTCCTTTCTCTCTCTATCTATGCCCGATCCTACAAGGAGGCCCAAAGCATCATAAGCCCTCTGATGTTCGTGGTGATCATCCCTGCTTTTATAGGACTGTTGCCGGGGTTCGAACTGACCATGACCACGGCACTTGCCCCCATACTGAATGTCTCGCTGGCGACCAAAGCCATCATTGCCGAAACCATCTCTCTGCCCCAATTACTAACGGTCTATCTTTCTTTGATCATGTTCGCCGTCATCAGCATCTATCTCTGCTCCAAAATCTATGGCCGCGAATCCGCTATCTTCCGCTGAAAACAGGCCACTCATTGAAAACTTTTCAAATGACTGAGTGTTGCTTCGCTTGAGGCATTGAGAGCCATGCGTCTTTTCCCCTTCATTTTATTTCAATACCCTTGGATATCAATTCATCTCCTAGAAATATTCCCTTGTCTTTGGAAGAAAATTCTTTCCCTGTACATCCTAAAGCTATGAAGGGATAACGATCACCTTCTTGTCAGCAACACCATACAGGACATATCCCATTAACCACACACGTTCGGTCTCTATGACATCTGGTTGAAAATCCTGGATAACCCGTTGAAGGCTAAGTCTCAGGAAATCGATGTAATGCCGAAATTCTTTATCCGTCATGTCTTTGAAGGTCCAGGCATTCCTTAAGTTTCGAGGATTGGGATCTGGAATAATGAGCGGGAAAGTTGGAAAATCGACTCCTTTATATTCGGCAGGAAACTGGATGAACTGGAATGAATTCTTAGAAACACTCCCAGAACCAATTACAATTCCTTATAGGCACTGAAAAGGATTTCTATATAGTCTCTCACAGATGCTTCTCTTGGGTTAGAAGGATTTGAATTGTTTGCAGCAGACTTCTCTGCAATTTGAGGAAAATGCGCCTCTAGGAGGCCGATATCTTTAACCGAAGGAATGCCCAATTTCCTGGATAGGCTTTTGATTTTCTGAATGAGCATATTGGCTGCCTCATAATCGTCCACCTCATGGATCCCTGCTAATCTTGACATCTCTGCGTACCTTCTTGCCGAGACAGGAAGATTGAAGTCCATCACGTGGGGAAGAAAGACAGCATTAGCCACCCCGTGTGGAGTGTCGTAAAGCGAACCCACAGCTTCTGAGATGCAATGGACAGCACCCACATCGCTGTTGCCAAAGGCCATCCCGGCCAGCATGCTGCCCAGCATGAGCATTTCCCTGGCTTTTGCGTTTCCCTGGATATCTTCGTACGCTTCTTCAAGGGATTGAAAAATATATTTTAAAGAGGCTCTAGCAAATATATCGGTGATAAAGGTAGCTGCTTTCACGGTATAGGCTTCGATGGCATGGGTCAGAGCATCCAAACCAGTAGAAGCGACCAGAAGAGGGGGCAGAGTCTTAAGCAGATCAGGATCCACAAGAGCAACTGCCGGGAAGAGAAGGGGTCCTTTGATGCTCATCTTGAATTTTCTTTCGGTATGCGTGATCACACTCACCCAGGTTACCTCGCTGGCTGTGCCGCAGGTTGTCGGGATAGC
>Ga0209636_10007023_pt1 | contig 11498 bp, 11 predicted proteins | sample DeeMarSWOR152_54_FD_187464 | JGI IMG/M metagenome (GOLD analysis project Ga0209636, IMG submission 187464) | Marine sediment microbial communities from White Oak River estuary, North Carolina - WOR-1-52-54 (SPAdes) (version 2) | ecosystem: Environmental > Aquatic > Marine > Intertidal zone >... | reverse complement strand
GTATAGCCGTCAACTACACGCTTATGCTTATGCTTTAGAGCATCCTGCACCAGGCAAGCTAGCTTTATCCCCAGTTTCAAAATTAGGATTGTTATACTTCTATCCCGGTAGTATCAACCAGCAGACTATTGACCGGCTTAATTATGAGGCTGAGATTGTCTGGGTTGAGGTTGATAAGAATGAACAGAGCTTCCTTAACTTCCTTGATGAGGTTTTAGGTATACTTGAACTACCTGAACCACCAGAATCCTCACCGAAATGCCAATGGTGTGATTATCTTAGTAATTTGAATCATACCATTTGAGGAGGCGCTAGCTATATGGTTAACTGGATTTATAATAAAAGAGGTAATGCTGTAGGGTTTTGGAAAGGAAGGTATATATACAACCTGAGGGGAAAACCCATAGGGCAATTAAGGGATACCCATGTTCACAAACTATCTGGGCAATATGTTGGTGAGCTATACAGAGATATGATTGTAGATAAACATATTGGTAATCGCGGTAGCATTGGCAGCTCTGGTAATCCAGGTAGCGTCGGAAGTCATGGCAATCCAGGAAGCCGTGGGGCTGTAAATTACGGCTACCCGGATGTGTGGGAAAAGTTATTATAAAAGGATTTGTTTAGCTGTTAGTGATTAAGTGGTTACAGCTAGCATATATTTTCCTCGTAGTTTTAATATACTTCACAGCTATTGAACTAGGTGGTACAATCATATAAGGACAAGCGGATTGGGTACTAAACATGCCAAGACCAGCTATTGTCTATAGAATCCTCATAGCTTCTCCATCTGATACAGCAGAAGAACGGGAAGCTATCCCTAAGGTTATTCATGATTGGAATGTTGCTAATTCGCTATTCCGCGGAATATATCTAGAGCCCGTTTTGTTTGAGACGCATGCTCGTCCCCAAATGGGTGATAGACCTCAGGCTATCATAAACAGACAGTTGTTAAGAAGTTGTGATATTCTGATTGGAACCTTTTGGACTCGGCTTGGTACACCTACAGGCAAAGCTGAGTCTGGCACAGTAGAGGAGATTGAAGAGTTCCGAAAAGCTAGCAAACCCGTACTTCTATACTTCTCGTCAGTTCCATTAGACCCTGGTAGTATCAATGTTAGACAATATAACAGACTTCTAAAGTTCAAAGATAAGTGTGAAAAAGAGGGGCTAGTATTTAGTTACGATTCTATTTCTAACCTACGTGAGCAACTTCAAAAGCACATTACCTCGACAATCAATGCTCCTCAAAATAATCGTGACTAGCGCTATAGCGAGCATGTTTTTTAGCGCTTTCAACTACCTACGCTTCTATTATCACTTACTTTTAATTGTTTTAGTTTAATCAATACTATAAAATTTCTAGATGTGATGACTAAGCAAGCTCAAATATTAGTTACTATACCACATCCAGACGATGCTGAATTGCGCATGGCAGGTGCTGTAGCTCGCTGGACAAGTGAAGGGAAGAATGTCATATATGTAGTGTGCACAAACGGTGATAAGGGTACTGATGACCCTAACATAACACCGGAAGAGTTAGCCAATATCCGGGAACAGGAACAACTAGCAGCCGCAGACGTACTTGGTGTGAAAGAGGTAATATTCCTTCGCCATCCGGACCAGAGTCTTGAGGACACGCCTGAGTTCAGGAAAGAGCTTGTGCGATTGATAAGGATGTATAAGCCTGACACAGTGGTGACTGTTGACCTTAGCCGGAGATACAACCACAGAGACCATCGAATAGCAGCACAAGTTACAATAGATGCGGTCTTCCCTAATGCTGGAACTATCTCATATCCTGATTTGCTGGAAGAGGGGTTGTATCCTCACAGGGTGAAAGAGATATTATTTTGCGGTACCGAAAATCCTAATTACTACGTTGATATTACCGGCACGATTGATATCAAACTCGCTGCTTTACGTTGCCACAAAAGCCAGGTAGGCGATAAACCACAGTTCGGAGACATGTTGAGGGAGCGCGCTAGGATGTCAGCCGAAGGGCAAGATTATGAATTCGCCGAGGGTTTCCATAAGGAAGTGATAGAGTGGTAGTAGTCCTTATCAAAGGAGAATGAGTGGAGGTGGGAGCGATAAGATACACGCAGGTTGTATGTGGTGGTCTGTAATCCAAAATGGGAGCGATGAAAGTTTTAATCAATGGTTTACTACCTCGGGAATGGGTGCTATGGCCCCTTTTTCTTCCTTCCATTTTTTTTTGTGGTAATAAGCAGCTGCTGCCCGGCGCTTGGAGTTCCCATAATAGCTATAGTGCGACCTCCTATTTTGTGACTAGTTCGGTTTACGCCTGGCTTAAATTAACATTTATCCCCCCTACCGGGTAACTTTTGATAGGATACCCATTTTGTGGATAAATGATAAATAATTCCTCGGTAATTAATCGTTATTGGGCTCAGACAATTCTATGATTCAGGTACTCCAAGGTTGAGAAGAACACCTTCCCAATACGGGCTCTCTACCACCAAGTACTTCGTTCCGAGTGCAAAGTGTATATCGTCGATAGGAAGATATCTGTCATAGTTGGCAGATAGCATCAGCATGGCAACATTGGGGTATCTTGAAAAAAACTTCACCTTCCAAGCCTCGTATCCAGCACTAACACTTGGACCGTTCATGTAAACGTTCATGTCTGTCTCTTGATATAAATTCACAGAAATAATAAGTGGATTGCTACCGGTGTGAGATTTAGCTGCAAGCTCAGCAGCTGAGTAAACGTAGTGTTCTATGCGATGTCGTGAGTCGCCAAAGGCGTAAAAACCAGCAATATGCGGTAAGCTAGATAACTTAGAAATCGGCCTAATTAACTCAAACTCCGTATATAAGGCTCTGTCAGCTTCGAGGAGCGCCATTTCACGAAGTTTGTCAGGTGATGCCTTACCCGGGCCGTACCCGATTTCCATTATCTGGACATCCCAATCATCAGACTCCAATCGTCCTGATGTAGTCAGTTTAGTTCTGACTAGTGGCCGAATCGAATCTAATAAACGGTAAGCGCCGTTCATATCAATTTTCTGCTTCACATTTAAAAACAAGAAATAACTAAACCCCGAGTCCTCTACCAATCTAACCCAACTCCCTGATAAAAACTGAAACATGTCATAAGGCAAATCATATGCAGTTGACGGATTCCTAGTCCACCAGTGGTAAGCGTTGACATCTTGTACAGCGAGTAGTATAAGGAAATAGATGATATATTTGTTTCTGACTTACTGTTTGAGGACTTATGATTTAGTAATTAAGATATAATGTGATGAAATACCTTGAATAAATCAACTCTCTTTGTGATAACTTGAACAGTGATTTACTTCATAATGCTGGTTAGGGTTTATCTATCATCTATCTAATTCTATAAACTTATAAATAACCGAGGTGTCTTCATGTTCCGATTATCGTTTCTTCTCATTAATATGTGTATTGGACTATGTTTACTTACTGGCTGTACGTCCGAAAATAAAGGTATCCCCTTAGAGGATTATAATAAGCTGCAACAAGAAATCAACAATACCAAAACGACACTAAATATGACAATCGCAGATTATACTGCAGAGATAGACCATAACACTGAATTATCCGACCAGATTGTTAATGTCGATGAAGAGTATGAAAAAAAGACAGTCGAGATAAATGAATTGCAATCAAAGCTTGACGAGCTGCAAACAGATTCTGTTGCACTTGAAACATCCATTGTTCAGAAGAATTTGTTAGCTGAAAGTATAGAGGATAACAATTCTATCTTGGAAAAATTACTCCTTGAATATGAGACACCTCCAGGAATTAAACTCCTTGCTCAAGAATCAGGCTATTATACATGGCGTTTGCAATCATCATCTGTTTCTATACGAGGACTTTCATTGGACCCCTCCTCAAGTAGTCGTTCAACTTATATGCTCTATTATCTCGGTATAGGTGATGGTTGTACTGGTACTTCTGATATAGATTATCTACAACGTTTTGATGAAAATACTTGGACAAGAATTGAGCAATTGAACTCAATTGTTTTCTTTAACCCTCAAAGAGATACATTTTCAGAACTTTTTGAATTATGGCCTGAGGAATATACCCACATTCTACCATTCTCGATAAGTGCTCTGGAGCAACTTACTCCTCCATTCGCATGGGTGGTAGAAGATACCTATAAAGGAAGATATCGAGTTATCATGATAGCTTCAATAGAATCTCATTTCTTGCAGTTGACCAGAGCATTAATGGGAAATAGTGTTCCTGTAGGAGTACCTTGGACTTATGATGAATAAAGCTAGGTGTATATTAATTACTAGAATATCTGTATTTATCATTGTTAGTTTCATCCTATTAGGAACAATCTTCGGGTGTTCTTCCACAGAGTATGTTTCCTTTGAAGAATACGAAGAACTAGAAGATGAATTGGGTAGACTAAATACAGAACTGGAATCTGCATCGGATAATTACTCTGATATCATTCAGATAAATACTGAACTGCACAATCAATTAAGTTCAAAAGAAGATGAAATGAATCGATTAATTAGACTGTTATCGACATTACAAGCTAATATCGATGAAGAAGAGGAAGATAAAAGAGGCCTTGAGACTGCACTTCAGGAGAAGACTCAGGAAGTTGCTTCTTTAGAAAGCTATAATTCTTCACTTGAAACAAGGCTGCGTGAATACGGAGAAAAGAGGGATATCATACTTCTTTCCCAGAATACTGATAATAATACATGGAATGTATCGCAGGGTACTCTATCTACTCTTTTGATAGGTAATTCACCGAATGAATTAAGCCGCATCCCTACTGTTTTTTCATATATTAGCTTTCCTGTTAGTCAGGGAACGAGCATAAGAGATATATCATACCTAAATAATTTAAGTAAACAACATTGGAGTAACTATCAAAGTTCTAACTCTTTTATCTTTTTTAATTATCAGGAAATTTCATATTCTGAACTAAGTGAATGGCCTGAGGAACATATCAATATTTTACCTTTCTCCGTTGATGAACTTGAAAGTGTACATGTACCATTCGTGTGGACAAAAGAAGATACAGACAAAGGAGTCTGCAGGACTATCATTGTGGCTCAAGAAATATCGCAATTCAGACATTTAACACGTGCACTCATAGGACAGGAAGTTCCTGTAGGCGTTCCATGGACTGTAGAATAAAAACACTCTATTTCTACTTTGCATATTGACATCACTCTAATAAATTAATGCATAATGCTTGTGTAAAGTTTCAGACTATCATCAAATTGAACTGACCTAGTATATCGCTCCACCATTTGGATTGATTCCTAGCTGCCCCGCCCCCAGCCTTAATTTAGCAAGCGGACTAAACTTTCTATGCGTAGTATGAATATCCTCATTGTCAATGTGAGCATACACATCACCTGTAACTTGTACCGATGCGTGGCCAAGCATTTTGGATATTACCTCAAGCCTTGCCCCGTTTTTCAGGCTGCAAGTAGCAAAGTAGTGGCGCAGGGCATGAGGTTTTATTGGTTTGATGCCACAGCGTTTGCAGGCTCTTTTCAGCATTTTCTCTACACTTACTTTATCCCAGTATCCCCAAGCATTGTCCGCCGGGAAGAGCCATTGTGATTGTCCATCACATTCAATCCAAGCCCTCAAAAGGCTAGCCGTTAGCGGGGAGATTGGCACTAAACGCTCCTTGTTACCTTTACCCAGCACTTTTATTTCCAGTTTATCAAAGTTGATGTTGCCCTTCTTTATTGAACAGGCTTCAGTTACCCTCAAGCCCGTATCCAGTAGCAGGATAATTATTAAACGAAATCGCTGAGTGTACCTTTTCTGATAGCACTCGGCCTTTAGCAGTTTGGCGATATCGGTTTCACTGGGTACTTCACGCTCACAATACCTAACTTTGATGGCCCTTATATTAGCTGTCTGGTCTGTTTGCCACAAGCCAGCAGAATGGAGGAACCTAAAGAAGCTGCGCAGCCCCTTACGTTCCATCGCTACTGTAGTCGCCGCAACCTTGTCCAGTCTATCGGCAAGATATTGCTGAATGCTAAGGAAGGTCGGACACGGGTCGTGCTTTAAATAGTTAGTTACTACAAAGCGATACTCTTCAATTGTCCTGCTTGAGTACTGGTTGGCTTTTAAGCTAGTCACCCACAAAGGTATGCCTTCCTCAGGTAGTTGAAGGCCGGGGGCAGAGGTACGGCTGATGGTTATGCCATCCCTTTCTGCCAGCCCCTGAATAAGGTTGACTATGATTTGCTGGTTAGCGGGCGTCATCTGTTCCAGAGCCTGAAGGCAAGGCTGTAGGCTGGGGGAGATAAAATTGGCTCCGGAGGTTGGACTCGAACCAACGACCAAGCGGTTAACAGCCGCCCGCTCTACCGACTGAGCTACTCCGGAGTGCTCATTACTCTGTAGCTCTAATGAATGGCAGTATAACCTAGCGGTTAACAGCCATTATAAAAAGGTCCGACATATTTTAAGCTTGAAGCCTAGGTGTGGAACCGTCGATGAAAAAAGGAACCTTTATTGTGACTTCATAGGTTGGTGTATAAAACATGGGTGATTGTTCGAGGGGAGCCGAGACCCGCAGGGGTTAAAGATGACGATAGAGTCATCGTTGTCAGAGTGATGATGCCCGGGACAAGGTTAAAAAATGTTAAGCGGTGACTTTGTGCGGGAACGTTAACGAAATCGCGTATTACAAAAGCAGTATATAAATGAACAACGAAAGTTAGCAGTCCAGTTGTATCCTAAAACTAACCGTATGACTTTTTTTGGGCATAATAATGATACTAAAGTTCTATACTAAAGAACTAGTAAATTTAGCCAATAGAGGGATATACTCTATTGCTAAGATTGGATACAATTTTTTGCTAGTGGCTTAATTGGAATATATGGCACTACATTAAGATGTAATGATAATTTCAGTGGGGAGTGATAGATAGTGAGTAATGAAATGAAATTATAACAAGGCGGTACTATCAAGTACCGCCCCGACAGCGTGGGGAAAGCTCTGATCGAAGCTCATTACCACTTCTGTCAATTCATTATACCACCCCCTATGTTGTTAATAAATAGGAGAGTTATTCTAGCGTGATGAGCGAGGGCTTTCCAATAAGGGAGATACACAAACAGGTAACTCGCCCGGGAGGAGGTGAATTATGGAGAGGAAAATGGTCTTAGCATTGATTGCCACTGTGGCTATTTGTCTTCTTCTGTCCACACCAGTTTTAGCTGCTAAAGGAGACAATGGGAAATCAGATTATGGAAGCCAACCTTGCTGGGGTTACGGTGATAAGCCGGGTTGGGGTTACGGTGATACCAACCATGGCCATTGTGGTCCGCCTGGTTGGGGTTACGGCGACAAGCCAGGTTGGGGCTACGGTGACACCAACCATAATCATTACGGTCCGCAAGGCAAATGTGATGATAAAGGATACGGTAAGGATAAAGAAGTTGACAAGCCTGGTCTGGGTCATGGTGATAAAAAACACTACCACTACGGTTCGCCCGGTCAGGCACGCTGGACCTCGTTATTCTCTTTACAGTACCGTGGGAAATCCGTTTCGTTTGGTCAGGGGGTAAAGGGTTGGCTGTCTCGATTACTAAAAAGATATTAAATCTTTCGGTCATTGGCGGCGGTTACGTAGGCTTATCCACAGGAATAGGATTGGCGTTAAATGGTCATAGGGTTACGTGTATTGACTGTGATCGTGCCGTGGTATCAAAGATAAATCAGGGCATCTACCCTTTCTTCGAAGCTAGCCTTGCTGGCCTCCTTAAAAAATGTGTAAACGAAAGAGGCAGTCTGAAGGCCGCTGAAGAGTATAGTCAGGTTGGACATTGTGACGCCTCCTTTATTTGCGTTGGCACATTTTTACAATCAGAAAATAAAACCGATTTTAGTCATATTATAGATGCGGCGATACAAATCGGCCATATTTTGCGAGAAACCAATACGTACCATCTGGTAGTTGTAAAGAGTACGGTGCCTCCCGGAACCACCGAGGAAGTCATAATTCCTGCACTGGAAAAATACTCTCATAAAAAAGCCGGTCAGGAATTCGGTGTAGTCGCAAATCCTGAGTTTTTGCAGGAAGGTAGCGCCAGCCAGGGTTTTCTCGCACCAGACAGGATTATTATTGGTGAGCATGATAAGAAGGCCGGCGATACATTACAGAGTTTGTATGATTCCTCATACTCATGCCCTATTCTCAGAACTAGCCTCAGGACAGCCGAAATGATCAAGTACGCAAGCAATGCTTTTTTGGCTACAAAAATTACTTTCATTAATGAGATTGGCAATGTATGCAAGAAACTCGGGATAGACGTATATGAAGTATCTAAAGGTATGGGTTATGACCCCAGAATAGGACAGAAATTCCTGAACGCCGGCTTAGGCTTTGGAGGCTCATGTCTGCCTAAAGACCTGGAAGAACTGGTCTTTAGAGCTAAACAAATAGGCTACGAGGCAAAGTTACTTAGCTCCGTTGTCAGAATAAACAGCGCGCAACCACTGAGACTAATAGAAATTGCAGAGAGAAGGCTCGGCAGCCTGACTAACAAAGAAATAGCAGTTCTTGGTCTTGCTTTCAAACCTGGTACGGATGATATTAGAGATACGCCCGCCCTGAAAATCGTAGCCCGACTAATTGATAAGGGAGCACAAATCAGAACATACGACCCTCAGGCAATGCCCCGGGCGAAGCTTATTCTTCCAGATGAGGTAAAGTTCTGTAACAGCGTGCCGGAGGCTATAGAAAGCGTGGACTGCGTCCTTATCGTAACCGACTGGGATGAATTTAAAAATGAAGAACTGTATCAGGATAAGGTGGTTATAGACGGTAGAAGAACTCTTGATCCGAATATCGCCAGTCAGATATGCGGACATTATGAAGGAGTGTGCTGGTGAAATTAGTAATTACGATACCTGCTTACAATGAGGAAAATACTATTTCGCAGGTAATAGAAGAAATTTCGTCCAATATACGTGATATAGAGCCTGCTGAAATTATTGTGGTTGATGATGGCTCGAGTGATGCTACGGTGAGTGAGGCAATAAAAGCCGGAGCACATGAGGTTGTCAGCCACAAAGCAAACCAGGGCCTGGGATTTTCTTTTAGGGATGGCCTGGAAGCAGCTATGAAGAGAGATGCGGATATCATTGTCAATATAGATGCCGATGGGCAGTATAATCCCGCCCAGATTCCGACTCTAATAAAGCCCATTGCGGAAGGAAAAGCAGATATTGTCCTTGGCTGGAGAGATATAAGTAACCTGGACTTTATGCCAAAAGGAAAAAAAATCGGAAATAAGATTGCTACCTGGCTGACCAGGCGACTTTTAGGCTTACCTATTAAAGATGCGCAAACCGGTTTTCGCGCTTTCTCCAGGGAGGCTGCACAAAGATTAAATTTGGGGGGCAGATACACTTACGTCCAGGAAACTCTCATTCAAGCTAAATATAAGGGCTTACTTATCGAACAGGTACCGATAGAATTCAGGAGGAGGGATGGTAAGTCAAGGTTAATTCCCAGCCTCGGAAGCTATGCTTTCAGAGCAGGAAGTATAATTTTCGGTACATACCGTGATTATTACCCTCTCAAGTTCTTCTCATCTATTGGGGGGCTCTTAGTTTTAATTAGTCTTATCTTTGGCATCAGAGTCCTGACCCACTTCTCTCAGACGGGTATGGTGTCACCTTATATACCGTCGACAATTCTGGCTTCGTTGTTAATGATTGTCGGACTGGGCACAATTGCTCTGGGTATTTTTATTCACATGACTAATAGTCAGAGACGACTGATAGAGGAGATTCTTTACCGGCAGAAAATGAGATAACTGGTCAAATCGTTACCAGTTAGCAAGTTTAGGCAGTAACATTATCTTGAAATCAATAGACCAGCCGGGACTATAGTCTGCTGGAGAAGAATGGGAATAGCATGGTTCTGTTTATCACTCGAAAGTATCCACCATCAAAGGGGGGGATGGAGCGGCATGCCTTTGAACTGTTTCAGAATCTTTCGGTACTAACCGAAGTTAAGCTCATAAAATGGGGGGGGTCAAACAAGTGGCTTCCCTTTGTTTTTCCGTATCTTCTTTTCAGTTCGTTATGGGCTCTGCTAACAACGAACACTCGAGTAATTTACCTCCAAGATGGCTTACTCGCGCCACTCGGGCTAATACTCAGACTTTTCCGAAAACCGATAATAATCACCTTACATGGCCGAGATATCGCCTATGAAAACATGTTATACCAGTTCATAGTCCCCATGTGTTTGAAAAAGGCGGACAAGGTCATATGTGTAAGCAGCGCTATTCGAAAGGCATGCACAGCAAGAGGTATCGATGAAGGCAAAACAGTGGTTATAGCAAACGGTGTCTCAGACGAGTTCCACATGAATACGAACAGGCAAGCGCTCAGGAATGAGCTGGCTGTTTTACTTGGTAGCAAGCTGAATGGGAAAACAATACTACTCTCCGCTGGCAGGTTAATTAAGAACAAAGGGTTCCACTGGTTTGTAGCCGAGATTATGCCCGAGATTAAAGAGAAGAACTGCATCTATATTGTCGCTGGTGATGGAGTGCTAGCACCCGCTATCCGGAAAATTATTTCCGAGAAGAAACTAGATAACGATGTCTTTTTAGTAGGGTGGGCTAACAAAAGCATACTGAAATTACTCTATAACGCTGCGGATGTTTTTGTCATGCCAAATGTCCCACGGCTTATGGAGGGATTTGGCTTGGTAGCCCTGGAGGCTTCTTCTTGCTGCCTGCCCGTGGTTGCATCTGCCCTTGAAGGAATAAGAGAGGCTGTTAAGGACGGTAAGAATGGCTTTTTGGTGGAGCCGGGCAATGCTAATGGCTTTATTACCAGATTGAAAGAGATCATTGAAAACAAAGAATTGAGGGAAACGTTTGGAATCCAGGCTAGGCAGTTTACCCTGGAAAATTTTGGATGGGGGAAAATGACAAAACGCTATCTGGACGAATTTTCAAAACTGAGCAGGAATAACAGGATAAACCGGTGAAATTATTTCTTCGGATTTTTATTTATTCTACCTTATGATTATGAATAAGAGATATCCAATCGCCGCTAATATAAAAACAAAAAAATTTGTTTTCCTTTTACTATGCACTATTATTTTGCTTTCACTGGTGCTTTTTTTACCCCTTCAGAATCACAGGGCATTTGAATCACCGGATGAAAACGCCAATTATTTAGCAACAAAGCTCTATTCCGTCACCGGCCAGCTTTGGTACCATGAAGATTACACTAAACTAGATGTTGAGAACTACCTGCACCCCAGGCACTTTGTTACTTATAACGATAGAGTCGTACCTACCGAGTTCCTAGGAACGCCAATAACCTACGGTCCGTTATATGCCTTCGCCGGAGATGCTTCCGCGAAAATCTGGGTAGCTATCTTTTCCTTGTTGTCATTTTTCTATTTTATTAAACTGGCATCTTTGCTTTTCGGGGAAAATGCAAGCTTATACGCTGCTATTGTCTTCCT
>Ga0209636_10007022_pt1 | contig 11498 bp, 12 predicted proteins | sample DeeMarSWOR152_54_FD_187464 | JGI IMG/M metagenome (GOLD analysis project Ga0209636, IMG submission 187464) | Marine sediment microbial communities from White Oak River estuary, North Carolina - WOR-1-52-54 (SPAdes) (version 2) | ecosystem: Environmental > Aquatic > Marine > Intertidal zone >... | reverse complement strand
GGCGCCATCCGTTCCATTGACCGCTACCGCGGCGATGGTTCGCTGATGAGCTGGCTGGCCATCATAGCCATCCGGCGCGCGCGGGATTGGAGACGCAAGCTGGTCCAGTGGAAGCGCACGCGCGAAGCACTGGTGGCGGAACAATCGAATGATCCCGCGCCCATACCAGACGAGCATGTGCGCCTTAAGGTACGCGGGGCCATCTCCGAGCTAAAGGGCCATCAACGCGGGGCATTCTTAATGAGAGAGCTGGAAGGAATGAGCTTCCGCGAAATCGGAGACGCCCTGGGATGCGACGAAGCAACGGCAAGAGTGCACTACTTTCGCGCCCGACAGACCATGAAAAACCTCCTTGAACCGGATGAAACACGAGACGAAGGAAGCATACGAACGGCTTCGCGGCTGAGGGCCGTCAATCCAACGAGTCCTAGCCGCGAGACCGATGACGAGGAGGCGAGATCATGAAACGGGATCTCGAACGCTGGAGAGATAAGCTTACCCCTGAGGAAGAGCGTCGCATCTGGTCGCGGATGCGAGGCGCGCTTCGCGAAAGTGGGCAACGCGAGAAACCGAGGTCGCTGGTGTTTTGGCTGAGGCCCGCGGCGGTCGTGGCCGTGGCCGCACTTGCAGCTGTTGTGATCTGGCAGACCGATCTGCTGACCCCGGACCGGACGGCCATTGGAAAGCTCCCGGAGCGGACGGCGATAGCAGAGACTCCCGCCCTCCAACCAATGGAGCCCATGGCGAAGGCCACGAAGACTGATTTGCAGCAGGCCGAAGACGTGGCTGAAGGCAAGACTAGCGAGGCGGCACAAGAGCTGGTGGCCGAAGATGCCGAGGAAGGCAAGGTGCGGGATTCAGCGCAGGAAGCGTTAGCTAAAGCGCAGCCACCGCCGACGCAATCGTCTCGACCGCGCGCTGCGCGGCCCGGACCCGTGCGTACACGGAACTGACCTCGCTGTTCAGTGCCTTGACGTCATGCAAGATCTTAGCGGTGTACCGGTCGAAATCGCGTTCGATCTTGTCGAGAAACTTTCGAATCCTCGGTTCCATTCGTAACCTCGCGCCGCAACATTTCGTCTATGCGGTCGTCAAGCCAGAATGCCCGATCCATGGTCTACATCCTGACGCCGAGCGTCCGACTGATGTACTGCATTTCCTCTTTGCTCAACGGCTTGCGGTCACCACGCTCGATGAACAAGTCGTATGTGGTGGTCTCGCCTGTCCGATAGTCCTGTTCCTCTTGACTCGTGATCCAATCACCCGCCTGCGGGTGCGACGATGACCACTCAAGCCAGCTCCTATTGTTGATGGCCGATTCGCCCTCAAGCAATTCCTCGAGCGACATGGACGGTGAACTCTTCTTCACCTCCCACCCTTGCTCTGCGTAGTCGCCTTCCTGCGCGCTTTCCTCCGTGATGATGCCGAACGTCATCTTGAACCAGTAGCCCTTCCAAGCCTTCGCGACCTTCGGGTCGGACTGTTGCAGCTCATCCCAATCGTCCTCGCTCAACACCATCAAGGGTGCGGCGGCAGACGTCCGGCGCTTGCGCGTCGAGGCGCCTACTTTCTTGCGAGCACGCTTGACTTTCGCTTCATCGACGAAGTCGCCCAAACCGCCTTCGATCATCTTCACGGCTTCGCTCGCGTTTGGCGCGTCAACCGTCTGCACGTTTGCGTTGTGGTAGTCTTCCATGCCAGCGTCCGCCGCTTGCTGTACGACGTCGTCAAGTGACTTGCCGGTAAAGACCGATGGAAAGCCGCCCAAATGCGCTTGTTCAAGCACAAACCACTTGGCAGCATGAACACGCTTGCGCGTTCGCAAGTTTCGCGAAGCCCACGTCGCCAGCTTCGGTTGCTTCCGCTTCAGCAGCGTCGCAATGATTTCGCGCTTCACACTCGCGGTCAGGACCGGGTAGTCGGTGGCGTTCTCGTCAGGCGGCAAGATGCCCCCCTGCTTCAGCAGGTCGACCGCATGCTGCTGCGACTCTGGAGTCGATGGCTTCGTGTTGTCCCCGAGGTTGCCGGGAACCGCGCCCTTGAACGATGCGTGTCGTCGTCTCATGCGCTTCACCGGTTCGCGCTGCCGATACGTTCCGTTCTTGTCAAACAGACTCATCATCGCCTCCGTCAGTTGGTCCCGAACGCTACCGCCCCGCTGTCCAACTCGACCTCTTCGCCGTCGTCCAGGAAGTGCATTCGTAACCTCGCGCCGCAACATTTCGTCTATGCGGTCGTCAAACGACGCCTTCACCTCACCGGACACCTTGCGTGAGGTCATGCAGCGGTGCCGTCTTGGTCGGTCGGTGCCCCATCATGTAGTCGGTCGAGGCCGCCATCTTCTTCGCCTTCGGCCATCCCTGCTTCACCACCACTTCTTCGTCGTGGTATGGTTTGAGCAATGTCTGACTGGGATTGCCGTACAAGATATTGACAGTGCGGCGCCGTTCACCACCGATCATTTCGAACTTCTCACCGATAGCTGCAAGGATCTTGTTCGCCCCTTTGAACGTGACTGGTTCGCTGATACGAATGTTACCAGGACCGCCACGCTGCTGCGGTCCGAATTTCGATAAGTTGATGGTCTTGAACAGCCGTGTGTACGCGGCATTGAAGACGGGACCACGCTTGTTTGCAGGCGTGCCGTTCGCAACATCTTGGATGAAGGCGCGGGCGGCATCGTCATACCGCTTGTTCACTGCAGCCATGTATCGTGGGTCTGGTTCAGCCTGTCCATACCTGGTGCGCCATAGCTGCCAAAAAGTTGCGGCTCGATAGTCTTCTGTCCCTTTGCCAAACCAAAATGGTCGGCTTGCTGCGATCAGCCCCTTCAAGTGTTGTTCATTGTCTAGCAACCATTGGGCCGTGTTTTGTACAAGGGAACCGATGTTTTTGACTTTGTTGTACTCCATGAGGCCGAACAGGACCGCACTGGGCAGGGGTTGGATCTCGTCTTCATCGAACACGCCGGTACGAGTTTCGAGCTGAACTTCAAAGATGACAGCAAAACCTCCAAACTTACGGACAGCACCGCTGGCATACCGGCCCGCTACGGTAGGTTGGGCAGAAAAGTAGGTACCGGTGAACGACTCTTGCGCGCCTGTCTCAGGATCCCAGATCCGCTTTTTTGGGTCTGGCACAAACCCCTCGGACAGAATGCGCTTCGCAAACACGCTACTGGTTCCATGATAGAACAATTCACGTTTCGCCACCACGTACTGCGCGTACGCAACCGCTAAATCACGTCGACCTGCACGCAACAACGTAGCGATGACGTGATGTTGCATATCAGTTGGTCCCGAACGCGACGGCTCCGTTGGGGCATTCTATTTCTTCACCATCGTAGCCATCGAGGAAGTGGGCGACCCCATCGGTATCGACCGCATCCTGCGCGGCTTTGCGTGTGTCAATCTGCAGCCACGGCGGACGATTCTTTCCCATGTCATAGCCAAGATCTTCTGCCCAACGGAGCGGATCTTTCTTGAGCTCATCGGCCGTCTGCTTTGCCATCTCGGCCCGCAGTTTCTCGTCCGCCTTGTCCACCAACTTGGATTGTGCATCCTCCATTTTGTCGATTTGCTTTTGGATCACTGCCTGTTTCTTTGGATCTATTTCGGCCATCAGCTTGTCGTTCAACGCGTCTTTTTTGTCCTCCAGACTTTCCCACACTTTCAGCATCTTGGCTTCATCAAGCAGCCGCTCCTCCGACTCGTATCGGATGTCGTCCACGTAGTTGTCGGCGTCCTCCTGCGAGATGATTCGGATGTCGTTCGGCGATATGTAGACGTGCTGCTTGAGCCACTTTTGGTTGAACATGCTTGGGTCATCATCCAATTGCTCTTGGACGTACTCGACCGCGTACCGTTCAGCCGACTTCGCGTCTTTGAACACCATCCACTCGGATTCGCCGTTGTTGGCCCGGCCACTCGATGACTCTAAGGTGAAGTAGTCGCGACCTTTGAGCCTACCGTACTCAGTCTCGATGCCACCCAGCTCCGCTTCCAACTCGGCCTTCGCCTGTTCCTGCCAGGTGCCAGCTTGCACCCTCTTGGTCGATGCGCCCGCTTCCTCCTCCATGTCCTGCTTCGTTTCCTCGGCCCGCCCTTTGGAACTGTACGGCCCCATCTTCATCTTCTTGCCCGGTTTGCCCGGCACGGGTGCCCAGAACCACCAGCCACGGCCTTCCTTGAACACGACGCCGGAATAGAAAGGGTTCTGATTCGATGCGCCCACCTGCACCTTTGCGTTGCGGAATACGCTCTGGCCAGCGTCCTGTGCTTCATCGAGATACGGATACGACTTGTTCAGAACTTGCTGGACCTTCTTGTCCTTGACTGGCCTACTTTTGAACGACGCAGATGTCTTCATCAGCGCCATACCAAGCGCACCAGGCTCGCCAAGATTCTGTTTTGCTTCTTTCTGCCAATCGTCCGCCAGTTCCTGTGCAGCTTTCCTTCGGGTCGCTATATGGATCTTGGTGCCTGGCGACATGAACTCTTTGATGTACTGCTTGGCAGCGTTGTCCACCAGGTACATCCACAGCTTCGGTGCCTTGGTGTGGTCGTATCGACCCTTTTTCCACTTGCGAGTCAGATTTTCTTCGATTGCTTGCCGCTGCCGGTAGAGTTGGTGCTCGTTGTCGATATATAGTTGCAGTTCGTCAACCATGTGCTGGTCAAGCTGTGCGGTCACGCTTGACGTATTCGCTTTTGTCATCTTGTTGAGCAAAATGATTCCCTGTCGGCTCAACCTAGGACGCATGTGGCCCATGTACTGAGCCAAGCCCTTTGGATCTCCATAGAATTGCTCACGGCCCATTTTGTTAATGTCTGGTTCAATACCGAGGCGTGGGGTGATCCGCATGATCGGACCGGTTCCATCGCCATTCGTGTTCCGATACCACACCACCACCCACTCGGGTGCGCCGTTCGGGCCCGTGTTGCCAAGAAAAATCACTTGCTTTTTCCCAGCCGTCACCTGTACCGCTGCAACCATATTGGCGAGGTCATGCTGCTTTGCTCGCAATAGAGCGGCGATCACTTGTTGTTTCATATCCATCACACCATCTCCTTTGCGAGCGCAAGCCGCACCGCTCGTTTCGATTGTGAGAGGACAGAACCGCACGCAGACCGTTCAGTCGATAGATTCTGGCTGGCGCGCGGACGCATCCGAACCTCCTGGGTCGGAGGTCCTAGAGACCGATCGCGACCGCGTGGTCTTCCGGTACCAGTACAACCACTGGATCGGCATCGTTCTTCGACTGCTTGAGGGTTATGATCCCACCGATTGCACCAACATCTGTACCACCAGTAAAGCCAGCGACCGTATAATTAGCCGTCCCCTCTGTGATGGTGACGTTGCCCGCGATGCCAGGATCATCTTGCGTGACATCCACTCCGGTCGTGTCTGCTACGGCAGTGATGTCGATGCCGGCACCATTGATTGCAGTTTCGATCAATGTTGCCATGGCGGACTGGCTTTCAGTGCCGACGAACGGGATTGCCACGTCGCCTGTGATGCTTGAGTTGTCGTCGAACTCGAACACCGTCACAGTACCGGCGGTATTGGTGAGAGTCAGAATTTCGGTGTCCGTCGTGGCGGTACCCCCGCCGGCCGGCACGTTGATGCGACCAGTAGCACTCTGGGCATCGATCGCTGCCTGGCGGTCACGCATCCGTTTGATCAATCGGTAGAGCGGTGCCTTGTAGACCGCTGGACTCCCAGAGTAGGTGGCGACAATGTCTTCGGTCGCCCCAGCCGCCCCACCTGGGTCAGCCGCCTCGTACACCGCGTACGTGACCATCTGGAACAGGTTTTGACCCGCGTCGGTAGCGATCACCTTGTCGACATCGCCATCGATCAACTGCCGCACATACTGGTAGAAGTTGTGCTGGGCCGCTTCAGTCGTCACCGAGATAGGCATCGTTTTCCTCCAAATCTACAGGTAAACTAACGTCTGGGCATCGCGGCCCTAGTTCTCATCCATCAGACCCAACAGTGACGCAATCGTTACCAGTGTGCCGGTCCGTACCCATTGCCGACCCGCCTGTGACAACCGCTTCATCACCGTCTGAGCCGCAACATCTTCCTCAAATCCAAACAGTACAACCAATTGATCACGAGTCAACCGTGTCACTAGGTACAGGTACAGTTGCTTACCAACCGGTTCCGCCAGAATGTCAGTGTAGTTGTCCACGACCCGGTGGACGAACCGCCCGACCTGACCACTCCCCCACCCCTGCTCAATCAACTGCTCCATCGCCACCTTCGGCGGCGCCTTCAGTTTCATGACCCGATAGGTAGTCACATAGTACCAGTCGCCATCATGGGCTGACTCGTAGAACTTCTCGCCCGTCAGACTAGTGGCAATTTTTTGCTGTGCCAACAAATCAAACGCCTGCTCCGCCGCCTTAAGAGCTAAGGCGTTCCCCCGATTGACACGTAGGTTTATCTCTTTTCGCATCTTCTTCTGATGCGATTCCTTTTCCGGATCCTTCGTAAATGGGCTGATACCTCGGTCTGCCGCTTCCCGCTGAAACAGAAAAATGGCAGCCGCCCACATGCGCTGCTTGTCCTTCTTGTACTTCTTCAACAATTCTTTGTTTCGCTCCAACACCTCATCCCAGATTTTCTTCGCCTCTTTGGTAATGTGACGCGGATACAATTTTTGCTTTGGTTCGCGTCGTACCGCTTGCGTCTCTTGCTTCTTTTTCTTAGGAGGTGGAGGGGGAGCGGTAGAAGGAACAGGTGGGCGATCGAGCGGAACAATGGATGCGCCAGCCATTTTAGCCAAACGCTCGACCGCCCGCAACACCAAATCCCCATTCAAATCTTGCCAATACCGATCACGCTCATGCAACAACTTAGCAAATCGGTTCAACACTGCAATGTCACCCGATATGATGGTACCGGGCGCATCGTCATGTCGATCGCTGCTCAAAATGGCGAGTGCACCGTTTAGCCTACGTACCGCAGGCACACACAACACGACTCGCTCGCGTACCCGCTCCTTTGTCTCATCAATCCAAACCGCCAGAAACATGCTACCCCACCGCGTGCTCGACCGCCTCTTCGCGATGATCGTACACGCTCTTGCCATCATGAAATGGCGGGAACCCGCGACTCATATGGGCAGGTTTCTCGTTGTAAGGAGGGAACCCAACCGTCTTGCTGTCAAACGGCTCCTCTACCTTGCTGTAGGGCGGGAAACCCTGCATGCTCGCATCACGCGCATCATCATGGGGCGGCTCATATGGCTGGTACGGTGGAAATTGCGGCCGACCAGATGGCTGGTCAGGCAAATATTTACGCGGCTCGCGCAATTCATCATATGGCGGAAAACCGAGATGCCACATCTTCGGCTCGTCATTCACGTGTGTCTCTGCCATGACCTGCGCCTTCGCAAACGGTTCCCAACGAGGTAAAGGACGAAGGATCCTTTCAAACAACTTGCGCAACCGATATGAACTGCTCCCAGGTTTCGTCTTCGCACCACGGAAACCCTCGGACAACAGATCCTCATTCTTCTGCAATAGTTCGGCTGCCTTCTTCTTGCCCGGTACTTGCCGCTGATAAAGAGTTTCAACATCCGTCAACATCTTCAGTACATCCAGCTTGGGCGGCTTCTTTCCCTTCTCCAACGCCTTTTCCCGTTCTTTTTCGAAATCTTCCATGTACTTGATGGCGTTGTCGAGAACTCGCTCTTCATGCTCACGCTGAGCTTCTTGCTGCTCGATGATTTTGCGCAGCTTCCTCGGATTCTTCCGAATTGTCGCCGGCAGCTTGTCAGGGTCGTCCACTTGAACCAACAGTCTAGCGGTGTCGGGATCTGGCAACTCCCCCGCCTCACGCAATTTCGTCATCTCTTCCCGATACGCATCCATATCAGTCTCAAACAGCTTGACCAACCGCTCCTCACGTGCCTTGCGAGTCTCCTGCTCTTTGACTGTCCGCTTCTCCTTGAGCTCTGCCTTCTTCTGCTTTTCAGCCGCCTTCTTCTCTTTTGCCGGCACGCACTTCTTGTCTGTCTCTGACCACCGGTACCCATCGGGACAACGACCGTGCTCCTTTCGGTACTGCTCGGGATCTGGACCCTTGGGCGCGTCCTTTAGCATTTGCGAAAGCTTGTCCCCCTTCGCCGCCTCAATGATACCCGCCAGCTCCAACACCTTCGCGGTTCGTTCGCTCATGACTGAATATCCCGTTCGATCTGTACGGTCGTCAACTGACCGTCAAACCGGTCCGTCCCTACAGCCGTGCTGAACAGATACATCCACTCGCCCACCAGTTGCGGCAACAATACCGCAGTCGTATCCTCCGCTTCTTCGGTGCCGTTCAACCAAATGGACATCAAGCTCTCATCCCATGAGACCGCCACCGTCTGTGCCTCGCCCAGTCCAAACGATACCGCCCCACTCTCAAGAGTCTTGCTGGTAGCAGCTCCCGCCACTATGAACCGCAACTTGCCATTCGCCAGATGGTAGAGGGCAAGACCGTTTTGACCCCCGACTCGCGTGTCAAACATGCAGGCATCTGCCATGGGAGTCCCGCGGTAAGAGGCACCCAACTCCAATACCACGCTTCCACGTCGATACTCGATGTTTCGATTCAACGGTATGCGCAGTACATCGACCGTCCGGCTCAGAGGAGCCGTCTCCCCCACAATCCTGCTGGTAGCAATCGAGCTTGATTCAACTTGTGGAGCCATCAGATACAAACGAATGTCGTCGCTCGCCTCAATCGACTCCATGTGGAACCAAACCTGTATCGCCACCGTACCGATGGGCGGACTTGGAACAGGATTGTGTAGCAAAACAAAAGTATCGCCTTTGATATCGATGGGCGCGTACGTGGCGACCTGTTGGGATATTTCGGACCCCCCACCGTCCAGAAACTGCACCACCAACTCAAGGGTATCGACCTTCACCCCACTCTCAGGAATGTCACAATAGGTACGGTCCGAAAACTCAATCCTGCCAAGCGCCGAAAACGTGACCGGTCCAGTAACCGGAATAGGATTTTCATACGAGAAGTAGAGGGATTTGGGTCCGACGTATGGACCACTCCCAATTGCCCGGATCTCGAATACGTTCACGCCACCCGCATGAGCCGCCAGCGCCGTGAACGTCGTGATGGTGTTGCTGGCACTGAGGGTCCAACCAGTCGGTACAGGTAGGTCGACCGTCCCACCAGTAAGGCTGAAGTCACTGTTGGCCAGCAAGTTGCTGCCAGCCCCTTCCAATAGGGTGTAGCCGCCCAGCTCAACCGGCAACACATTCTTGCTTTGGAACACGAAGGTTCCATCGTTATCGAGCGAGGGGAGCAATCGGTTCCCGCCCCCACTATAGTGGATGGACCCCTCCCCCACGAGCATGGAGGGTTCGTTCGTCAAGTCTACGTGCAACAATACCAACTGCACATTCGTGTCAAGCACATCCACCTCGGTGGGCGCGGGGTCGAGCTGTCGGGTGTGGGCCTGGTAGGTGGACCATTCGGTGCGAGGTAGAACCCCATCAACTCCACGGAGTGTTTGGGGCGTAAAGGTAGTTTGCGCTCCCTCATCCTGACTGACCGGTACCTCGAGAGTCACGTCACCCAGGTTGTAGATGGTCCCCTGGTATCTGATGCTCAGTTGGTCACAATGGGCCGGATGGAGCCAGCGAGACCGTACATCCCCATCATCTGTCGCGTAGGTCTCGTCGAACGTCACGCTGCCGAGATCGTGTTGGTCTCGATACAGCAACGTGGCGGTCATGGTTTGGATCCATTCAGGATGGTAGGTGCCAGCATCCTCGACAAACAAGTCTGACTCAACTGTGTCACCATCTGGATTGTAGATGGCAGAAGCTCCTATTTGCAGATCTGGCGACAACACATTGATCGAAAGGTTGGTCGCCTTCTCAACCATCCCCTGGACCAACATGTTGAGAACTGACGCGATTGACACGCCCGTCCCCACGGACACATCCACATCGAGTGGACAAAGGGCGCGAGTCTCCGCTACCAACACTGACAAGTCTGGCTGGATGTACCGGAGACCAATCTCATCGCAGACCGTTACCGACAAGCATGAATAGATTGACAGCGGCTCGGCTACCGCGATGCACAGACAGATGGCGTCGGTCCTCGGCATCGCAACCAAACCGTTCAGATCTGTCACGATAGCGGCGGTGTTGGCGACCGCCATGTCAAGCAATACCGGTACCGGTAAACCAACAGCCCCTGCGTGCAAGTTCATGTTGGCAAAGCATGCTGGCCCAACCAGTATATCGGTTGACAATGGCAGTGCCGCCATGTTGGCGACCGCCATATCGAGTTGATTGCGTAGGATGGGACCTATGAGTGTGTCGAGTTGCGCGCTACTCAGGTACGGGACCGCTGCCGCCAAATCGAGGTTGCAAGTGAGCGGTATCGTCTGGGCAACCGCTTGATTGAGGTTGATTTCGACCTGTTCGGTTTCCGCTACCGCTAGGTCAAGGGTTTGTGCAAGTGAGCCCACCTATTCGACCTCAGTAGGTTTTGTACCCCTGATATTTGTCGATTGGTTCGTAGTGGGTATCGTAGACATCTTGTGCCACATCCTCATCCCGCTTCATAATGTCAGCAAAACCCGTTTCTTCCAACACCTGTTCCCGTTGCTCCAACACATCTTCGCTGGTCGCATCCACTAGGCGGGCGAGACTTGAACGGCGCTGTTCCAATTCGGTGGCAATGGAATCCAACATGGCAATTACCGCTCCAGCAGCTTGACGTGCCTTGATGGCACGCTCCTGCGCCAGTGCTTTCTCTTTCGTCTCATGCTTGCCCAACAGACGACTCCCGTCTTTCGTGTACAAGCACCATTTGCTGCCGCACTTACGCAGCGTAGCAGTCACTTCCATGTTTGCTCTCGCTATCAGCGGTGGCAACTTCAAGTAGTCGCTACCGTAACTTGTTAATTTCTTTCGCCTTCGTCATGCCGACCACACGCGCTGATTCGTTCATCTCCGCCGTCATCACAGCGTATGCCAATAGCTCTTGGTCACGTCATAGTCGCCCGCCTCGGGATTCCACTTGGCGATCACGACCCACACGCGCTTCGCACCTTTGAAGTCCGTGTTGCGCAACGCTACCGTCAGCGCTGCCTGCGCACTCTTGTACGAGCTTGAGCCGCCCCCGCCACCCTGCGGATTTCGTACGAAGTAGTCCCAGCGGGTTGCGCGGGACTTGTAGACATGGATGTTCCACTCGCCGCGTTTGTCATGGTCCTCCAGCGCGGCGACGGCCTTGTGCGCCCTCACTCGATAGCCCCGGCTGCGCGCGAACGTCTTCGCAAGCGACTCGTGACCAGCCTTGACCAACGTGCGGATGATGTCTTTCTCTTGACGTGTGGTCATCTCACCGAGTCCTTGGTTTGAATGCTAGGTTTTTTTTTTCACGGCCGATTCCATGACCGGCGTGAACCAAGCGCCCTTCCGTAGAGATATGTTTCGCGCCTTTCACGAGCGCCGCTTCTAGTT
>Ga0209636_10007021_pt1 | contig 11499 bp, 9 predicted proteins | sample DeeMarSWOR152_54_FD_187464 | JGI IMG/M metagenome (GOLD analysis project Ga0209636, IMG submission 187464) | Marine sediment microbial communities from White Oak River estuary, North Carolina - WOR-1-52-54 (SPAdes) (version 2) | ecosystem: Environmental > Aquatic > Marine > Intertidal zone >... | reverse complement strand
GCGGATATCACCGGCCCAAGTATTCCCAAGATGTTTGGCATCAATACAAGGCCTGGCGGAAATGAAACTGGGATGCTGCCGGTACTATCCAGATCGGGTATTGAGGTGATGTCAATCAACCTGCTTCTACCCGGTGAGGACGAGGCGGTTATCTGGCGTGGTCCTCTCATCGGGCGGGCGATTACACAGTTCTGGGAGGACGTACTCTGGGGTAAGCTTGACTACCTTATTGTCGATTTACCGCCGGGTACGGCCGATGCTCCTCTTACAGTCCTTCAAACCCTGCCGATATCGGGAATAATCATCGTTTTCACACCACAGGACCTGACCGCCATGGTGGTCAGGAAGGCAGTAAACATGGCCAGGAGGATGGACAAGTCCATTCTCGGCGTGGTTGAGAATATGAGCTACCTTTACGTACCCGAGATTGATAAGAAGATTGAGCTTTTTGGTAAAAGCCGTGGGGAGGAAATGGCGCAGGCCGCGGGTGCCCCACTTCTGGGACAGATACCGATAGACCCTGAGCTGGCCAGACTGTGTGATGAAGGTAATATTGAACGTTATGACGCCGATATGATTGCCAGGATTGGAGAGTCACTCTTACGAGAAGCGGCGGTAGCAGAGAGGACAGAGGCAGAGTTATGAGGTGAACTGAACAGGAGTGATACCACATAATAAATAATCTAGAAAGACATAAAAAAGGAGGATATCTATTAATATATAGAACGCATAGATATGTGGTTTGTAAACAAGCCACAAAGAGGTGAGGAAAGGAGAGGGGAAGCGCTTGTTCTATTTAATAATATTCTATTACCCTCTCAACCGAAGTGTCTCAAGATTAGTTGTGGTCAGGGAGTAGGTGCCTCGATACTGTCCGGTAAATTCAATGCCGATGTTATAGCCAATGATATATTAATACTAAACAGGTTGAACTGGCTAAAGCACGATTGGCCGGCACCGAGGATAAGGTGATACTTGAAATAGTGGACAGCCAAAAATTGCCTTTTAAAGACGCTAGCTTTGACTTAGTATGTGAATTTGGTGTGGTCCATCACATTGACCCAGGCTGGCGGCAGGCGGTGTCTGAAATTGGTCGTGTTCTAAAAAGTGGCGGTTATTTCGTTTTCATAGCTGGGTATGGTCTGAGAGTGTATCCATAGTCATCAAAAAGATAATCAAGGATTGGGACATAATTGATCCATTATCACTGAAAGATACTCTCATAAAAAACTATCTAATTATGGAAAAACTCGAATCTGAAAAGTGCTGGCTTGGGTTAATGCGAAAATGTAACGGCATAGTCCTCTGGCAATGAGTGCTTTTATGGGAGTTGTTATAACCATATCACTTTAAGGAAACTGCTTAAAAATGACTGAAGAAGTGCAGTTTCAGAGAAAAAAAGACCTGATAAGAAAACGTTTTCTTAAATACACGAGAAAAGCTTTTCGGATGCTTCCACAGTTAGATAAGCCGCAGATTCTGGATGTGGGTTGTGGTTCCGGCTTTCCAACTATGGAACTGGCCAGGCTGAGCAATGGAGAAGTAACCGGGATGGATATTGACGAAGAGCTTCTTGGTAAGCTTCGGCAGAGAATTATGGAGACCGGGATGTCGGACAGGGTAAAGGTGTTAAAGTGCTCCATTACGGAGATGCAGTTCCCGGATGAGAGCTTCGATATAATATGGGCTGAAGGTTCTATTTATGTGGTTGGCTTTAAAAGGGCACTTCAGGAATGGAAGCGTTTTCTTGCACCCGATGGATTCATGGCGCTTCATGATGAAAAGGGTGATGTCGGGGAGAAACTGGCTCAAATTTCCGGCTGCGGATACGAGTTACTGGGCTATTTTATACTTGACCAGGATGTATGGTGGAAGGAGTACTTCGGCCCGCTTGAGAAATTAATCAATGAGGCTCAAACTAAATACGCTGACAATCCCGGGGTTCTGGAATTGGTTCATAGCGCCAAGGGCGAATTAGACATGTTCAAGAAGAATCCTCAACGCAATAGCTCCGCTTTCTTTGTCATGAAGAAGAAAATCTAAGCCGCAAGTAGTCTAAAACGGCTTAATCTTTCCTGATACTCCTCATAGCGTAAACCCATTCAGTTCACGTGTGAATACCTGTGAATTTTACGTTTTATTTATAATATCAGATTATATATTTACGCATTTTTTAGCGTATGGCTACTAGACTAGGTGAGCAACTCTATTGTTCGTTTCCAGGGCAAAAATAGTGGTATTGAATTTCTATGTACCTTATATTGGAGGTAAAAGAACGATGAATGTCTCCAGGATAAGAGAACGGATTGTGGAAACGCCAAGAGCATGGCGTAAAAATGTGGTGGAGGCAGACAATTCAACAGTGTATGGCAGTCATCTGAAAGATGAACATAAAAAGCTGTTCGACCTTTCACCTATCGGGATCTTATTTATAGATATGAAGGGGATAATCAGATACTGCAATCCCGCTGCTTATGACAAAGCAGGTTATTCTGAGAAGGATTTCATTGGTAAATATTTCTCAGATTTAGCAGAAATGGCAAATATTGGTAAACGTGATTTAACCGGATATTATAAAATGTTTAATTCTATGATAAATGGTGTTGAATTCGAGCCATTTGACTTCGACTATAAGTGTAAGGACGGTACTACAGGCTACACAGAGATTCATGTTTCTTTGTTGAAAGAAGAAGGCAGCAATGTGGGTATTATAGTATATATGATAGACGTTACCGAGCGTAAACAGGCAGAAAAGGCACTGCGGGAATCCGAAGAGAAATCCACTAAGGCCTTCCGTTCCAGCCCCAATTCTGTTGCCGTCACCACGCTTAAAGACGGTAGATTCATTGAAGTTAATGATACTTACAGCCGCATTACCGGCTACTCGCGAGAAGAGGTAATTGGGCACAGTACTGCTGAATTCGGTTCCTGGACGAATCCAGAGGAACGAAAGAGAATATTGCAGATACTGAAGAAAAAGGGTAGTGTTCGTGATGAGGAAGTCCACCTGCTTATGAAATCAGGCGAGGAGCGTGTGACTCTCTTTTCGGCCGAGCCGATTACCATTGATGGCGAACCCTGTATGATATCCGTAGCAACTGATATCACGGAGCGTAAGCGGGCGGAGGAAACAATCAGGGAAAGTGAGGAGTTCAGCACAAGCATACTTAAAAATGCGCCAAACCCGATAACCGTTGTTAGTCCGGATACTACTATAAGATACGTTAATCCGGCATTTGAAAAGCTCACCGGTTTCTCCCTGAAAGAGGTTATCGGTACTAAAGCTCCATTTCCATGGTGGCCTAAAGAGAGAAGGGCAGTAAGGCTTAAAGGCCTCAAGTCCTTCATGGCAGGCGGTCATAAGATACAACAGCAGGTTGTCCAGAATAAGAACGGGGAGCGCTTTCTGATTGAGCTTAACATGGTCAGGGTAATGCATAACGGGGAGTTTAAGTATTACGTGGCCCATTGGAAAGACGTGACCAAGCGTAAGCAGGCGGAGGAGGCTCTGGCTAAAGAAGCTATCCGGCGGCGTATCCTGATGGAGCAGTCAAGAGACGGGATAGTTATCCTTGATCAGAACGGCAAGGTATATGAGGCAAATAGACAATTCGCGGAAATGATCGGGTACTCCCCTGAGGAAGTCCTTCAGCTCAGCGTGTGGGATTGGGAATTTTTATTCCCACCTGAAAAAGTGAAAGAGATGATACAGACTGTTGACGAGGCCGGCGACCATTTTGAGACAAAACACCGTCGTAAGGATGGGACTGTCTATGACGTTGAAATAAGTACAAATGGAGCGATGTTCGCAGGGCAGAAGCTCATCTTCTGTGTGTGCCGGGACATAACCGAGCGCAAGGCAGCGGAAGAAGCACGGCAGACAATCCTCAAAACAGCCATTGACGGTTTCTGGCTCTCTAATCTGGAGGGCGAAATACTGGAAGTCAACGACTCATATTGCCAGATGGTAGGTTATACCCGAGAAGAACTGCTTAAAATGTCCGTATCCGATATCGAAGCCATAGAAAGCCCCGAGGGTGTAGCTAAACATATGAGAAGAATAATAGAGAAAGGTTATGACCGCTTTGAGAGCCAGCATAGACGCAAAGATGGCAGGATAATTAATGTTGAAATTAGCGTAAATCACCTTGATGTGGGAGAAGGACAATTCTTTGTATTTGCTCGTGACATTACCGAGCGTAAGCAAGCCGAGGAAGCACTGAAAGAGAGCCAGGAGTTCAGCACCCGTTTGCTGGAAAATGCGCCGAATCAGGTAGTCGTTATTAATCCGGACACGTCGGTGAGGTATGTGAACCAGTCATTTGTCGACGCGAACGGGTGGACGTTTGATGAAGCTGTCGGTCAGAGAGTTCCGTATCCATGGTGGCCGGAAGAGGGTAGGGAGGAGCTGCTGGAGGGATTTAAATTAGCCATGGAACAGGGCAGCGGGCAGGGTGAAGTGATTGCCCGGAAGAAGAACGGGGAGCATTACTGGATATCAATGAACTGGACTACGGTTAAGCACGACGGAGAACCACAGTTTATGCTGGTAAACTCAACTGATATTACCGAGCGTAAACAGGCTGAAGAGGCATTAGTAGAGGCAGAGAAGAAGTACCGTGATTTGCTGGATAATACCAACGAGCTGATACAGTCTGTTACGCCCGACGGTTACTTCAGGTACGTTAATAATGGCTGGAAACAGGTTTTGGGTTATAGTGACGATGATATCGCGAACCTGACGGTATATGACATTATACATCCCGACTACTTGCAGAGTTACAAAATGATGTTTGAGAATATAAATCCCGGGGAAGACATCGGCCAGGTGAATCTGGCTCTGATAAGTAAAAACGGCAATAGAATAATAGTTGAGGGAAATATAACCTGTAAATTTGAAAATGATGAGCTGGTATACACAAGGAGTATTTACCGTGATATTACCAAGAACAGATACCTGGAGGAGCAGATGTTCCGTCTGTCCAGTGCCGTATCCATGTCGACAGACTGCATTGTAATAACGGACTTTGATGCCAAAATAATAGACATCAATCAAAAAACGCTGGAAATGTATGGCGCAAATAGCAAGGATGAACTGGTAGGGAAACACTTCCTGGAGCTTATTACTCCGGCAGAGCGAGTGATGGTGAATATGGATGTTAAAGAGATTATGGAGAAGGGAAGCCTCGAATGCCGAGAGTATAGTATAGTTTCCAAGAATGGGCGTGAGTTCCCCATGCAGATGAGCACATCGCTTGTCAGGAATGCAGAAGGCAAGCCGATGGGAATGGTGCGTGTAGGTAGAGAACTCGATAAACTCAATTAACTTGATACAGGTTAGCGTAGAGTTGGATACAACAGGTCCCGGCTCAGCGCCGGGTAGCTAATTGCAACAGAGAGCGGTAACCCCGGGTTTTGCGCAGGGTGCCCATAATACCCTGCGGTGCCAGTAACATGATACCTACAAGTATTACACCCTGTATGAGTAGACTAACTTCGGCGTATCTGGCAAGTGTGAAGTACAGAAAGACAACGATTATCGTACCAACAATGGGTCCCTCCTCAGTGCCTTCACCCCCTATGACAGTAGCGAGCATTATGTAGATTAGCCACTTTATGCCGAAGGCGCTCATTGGCTCTATATATCCTGTGTAAACGTAGTAGATTGCCCCGGCCAGTCCGGTTACGAAGGCGGAAATGACAAAGGATAAAAGCTTCAGGTTGAAAACGTTTATCCCGGAACTGGCGGCAGTGCTATTGTTATCACGGATGGCCGCCAGCCCCGTTCCCAGTTTGGAGCGCAAGATATATCTCATAAGGAAAATTGATACAATGGCGATAGCCAGAGCCATCCAGTATTCCGCTGACGGGGAAACCACAGTCACACCCTTCACCGAGTAGCCCGCACCCCCGCCGTATCGCACATCGCCAACGGGTTGCCAAAGCAGAAAAACAAGCCTCAATATTTCAGGTACAACCAGTGTCCCGATAGCGAAATAGATACCTTTCAGCCTGAAGACAGGAATAGATATGAGCCCGGCAAATAGTGCTGCGGCTATAGCTCCGGATATTATTCCGGCATAATAAGGCAAACCAAGCCAGGTCATTATTGTCATGGTGTAGCCTGCCAGCCCAATAAACGCCGCCGGACAGAGGGATATCAGGCCACTATAACCAGCCAGCAAATTCCACATATTGGCCATTGCCAGGTATATACAGAATATAAAAAGGTATAGGAGCCAGATACGCGGCACTCCAATTACCGGAAACAGTGCCAGCACGACTAAGACCGCTATTAACGGTGTTAATCCCCCTCGCAATCGAGGAATGGTAGCTTTCATTTTCCTCCTAACGGCCGAATATGCCGCGTGGTATCACGGCCAGTACTGCCAGCACCATGGTGTAAGCAACAAGCATCTGGGCGGCCAGACCGAAGAAATGCCCTCCCAGAGTCTGGGCCAGGCCAAAGGCGATACCCCCGATAAATGTCCCCAGTATGCTACCCATACCGCCCAGTACGACAACACCGAGGGCAATAATCAGGAAAGACATTCCTGATACCGGGGTAAAGGCAAAAGTCAATCCCAGGAAAATGCCGGCTATAGCTGCAAATACCATGGAGATACCAAAGGTGTATGCATACACCTGGTCGGTGTTTATCCCCATTAAATGGGCCGTCTTTCTGTCCTGGGCGGCGGCTCTTATCGCCTTACCCAGATATGTTCTCCTCAGAAACTCGCGAAGGAAAATCATGACGAATATGGCGATAATAAAATCCAGCAGATACGTCAGCGGGAAACGAACTGGTCCCATAGTAAAGCTTTCCAGGGCGTAAGAAGTAGTCAGGCCCCGGGACATGGGACTCCAGATAAGCTGATAGGCACTTTGCAGGATTATAGAAATCCCGAAGGCGATTATCAGGGTAGCGTCCATCGATATTTTAAAAGCCCGGTTCAGGATATATTTCTGAAGGACGAAGCCGATTCCAAACAGCAGGGGCATACCGATGACCAGACTAATAATGGGGTCTATCCCGATAACAGACATGGCAACATAACCGAGGTAGCTCCCCAGTATGACCAGGTCTCCGTGGGCTATGTTTATCTCCTTCACCACCCCGAAAACCAGGGAAAGGCCCAGGGCGATTACCGCATATAATCCACCCAATAAAATGCCCATCACTATGGGCGTTGCTAAATCAGCCAATATGTCCATCTGAAATCTGTCCTAATCAATATCAGGCACCGAAGTAGGCTTTTTTGACGCTTTCCTCCTCCCTGAGTTCCGCAGTGTTGCCACTTAAAACAACACGGCCTGCTTCCATAATGTAGGCTCTGTCGGCTTCGGTGAGGCTTCGCCTAACATTCTGTTCGACAAATAGTATAGTAATGCCTCTCTCTCTGATTTCCCGTAAAACCCTGTACAGCTCATTGACCAGTATGGGGGCAAGGCCGAGGGACATCTCGTCAAGGAGCATAATCTTGGGATTTGACATAAAGCTACGTCCTATCGCTAACATCTGCTGCTCCCCTCCACTGAGGGTTTTACCCAGCTGATTTTTCCTCTCCTCCAGTATCGGGAAGAGACTGTAAACTTCCCGGAGATTCTGAGTCCGTTTGGGCCTTGCCTTAGGATTGTAGGAACCTAAGGTGAGATTTTCGAGAACGGTAAGGTCAGGGAAAATCCCTCTTCCTTCCGGGGTCTGGCAGATACCGAGGTCAACTATCTTGAAAGGCGCCAGTCTGGAGATATCCTGCCCCTCAAATTCAATACTGCCCCTCGCCGGATGCACAAGGCCGGATATTGTGTCCAGAAGGGTGGATTTCCCGGAACTATTGGCGCCAATAATGGCGACAATTTCTCCCGGTTTGACAGATAAAGATACATCCCACAGGGCCTGGAAGCTCCCGTGAAACGCGTCTATGTGGTTAACGTTCAGTAATATTTCTTCAGGCATTTACTGGCTATATATTTCTATCCTGTTTTGATGCTGGTAAAATCTCCCATTTACACCGACTCACCCAGGTAAGCCTCAATTACCATCTTGTTTTCCATTATTTCCTGAGGCGGGCCTTCGGCGATTTTCAGTCCCTTATCCATCACCATAATCCGGTCGACCGCCTTTGTCATTACCCTAATAACGTGCTCAATCAGTATGAATGTTACACCCATTTCACGTACTCTTTGCAGGATATCCAGCACCTGCGGGATTTCCTCTTCGGTCAGACCCGCCGCCACCTCGTCAAGGAGCAGCAGGGTGGGACAGGTGGCGAGGGCCCGAGCCAGCTCGAGCCTTTTCAGGGTTATCGCTGTCAGGTCTCTGGTGACTATATCCTTCTTGTCCGAAAGGCCTACTATATCCAGGATGTTAAGGGACTCACTTTCGGCGTCAGCTTTGCACAGGCCCTTTCCGTATTCTGCCGCAACTATGATGTTCTGCTGGGCTGTTAAATTGACAAAAGGCTGGGGAATCTGATAAGTCCTGGCAATTCCACAATGGCAGGTCTTATGCGGTGTGAGATTGGTAATATCACGTCCTTTAAACCTTATCTTTCCGGAGTCCGGCTTATATTCACCGGATATCACATTCAGTAACGTCGACTTGCCGGCGCCATTCGGGCCCATCAGGCCCACGGCTTCACCCTCCTGAACATCGAAGCTCAGGTCCCTGATAGCAACTACTCCTCCGAAATGTTTATGGACTCCCTCAACCGAGAGCATCGGCGTTTCCATGTCACCGTCCTTCTTTGCCTCTGCCCTTTTTAATCTGCCGGCCGTAAGACAACGATTATTGCTAGCTGTTCTTATTCGTAAGACTCGGCTCAGCCGGGCGTGATTGTCTTTCAGGTGGCATCAAACAGGGCTTGGACTTGGGTGCGTCCCATGCCCTGTCTGATGTCAATACCTAATACCTGCCTATTAAATACCTGTCCTAGTCGTAGGGCATGGGGAATATGAACTCAGCCGTCGCCGGTAAGAAGTCGTTGAAGGAAAGGACGACATTATATTCCCACACCCATGGGTTATCCGTCTTCACCCACTGGCCAAATTGGGTCGGAATCCGCTGAAACTGTGTCCCTTCTTCAAACACGACACGCCCCCACATCGTGTTCAAATCGGTTTCATCTAAAGCGGCCACAACGGCTGCTCCGTCAAGCGTGCCGGCTCTCTCAATAGCATCAAATATTACCTGCATTCCCATATAAGACCAGCCGATACTCTGGTTCAAGGGTTCTCCGGTGGCGTCAAGCCATCTTTGTTCTAGCGATCGGGGGGTGGTGTCACCAATACCCGGGGCATTTTGAATTGATGGGTCCCAGAAAGTTTCCATACCGACAGCGTGGGGCAGGTCGCCGCCCCAGGCCTCTACATCACGGAAGAAAAGGGCTCCCCTCGTTGAGAAAACCGCCTTGGGCTGGAAGCCCAGCACATGACATTGCTTCCACAGTATCCCAAAATGAAACCCGGGAGAATTGCACCAGAGCATTTCACAGCCGTAGTCCTTCCAATCCTCTATTACGGGCGTGAAGTCAGTAACGTCCCCAGGGAATATGCCAAATCGGTCTTCGGTACGGTAAGGATCATAACCTATCCCTTTTGCATAGTCAGAAAAGCCGGTGTACCACGCGTTGCCGTCGAGGTCATCAAGGGCAGCGACGGCTATTTTCTTGTTGGTCGCGGCGCCGAATTCCTCCAGAGCACCGAAATATGTCGCCATCATCGAATATCCAGGGTTACCTTCCCGAAAATCTCCCGGTGCCGTTGGAGTGGCGATAGCAAAACCATACGCCCAGGTGTATTTCCACTCTGCCCCAGCTCCCTCCTTAATACTCATCCAGGATTCAAAAGGACCGACTCCGGGAACGGCGGGTATCCCGTATTTATCAGCCACATCTGCCATACCAAGACGCATCTCTGGCGGATCCAGAGTCGTTCCCAGGAAATGCACCTTTTCGGTGAGAACCAGGTCTTCGGCAAGAGGCGCTACCTTGAGCATGTCGCTGCCCGTATCAAGGGCTATGTATCTGACGGGTATTTTAGTGTCATACTCTTCTACATATACTCCACCCAGTTTGTTGATATCCTCGACAGCCGCTTCCGCTCCAAAGTGACCCTGGCCAAAGCCGGCATACTTGCCCGTAAAAGACACAGTATCGCCGATAAGTATTTCTTTGGGGGCTTTCGGCCCGGGTGCTGGAGCTGGAGCCGGTTTCGGTTCCGGCTTTGGAGCGGGTGCCGGTGCTGGCGCTGCTTCCGGCTCGGCGCAGCCGCTGATTATCAAGCCACTCAAAAGTAAAATCGAACACAGAATAAGGAGAAACTTTTTCACTATTACCTTCCTCCTTTCAATATGACGGCACGCTACTCATGATTGCTATTCGGTCCAATTTCTTACATAAAAATATCCTCCTTCGAGTATAATTTATTAACGGCAGGAATTTTCTTTTTTATATATTAAATTTACAGGTTTGACAAAGATTAACATAACAGATTTGAAATGTCAACCATTAACATATTGAAGGTACGCCGACCTCAAATTCTCGAGCTTTATTCCAGGTCCTGTTCTGTTTGTCCGGAATTTACGAGCCAGGACTCAAGGTACATATATGCAGACCAACCGCCGTCAACGACAATGGTCTGCCCCACTATGTATTTTGATTGCTCCGAAGCCAGAAAAACTACGGCATCAGCTATCTCTCCACATTCTCCAAGTCTGCCAGCCGGCGTTCTCCTGGCTAACTCTGATTCGTCAATAACTCCTTTTGCCAGCAGGTCTTCCACCAGTTGTGTTTTGATGTAGCCCGGAGCAATGGCATTAACATTGATATTGTATCTGGCCCACTCGCAGCCGAGAGTCCTGGTAAGATGCATTACGCCTGCCTTGGCACTGCCGTAGCATACCCGTTCCGGGAAAGCGCCTATCCCGTTTACGGAGGCGATATTGATAATCTTGCCGCTACGCTGCTTTATCATCTCTTTTCCGGCTGCCTGGCTGCATAAGAAAACGCCGGTCAGCATTACGTCAATACCGCGCCGCCAGCGGTCTTCTTCCAGTTCTGCTGAGGCACCGACGACGGACATGCCGGCATTATTCACCAGAATATCGATGCGGCCGAAGTCGGTTACTACTTTTTTAACCATCTTATTATCGGCCGCTTTGTCGGCGACATCGGCCTGAATAACCACGGCACGCCGTCCGAGCGCCTTTATTTCCCGGGCTACTTTCTCGGCTTCGGCTACCGATTTTGAACAGTTGAGAGCGACATCAGCCCCTTCTGCGGCCAGGGCCAGGGCAATAGCTTTACCAATACCACGGCTGGCCCCGGTAACCAGTGATACCCTGTCCTTCAACCTCATTTACCGCCCCTCCTCGATATATATTGGAAATAAAGGCTTAAGCAATAATACCCAGCTCCTTAAAGCGAACCATATCATCCCAGCTATAGCCCAGTTCCAGAAGCACTTCTTCAGTATGGGCACCGACGGGCGGCGCTACGC
>Ga0209636_10007020_pt1 | contig 11499 bp, 14 predicted proteins | sample DeeMarSWOR152_54_FD_187464 | JGI IMG/M metagenome (GOLD analysis project Ga0209636, IMG submission 187464) | Marine sediment microbial communities from White Oak River estuary, North Carolina - WOR-1-52-54 (SPAdes) (version 2) | ecosystem: Environmental > Aquatic > Marine > Intertidal zone >... | reverse complement strand
ATGACTATGTATACGCGCAGCTCCTTGGTATTCCAGATGAGGAGTTGGTTCAGCTGATAGCAGAAGGCGTAATTTGACCCAGAGTAGCAATTGTTTGGACGGAGTTGGTCAGGATACAAAGAGGTGCTGGCAGAACTTGGCTGCATGATTTCGGCAATTTGTGAACCATATGAAGCAGGAACAACGTATTTGGCGTACACCAGATAAAAGAAGGTAAAAGACAGAAAGCAGCTAAGCCGGGTATTACGTTATCTTGGTCTCCGTTTCAGGGGAGTGCGAAGGCACTGGGGTAGAACCCGAAGGGAGCCCGCCCGGTTCAAGTTGAAGAGCGCTTTCCTGATGGCGGCTTTGGTGGCAGCAGTTATTTGGACTAACGCCGTACAGCCTTATAGGGTGTGAACCTGCGGAAACGGCCGAACAATTAACTAACGAGCATGCAGCCGATACTGAATGAATAAGTTAAAAAACGTTCTATTGGGTTGCAGCATCGAACAGCCGCTGGAATTAGCCTCTACTTTCAAGTCCCGAAATATCCGAATACCGCGAGAAGTCCAGAATCTCTAGAAGCCTCCTAGAAACGCCTGGCATCGGGCTTGTCTTCTAATATTCTTAAGGCCGATAACAAAGTAGAACTTGAGGAGATTCGACTTCTCCTGGTTTATGCAGCAGCGGCCATTGGTACATATATCATCTTGTGCGAACTGGCAACACGTACAGATATGAAACCCATGACACGGTACCAAAGCCCATAATTGGTGGATTTAATCGCACAGAAAGCCATCCAGTTCGAGCTAATCTTCCACAGCAGAAAAAGCAAAGTGTTTATTTTTAAGCGGAGCTGTGAGTCAAGCAGGTCTTAGTTCAGCACCATAGTCTTTGGCTGGGTGTCATTGAAATCGCTAAGTAGACTTGACATCTAGTTTACTTGCAATTATATTCCTGCCAACGATGGAGGATAAAGAGAAAATAAGGAGACATAGATACAGCAGGGAACACCAATTTGTTTATGGCATCACGCCTACTGAGTTTGGCAAACGGATCTTTGAAATACCCGGGGGAGGGAGCGAGGAGGATGAGAGGTTTGGTTCACCGCATGCTATGATGTGCCCAACATGCGCGGGGAGCAGCCTCGTACCTGGCGAGTGCCCTAGATGTTACAGAAGTGGCATAGACCCCTTCTATATTTTCAACAAGTGCCGGCGATGTCACGGAACTGGAACTATCAAGTAGATTGCCCAAATCCCGACTGCCAAGGCGGCTACGTAGTCATTAGGTATTAAGTAATTAGTGGCTTCGAGAAAGTCTGTAAGCAAGCATTGAGTGGCAACAAAGGCGGGTAACGCCATTGAAGGGCACGGATAGCATTTTGAATTTTAAACGCAAGGGAAAACACTGCGAACAATTTTGCGATTGCTAATAGCACCATTTATTGCAATACCTCTAGTAGCTTTGGTTATAATCGGGCTTATGAATTTTGACCTGATGGTTATGATAGTTGGCAAACTAATAGCCGTGCTCGTAATTATTTGGGTTTTCATAGCCCCGATAAGGCTACTGATTTGTCAAAAATAACCAGAAGGAGGGAAACAATGACTACCGAAGAACTGGACTATCTTAAAAAATTGGAGGAATGCTTTGAATGTGTAGGCAAAGAATTTCATGAAAGAGGTGGGGACAGCTGCTTCTGGTGGGAGGCAGACATAGAGGGAAGGTTACTGAGCTGCCTGTGAGAGGTTCTCAATACAGAGATCCCTTTGGCTCATGCGGAATTCCCGACAAGAATTGACATGGAGTCCCACCATGATTTAGCTTTGTTCGACCTGAAAGAAGCTCAGCTCATCGTTGAAAAGGATTTAAGATATCCTGAGTATGCCCGTTGTGCAGCACAAAGAAAAACATTGGCAGGTGTAGAAATAAAATATATCTCTTTTAAGTTTGACGCTGATAAAGGAAAGGAAGTCAAGAAAGACCTTGAGGAACTGAATCGAAATAAGGCCGAGGGTCAGATTGGGCACGGCTACCTTCTAGTTTTCTGTTCCGCAAAGTCGACCTCGGAGAACGCACGAAACAGATTTGCAGAGGTCGTTGAAGCCGAGAAGAAGAAACTGGCTCAGTCGCTATCCGTATCGGGTTATATATTTATTGGTCTTCTGACCATCCCCAAGACAAGCCAAAGTGGCTCGCAAAACGTCCGGATTAACGGTCTTTAACCTTATTAGTCGCGGGATCAGGAATGCGCTACGGGGTGAAAATATAAATGGATAAAGACAAGTTCAAGGAGCTTCTGGGGTAACTTGACAGGAATTGGGGGCGGGTCGTATCATTTTGGCACGATCAAATTGCCCGAAAAACGATTGAAGCACTACAGTAGTGGTATAAGATTTTTTCAGGTGGGCTGAAAAATAATCCACTTTCGAACGCAACGTCGTAACGAATTTGGCTAGCAGTGCTTAACAGTCTGCTATGATAACAAGTTGGTGGTCGGACAGAAAACTCGACAATAGGCACTGTGCCCACCTTTGCTTCCATGCTAAAATTTTCTATGCTACAATAAATATATACATATATTTAAATCTCCCAGGTGCAGAAAGACAATTAAGTGAAGGAGGAGTGTAGAAGAGACAGACGTAAAGCGTTGCCGTTTTACCAGGTTAAGTAGGGTTTCTCTGTAGAGGGCAGAGAGTTTTTCAAAATCAAATAACCGTGTTTGACCGATAGGTAAGAAGTGACGTAAGGTAATTTAATTTTGTTAGTTTGAAAACATTTATGAATATGCCACCTTAATAGCTAGGAAGTGATAGAATGTAAACTTCGAGTTTGGGTGTTCAAGTTGAGGAGTGGTTATTATGCTTTAAGCAGCTGAGGTAGCGAGTGGTTGGAAATTGTCAAATAATTATATGCAGAGGGAGGTAAAGGGAAATGTTCAAAAAACTTGACCACATAGTTTTCGTAGTCAAGGATATAGACAAAGCGATAAAGTTTTATAGCGACATTTTTCATACGGCTCCCTGGGAACGGGGTGTTGTAGAAATTCCTGAATCAGGGTTTAAGATGACCATGCTTCCTGTAGGGGGTTCCCTCCTCGAGCTCGCACGCCAACCAATACTAAAAATCGCTATGCCCGATATTTGATAGAAAAAGGAGAGGGTATCTTCGCTCTCGCTACGTTTGTCGAAGATTATGATTTAGAACTCAAAGCAATGAAGGAAAAAGGGGTTATTGTGGAAGAGGAGTCATCAATCAGCTTATTTCCGGGATATAAGTTCAGGGTGGCTTCGGTAGCACCTTACCGTAATAGATCGTTTTGGATCGAACTTATTGATATGGCTGGCCTTCCTCCTTCCTTATGAAGCAGGCGCATGAATTAACTACCGTCGTAAGAAGCTCAGGGAGCATTTACTTGCCGAAATTGAAACTTGCTACCTGGTGCTCATAATCCAGTAGGTATCAACATTTAAGAACATGAAAGGAGGCAAAAGTGAGTAACGTTAACGAGTTTGATGTAATCGTGGTGGGAGGAGGTCAAGCGGGTGGGCTTCCAGCCGCTACATACCTACAGAAGGCTGGTGCCAGGGTGGCTTTGATAGAAGCGAGGCATGAGCTGGGAGCGATGAATATAACCCATGAGTATATTCCTGGTTGCTCAAACACTTTCTGCACATCAGCGATGGTCAACGGAACTGCACCGATGTGGGAGGACTTGAATTTAGAGGACTATGGTGGCAAACTCATCGTTGCCCCGATGCATATTGGTTGCCTGTTCCCTGATGGGAAATGCCTGCTTCATTACTATGATTTTGGAGCAAGCTGTGCTAGCATCGCTCGGTGTTCAGAGAAAGACGCCGAGAGGTCTAGGAGAATATATGAAGGAATGATGAGGAATATGGGCGAATTCTCGACATTGGCGTGGTTCTCTTTGCCAACAGCGCTCTTGATACTACACAGGTCTCACCTGGGGGTTACTGCATGATAGACTTCAGTTTTACCGAGGAACAAAACATGATCCGAAGTATGGTACGGGATTTTGTGCTGAAAGAGCTTGCTCCCGGCTTAAAGGATCGCGTTAAGGCACATGCATTTCCTCGCGAGCTAATAAAGAAAATGGCTGATATTGGGCTTATGGGACTGAACATACCAGAGAAGTACGGGGGAGAGCCCAAAGAAGTAGTCACAATAGGTCTCATCTTAGAGGAATTAGCCAAATATGCGGGCGATGCTGCCATTTTTGTATTTAACGGTTACACTCAACCCTGCTTTGTCATGCTGGGCTCGGACGAAGTAAAAGAAGATTGGCTACCAGCCATGGCGCGGGGTGACAAGATAATAGCAATGGGAGCCACTGAGGCTGAAGCTGGTTCAGACCTTGCCAACCTGAAAACGACCGCCAGAAAGGACGGCGACAACTACTACATAATAAATGGTGAGAAGAACCGGGTATCTTTTGCCCAACAGGGAGACGCCGCAGTAGTATTGGCTAAAACCGACCCTACTTCCAAACGAATAACCCCTTTCCTCGTACCTTTTGACCTTCCTGGCGTAACTATAGCACCCATCTCTGACATGGGTGCTGAGTCAACGGAAGCCTCGATTGTGTCATTGGAGGATGTGCGGATTCCGAAGAAGTACCGCCTAGGTGACGAGGAAGGCAAAGGCTTTATTGAAACGATGCGCACATTTGATTGTGCTCGTGCCTTACTGGCAATTATAGCCATAGCTAAGGCTGAGGTCTCACTGGAGGAGACCTGTGAATATGCCAAGCAACGGGTTCAATTTGGTAAACCCTTAGCCAAGTTTGAAGGAATCTCCTTTAAGCTTGCTGAAGCAGCTACCCAAATCGAATTAGGCAGGTGGCTGTGCTATCGGGCTTTATGGATGAAAGATAACGGCATGCGTCACAGCAAGGAATCAGCAATGGCTAAATGGTGGTGCACAAGGATGGCTTTCAACATTATTCATGAATGTTTACTTATCCATGGGCACTATGGCTATAGCAAAGACCTTCCCTTTGAACAGCGACTGAGAGATGTTGCTGGTGAGGAGATAGGCGATGGCCCACCGGAGATCATGAAGATAATCATCGCCCGTGATATATTAGGTAGAGAATTCCTTCCTTATTAAGTTCTGTCAATGATTGGGAGAAATCGAAAAGATAAACAAAGTAGGAGTGATTTAGAAATAAACGCTAAGTTAAGACTTAGCGTTGAACAAATTTGAATTAATGGCTGCGGAGAAGGGAGAGAAGTGAAATACACAACGATTATTTACGAAAAGAAGGATGGGGTAGCTATCATTACCCTTAACCGACCTGAGAAAAGGAATGCCATCAACCGGCAGCTATCGCGTGAGCTAATCCAGGCTTTTGATGAGGCAGAGAAGGATGTCGATGTCGGGGCAGTAATTTTGACTGGAGGTCCGGAATGCTTCTGTGCTGGTGCCGACTTATCTGAAGTACAGGCATCAGAGAGTGGAGAACCCCCGGTGGAACCGGGCATGATGGAAAAGATTAGATATTTGCCAAAGCCAACGATTGCGGCAATTAGCGGACATTGTGTTGCTGGTGGTTTAGAACTCGCCATGGCTTGTGATATCCGCATTGTGTCAGAAACAGCTAGGATAGGCGATGGCCACATAAAGATGGGGTTACTTGGTCCTGCGGGCGGGGTAGCTATACTTCCACGTCTAGTCGGAGCAAGTATGGGAAAGGAGCTGGTTTTCACTGGTGACCTTATCAACGGAAATGAAGCCTGCAGTATAGGACTTGCAAATCACGTTTATCCCAAGGACAAGTTCTTAAATGAGGCATTGAAGTTGGCAAAGAGAATCGCCGAGAATCCGCCTACTGCTCTCAGATTATCTAAAAGGGCAATTGATGTGGGACTTCAAATGAACGAGAATGAGGCTTTACGCTACTCAGCACTATGTCAGAAAGAAGTTCTGGCTTCGGCGGAGTTCAAGGAGAGGATAGCCAAATTTCTGAAAAAGGACTAACTGCGAATGTTCAATCAGATCGCAGAGGAGGGTTGTTTGTCATGATTATAAAAGATAAGTATGCGTTTGTGGGAGTGGGGTTAACCAAACAGGGCAGGGTGCCGAATGAGCGTAAACGGCTTTGCAACTCAAGCAATTTTGCTGGCACTTGAGGATGCTGGGATGAAGGATGAACTAGATGGATACATCTACCACACAGGCTTTCGTAGCGGACCAGTAGGCACTACACCTCTTATAGCCGCCGCCATTGGGCGAGGAGGTTGGATTGTTCCAGGCTTGCGTTCTGGTTTATTCTACTGGTACATTAACTGAGGGTGTCATAGTCGAAGAGGGACCCGATAGTAAGAGGACTTGGGATGCCTTATTTATGGTTACGCACCAAGAAACGCTCTCTGCACAAGCTTATTAGTCATTAATTCGTTTATGTTTCCCTCCAAAACGACTTTACCCACCTCCAGCACATAACCCCTTTCAGAAACACTTGTGACTAACCCAGCATTTTGTTCTACCAGAAGAATGCTAATTCCACTTCTGTTGATCTCCCTGATCACTTCGGCTATCTCTTCAACTAATATAGGAGACAGCCCCAGTGATGATAAAATATAACTACGTTTTGTAAAGCGGCCATTGGTACTGGGCGTTTCAGAGCAATTACCATCCTAGGTAAATCTTTTGCACTAAATCAGCTTCCGATAGCTCACTCATGCTACCTTCGAAAGCGAGCCTGCCATTCTCCATTATAAAAACCTTGTCAGCAAGACCATGAACAAAACGAATGTTGTGTTCTATTACCACAATAGTTATTCCCGACTCGTTTATTTTCTTAATGACCTCAGCAATTTCTTTAATCACCAAAGGGGCTAATCCCTGGGCAGGCTCATCCAGTAAAAGTAGCTTTGGTTTGGCCATTAAGGCGCGGGCAATGACTAACATCTGTTGTTGACCACCACTCAGGCTTTCGGCTTTAGCCTTAGCTTTTTCACTCAACATGGGGAAACGCTCAAAAAGTTCTTCGCGGGTCTTGGCTATTTCCTGTTTGCCATCTTTCCGTGAATAGGCACCCAAATTGAGGTTCTGTAAAACTGTCATATATGGAAAAATCCTTTTCCCTTCGGGAACCTGAGCAATACCCTGCCGGAGGATAGCATCAGGGGAAAGTATATCTATGCGTTCATCTTCAAACCAGATACTCCCTGAGATGGGTCTTTTTAAGCCAGAGATAGCTCTAAACAAGGTGCTTTTGCCCGCTCCATTGGCACCAAGAAGAGAGACTATCAACCCCTTTGGAATTTCAAGAGAAATGCTCTTTACCACTTCGAGTTTCCCATAATTAATGGATACATCTCTTATGTTGAGAAACATCTCACACTCCGAGGTAGGCGTCAATCACGTCTCTATTTTGTCTCACCTCTTCAGGCGAGCCTTCAGCAATCTTCCTGCCGAAGGCCATCACCACAATCCTATCACAGTAATCCATAATTGCCTTCATGTTATGCTCAATCACCACTACGGTCACTCCTGACTCCCTCATTTTGGTAACCAAATTCATTATGAATGCTACCCTTTCTGGGTCCAGGGTGGTCACCGGTTCGTCCAACAGTAATAGTCGGGGATTGGCAGCTAAGGTAATAGCAACTGAAAGAGTCTTTCGCCACCCAGACGATAACTCTTCAGCAAGTTTATCTTCCTGGGTATCTAAGCCGGTAAATTTTAAAATTTCCTTGGCGCGGCTCAAAGCATATTCTTTTTTCCTGCGGCTGCTAGGGGTATGGAATGCATCTTCCCACAAGCCAACCTTCGGCTTTAGATAACAGGCCGCCACTATGTTTTGCAGGACGCTAAAATTAGGGAAAATGCTGTTTAACTGAAAAGTACGAACTATCCCCCTCTCAGCTAGATAGTGCGGCTTTTGACCGGTTATATCCTCCCCTTCAAACACTATCTTCCCTTTGGTTGGTCGAAGGAAGCCAGTTATTAGATTAAAGAGGGTTGTTTTCCCGGCACCATTGGGACCGATTAAGCCGACTATCTCACCTTGTTTGATGGTTATGTCCAGTCCAGCAACAGCAACCACCCCACCGAAGTACTTGGTCAACCCCCTGATTTCAAGCATGGCCAAACCTTTTCTCACAGAGTTTTCTCAATCGCTGAGGCAGACTGATCACTCCCTCGGGTAGGAAGAAGATTACCAGCATTAACACCCCAGCAAAAACAAATGGCTGATACTCTTTTAACACCCGGGCTACCTCGGGAAGGAAGGTTAGGATAACGGCTCCGATAATAGGACCATAGAAACTTCTCCTTCCACCCACTATCATGTATACCACACAAAAGACAGTATAAACGAAGCCAAAGGCGGAAGGGGTTATAGCCGCAACGTATTGGCTATAGAAGCCGCCAGCTATCCCAGCAAAGAAACAGCCGATAGAGAAGGCAAGGACTTTGAATCTAGCCGTATTTACACCGATACTTTCTGCCAGAAAATCAGCTTGCTGAATGCTGAACCAGGTCAGAGTAATGCGAGAACGCTCAAGGGCATAAAGAATGAGAAGGGTGACCAGCGTTAGAACCAGGATAAAATAATAGAAATCTACTTTGGAAGCAAAATCTATGTTCAGCAGCCCAGGAATAACAATAGGGTCGGGTTTGGGGATATTAATAATGCCCATATACCCACCGGTTAGACTCCCCCACTCTTCAGTTATGAGTCTGATAACCTCTGCCAGGAAGACGGTGACCAAAGAAAAGTAAATCCCATGTAGTCTAACGAAAGGGTAGCCGACCAGTAGTGCCAGGACTCCGGCGACTACCCCGGCTCCTACCAGAGCCGCCCAAGATAGCAAGCCCAGCTTCATCACCAACAGAGCTGAGGTGTAGGCACCAATAGCCATCATACCCCCGTGAGCCAGGGATAACTCCCCTGAATTAAAGATTAAGCGAAGGCTGGTAGCCAGAATAACGGCAATCCCGGCCATAATGAGGACGTGAAGCTGGTAAGGGCCTTTAACAAATAGCGGGATTAGGAATAGTAATATTATCAAGGCACCGAAGCTTAAAGGTTTAACCAATTTTCTTCTACTCATGGACCCGCATGTCCCATAATCCCTTGAGGTCTGAATTGCAGTATAAGGATAATGACCACGAAACCAATCAGGCTGGCCATGTGGACACTCAATAGAGGTGGAACTATGCCATCTACGAAACCAAGGATGAGACCGCCAATGATGGCTCCAGTAAGGCTTCCCAGACCGCCCAGGATTATTACTGCAATCCCTTTCATCAAGGCGAAGCTACCCATAAACGGGCTCAGATTAAATATAGCTCCCATTAATGAGCCCGCTGCCGCGGCCAGACCGCAACCAAGGAACATAGCAACGGAGGAAATATGGTCAGCGTTTACTCCTTGCAAGGAGGCAGCTTCCAGGTCCTGGGAAACAGCAAGCATTGCCTGACCAATCTTAGTTCTATGAATTAAAAGGAAGAGTCCTGCCACAAAAAGGATACTGACTATGATGACTATTAGCCTTTCCCAGGAGAGGGTGACACCGGCAATGGTTATGACGCCAGGAAAAGGGGTGGTAACAACTTTAGTAGAACCGCCGAAGGTTACCAGGGATGTAGTTTGTAGCAATACCATAAGTCCGGCGGCTATGATAACAGTAGGCCAGAATTCCCCGTAACGAAAGGGACGAAAGAAAAACCTCTCCAGGAGTATCCCCATTGCCCCTATAAGTAACATAGATATGACCAATGCCAGCAAGAAATGAAGACCAGCACTGACACAAAAGTAATAGGCAGCATAGGCACCGAACATGTATAGCTCACCATGTGCCAAATTGAGAATGCCCATGATGCTCATGACTAAGGTCAGCCCCAGAGCTACTAGTACATAAATCCACCCTGCCATCAATCCATTCAGTATACTTTGTGCCAAAGTCTCTCCGCTCAAATTTTACCTCCTTGGCGCTTCAACCGTTGTCCCTTGAAGATTACCATCCCCTGTCAGCTACTTTTGCTCGCTTCTGGCACTCATTATACAAGTTAGTCACGTTCAAAATCAATCTTTCTTCCCTGTATGGCGGTGCTGTTGTTGGGGTTGGTGTCGGACAGCCGATAGCAATCAAGCTGATGGCTAACGTTAGTACCAATAAGATAAACATCTTGGCCTATTGGTTTCTACCTATTTAGTCATTTTCCCGATACATATTTAGCGGCATTTTCTCCAGCAATACGACCAGAGTTAATGGCAAAGCCGAACGCGCTCCCGGCAAGGGAAATACAATACGTATCCGATTCCCAGCCCCCGGTGGTGTCACCGCCAGCATAAAGTCCAAGAATAGGGTTATCCTGGTGATTAAGAACCTCCATATGTTCATTAATCTTGATGCCACCCATTGTGGTCAAGAAACTCAGGTAACACCTAATGGCGTAGTAAGGAGGAGTACGTAGAGCCTGGAGGTACCTTCGGTCCTTAGCAAAAATCTCATCGTAACCCTGGTCACAGAATGAGTTGTATTCCTCTATCGTGGCCTTCAGGATTTGGGGGGCTACTCCTATCCATTTAGCAATCTCGTCCCAGGAATCAGATATCTTAACCCCTCCCTTATCTGCTCCTGATCGGAGCTCCTTCCCCAAGTTGGTCAGCTTAGCTCCTGCCCAACAGCCTGTTTTCCTTAGCCCAAGTGTGAGGATCCCCTCTTCCATTATCCTGTGTTTGATTTTTTCATCAAAGAGAGGATACACAAGCTTGTCCGGTTGCCTATCTACAGCATTTCCGCACTCAGTGTAATGGAAAGCAATGGTTTCATCAGCGAATCGCCGCCCCTTTTTGTTCACCCAAACCGTGAGAGGTTGCACAGCGACGGCACTAACATGCACGTCTCCTGAATAGAAATGAGGGTGTAACATAAGTGTTCCCAGGCCTTCAGTAGCGACCCCTATATCCATAGCCATGACCAGGCCATCTCCCGTAACGTGTGGGGAACCAACGTAGCACATATTTTCGCTATAGGAAGGGTAATATTTCTTCAATAGTTCTTTATTTCCTCCGTACCCGCCCGTGGCAATGATAACGCTTTTGGCGGTGATTCTAAGTTCCTTCCCTTTCATGGCTGACAGGACGCCGGTCACTTCTCCTTTCTCGCCGGTCAATATTCTCTTCGCCGGACATCTAGTAAGCAATCGTACGCCCAGATCTTCGCAGTTTTTGCGCAATACTTTGAGAATTTCAGGGCCGGCCCACTTGGGCGGTTCTGCACAGTGCCAAGTGCGGTAAACTTGACCGGGATACATACTGGGAACCTCGTTAAGCTTGAGCCCCTTATCTTCCAGCCATTGAATGGTATCCCCTGATTTATCCACAAAGGCGCGAAAGATCCTAGGGTTAATTCTCCAGTGGGAAAAGTCCATCGCTGCCTTAAAAACCTCATCCTTTGGGGCAGAGATGCTCATCCGCTTCTGAACTGGACTGTCTGCAGCAAGAAGGCCCACTGCCAGAGCTGAGTTGCCACC
>Ga0209636_10007019_pt1 | contig 11499 bp, 10 predicted proteins | sample DeeMarSWOR152_54_FD_187464 | JGI IMG/M metagenome (GOLD analysis project Ga0209636, IMG submission 187464) | Marine sediment microbial communities from White Oak River estuary, North Carolina - WOR-1-52-54 (SPAdes) (version 2) | ecosystem: Environmental > Aquatic > Marine > Intertidal zone >... | reverse complement strand
CCTCAAAGATGTCATACGGGCTGCCCAATCTGGCTATGTCTCCGATACTGGCGTGCAGATGGTGGACGATCTTCTGACGCGAGGAGGACTGGAGAGCATGATGCAGACTGTGGCTTTAATCATATGCGCTCTGTCATTTGGGGGCATCATGGAACGGACAGGCATGCTCGAAGTCCTGGCTCGATCCTTTCTGAAGAGAGTCCGAAGGACAGGATCCCTTGTCGCGACAACAATCTTTAGCTGCATTGGGATGAACGCTATTGCCTCAGACCAATACATTGCCATCGTTATCCCCGGAAGGATGTACAAGAATGCTTTTGACGCGCAGAAGCTCCACCCTAAAAACCTCTCCCGATGTCTGGAGGATTCCGGGACTCTGTCCTCTCCGCTCATTCCTTGGAACAGTTGTGGGGCTTTCATGGGAGCCACCCTGGGTGTCAATCCGCTGCTGTATCTTCCTTATGCGTTCCTTAATCTCACCAATCCTTTGGTTTCGATTTTTTACGGCTACACCGGAATCACAATGGAGAAGATAGAAGAAGACAGACAGGACGAGAGTCAAAGTTGAGATTCTGTTAATTCTTTTTAAATTTTTTATGTGATTTTATAACTGGTATCTGGTTCTTCGGTCGAATCTTGATCAAGATTAGAACAATTTATGCTTATTGAATAACGCCGTACTTTTTGCCGATTTTTGTGAAAGCTTCGATGGCTCTATCAAGGTGATGCCTGTCATGGGCAGCGGAGAGCTGGACTCTGATTCTGGCTTGACCTTTGGGAACAACCGGGTAATAAAAACCGATGACATAGATTCCCTCATCCAGAAGGTCTCTTGCCATATCCTGGGAGAGCTTGGCATCGTTCTCGAATTTTCCCAGCATGATCGGAACAATCGGATGCTCGCCGGGTGTGATATCAAAACCTGCTTCTGTCATCTTTTCGCGAAAATACTTGGTGTTATTTTCCAATTTGTCGCGGAGTTCAGTCGTCTCAGAGAGGAGATTGAACACTGCAATGGAGGCACCTGCGACAGCGGGGGCCAGTGTGTTGCTGAAGAGATAAGGCCTGGAGCGCTGTCTGTAGAGTTCGATGAGCTCTTTCCGTCCAGAAATGAATCCCCCTGAGGCTCCTCCTAAGGCCTTACCCAAGGTTCCTGTAATGATATCTATACGACCCATCACGCCTCTATATTCTGGCGTGCCTCTTCCGGTCTTGCCGAGGAATCCTGTGGAGTGGGCATCATCGATCATCACCAAAGTATCATACTTTTCGCACAGATCGCAGATTTTATCCAACTTAGCGATATCCCCGTCCATAGAGAAAACACCATCTGTAGCCACCAATCTGTAGCGAGCACTCTGAGTTTCCTTGAGTTTCTCCTCCAGATCGGCCATGTCGCCGTGCGCATAGATGAATCGCTGAGCTTTACACAGGCGAATTCCGTCGATGATGGATGCATGGTTTAATTGGTCTGTGATGATGGCATCTTCTTTACCCAGTATGGGCTCGAAGACTCCGCCGTTGGCATCAAAACAGGCAGCAAAAAGGATGGTATCATCGGTCTGGAGGAACTCTGATATTTTCTGCTCCAGTATCTTGTGTATATCTTGCGTGCCGCAGATAAAACGAACGGAACTCATCCCGTAACCCCACTCGTCCAATGTCCTATGGGCTGCTTCAATGACTTTAGGGTGGCTTGAGAGACCGAGATAGTTATTCGCACAGAAGTTCAGGACTTCTTTTCCTCCTTTGACAGAGATTTCAGCTCCTTGGGGAGTCATGATGATTCTTTCATCCTTGAACAGGCCTGCGTCGCGGATGGACTGAAGTTCGTTTGTTAAATCTTCTTTGATCTTGCCATACATATTTACCTCCTTTAAGTCTTAAGACTATACCAAAAATTAAGAGTCAGGTCTACATTTTTATGGTTTGAGTTTTACATTTTCAGCGTGCTATAATCTCGGGCATGACAGAAGAAGGCTTTTATTTTGTGGAACGTTTCACAAAGAATTTAACCAGAAACATAAAAGTCGAACATATCTTTTATGAGGGAAAGACCAAGTACCAGTATGTACAGATTTTTGATAACAAAGTTTTGGGGAGAGTCTTGTTCTTAGATAAAAAGATACAATCGGCTGAAGTTGATGAATTTGTCTATCACGAATCCCTTGTGCAACCCGCTCTTCTGATTCATCCGGTTCCTCAACAGGTTCTCATCATTGGAGGTGGAGAGGGTGCAACTCTTCGGGAAGTTCTCCGTCATGATTGCGTTAGACAGGCCACAATGGTTGATATTGACAAAAAACTCGTAGAGCTGTGTGAGGAGTATCTTCCAGGGTGGTCGGAAGGAGCCTTTTCAGATCCGAAAACAATCCTCAGGTTTGGAAATGCACTTGAGTATGTCGAAACCTGCAAAAAGAAGTTTGATGTAGTCATTTCAGACCTGACAGAGCCAACCCAGGAAGGGCCGTCGATCTATCTGTTTACCCAGGAGTTCTTCATAAGAATCTTTGATATCTTGAAAGAGGACGGACTGTTTGTCCTCCAGGCGGGTTCCACAGATCCCTATTATCATGACTTTTATTCTTCTTGTGCTCGAACCCTGCAGACTGTTTTTCCGATCGTCCGGCCCTATTGGACATTTATGTTTTCCTTCAGTTCTCCGTGGGGTTTTATCCTAGCCTCGAAGAAAGAAGATCCGCTGGAAATTGATGAGCAGAGTCTAGAATCAAGGTGCACGACGCGAAAAATTAAAAATTTGAGGTTTTATCATCCTGGAAATCATGCAGGTTTCTTCGCTTTGCCACTGTATTTGATCAAAGGCTTAAAGAGTGGCACCATTCTGACCGATAAAGAACCTTTCATTTGGGAACTATGAGCCAAGGGAAAAAAGATCAGATTAAGGAATTTGAAGAAATAAGAGAGTATCATTCCCGATCGAGCGGTATTTTTTTTGAATTTGGCCGCTGTCTCTGTTGCGAACAATCCACCTATCAGAAAATCGAAGTCATCAACAATCCGCATTTTGGCCACGTTTTATTTCTAGATGGACTGGTTCAGACTACAGAGAAAGATGAGTTTTTTTATCACGAGATGCTGGCCCATCCTGCTTTAGTCACACATCCTGATCCTCAGAAGGTCCTGATTATCGGAGGAGGAGATGGGGGGGTTTTAAAGGAGGTCCTCCGTTACCCGATAAAAAAGGCACAGCTTGTGGAAATCGATTCCCAGGTCATTAAGGTTTCGAAGAAATATTTCCCCTGGCTTAGAGGCTGCCTCAAAGACAGCCGTGCTGAGGTTATCATTGCGGATGGGAAGGTCTTTCTCCAGAATTCAGACCAGACATTTGATGTGATACTTGTCGATTCTTCTGAACCTGTGGGCCCTTCAATCTCCCTTCATGAGGCAGCTTTTTATAAGGAGCTCAAATCCCGGCTTGCTGCCCATGGGGTTGCCTGCACACAATTGGGATCTCCCTTTTATCACTTGGAAGCCCTTAGCAAGGCCAAGTTTTTTTTGAGTAAATTTTTTAAAACAGCTTCTCTCTACACTGCTCCTGTGCCGACGTATCCAGGAGGATTCTGGTGCTTTTCTTTTCTATCAGATGAAGGGGATCCCTTGGTGATAAAGAGGAATCCTCCCCCTGGACTCAAGTACTTCAGTCAGGACATCCACAAAGCGGCTTTTGTCCTGCCTCTTTTTCTAAAAGAAAAGCTGAAGTAAAAGTGGAATCAGCAAATAACCTGGATTCTTCAGGTTAATAATCCAGCTTGCCTTCGGAGTGACGTTGGGAGAGAACCCTGAGCATGTCCTCTGTCATGGCGGCCAGGTCATAGCTGGGCTGCCAGCCCCACTCCTCACGAGCAGCTGAGTCATCCAGCGAATTGGGCCAGGAATCTGCGATGTCCTGACGAAAATCGGGCTCGTACTCACAGACAAACTCAGGAATGTGCTTTTTGATTTCAGCAGCCAGTTCACCTGCTGTGAAGCTCATGCCTGTGACATTGAAATCGGAGTGATGCTTCAACTTGGAAAAATCTGCCTCCATTAGGTCCATGGCTGCCTTAAGACAGTCAGGCATATACATCATCGGGAGCATGGTTTCTTCCTTGACAAAGCAGGTGTATTTTTTGTTTTTGACTGCTTCAAAATATATGGCCACTGCATAGTCTGTGGTTCCTCCTCCGGGGAGGGTTTCATAGCTGATGATCCCGGGATAACGGCATCCGCGTACATCCACGTCGAAGCGCTTGACATAATAATCGCAGAGAAGTTCACCTGCGACTTTTGTGACTCCATACATGGTCTTTGGCTTAAGGATAGTCTCCTGGGGTGTGTTATCCAGTGGAGTCTCTGGGCCAAAAACAGCGATCGAACTGGGCACGAAAATCCTGGTCATGTCATGCTCTCGAGCAGCTTCCAGGATGTTGTACGTCCCGTTCATGTTCACGTCCCAGGCTAAATAGGGATTTTTCTCTCCCACAGCCGAAAGGATTGCCGAGAGATGATAGATTGTATCGATGTTGTATTTTTTGACCACTTCTTCGATTGTTTCTCTCTTGGCCACATTGATGAATTCAAAAGGACCGGAGTCACGAAGCTCAGGTTTGGGTTTAGTTCGGTGCCCGGTGGCCAAAACATTATCGTTACCGTATTTTTCTCTCAATGCCATGGTCAGCTCGGAGCCTATCTGTCCGACTGAACCAGTCACCATGATTTTTTTCATTTCTTTTGCCATCGTACCTCCAAAATATTTTTGATGTCTGAATTTTCTTGTCGTGAAACAAGCAGAGCTGGTTTCTAACGTATGATTAGTTTATCTTTCAGAGACACTTTGTCAATTAAAAATTTTGCATCACGTTTTGAGTTTGTATAAACTTGAAGAAGGCTGATTGAAATGGAACAAGTCAAGAGATTTCCTTTTGGCGTTATTGTTATAGCTGTTGGGATGTTCTTCGCCGCTCTTGGCACGGATATTTATTGGCTGTTAAGGCTAATAGGCAAGCCTGTTGCTGAGACTCTGCCTGTTGGACCTGAGGTTTACAAAGCTTTTATTTATCCGGATATAGTGTTGTCCATATTGATGTATACAGGAGTTTACGGATTATTAAAGTTGAAGAAATTCGGCTTTGTGCTGACACTTTTGGCCATGGGCATGTGGTTTTCCGATCTGCTTCTGATCTTTGGATTGACAAAGTTGGATCGCATCAGTTTTGTCGGTCCCTGTTTATTCTTTATCCTTTTTGCAGTCGGCTATCTCTGGACAAAAAAAGACCTTTTCTCCTAAAAAGGGACGATGCTAATTTTTACAGTTCTCTTCTATTTCGTGTGGGCATAATTTCCAATGCTTCTATTATCTATCGGGCATGTCCTCCGCTCTAGTTCAGATTTTTAACGCCATTCCCTCATCGCCCTTCTCGGCTCCTGCGTAACTCACAACATAGCTCCAGTAAACAATCCCATTGTCTATTGTTTCTCTTCAGGCGTCTTCGTTAACAGACAGCGATGCTCAATACATACTCGGAGCCAGGCACTGCCGGGTTCCCTCGAACGGCGATTCGTGAAGGCTGGGTAGGTTGGGTCGGAATCTTCAATGCTGCTGCGGACATGACTGATGCCCTTTCTCCATTATAGTCTACCCACACAAAATGGAAGAGAACCAATTAAGGTATTTTGCTCTTAAAGGTCGAACTAAACTTGATGCTTTTTTAAAGGCTAGTGTCAGTCAGTCCATAAGTGTTTGTGAGCTGTCAACTTGTGCCCCAAAGAATATCCCCTAAAACACTCCTCAAAATGAAAAGCTGAAGCCGAATCTGTAACCTGGAGTCCTTTCCTTCTCTAGGGGATGGTAAATCTCAGCAAACAGAAACAAGAAATTTGTACCCACTACGACATAGGGATACATCACTCCGCGGTTCCGAGATAGCTCCAGACCACCGCCACCATATAGACGGAAAAAGAGGACTTTTCTAGGTATCATGTAAACTGCCCCTGCCTGGAACAAAAGATCTGCATCAGAGCTCTCATAATCCAAATTCCCCGTGAGAAAAACATTTCCATAAATGGCATGTTTGTAGCCGAAGCTGTAGGGTTGAATAAAGAATGAAAATGTGACGTAGTTTTCATGCTTCTGAAACCGCGTGCTTTTGGCAAAAATGTCTGTTGCTCCACAGATCAACACGAGCACCACCAAAATACTAATAATCAGAGATCTTTTCATCTTCTTCTCCTTTCCTAATAATCTCTCATCCCTCCAACTGCAAAAGCCATGCCAAACTGATCAGCCATAGAATGATAAAATGTTATGTCCTAAAAAAAGGACAGTTTGTGCAGGACTGCCGACTTTTTAAACAAAATTGCAGGAAAATAAGTGTGATTATCCAGTCGGATTGTCTTCAATTCTCCTGAATGTCAAAAAATCGAAATTGAAGAATTCTAAACAAGCAGAAGAATATTGAATCAAGGATAGCGAGGATCGACTTTCAGGACATCAGAAATCTTGAATACCCAGGCAAAATTGCAGGGAACGGCTCCGGGATTGACCATCGGGGATTTGATCTCAATCTTATTTTCTGAGGCTTTCCACTCGAGTAGATCACTATAACCGAGTAAACTTACACTGGTATCTCTTGTGGACCTTATGCCCTTTACACTGAAAGATTCTTGTGGCCAGCGTGTCCAGATCACATATAAGTCACTTCCTTTTTTTGTGAAACACATGAAACTTTTTTTCTTCCGGTTCAACCCAGCATCTTCCCATGGCCTCGTTCCATAGATGGCTTCACCATTTACCTTCAGCCACTCTCCAATATCCACAAGACGCTGCTGCATGATCACAGGGATACGGCCATCAGCCGTCGGGCCAACATTGAGCAGTAAATTTCCGCCTCGGCTGACGATATCGATCAGCTCATGCACCAATTCCTCTGATGTGTTATAATCATCGATGTTTTCATCGCGGTTGAATCCGTAAGAACCGCCCACACCACGGCTTTCCTCCCATGGATGAAAAGTCCCCACTCCCTCTGCATCTTGATATTCACTGGAAAAATAGTCGCCATGTCTTCCCGGCATATCATTTCCGAACCTGTCGTTGACCACAACCTCATCTCTATTGGGAGCATTGTCGTATAGCCAGGCTAGAAAATCGAGGGTCTTCCACTCTTCGGCTGTTCTATCCCACTCACCTGCGTCTCCAAAAATGACAGCTGGTTGATAGGTCAGCACCAACTCTTTCAACTGTGGAATCATATGTTCATCTGTATATTTGTCTTCTGGTATTCCGTATTTGCCAACCAGCCTCTTGGGAATAAAGTAGCCGCTCTGTGTCCTGTGAGTCTTGTTGCTCTCCCACTCGATGATGGAATAGTAAATGCCCATGCGCAAGCCCTTTGCCCTCACAGCCTTAGTCAAGTCTCCGACAAGATCGCGCTTCGGACCTACATCCATACTGTTCCATCCTTTTTTATAAGGACTTTTGGTGGGCCACAGACAAAATCCATCATGATGCTTGGCAGTCAGTACAACATATTTTGCTCCTGATCGGGAAAAAAGCTCAGCCCAATAATCAGGATCGAAAAGCTCAGCCCGAAACAGAGGGGCAAAATCGCGGTACTCGAAATTTGCTCCGAAGTTTCTCGTGTGAAATTCACGCCCCCCGCTTTCTTCATCAAACATCACCCTTGCATAATACCATTCCGCATAAGAGGCATACCGCCCTTCGGTAACCTTTCGCCACGCTGGCACAGAATACACGCCCCAATGGATAAAAATCCCAAACTTAGCATCCAGAAACCATTGGGGGATCGGTCTTTTGTCCAAAGACTCCCATCTCGGTTCATATTTTTGATTTGCATACGAAAATCCTGCCAAAACCACCAATACAAGCAATAAAAACCTGATCCTTTTCATGACCTCTCTTCCCTTTCTGATAACCATTCAAAGGCTCCCTTTCACTCCCCAGTCAGGTTTATAAGGCATCCTGAACTCTTATGTATTATCTCTGAAACTTTCATACTAATCCAGAAATTTGATTTACTTGATCCGGAACAAAAGCCATGTAAGAATTTCTAAAAGCGATTGACTTATTCGCTCAATGGTTTATATTAATAGAGGGAACAAAAATGCGCCTAAGTCAAATAACATCAGCAATAGGTATCCTTCTTTTCTGTGGGTCCTTTCTTTTTTCCCAAAGCCTGGTCGATGTGGCAAAGAAAGAAAAGGAGAGGCGAAAACGCCTGAATGGCACAACCTCTCTTATCGTGACCAACCAAGACCTCAAAAGAGTTCCGGGAGAGGAGACAACCATATCCGTCCAACCTAAAACGCCGCCTCAGAAAATCCCCGACACAATCCCTGCTCCTAAAATTCCTGCCCAAAAAACACCTCCTGTAAAACAAGTTGAAATTTTGGAACAAGCCGACCAGATAGATACAACAAGCTTCACTCTAAATTACGCCACCCGGATTTTAGGGTCCACACAATTTGTGGAAAACGCTCAATTCGCATTGAACAAGCCTGATGGACAGTTTGCCGAGGTCGGTGACTTCGGGTTTCTTGACGTTGAAATCGAGGTAAAAAACAGGCAGGGCAACGACATCGCCATCTATGCAAGAAGACTGCAAGAAGGCTATCAATCCATGACCATGAATTATGGTGTTTTTGTGGAAAACAGGGGCGAATGGGAATTCATCGGATTTGGCGGAGGCACCAGCAGTCCAGAAACGTTCGACCTCGGAGATATTCGATCCGCAAACAAGATCCGGATCATCTTCAAAGATTTTACGCAGGACCTGTGGTCCGCCAAACCTTACAAACTCCATACTGTAGAATACTCGATGGGGATCGATGCAGTGGAATCTCTGCATCGATAGCGATGGATCCGAATCCACGATCTCAAGAAGGAGTATTTCCATATGTGCCAACATCATTATCTCCTGACAACAGTTTCAATTTTGATCATCCTGCTGATCATGATTTCACCGGCAAATGCCCAGTCCATCTGGCAGGATTACACAGCTCGAAAAACCTTAACCTTAGAAATTTTAAAGCCTGAATATGACGATGGCGATCAAACTTTCTTAACATCAGCTGTCTTTTGTTCTGCCCAGGCACCCATAACCCGAAACATCATTTTCGTGGGAGAGTTTCCTTTCTCTTATATAAACTGGGACATCCCGCCGGGGCCGGATCTCGGTTCCAAACAGACCTTTGGCAATCCCCTTTTCGGCCTCGAAATAGACTTTCACCAAGTGCCTCTGTTTTTTGAGCTCGGAGTTCGTGCTCCCTTGACAGCTGATCCCGACAAAAAAAATGGAGACGCCACCATTAACGGATATTTGACCGACTTCATCGACCGGGCTGAAGCCTTCGCTCCAAACGCTGTTCCCATCTCAGGTTTTGTCAACGTTGTTGTGGAGAGCTATACAGGCTTCACTCTCCGTTTGCGCGCAGGACCTGCCATCTGGATAGCTACAGGTGACCGGGATGAATCCGAGACGTTCATCCTTTACAGTGCCCAGACATGGTGGGACTTCGGAAGCATCCGTATCGGAGGAGGGCTATCCGGACGCTACATCGCCTCTGAAGATTATGGCGACTTTGGTGAACGAAGCTCGCATCAACTGGGCTTTGGACTCAATCTTTCCCTCGGAATCTTCACGCCTGGAATTCAAGTCAGAATACCCTTGGATAAAGAATATAAAGATATTTTGGATATCGTGTTCGGAATAAGCCTAGGGATTGATTTCGATTAATCCAGTCGGCTTTTAAAAAAAACTTCTTCTTGACCTGTACTCCTGATGCAGGGTACTATTTCAGGGAAAAGATGAATATGTGAGGAAAAAATCAAACCAGCAGATTTTATAAAGGAGGTTGCAATGCCTGGGGAAAACAAACCCAAACTCACCGAAGAAGAATTCATCAGGAAAGCCATAAAAAAACTTCGGGGACAATACAAAGGCATTCACAGCGTTTACAGCGGATTCAATGCCGCCTTCAAGGAATACTTTGGAACGAATCCTGTAGAGACAACCCAGAGGCTCGCCAATGAAGGAAAGGTCAATATCAGACCCGTTAAGGGCGGCGTGATGCTCTATCTCCCAGAAGATGCTCCCAACACAGCAGAGGATATACTGAAAAAAATCTTAGAGGATGAGAAGTAATTTCAGAACTGAAAAGTCACACATCCCTATCGCTTAACGCTTATCACTGCGTGATCCGGATAAAAAATTTGTCTTTCAATGTCTTTCTCTTTGCTGTCAGCAAAATCCTGTACAGCTTCTCTCCCCAGGAGGATTGAAGTCTATCGTCCTCAAGTGGGATGGTCTCAAGATCTGCACGGAATTTGTTTTTATCATATTCGATATAGACAGGTTCGAGATCTCGAATCTCTCCCGGATTTTCTAATCTGATAAGGCCTTTTGCTTCCAACTCTGGCCTGCGCCAACTCATCAAGGTCATCTGGAGGTTCTGAGTCACCTCCCCTAACTCATATCGGTCATGAACGAGGACATCTTTCCCTCTGTTCAGGACGATGCTTCGCTTCCAGGATTTGATGCTGGCCTCACTAGGATAGGCCTTAGAAATGTCCAAGCTAAAGGTGACTTTTTTCTCCTCACTGCTGTAATTCACATCAACAGCCCGATATTCGCTTCCATTTTTCTGCATCACCCCGTTTATGGTCGGCAGGTTATGGAAAGCCGACTGCATGGTCCAAATCTCATATCGCTGGCTGCTGAACGTCTTTGCCGTGTAAGTCTCAACTCCCACATCGACTATTGCCGGATATCCATCCGCATAAACAATAAAATTACCCACGTCGTTGTGGTTGTGGCTCTCCGCATTGTGGCCTCCTTTTGCGGCCACATAAAAACCTTTGGTCGATTCTTCAGAGGAGCGTGCCCCCATCACCTGCAGCTCTGGGAGCCAGAAATCCTGCACCAACAGCTCTTTAGGTTCTGCCCCCAACAACTCATCAAGATGGAACACCATTGGCAAAACCCTTCCCAGAGTCCCAAAGCTTCCGCGAATATATTCCTTGCCTAAATCCTGCTCTTTTGCCAGAAATGATCCAAAACCCATCATGTCGCTATCCCCAATGCTCTTTCCGTATCGAAAGATCAGGCTCGAATCAGCAAGGATCTTGGCCGCTGCATCGGCGAAATTGATGAAATAGGGGTGGCTGATGTAGACACGATAGATGTACCTGCCGATTTCCTTTATAAGCGGATGAGCGAATAAATCGATCTTGCCCTTGGATGCGCTGTGGAGAAGCTCCAGGCAATCGTAAAGAGAGCCGCCCGCTCTGTTCCAGTAGCCTGGCCCTTCGTCACATCCCCCATCTCGAGGATAGGGATTTAAAAAATTATCCAAGCACTTGAGGATTTTATGGATGGACCGGATCCTCCGTTCTGGATCCTTCTCCAGGATGAGGACAGCCGTAAGCCAATTGGAGCAAATCCATGGATTCCAGTTGTTCACTATCCGTTCGTCAAAACC
>Ga0209636_10007017_pt1 | contig 11500 bp, 6 predicted proteins | sample DeeMarSWOR152_54_FD_187464 | JGI IMG/M metagenome (GOLD analysis project Ga0209636, IMG submission 187464) | Marine sediment microbial communities from White Oak River estuary, North Carolina - WOR-1-52-54 (SPAdes) (version 2) | ecosystem: Environmental > Aquatic > Marine > Intertidal zone >... | reverse complement strand
CCTAGGAAGGCAACCGTTAGGAATCCATGATCTCCGGATGAATATCCGGAAAGCTAAAATCGACAGACGCATAGACAGCCTTCTGGTCCGCCTCGCCTATCTTGAATGCGGCTGGGGCAAGATAAGCGAACTCAGAGAAGCCATCCTTGATTTTCGAAAATCAGGAAAAAAAGCTTACGCCTACATCGAAGAGATACCCGAACCTGACAAAGAATATTATCTGGCTACAGCCTGCGACCAAATCATTCTCCACCCTGTTGGCAACCTCAATATAAACGGAATCGGCGGATACCAGCCCTATTTGAAAAAAGCTCTGGCCAAACTCGGTATCGAGGCCGAATCTGAGCATGTCGAGGAATACAAGACCGCCTTCAACATGTTCACCGAAGAAGGCTTTACCAAAGCCGAAAAAGAGATGCTGGAATCCATATACGGAGATTTCTTCTCCCATTATGTAAAAGCAGTCGCTCAGACAAGAGGGAAAAGCGAAGAAGAGGTCAAGAAGCTGCTGGACCATGGCTTTTTTCATGGCGAAGAAGCATTGAAGGCAGGATTGGTTGACGACCTCCTTTACCTGGACGAGGTCGAGAAGCTCCTGAAGGGGGAGAAGAAGAAATTAAACAAAATCGCCCTTTCGCTGTACTCAAGAATCAAGCCCTCTTCCCTTGGCCTCGACCGGGGAAAAAGGATAGCCCTCATCTACGGGATGGGACCTATCCACACCGGAACGAGCTATTACCAGACTATAGGATCTCAAACTGCTGCCCGCTGGATCAAGAAAGCCAGGGAAAATAAATCCATCGAGGCTGTAGTCTTCCGAGTCGACAGCCCCGGGGGTTCAGCCGTGGGCTCTGATGTCATCTGGAAAGAGGTGGTCCTGACTAAAAAAGAAAAGCCTTTCGTAGTTTCCATGTCCGATGTAGCTGGTTCAGGAGGATACTGGATATCTATGGCCGCCAATAAAATCGTAGCCCAACCCCAGACGCTAACAGGGTCGATAGGAGTGATATTCGGAAAATTTAACCTGGCCGCTTTCTATAAAAAATTAGGTATAAGCTATGAAAAGCTCACCTATGGAGAAAAAGCTGATATTTATTCCTCCTTCCGCAGCCTCACTCCCGAAGAAAGAAGACTCATTAAAAAAGAGATTCTGTGGATCTACGATCAATTCCTCGTCAAAGTCGCTGATGGCCGGGATATGACCAAGGAAGAGGTCGATAAAATCGGCAAGGGAAGAGTCTGGACCGGAAACCAAGCTAAAGACTTAGGGCTGGTGGATGAAATCGGAGGTCTCTCCAAGGCCATTGACCTGGCTAAAGAATTGGCCGGCATTCCGGTAGAGGAAGAAGTGAAACTCATCATCTGGCCTAAGAAAGTATCTTTCTGGCAGTCCCTCTTCGGAAAAATGGGAACCAAGACCGACCTCATCGCTTATCGAAACCTTGAAAAAACTCTCTCTCTTCTCAAGCTCTTGGAAAGAAATAATGTCTGGGCCTTAATGCCCCTCGGGATCGAACCAGAATAAACAATTCACAGCGGGGTCAGGCCTTTATAAGTTTTATAATTTATAAATGTTATAAAGGCCTGACCCCATCATTAAGGAACTATGGCCAGCTCCAGAGGAAAATCTGTTGAAATCCTCGAAGATTTTTCCCTTCAGGCTGTTCCTCTCGAAAAAAGACGTTCTTGGGTGAACCTGGCCGTCGTTTGGGTTGGCATTGCAGTTGTTATGTCAGCTATTTTTCGAGGAATGATGGTGGGAATGGGCCTGGGAAAAATCCCGAGCGTCCTCCTCTCTTATCTATTAGGAGAAATTCTGCTAATCGCCATGATGGTCTTGACCGGCTTCATAGGAGCAAGAACAGGACTCTCCACTCCTCTTATCGCCAATCACTCTTTTGGCCGCTCAGGTTCCCTTATTATCTCCATCTCCATCGCCCTCTCCCTCATGGGCTGGTTTGGCGTGCAAGCCGCCCTGTTTGCCCGAACCATTCAATATTTTTTCGACCTCAACCTCTACCTGCCCTATCTTTCCCTCCTTTGCGGGCTGGTGATGACCATCCCAGCCATCTTTGGCATCAGAGGCCTGAGCACGTTGAGCTGGATAGCCTCTCCCTTCCTGATGATAATTTTCATCATCGGAGTCGTGAAAATCGGCTTTCAATTTCTCCCCTCTGAGGTTCTAAAAGGATTGGCTCTTGCTCACTCACCGGATCCCTATCCCCTTACCATCGGGGCCTCAGCCTCCATTGTGGCCGGCGGCTTCATTGTCGGAGCCACCACCAGCTCTGATATTTTTCGCTATGCTAAGCCCAAGTTCAGAGAGATCATCCTGGCCGCCACGATAGCGATGAGTGTTTCTGCTTTCCTTCATGTGGTAGGATCTGTATTGTCGATGTCTACTGGGATCTACCACGAAAGACTGCCCGAACTCATCATCTCGGGAGAATACCTCGGCTTTGGGTTTATAGGTTTCCTTGCTCTTCTTTTTGCCCAGTGGACGACCAATGACAGCAATATCTATTCAGCTGTACTGGCTTTAAACAATATCTTCCGCTGGAAAAGATGGAAATTGACCATCATAGCTGGCTTTATCGCCTCGCTGTTGGCCGCCTTAGGCATTCTAGAGAGGCTCGAACTCTTTCTCACTCTCCTCACGGTGAGCATCGGACCGATCGGAGGAATACTCTTGACAGATTACTATCTTCTGGGAAGCCTAAAAAGGGAAAGACTCAAAGTCCAAAAACGGCTCAACTCCAAAGCCTTGATTTCTTATTTCATTTCCGTCGCTGTCGGATGGCTCACTTCAGGCCATCCTTTCCGGATACACGTATTTCCATTTTCCATCTTTGCTTTCAACGGAATCATATGTTCCGTAGTCTTGTATTATTTAATAATGAAACTCACTCCAAAAAAGGGGGAATAAAATGCCTTGGAAACAAGTAATAGAAATCTACGATCTCCTCGACAACCCGAAAGTCACAGCCTCCTCGGTCAAGGACTTTCTCTTGAGCTGCGGACTAAAAGAGCAAGAGGTGAAGACCAAAAAAGTTAGAGGAGAGAAAGGATTCACTGAATTTATCAAGATCAAGATAAAGGGCCAAGGAAGTAGGACCGCTAAAACTCCCACTCTGGGGATTATCGGTCGACTGGGTGGGATCGGCGCCCGCCCCCATACTACGGGCTTGGTTTCCGATGCTGACGGAGCTCTCACCGCCCTGGCTGCGGCCTCCAAGCTCGCTGATATGAGAAGCAAAGGAGCTATCCTCCAAGGGGATGTCATCATTTCAACCCACATTTCTCCTGCCTCTCCCATCATTCCCCATGAGCCTGTTCCGTTCATGGGCTCACCCGTCTCGATGGAAATCATGAATCAGGAAGAGGTGGATCCAGCCATGGACGCGATTCTCTCGGTTGACACCACCAAAGGAAACAGGATCATCAACCATAAAGGTTTTGCCATCTCACCTACTGTTAAAGACGGCTATATCCTCCGTGTCAGCGAAGACCTCCTGGATATCATGCAAATCGTGACCGGACGTCTCCCGGCTGTCTTTGCCATAACGACCCAGGATATCATTCCTTACGGGAAGGGGATCTATCACTTGAACAGCATCTTGCAACCGGCCACCGCCACTCATTCTCCGGTTGTGGGAGTGGCTATCACCACTGAAACGGCTGTTCCTGGCTGTGCCACTGGCGCCAACCACTGCTTTGATATCGAGATAGCGGTCAGGTTCTGCCTTGAAGTGGCCAAGGCTTTTGGTAGAGGAAAATGTTCTTTCTACGATGAAAAAGAATTCGGAATGCTAAAAAAACTTTACGGTTCCCTGGAGCATCTGAAGACTCAGAAATAACTGCCTTAGAAATTATATTTTTATCATTCTTCAGGGAGCATAGGCCTCTCAATAAAAAATTTCCGCCAATCGCTAAAAACCACTTCATCGTTCTTTCCCTTGGCCAAGACTCTCCAGAAAAGGTGCCCTCCTGAGGCTTGAGTCTTCCTGAGGATTAGCTCCCACTCCTCAGGCTGAAGCCAGAAAGAAAGGTCAGATGTCCATCCTTCCTCAGGAAAAGTGATAGTCTCTGAAACGGGAAAAGAAACACTCGTAGATACCTCAACCTTAAAGGAGAAATTTCCAGAGCTGACCCACATGAAGAGTGAAGACCCTAAAGGTATCGGCTCCCACTCTATAGGCCAGATGAGCACGATATCATTGGGGGTGGCAGAGACCGGACCGTGCAAGGTGCTCTTTCCGTAGAAGTCTATGTCTTCAAGGAGATAATAATAGGTCACTCCATTCTCCACGTCATAGTCAGTGTAGCTGTACTCTGCTCCAAAGCCAGCCTCTCCTTTGGAGGGGATAAGGTTGCGGTTTATCTTTACATATTGTCCTTGCTCCTCCTCGCTCCTCAAGAGGTTAAATCCTTCATTGTCAAGCTCAGTCTCTGTTTCCCACTCCAAGAGGACAGCAGAATTGAGGGGCGTTGCTGTAAAGGAGGAAAGGTCAATCAGAGTTGGATGATGCTCTAGGTGAAGCATAGGAGCAAGGGTCAAATCTAAATGGCCATTGGCACCGTTCCAGGATTCGGCGCATCTCTCGCCGATATTATCACGTTGAAGATCGACAAGAATAATTACCAAGTCGTACCCGCTCTGCCAGCCAGGCCTCCCCACGATTTCTTCAATAATGGAAGAAAGATCTGGGGTTCTTTGGTTAACGCCTTGTTCGTGCTCGATAAGCCATTCAGGTACATCCAGCCAGTCCACGGAAGCAGATGTTAAAGCCCGGTCAGTGACTCTATACCCTGCGACGTCTGCAAAGGCCTCAGCATCATCTGTGGCTTCGCCAAAAATCTCAATATCCGTATCCGATGTATTATTAGTCTCGTCTGTCGCAAACTGAATGTAGGCATTCTCGATGGAGGAGCCTTGAGGAACGGTAATTCCTTGAAAGCGCATACCCACCCATTGTGGATTGCTGGTTCCTTCATTCGGAAGTTCCAAATCAGAACTGGTGATGTCCATACTGCTTCCCTCTTCCGCATCATCGTCGCTCGCGGTCACCCAAACATCTAATGCTGTCCCTACGGACGGCTTGATCGAGACAGCACCAATAGCCCAGTGAGAAATGCCAGTCGACGTGGTGTCATTCCATGATATCGTAACTGTGGCTGCGCCATCTTCAGTAACTGCAGCGCCAGCCGAACTCGCGCTGTATTCGTTCCAATGCTCTGTTTGGGAACCATCGTCATTAGTTATCGAGTCATACTCGGCAGCGGCAACCCCAAAGACGAGATCGCCAGCCGCTGAGGTAATATCTACAGTGACCGGTTCAGTCGTGCCAACATCCGAGGCCGTGGCAGGGGGGTCCCCTAACGGGTAAGTCTGATCAACACCGGTAAAGGTTATGACACCAGCCCAAGCAGAACGCGCCGCTGGGATGACCTTATCAAAGGTCACCACAACATTGTGGTTTCCAGAGGAAGGGGCAACAAGTTGCCAGATTTCTATCCTGGAATCATCAGCCGTAGCGATGGAAACAACATGTTCAAGGTCTTCTGTCGTGTTCCAGGTGATCCCAGTGACATACTCATTGTTATCATTGACCAAGCTGATACCTACCAGCATGAAACGGTTTGAACCCGTCCCTACTGTATGGTTTACCGTTATAGTGTTGGAGTCCGGAGTACGTTCTACGACATGTGGGGTGCCATCAATCGCTATGTCAGCCAAGAGGGATGGAGTCCAGATGAACGAAACAAGGAGAATGAGCCCTGAAATGACAGTGACCAGGCTCACTTTGTTTCTCTTTTTCATTTCTTTATTTCACTTTCAAAAGGTTACTGCATTGTTTCTCCTGATATTACTAATCTAATATATTTACTAAGGTATATCAATAGAAAAAAGCTGGATAAAGAAATCAAATCTTTGTTGGTCGACATCAAGTGTTCATTCTATTTTAGAATCAATCCAGATTAGAATTAATTCGGCCAAAATTATAATATAAATTTTCTTAAATTTAGGCTATAACCTTTAAAGGTGATTTTTGGGGTGATTTTTGGACTAAGCAAGATTTCTGAGTGGGGAAGAGAATTCAATGCTCTAGCAAACAGTTTAATTTAAATAAACGGTTCAGTTTTCAATAGGCATAGGAAGAGGGGCAGATGGTCTTGAACTCACAGTGGCTGCAGTTGTGCCAATCTGGTTTGGCTTTAAAATCTCGGGAGCGTATTCCTTGTTCAGCTTCCTTTATTTTATCCATGGCCCTCTGGAGCTCCTTTTCTCCCTTCTGGGCTCGGCCGATGATATCTGATTCCAAGAAATAAAGCTGGGTTTCAGCCAGCACCTCTTCCTGAGTTTTGGTGAAAGAGAGGGCGTATAAATCCATTTGCAGACTATTCTTGGCCTTCCGGTCAGCCTCTTTTTTATCCTTAACCTCAGTGGCTTTAAAATCAATGAGCACAGCTCCCTCTTTCCGGTGATCAATCCTGTCCCAGCGGCCGATGAATTTTATCGAATCTGACTGCCATTTGAAAGCTTTTTCCAGGAATTTCGGAACATGTTTCGATTCTTCTTCCCGGCGAAAAAAGAGACAAAGCGCCTTCACTCCGGCTTTCTTTCGCATCTCCTCGTGCTCTCGGCTGAGAAAGCCTTCGTTCACCCAGAGATTTTCATATTCCCGGAGGAGTTCCTTTTCGGTTACCTTATTTCCCGCTACCTTTTTCTTCAAATAATAATAAACAGCATTGTGCATGACGCGGCCAAAGACGAGATTGTGATGGGGAAGAACAGGGATTCTGAGGATATGCCTGTATTTGTACTTCAGGGGGCAGATGAGATAATCATCCACCTGAAAAAAACTCAAAGTCAAATAAGCCTTCTCTTCGACTTGAGACAAGACTCTGGGCTGAGATTCCCGGGGTGCATATCTTTTAATATCTTCCAAAGCCGTAGTGCTGAGAACATCTTCAGGAACTTTAGCCAGGTCTAAGGCTTCCAGGACAAAAGGGCTGACTTTTTTTAGTCTCTTGAGTCCATAATCCCTTGCCCAGGACAAATAGAGAAACTTCTTGGCTCTGGTCATTCCCACATAGAAAAGCCTTCTTTCTTCTTGAAGGTAAATATTCTCTTGCTTCTCATAATCATAATCTTTTCCCTTGGGGACTTTATCCTTTAGGATCTTATCAGGAATAGGAATTTTCTCTCTCCGCTCTCGTCCGGGAAAACGGTCGGCGATCAGACTGACCAAGAAGACCACGGGAAACTCTAGCCCCTTGGCCTTGTGGACAGTGAGTACGCTGACCGCGTCCTCTTCCAGCTCGGCCTCTGCAGTAGAGGGATTATCTCCTACCTGCTGAAGGAGGTCCAGATGTCGAACAAAGGAAAACACAGAATCATCCTCGGTCAAATCTGAAAAATTCTTGACCTTCTCGAAGAAAAGGCGAATATTCTTGATCTTCAACTCTTCTTCAAGGCTCGCCGCTTCCACCAGGGATTTTAAATAACCTGTTTTCTCTAGAAAGGCATAGATGAGACGGCCCGCATCCTGGGAACTCGCGAGCTGAACAAAGTCAAGCAAATCCTCGAAGATCTTTTTGATCTTGGCCTCTGTTTCAGCAGAAATACCTAAAGAGCTCTTTCCCTCAGCGATGTTTTTAAAAACTCTGTGTAAAGAGAGATTCTTTTTATGGGCCTGGTTGGAAACAACAGTCAGGTCGTAAGGATCGACTCTGTATATCTCGGAAATGGCCAGATAAAAAAGGCTCTTGCTGTCTTCAAAGTCAGTCAACGCCTTTATAAAAGAGATAATGATTTTCACCTCTTCTTGAGAATACAAGCCCCGGCTTCCTGAAAACCGGAAGGGTATCTCCCTCATATTCAAGGTCCGCAGGAAGGGATCTGCATCGGCGTTCCTCCGAACGAGAATGGCAATGTCGCTGTACTTATGCCCTTCCTTGATTTTCTCCAGGATAATCTCAGCCATCTTATCGGCTTCATGGGAATGGGAATCAAATTGGAGCAGGTGGATACTTTTTCCCTCACCCTTGACTGTCGATTCAAGAGTCTTATCCACCTCTTCCTTGAACTCCAGACGATTGGGGTTGTTCTGCTTGATCAGCTGGTAGGCAGAATCAAGGATGGATTGAGTGGAACGGTAATTTCTGGTCAAGACTATTTTTTTGGCCTCAGGGTAGAATTCCTTGAAGTTGAGGATGTTGCTTAAAGAGGCTCCTCTGAAGCGAAAAATGCTCTGGTCATCATCGCCGACCACTGTCAAGTTCTTGCTCTTGGCAGCCAACAGTTTCAGCAGCTCAAATTGGATATAGTTTGTATCCTGGAATTCATCAACTAGGATATGCTTATACTTATTTTGAAACTCGTGGAGTACAGACGGCCTCTTCCTAAAAAGCTCGACTACCAACAACACCTGGTCCTCAAAATCAATCTTTCCCTGGTCTTGGAGTAGGTCTTGATATTTTTGGTAAACTTGAGCCACTTCCGAGTGTTTTCGGGCATTCTCCTTCTCCGCCTTATCAGAAGCTTTGCGGTCGAGTTCCTTGGCATATTCCAGGTATTCATCAGGTTTGATATCTTCTTGTTTTAGCCTTTTAATGGTGCTCAAAAGCTCCTGGATGTGCTTGGTCGGAGAACTCAAGGGACGGAAGTGCTTAAGAGGAAAATGAAAGAGGTGTTCTCTAAAAAAGATGGCCTGTTCGACCTCATCCAGCAACTTGAAATCCGGAGGAAAACCAAGCTCCAGTCCATAGTTTCTGAGCACTCTTTCCCCGAAGGAATTGAAGGTGCTGATCTCGACAAAGGAATAACTGTAAGGAATTAAAAGATCAACCCTTTCCTCCATCTCATTGGCCGCTTTCTCGGTAAAAGTCACGGCCAGAATTTCTTCGGGCTTGGCTGATTTAGAAGCAATGAGATAGGCAATGCGGTGAGTAATGACTTTTGTCTTTCCGGTCCCGGCTCCTGCGATTATCAGAAGAGGGCCTTTTCCATGGGTCACAGCCTCGATCTGCTCAGGGTTCAGACCTTTCAACAAATCATCGAGTTTTTCAACGGGAAACGATCGAGACATAACAAGATTGATACGAGGATCGCTTTATTTTTTTTCTTTTATAATAACGATTTCATCTGGCTTCATGAGCCAAAGCTTCTCCCTAGCTTCCTTATCGACAGCCTCGGGCTTGCTCACCAGTTCTTCAATTTCCCTTTCCAGCCTGGCTTTTTCTTTCTCTAACTCCTTTATTTCCTGAAGCAAGGCTTCGTGCCTCGTCTGCACCCGACGTATTTCAAGAAGACCCTTTTGGCCAAAAAACGAGGTTAAGAGCAAGACAAAAAAGAGAAAAGCCAGACCAGCCACCAAAAGCTTTTTTCGGAGCGACTTATTTCTTTCTTCTTTTTTCCTCATCAGGAAAGCATCTCCATACAGACCTTCATCATGCTCTTTAATTCTTTCTTCGTCTCAGCCTCAGCATAACAGCGAATGATCGGCTCGGTTCCTGAAAACCTGAGGAGGATCCAATCGTCATCTTCCAGATCGAACTTAATCCCATCTATGGTTTCGACATTCTGGACTTCTCTTCCTCCGAAGTGGGTGGGAGGATTTTTAATGATACTTCTCAACTTTCTTTCTCTCTTTTCATGGAGAGGGATATTTTTTTGTACTCCTACTCTCTTTCCATATTCCTGGAATAAATCCGTGACAAGAGAAGAAAGGCTTTTCTCCGAAGTGGCTATCATTTCCGCCACTAAGAGCCCAGCAAATATACCATCCTTTTCTGGAAGATGATTCTTTAGAGCCAGACAGGCACTCTCCTCTCCTCCGAAAATGATTTTTCCCCGTAAAAAGAGGTCGGCCAAATACTTGAATCCAACCGGCGTTTTATAAAGAGGAAGGCCGTGCTTCCTGGCAATTCGGTCGATTAAGTGGGTAGTGGCAACAGAGCGAGCCACCCCTCCTTTCCATTTTTTCTTTAAAACCAGATAATCAAGGAGTAAGGCAAGAATCAGGTTCTGAACAATAAACTTTCCTCTTTCGTCTACGATTCCAAAACGATCTCCATCGGCATCAGTCGCGATGCCTAGGTGACATTTTTTATCTATGACCAAGGTCTTAAGTTCTCCAAGGTTTTCCTCGGTGCAGGAAGGCAGAACGCCGCCAAAATAAGGATCGATATAGCCATGAATCTCTTCCAAGGGAATCTGATTCTCTTCTAGAATCTCATCCAGGTATTCTCGGCTGGTCCCATAAAGCAGGTCGACAGCGATCTTAATTTTTGATTTCCGGATAGCCTCAAAATCAATCTTCTTCTGGATAAAAGAAAGACATGCCTTCTGAAGGTCAATCTCTTCTATGAATTCAGATTTTGGATAGAAAGGACAAAAGGCAAAGTCTTTTTGCAAAAAGTCTATTTCCTTTTCTATCTCATCTGTTACTGCTGGTAGAGCAGGTGCACCTGTTTCCGTATTGAACTTAAGGCCGTTATATTCGGGAGGATTGAAAGAGCCGGTAAAATTTATCCCCCCTTGAGCTTTCCTTTTTATCAATTGGTAAGCTTGTGCCTGAGAGGGGGCGTCTCTATCGGTCATGAAGACATGAATTTGGTTGTGGGAGAGTATCTTGGCTGCTTCAAGGGCAAACCTCTCGGATAAAAAGCGAGTGTCATAGTTGAGTATGACGGAGATGTGCTGACCGGGAAATTTCCTTTTTAGATGATTGGCAACGGCTTGAATGACGATACGGACATTCTGAAAAGTGAACTCTTCACCCATTACCGCCCGCCACCCCGAAGTGCCGAATTTAATCATGTCTTCTTTTTTCAAAAATTATCATAAGAATAAAGGAAAAGCAACTCCATTGATATTGATGTATTGACAGGATTCAGAATCTTCTTTAGTTTATGAGGAGTGACACCAATCAGAATCCGTCTTCTGATAGCGATTTTTCTCATCTCCTCCGCTACTCTTTGCTTGGAGATAACCCTTACTCGCTATTTCTCCATATCCCAAGATTACCATTTTGCCTTCCTGGTCATCAGCATTGCTTTCTTAGGTTATGGCGCCAGCGGTTCGTTCTTAGCCGTTTTCAAGAAACTCCAATCAGCAAACCTGGAAAATTTCCTTTGCCTGAGTTCTTTCCTTTATTCCCTTTTCACTCTCGCCAGCTTCTTACTCTGCAATTCCCTCCCTTTCGACCTCATCAGACTCACCTGGGATAAAAACCAAATATTTTTCATCCTTATTTATTACCTTGTCCTCAGCCTTCCCTTCTTTTTTGCAGGACTGACCATATCCTTTGCCATCACAAAGCTGGCCCGGGCGGTCCATAAGATTTACTTTGCAGATTTGATAGGAGCAGGAACTGGTTCTATCTTGGCGGTTTTTATTTTCTTACCCAAGGGAGAAAAAGGAGTTATGCTCTTCATCGCCTTCCTGGCTCTGCTCGCCTCCTTCCTTTTGACCCTTAAAGCCTCAACTCTGCTG
>Ga0209636_10007016_pt1 | contig 11501 bp, 14 predicted proteins | sample DeeMarSWOR152_54_FD_187464 | JGI IMG/M metagenome (GOLD analysis project Ga0209636, IMG submission 187464) | Marine sediment microbial communities from White Oak River estuary, North Carolina - WOR-1-52-54 (SPAdes) (version 2) | ecosystem: Environmental > Aquatic > Marine > Intertidal zone >... | reverse complement strand
GGACTTCTCGACGGAATATGCTACGAAGTTAAAATCAATGTCGAGTCTCTGGGAAATGCCGGTATCAGTATCCACCGCTTCAGGGCAATTGGAGGGGGAGCCAAATCTGACAAATGGATGCAGCTAAAGGCAGACATAACCGGTATCCCCGTCGAAACGACAAAAGTAACTGAAGCGGGGTGCCTCGGGGCTGCTTTTCTTGCTGGGTTCGGAACAGGAGTGTACTCCTCAACAGATGATATCAATAAAATTGTGGCAGTGGACAGAGTCTTTGAGCCAAGGAAAGACATCAGCACACAGTACAAGGAAGGCTACGAGGTTTATAAAGAGCTCAGGTCAAGAGTAGAAGGGTTACAGATATAACAACATATAACAAATTATACAGATTTGGTGTGTTCAATTCCTTTTTGCAACTCATCATAAGCCTTCTTGATCGTATCTGGTAATTCTTCCAGAAATAAATCTCCCTTACCGCCATAGGTAATTATACGGTCGACTTCTCCTGTGAGCCTTGATGTAAATGCTTTTAGGCCGCCGAACCGCTCTATTTCTTCTTTAAAACGTGCAGGTGGGGGGAGGTTGATCAACCTGATCCCTTCCAACCACTTCCTGCAGGTAAGCCATACCCTGCGTTGGCGGTACGACTGGGCAACAAGAATGACTGCTTCAGGAGAAAGGCTTTTCTCCTTCAATAGCTCCCTACTGAAAAGAACATTTTCAAGGGTATTTGTAGATAAAGGTTCGGCGTAAATCGATTCAGAAGGAACGCCCTTCCCTACTGCCATTTTCTTGAAAACGATCGCCTCAGGCTCCTGCATGTCCTCGCTGCCGCTTCCAACTCCCCCTGTAAACACTAAAATCGGAGCAAAAGCCAGATGATAAAGCCGGATGCATCGGTCGGGAACTCTCATGTCCGCAACACCGAAGCCAACAACAAGGTCTGCGTGCCGAACTTTATCAGAGACTGATAGATAATCAAATAGGACCTTTGCTGCGTCATATAAGATCAATTGTGTATCCTCCTGAACCTCATATCCACTCATGCAATCTTTAACCGGTTTTTTTTCCTTTTCTTCTGTAGCACTCTTCCATTATTTCATCGGTCTTTGTAGCTCCAAATCTTGTTCCCCCGATTTCTCTTACCTTCAATGCTTTATCAAGATCCCTTATGCCTCCGGCTGCCTTTACCTGTACTTGCTTCGAGACCGCCTTGCGCATCAATCTCAGATCTTCACACGTAGCTCCTCCAGGCGCAAAGCCAGTGGAGGTTTTGATAAAATCAGCCCCAGCATCTTCGGCTAGTTTATAACCAGCCTCTTTCAGCTCATCAGTCAGATAACAGTTCTCGAATATAACCTTTACAAGCACACCACGTGGGTGAGCAACATCAACCACGGCTTTGATATCTTTTTTTACATAATCGTAGTCCTTGCTTCTGAGCTTACTTATATTTACGACCAAATCAAGCTCGACAGCGCCGTCCTCGATTGCCTGCTTGGCCTCAAAGATCTTTGTTTCTGTTTTACTGTATCCATGAGGAAATCCAATAACGGTTGTGACGTTAACATTAGAGCCTTCAAGCAGCTTTTTTACAAACGACACAGCTGATGGACCACAGCACACAGAAGCCACGTCATATCTCTTTGCAATCTCGCATCCCTGAATAATATCTTCATCAGATAATTCCGGACGTAGCAATGAATGATCAATCATCTTCGCTATATCTCTACAGGTATACTCCATTTTATTTATACCTCCATAAAAATATTATCTGTCGAGGTTCAGTGAAATTATGATTTCAGAGATTATATCCTCTCATACAATCAATCCTTCATAATTTCCCTTCAGGTAGTTTTTAATCTTCTCCACTATACTATCTATTAATCGCTGCCGCGCGTCCCGAGTAGACCATGCACAGTGGGGAGTGATAATAAGGTTTTTTACATCATCAAGAAGGGAATTACCTTCATCCGGGGGTTCCTTTGAAAGTGTATCAACTGCTGCACCAGCGATAATTCCTGAGTTCAGTGCCTCAGCAAGATCCGCTTCGTTTACAATACCTCCCCGAGCAGTGTTGATCAATATTGCGCTTTTTTTCATTTTCCGAAAAGATTCAGCATTTATAATATTCCTGGTCTGTTCTGTGAGTGGACAATTGATTGATACTATATCTGCATCCCTGAGCACATGATCGATAGGATAATTTTTATATCCTGTATCAGAAATATCCACAATATCATGTGCCATTACCTCCATGCCAAATGCTTCTGCAACTTTCGCAATGCCTTTTCCAATGGACCCAAATCCTATTATACCCAGCTTTTTTCCTCCTAGCTCGAAGGTGGGATATCGGAGCAGATTGAAGGTCTCAGATTTATACCACTCTCCGGTACGCACATCCCTGTAATAATCACATACCCTGGTTGTAAAGCTGAGTATTAAAGCCCAAACGTGCTGCACAACGGCGTTTTTTGCATAACCCTCAACATTGGCCACGCGAATACCGCGATCTTTTGCAGCCTGAATATCAATGTTATCATACCCTGTTGCAGCTACGCAGATGAGCTTCAAATGTGGGAGGAGTCCAATGTGTTTGCGGCTAATTTTCACTTTGTTCGAGATAATGACCTCAACATCTTCACAGTATTGCACAGGATCATCATCAGGTTTAAGCCTATAACCTCTGTATTCTCCCAGGTACTCTAACTCACTTAAATCAATATCATTATTGAATACAACTGAATTCTCATCGAGGAATACAATTTTCATGAAATCGACTCCCCTCTTCACTTTTTTCCAATAGCTCTTAACTAAATGATTTATTGATAAGAAATAAATTATTTACAATATAGACCAACATTAAACTAAAAGCATCGATTAGTTTGAAAAAACAAATCTTTTTACCTTATCCTTGATGCGGACAAGCCACATTCTTGATTAAAAATATTTTCTTGCCTATTTAGCAACAAAATCAGGATTAAGGTACTAATGTGCAGAAAAAGTAGTATTTTTAAGTTATGAAAGCATTCTTTAGATACTTCAATTACATAAGGTTCAATAAAAACGCCTATTTTATCTGGTTCAGTAGATGATAGAGGTAATTAGAAAAAGAACAGAAAAAGTTATAGAAGAGCACATTTTTCCTGGATGCGTCATTGGAATTGTGAATAAGAACGGAAAGAGGTGGGGGCTCCCTTTTGGGCATTATACCTACAGCTGCTCTTCAAAACCAATAATCGAAAACTCTATTTTTGATGTTGCCTCTATTACAAAATCTTTTCCAACCGCTTCTCTTGCACTAAAGCTCATTGATGAGGGAATACTCAGTGTCGACGATAAACTGGTAAAGTATCTCCCAGAGTTTTCCAATACTTACAGGGAAGAGGTTAAAGTGTTTCATCTCCTCACTCATACCCTTCACTATGGGTTTCGCTTATCGGAATATAAAGAGAAAGCAGCAGATGAAATTTTGAATCTGATTTTGATAGGGGAGTTTAAGAGTCCTCCAGGAAAGAAGTTTTCCTATTCAAATGCTGCGAGCATCCTTCTTGGACTGCTCATTGAAAAGGTCTCTGACTCCAGATTGGATCGCCTTTCTGAAGAATATTTCTTTAAACCCCTCGGGCTGAAGCACACCACATTCTTTCCTCTCACGAAATTTCCGAAAGACGATATTGTACCAACCGAGATTGATCAATGGCGAAACCGCATGATACAGGGAGAGGTGCACGACGAAAGCACCTATGCTCTCTGTGAGAAAATGGTACCGGGATCTGCAGGGCTTTTTTCGACTGTCCCTGACCTATTGACCTTTCTGGAAATGCTTCTCAATGGAGGTACATTGAATAATGTAAAATATTTCTCCGAAGACACGGTGAAGCTCATGTATACGAATCAGATAGAGAACACAGGTGCATGTACGGGCCTTGGGTGGGAACTGAATCAACAGAGTTTCATGGGTAGACTGTGTTCTAAAAAAACCTTTGGTAAAACTGGCTTTACAGGCTGCTCATGCTTATGCGATATGCAAAGAGGAATTGGCATCGTTATTCTATCAAATTACACGTTTCCGGAAAGAAAAAACAGTAGGGAACCAATCGATCGGTTCAGAAGAGAGATTTCTGACACCGTATATAACCACTTATAAAATCAGAAATTGTTAACCGTTTTTTCTATTTCTTGATCCTCCAGTCTTCCAACTTCTTCCTGATAATACACCTCGTACTGGTCTACCCTCTCCGGATATTTGAAAGCAACACGGGCAAATCCCGAGAAACTCTGTCTGGGTTTCACCACCACCTCATATTCGTTCGCCACGTTTCTATAGTAAGGAAAAGTCTCGTTTTCATTGGGGCCGTATTTTTCAACAAGCTTTTCTGTTATTGAGAAAACAAGCTTATCTAGCACTGTTCTTGACTGATTTTCACTTACGCTGTATTCAATAGTAAAGGATATGAGGTTTTTCTCTTCATTGAAAAAGAGGTAGACTTTCTCCGAATAGAAGGAATGAGACTTTTCAAGGAGAATATGGTACTTTCCATAGAGCGAATTGATTTCCTCTTCTTTTATCTGGTATCCATTCGAACGAGCTGAGCTCAAAATACCAGTATATGATGCTGTAAAAGTGATGAAAGAATAGGAAGGGCTTTCCTGAGCAAATACATTGACTTCCAAAGAGATCACTGAAAATATCAAGAGTGAAGTAATTATAACCAGTTTTAACACAGTTTTAATATAGGACATTTTTTCGCCACCTTGAATAAGTTTACCATTAAAGATAGGCTCCTCTTATTTATCGGTCTTTCACATAAGAAATATAATTTCTGAACAAGTGGTAGAAACACTACTTGATTAAATACCTACTATCTACTGTCTTCTCTTTGATTATTACTACAACATCTCCTTACCACAATTCTTACTCCAAAAAAAGCTTACTAATACTTCTCTTCACTTTTTTCACCGGAAACGATTTTCACGGAAGCACTGGCACCGATTCTTGTTGCCCCTGACTGTATCATGAGCATTGCATCTTCGAATGTTCTTACACCGCCGGCAGCCTTTATGCCCATCTTAGGGCCGACAACTCTTCTTATCAAAGCAACGTCGCTTGCCGTTGCACCTCCCTTTGAAAACCCGGTAGATGTTTTTATAAAATCGACCCCTGCCTTTTTCGATATTTCGCAGGCAAGAACCTTTTCGTCATCCGTCAAAAGGCAGGTCTCAATAATCACTTTTGTTACAGTGGTAGGTCTGCACGCTCTTATCACCGAGCGAATGTCCTCCTCCACGGCCTTTGCATTCCCGGATTTCAGGGCACCGATATTTATCACCATGTCGATTTCAGAAGCACCGTTCTCAACTGCATTCCTCGTTTCAAACCCCTTTGAGCGGCTGTCCATTGCACCGAGGGGAAACCCAATGACACTACATACCTCTACGTCCTTCCCTCTGAGCTTCCGTGCACAGAAGTCGACCCAGTAGGAGTTCACACACACGGAGTAAAATTTATTCTCAATTGCTTCCTCACAGAGCTTCTCTATCTGGCTCTGAGTAGCTTCAGGCTTGAGCAACGTATGATCTATATACCTAGCCACATCGGCCGGAACATTGACCACACCAAGTGTTGTGGATATTCTGCTTGCGCCACCGTCAAGGATTGCCTTTACAGCTTCAGGATTATTTGTGACGCAGAGGTTACACTGTATACATCCTTCAGGAGAAACCGTGCACGTAATACTGCCAGGAGTAGACGAAGAAGGCAGGGTATTCTGAAGCTTCATCATAACTTCTTTGGTAATCTTTTCTATCAATTCTTTCTGGTCCATATTGTTGCCCCTGTGTTATTTATTAATAAGTCCAAAAACTGATGATTCACCCCCTGATAACCCATAGGTAACACCCTAGAAATTACCCTCCCCTTTCAAGGGCCATGATTTTGTTTACCCTTGGCCAGTGTCGCCCACCGGCAAACCTCGTTTCAAGCCACACCTTTACCATTTCACATAATTCTTCATCCGTGTGGAGCGGACCTCCAAGATTCAGCACATTAGCGTTATTGTGCTCCCTGCTGTTCACAATGGTCTTGAGGCTATAACAAAGCGCAGCCCGTATGCCTTTTATCTTGTTACACGCCATTGAGGAACCAATTCCTGCTCCATCGATCATGATGCCTCTGTCACATTCTCCGCTTGCGACTTTTCGAGCAACTTTTACCGCAAAATCCGGATAATCGACACTATCTTTGCTGTCAGTTCCCACATCTACGACCCTGTAGCCAAGAGTCGTTAAATAAGCTTTTAACTTTTCCTTTGCCTCATATCCTCCGTGATCAGCCCCGATGGTAACCCGTAGCACATTGTCCTTTGCGTTTACATCGTAGTCTTCGGTTTGCTTCGGGGTTGTGACTGTGTGAATATCGCTCACAACGTTCTTTATTATGGTGTCTTTGCTACTTTCTGCCATAGCTTTACTCCTTTACATGATGAATCTCATCAACAACTGCCGCAACAACACATCGCACCGGAGCCATTTCATCATTTATGATAACACGTGCAGAGTTTCCTTCATCAATGACGAGCACAGTATCTCCTACTCCTGCCTGTACGGTGTCGATTGCAAGAACAGCGCCGCCGTGGGGTTCCCCATCTGGGTCTATCGGCTGAACGACTAATATTTTATATCCTTTATATATATCCAGTTTCATAGTAGATACCACAGTTCCCTTTATCTTTCCAAGTATCATTTTACTCCTCGATATCAACGTGATCTACGATTCCCATGATTGTCGAATCAGAAGGGTTGAACCAGTTTTTCAGCCCCAACGCAGCTTCCCTTCCTCCTTCATAGAAAACTATATCGTTCGGACCCGCCTGAACAGTATCACACGCAATTATGGGATCGCCCCCCGGTTCGAGCTTTTCATTTAAAGGCTGCACCAGCAAGAGCTTGATCCCCTCAAAAGAATCCACTTTTTGGGAACACACGACGTTTCCTATCACTCTTCCTAATTTCATCTCAACCTCGCACCCTGAAGTTATACAATACGAAAATGACCGATCAGTGCACAGCGCCTTTCCCTGGTAAATGTTCTCGCCCGGGTTATGCCCTCACCTGTTGGACTCGCGATGGTGAAAGAGGTAAAACCGGCTCCCTCATACCCAAGTCCTGCGTAGTTAGGGCCGTTTTTCACAAATAGTGAACAGTTCATCACCTTGGCCATCCGTGAGAGCCTATCTATATTTTTCGAATGTATGCTCGCTGTGTGCTTGAACTCGTGCTCACACTGAACAGCGAAATCAATGGCTTCGTCTGCATTGTTCATCCTTACAATAGGGATAACCGGCATGAGCTGCTCTGTCCATACCAGAGGATGATCGCGGTCCACTTCGCAGGTTAAAATTTTTGTATCAGCACTCACCTTTATTCCAATTCTTTCTGCAATAAAAGAGGCATCTTTACCGACAAACTTTTTATTCGGTGCACCTTCATGTCTTGGCCTGCCAGGATCAGAAATTACAAGCTGGGTAACCTTATCTGTCTGGCTCGGATTGAGCTCGTAAGCACCGTATTTCTTCATTGCTTCCTTCAAGGAATCCGTAATTGAACTGACTGAAAGAACCTCCTTTTCACAAATACATACTATATTGTTGTCAAGTCCGGCACCGTTCACTATATCCCTGCCTGCTTTATCGATATCAGCGGTCTCGTCCACTACGACCGGTGGATTTCCCGGGCCAGCCGCAATAACCTTTTTCTCACTTTGCATAGCAGCCCTTACGACTGCTGGACCTCCTGTAACTACGATCATGCTGATCTTCGGATGTTTCATCATCGCCTGCGCACTCTCGATAGTTGGATCACTGACCGCAGACAGGAGGTTTGGGGGACCTTCGGCTTTCATAACTGCCCTGTTGAAGAGGGATATCAGATAGTTTGATGTTTCCTTAGCAGCCGGGTGGGGGTTAAAGATAACAGCGTTACCACCGGCAATCATTCCTATACCGTTACAAATGAGTGTCTCTGTTGGATTTGTACATGGAGTTATTGATCCAATGACACCGTATGGAGCCCGTTCAATAAGAGTTAATCCATAATCATCGGTATAGGAATAGGGCTCAAGGTCCTCCACACCGGGCGTTTTCATTGCTGCAAGCCAGTTTTTAATTCGTTTGTCCCTGATGTTACCCAAACCTGTTTCATCAACAGCCATTCTGCACAGGGTATCCATGTTCTGAATCACGAAATCACGGATATTCTGTATGATCTGTTTTCTCTTTTCAAGCGTCATACCTATAAGCTCACGCTGTGCTTCTTCGGCCGCATCGATTAATTTATCCATTTCAGAATAGGTTCCAGTCTGATTGAGTGGTTCAGTTGATTTTTCAGTAACTGATTTATCAGTCACGGCCTCGTGCTCAGGGATCATTTTGCTTACAACCTGTTCGACGATGGACCGTACTTGCTGTTCTGTTATTGCCATTTTTTCAAACCTGCCTTCAACTAAACTTATCCTCTGGATAGAGAGAGGGCGGTTCTCACAATTTCGCAAAAAGAGCTCGAAATTAAGCTTGCACCCCCAATGAGCGCCCCATCAATATTCTCCTTGGCTAAAAGATCATGGACGTTTGCCGGGGTGACGCTTCCGCCATAGATTATCCTGATCTTTTCCGCAACTTCGCTACCCGTAAAATTTGAGAGTATATCTCTAATAAAAATGTGCGTCTCCTCTGCCTGCTGGCCAGTTGCGCTCCTGCCTGTCCCGATTGCCCATACAGGTTCATAGGCGATGATGATAGTCTGTATATCTGTATCATCAATCCCCTCTAAACCGTAGACCAGCTGATGATTCAGGACGTCAAATGTCTGTCCCTCATTTCTCTGCTCGAGTGTTTCTCCCACGCAAAAAATAGGTATGAGCCCATGGGCCAGGCTTATTCTTATTTTTTTATTTACGTCAGTATCACTCTCATTGAAATAACTTCTTCGTTCTGAATGTCCTACTATTACATGGGTGCACCCAATACTTCGCAACATTGCAGGGGATATCTCACCGGTGTAAGCCCCGGAGCCTCTGTAGAATACGTTCTGCGCTCCCACTTGGATCTTTCCACTTCGGGCTTGCTCAACTGCCCTATCAATAAAAACAAAGGGGGGACAAATAACTATATCAACGCCTGAAGTACCCCCCAGACCTTTGATGATTTCATCAACAAGCTCAAGAGCCTGATCCATTATAGTATTCATCTTCCAGTTTCCCGAAATAAATAATTTTCTCATTTCACTCCTCAATTACAGGAAAAAGGGCTTTATCTCCGGATGAGGCTGATGCAGAATGATATCCTTACACAGAAGTCCTCTGCTCTTCACGTACGCCACTGAAGCCTTCATCGCAGCCTCAACTTCATACACATATCCCACCATCTTTACATAGGACTTTCCGCCAAGCCCTGTAGATAACCTTACTTCAGTGATTATTACACCAGCTGTCTTTGCAGCAATATCTCCGGCTACAATGCTTGCAGTTGTTGAAAAACATTCGATCACACCGACCGCATCCCATATTTTACATTCAACCGCTCCCACAATTGCAGGGATGATATACTTGTGTAGACGAGGTATAAAAAGCTCATCGATGAGGTAACCCTCACCTATTTTTTTCCCTGCTGTGAGCGAAGCATCTACCGAGGCTACATCACCGGTTATCAGTATTACAAACTTACCCGGACAAATGGTTTTTGCCTCAACAATTTTCACAGGTGCTGCCTTTATCATACTATCCATGGCACTTATACCGGCAGCAATACTGTTAAACTCCAGTACCCCCAGGACCGCTACATCCATATTAAACCCACTACCTCTGAATAATTATTCTTTCATCATCAACCAACATCACTTTGCCTTCTATACTTGCATGTACTGCTGCACCTAAAGCGTCCTGTGGAATCTCAGCAATGAGTGTGCCCCTTTTCACTACATCTCCCCGCTTTACCACAGGAATCGCTGCTTTGCCTGTATGCTGCTTGAGCAGGATCTCAACTCGTTTCGGGTTTGTCTCTATTTTTCTTTCCAGAGCTCTCCCAGAGTATTTTGTCAACTTCAGCCTGTTTACTATTCTCTCTGTGGGGATTTTTCGGTACTCTTTCATTAGGTTTATTGATATTTCCCGTTCCGGGAATTTCGGCGTGAATCCTTGTGAGGTCAGCTTATCTTTGATCATCGCGTTGATTATATTGGGCGAAAGCCCCATAACACAGGCATAAACCTCACACAATCCGCATTCACTGCACAGAAATGCATTTGCGATGGTTTGAGAGGGAACTTCGACTCCATAACCGATCTGTCTCATAATTAGATGAGGCTGAAGATCATGCCCCAGAAGATAGCGTGGGCACAGCTCTGTACAGTAGGTACACTGGCAGCACACAGATTTGCATAATCGTATTATATGTTCTACCGGCAAGGTCTTCTTTTGCACTATTTCATGATCACGGGGAAGCACGATTATACCACTCGTTGTTTTGGTTACAGGAGCCTCAAGGTCAGTCTCAACCTTTCCCATAAGTGGCCCGCCAACAACCAACACGGGATCTTCGATTGTCGTGCCGCCACACAAATCAATAATCTCATGGAACGAGGTGCCGATGTGCGCCTTTACTACCGACGGGGTTTTTACCTCTCCCGTGCAGGTGAGAAATCGAAATGTCACAGGTTGTTTATTCTCCACCGCTTCATATATATTGAAGGTTGTTTCGACATTTTCAACCACACAGCCCACCTGTGGGGGAATGCCTTGCTCCGGCACGATCCTCTCAGTCACCTCCTGTACCAGTAAAAACTCGTCCCCTGCCGGATAATAGTCCCCTAGAAGACTCACAGAAATATTGTCCTTTCCTCCTATAGCTTTCGATACAGCCTGAAGCGGGAGAGTATATTTCTCTTTTAAGGCTATATAGCCCTTTTTTGCTCCAGATGCCTCCATGATATATTCAAGACCCTTCACAATTTTATCACTCTGGGTTTCCATCAGATATTTATCGCTCGCAAGTAGTGGCTCACATTCTGCCCCATTGACAATAACGGTATCCACAGTAGCTGAAATTTTTACGTGGGTGGGGAAACCCGCACCTCCTGCGCCAACAACTCCGCATCCTCTCACAACCTCAATAATCTCTTTCACACCCTGTATTACCATAAAAAATAACCTCACCCAGCATACACAGCTCTACAGTTCGCAACACTGTAGGAAAATGTCTGACAGAATGCACAGATGATCCCGCACATATGCCCCGGCTCACTTTCTATACACCACCTTCCCCTTTTCCTCCACGAGATCGACAATACCAACAATCACCGCATCTATGGGTTTTTCAAAGGTACGGCTGGTCTGCCTCGAAGAGCTCCCCTGTGCAATGATAACCATCTCTCCAGGCCCTGCTCCCACCAGGTCTAACGCAACGACAAAACTGTTCTTCAGCTTTTCACGTTGATTACAGAGCCTGATG
>Ga0209636_10007014_pt1 | contig 11504 bp, 7 predicted proteins | sample DeeMarSWOR152_54_FD_187464 | JGI IMG/M metagenome (GOLD analysis project Ga0209636, IMG submission 187464) | Marine sediment microbial communities from White Oak River estuary, North Carolina - WOR-1-52-54 (SPAdes) (version 2) | ecosystem: Environmental > Aquatic > Marine > Intertidal zone >... | reverse complement strand
CTTTTATTCCCTATTCACAGATAGTGAAGACAGGATCTATGCGCGGAAATCCAGTGGTCATCGCTTGGAAAATGTAGAAAGAACTTTCGATATATTCAGCAAGAGTGGTTATTATCTCTACAGAACGATTTGTCCTTTAACCCCATTCGCAATCAAAGACGGCTTTTTTTACACTCGTATCCAAAACGAAGACACCGGAGAAGTCTTTGTCAAGCGATTCAGGATTAAAAACTGGGATAAAATCAAAACAGGCATCTAATACTCAATCTTAAGAAAAATTTGAGGGCAAAATGAAAAAACTAATTTGGATGTGTCTGGTTTTTCTCTTATTCCTCTGCTGCAAACCAGCAATAGAAGAGATAGAAAGGTATACAGAAGATGGAGTGGAAGTCGTTGTCAATCATCTAGAGCCTTATAAGCTAGCCGGCGAACCCACTCACCTCTACCTTGAGGAAAGACTAACGATTGATACCGAAAATGAAAATATTGTAGAGACTGGATTAACGGACATCTTTTATTTTGATGTGGATGCGGATGGGAATATTTATTTCCTAAACGATAAATCTCAAGAAAATTTCATCCTCAAGTTTGACCGGAATGCAAATTTTGTCACAGCTTTCGGCCGAATGGGCCAAGGGCCTGGTGAACTCCAGATGCCTATAATTCCGATTATAACCAGTCAGGATGAAGTTCTCATCATGGATCAGGGGCAAAGAAAGCTTTGTTACTTCACTAAGGAAGGAGATTTTATTAATAGCGTTCCCCAGGAGGTCTCGACTATAGTTTTATTTCCTCTGGAGAATGGGAAATATCTCACAGTCAGCGCTATATTTGACCCTGAAAGTGATTATATAATGCAGTACCCCTTCAACCTGTTCAGCTCTGATTTCAAACAGATAAAAGAACTGGACAGCGTAAAATTCCCTAATTACCTGAAAGGCAAGAAGCAAAAAGCCATTAATACTGGATTTCTCTTTAGCATCACTAAAAGAAATATTTACATCGGCAATGAAGAGAGAGGATATGAGATTAACGTCTACGATCTGGAAGGGAACCTGGTGAGAAAGATTAGGAAAGACTACAGAAAAGTGCGCATTCCGGAAGAATACATAGAAGAACATTCGGAAGGCATGAGTGAAACATGGAAACAGAGGACATACTTTCCTGAATATTTTCCTCCCTTTCAGTGTGCCTTCGTTGATGACAAAGGAAGGCTTTTTGTCATAACGAATGAGAAGGACAGGCGCCCTGGCGAATACATGTGCGATATCTTCAATCCCGAAGGAATCTTTATCGCTCGAGCAAGCGTGACAGGAATTGTTGACACGCCCCCACAGATCTATCTTCCTCCAATAGCCAAAAAGGACCTCCTCTACTGTATTGAAGAGAAAGAAAGCGGTTATAAGAAATTTGTGGTCTATGAGATGAAGTGGGAATAATAGACGACTGGAAGAACCGAGTCAAAACGAAATCTCGAATGTCCCTTGATTCCTGAAGATTGAAAAAGATAAAAGTAAATAGGAGGAATTAGAGATGCGTCAATCTAAAATCTTGATAGTAATTAGCCTATTGTTACTTTTTAATTTATGCTCAAAAAAACCCAGCTATCCGGTCAGAACCGAAATCATTGATGGAGTAAAAGTCATCACAAATCCTGACTATCCTCGTGACGGGCAAGTTGCATATCAACTTGAGGAAGAACTTTCTATCGGGGAAGAGGAAGTTGATGAAAATTATATGTTCTATGAGCCTCAGAATGTTAAAGCCTCAGAAGACGGTTCGATCTATGTTTTAGATGGAAGAGATATTTGTATTAAAGTCTATGATAAAGAAGGTCAATATCTACGTACAGTAGGACGACAAGGGCAAGGACCTGGGGAATTTAGTTCTGGATTCTTGTTTTTTGACATTAGTTCGGATGGAAAAATCTACATTATGGATTGCAGAAATTCCTGCGTAATAATTATGGATAAAGACGGTTCTTTCATCCAAAGTTTCAGGCTTCCTGGCCGCCTCTTTGTGGAGATAAAAACAGACAAAAACAACTTTATTTACTTTGAAAGAAGGTTTACAGATGAAGAAGCGAGAAAGATGAGCATTCACCGCTATAATTCCAATGGAGATGAGATTTTAAATTATGGCACATTCAAAATTGTACAACCAGTTATGCAAAGACGAACTAAAACATCAAGTTCCTCTACTACTTCACGTATTGCGGCCACTTCAGTCTGGACAGTCGACCGGGAGGGTAAGCTTTACATTGGTTTCGGTGATAAATACCAAATAAATGTGCATAATCCGAATGGAAGTCTGTCTTTTAGATTTGGGCGTGATTATCCTCCTATTCCATCAAAAAATAAGGATGGAAAGCCTCTTCAACCTAAATATGTCGGGGTTTTTAATGTTATCACGAGGCATTGGTTCTTTGACGAGAAGGGAAATCTCTGGATTGAAACGCCAACCAAAGAAGACATAGAAGAAGTCGCATACGATATATTTTCTCCGGAAGGGATTTATTTAAAGAGAACTTATCTGAAATATCGCATCCTGCATTTTAAAAATGGAAAAGCATACAGCATCGTCACTACAGACGAAGGATTTAAAGTGGTTAAAAGATTCCGAATGGTTGAACAGGGTAAGGGGACATAGTAAATTTGCCATTTGAGAAATCAAATCCCCCAATGCCTAGGCTTCTCTGGGTTGAAAGAGGAAGTGAGCGAGTTAGAATTTTTAAGGGGGAGAGATGAACAACAAAACTGAACTCACCTCAATCGTTCTATCTATTTCAGCCCTCGTGATGCTTGTATCTGGCCAACAACAAAAAGCCAAATGGAAAGGGACAATAGAGGAAGTAGATGGAGTTACAGTTGTTAAGAATCCAATTTTTTTTAATTTCAATATTTCTTGACGAGGAATTTTCGGACAAAAGAACTGGCGAGGATTTCTTTTTCGAGAGCCTCAATTTCAAGTTCGTACTCACCAGGTTTCAGGTCCGGAAGCCTGATCTCAATCATCAAGATATCTGTTTTTGTGCTTGTATTCTTGATATCAATGATTTCTGTTGCTAGATTTATCGCTTCACCTTCCGGCCTGGGATGGAGCCGAACACTGAGCTCGATCTCTGGAGCCGGACCTTCAACAACAGACACCGGCAGCACAGCGAGCAGACTCCTGATTTCTGGCTCAAGGTCTCTGACAACCATACAGTGATTCCTGGGCAAGAATTTATAGAGCTCGCTGAGAGAGAGATCTTTATCTTTTTCCTTCCGGCTCATTCCCTCGGAAAATCTTAATATTTGAGATTCCGGGCCTTTAGCAAAAAGAAGGGGGGACGACAGGACGATTTCAGAGTCACTTTTTTCCGGAAGAGCAAAGACCGTTTTTCCAACAACAGCCTGACCTGTTTCCTTATCCCGGGCCACGATCCGGCATTCGTACTCGCCAGAAGGAAGGTTGGCAGTGAAATAGGAAAAAAGAAATTTTTGATCGAAGGGAGCAAGATCCATCTCAACATTCTTCATTACCAGCGCCTTGTTGTCTTCATTAAATACAAAGGCAAAGATCTCAACCTTGGATGGAGGAATTCCCGTTTTCTCGTTAACTGTCAGCCTGGCGAGAAGAGCACAATTCATCTTCTCTCTACCTGCGATAAAAAGCGGCTCAACGGGAATGTCCAGCGTATCAAGAGTAACGGGCTTGTCGGCAAACATCAGATCCCACAAATGAAGCTGCTTTTCGAAGTCAGAAAGCTCGGCGAAAGGCTTGGGATTAAAATAGCCGTGCTGGGCCAGGACCTGCAGGCCCGGCCTTCTGGATTCTACTTTAATCTGATGGTACGCCCCGTCCCAGCTTTCATTGACATAGTAGCCAAGCACATAGAAATTTCCCGTTAACATTTGAACATCCTCGGAAATAGTCTCCACGTCCTCGATGTCAGCAAAATATTTCCCTCCAGAAGCAAGGGCCATCTCCTGCAGAGAGTGATCCGTATAGATGTATTTTTCCTTGACGGATAATGCCATGACGCCTTTCTGGATCCAGTTTTTGGTGTTAACTGTGTACACGGGCGTGCTGACATTAGCGAATTCCTTGCCCAGCTTGGCAGCAATGGACCCGAGATCGCGGCCTGTGAAGAATATGATGCTCTTGTTTCCAGGAATGTATTTGAAGGCCTGAGCCAGATCGATCATTCGAGGAACGAAATCTCGGCGCTGGAACATGCTTGTTCCTGGGACAAAAATGGCCGAACTCCCATAGCCGAAGGCCTTCATGACTTCACTCGTACTTTCTCCTGAACGCCCTCCACTTGTACTTTCTCCTTCTGCTGAACGCCCTGTTTCGGATTCTCCTGCTCTGACTGGAACTCTATTATCAGTTAATTCGCTCCCTGAAACAGAGCCCCCGCTTGGCGGAATTTCCTTCGTCTTCTCGATCGCCTTGCGGATCTTCTCGTGATCTGTCGTCAGATATTCCTGGATAAGGAATCCCGTCATGTACGAGAATCCCAAGATGCCGACTTCATCTCCAGGACGCAGCTGCGTATCCACGAAATGGAGAGCTGCCTTCTTGGCATTAGCCAAGCCCGTGACACCGCTCCCCTGGATGTCGAGGAAAATGAAGAGACGCCGGTTCATACCCTTCACTGCCTTGGCCAAGTCAGATGCCTGGCTAGACGAGCGGACTTCCATCCCTGCTTCACTCAAAGTGTGTACTTCGAACTCTGTTATAATCTTTTTCTCGCCGTTGTCATACAGAATGAAATCTTCCTTCTTGAGGTCAGTCACAGGACGGCCATCCTGGTCAAGAACACGGACTGCCACGAGCTTGATAACCGCGGCAGCATCGTGCTGTGGAACTTTTTGCTGAGAGGGATCTTTCTTCGTTTGACCAAATATGAAAGAAACTGATAAAAATCCCGCAAGGACCGCCATGATAAAATGAATCCTCGTGTCCTGTCTCATAGCATTCCCCTTATTTTAGGCTTGATGCTTTCTGCTCACTCGCCCGTATAAAATTTCTCTGTGAATAGACGCTTCATCTATATATACGTTCAAAAATTGAAATTAGATACACAAATTATGGTTAACAGCAAATCCTTCACAATTTTATCCAATTTCCACCCGCTGACCTCTTAAAATAAACATATCACACCTAAAAGAGCGAAGTCAATTTAATGGTGAAGAGATATAAGATCACCTGGAAGTATTAGCAGATTTAATCCGACTGGAATCCTAATCCCCTAAGCCCCTGCCTTCCCTGTATAGGAAAAGACAACAGAGGTTGAAAAAGACAGCAGAGATAGATAGAATCTCATTAAGCAATTTGTAGGGAGGTAAGTGTGAGAAAAATCGTATTTCGACTTTTATTATTTCTAATTATTACTTCCGTTATGTATACCCAGGAAATTATTGAAAATCCTAAAAAGCCATTGAATAAGAATGCCGGAAGGACTTTGAAATTAGTGGAAGAGTTAAGAATTACAGATCAACCTGGAGTATTTTATTTTAGATCTCCCGGTGATTTAAAAATAACCAAGGACGGACATATATATATTGCTGATCCTTACGGGAATAACTTTATAAAATTTTCCCCAAACGGTGAATTCCTTAAAAATCTATATAAAAAGGGAGAAGGTCCAGGCGAGATCCAGGATTATTTTGGCTATACGCTTTCTCTCAATAAGATATATATTTATGACTATGTAAAAAGAAAGATCATTGTTATTGATCATGAAGGAAACTTTCTTTCGGAATATAAGCTTGTGACAGAGGGGTATAACGACTTTTTAGGGATTTACAAGGATTGGCTTGTATTTATGAAGGATGTTTGGCCTCCTGGTATTGACAGAAAAACCTCCCGTCTCTATGAAATCAAAAAGGAGATTATAAAACTATCTAAAGATGGAAAAACAAGCGAGGAAAACTATATTTTTTCCAACAAATATTTTCTAATAGCATCATCTCTTGGTGGAGGGGCGATGTCTTGGGACCCTTTTGATTCAGTGCTTGATGAAAAAACAGGATGTCTTTATGTTTCAACTACACGAGAATACCTGATTAACATGCTTGATTTAAACAAGGGTGAAGTCATTCGAAGCTTCAGAAGAAAATATAAAAGAGTTCGCCATGATATGAGCCAAAGAGAAGAGGACTTTATTAAAAAGTACAATGGCCCAAGGAAGAAATATGAAATAGATATTGAAAGATTGCATCTGTATAAGGGACTTCTTTGGGTTGAAACCTCAACAAAAGATGAAAAGCGAGGAATAATGATCGATGTTTTCAACAGTAAGGGTCAATTTTTGGATAATTTTTACCTCGCTCTGGATGGCCGCCTCATGTCAGTCCAAGATAATTTTATATTTGTTTCAAAATCAGACGAAGAAGGAAATTATATAATCAAAAAGTGTATCATTGAAGATGAAAATTGAATCAACTGTGGGCCAAATTCCCTAAAGCCTTGGAACCCTATAAAGATAGAATTAGATTGACATAGAAATTTTAAGTTGTTATCAATGAAAAAAAAAGGGAAATATAATGACATCTATTAAAGTGGGCTCAAAGCAAAAGAAGTAGATAAAAAAAGGGTCAAATATGGAGAAAAACAAAATTTTAGTCTTAGTTACTAGTGTATTTCTCATTATTATTGCAATATTACTTTTTATTCGGGGGCAATGGCATTGGGGAGTGATTTTGTTTTTGGTTGTATTAGTAAACCTTTATTGGAGAATAAGTCAAAAGAAGTGAATCAGGGAAATCTATAAAGTCAAGGATTCGTGAAACCCAAATCCCTTAAAGCCCTGGCTTTCCTGGTTGGAAATAAACAGTAGAACGGATTTAACAACACGAGAGCAAAAGGAAGAAGGGGAGAGGCGTTTTCGAAAGAATCAAAAAATCAGATGCAGATGATTATCCTGAGACAGAAATCAACTGTTCAATGAATTCTTTTTTTTGTGCAATCCATTGTCAACTTTTTGCTTAAAAATTCAGTTTAATCTAATAAGTGGAGGGAAGAAAATGAAAAAATATTTCGCATTTATATTATTACTTTGTTTCATATGCCCAACCTGCACCAGCTCAAAAGCTGGAGACCAATCACTGAATGTTGTCGTGGATCCCCGGCTTGAACTTCTCTCAATCGTTCAATTATTAAGCGGTTATGGCGAGAAATTTAAATTGATCACATCATACGACTTTCCTTATAAGCGCGATATTACAGATTATTTTGCTCCCTACAAGAATCACTCCGCAGTCAAACTTTTTGCCGAGATGAGTGCGGCTGGGTTTACTTTTGACGCTCCTCCCGGGGCCATGCTTTTCCTTTCCGATCTTCCTGACTTGCGTTTGACCATGCCCTTCACTGATTACCTTGAAACAAGAGCAGGGGGAAGCGAAAAATTGGAAAGATTCGTTAACACGCTCCGTGACTTCGCCCAAGAGACTCAATTCATGACATTTTTCAACGCACATAAGGGGACATTCCTGCAAATCATCGCTAACGAAAAAAAGAAGTTGGAAGGGACTGACTACATCGGTGATCTGGAAAAATACTACGGTCTGAAAAAACACAGTTACAACATCATTTTTGTACCTCTCTTTGTGGGTGGATTCGGCCCGCGCATCGAGCAGCCTGATGGAACTTATGATATTTATAATATCACTGGGCCAAGGAGTATAAAGGATGGATTGCCGGAGTTCGGTTCGGCTGAAGCTTTAAAGCATGTTCTTTTGCATGAATTCAGCCATTCTTTCATTAATCCTATCACAGAAAGTTTTAAGGAGCCGATTTCGAAATATTCTTCACTCTATGATCCAGTTTCGAGTTGGATGAAAGACCAGGCATATGGAGACTGGATGACCTGTGTGAACGAACACATCATAAGGGCTTTAACCGCCAGATTCGATTCCCTTGAGAAGGGAGAGGAGGCCGGAGAACAAGCCATTCTTTTCGAGAAAAGAAGAGGATTTTTCTATATTGAACCTCTGTATGAGCAACTGAAAAATTATGAAGCCAAACGAAACATCTTCCCAACAATCAAAGACTTCTACCCTGAATTCATCAAAGTCTTTAAAGAGCTGTCTGAAAAAGAACTGAGTAAAGATTTTTTCAAAGTACCGCTTACTCCTTTCACCGGAATCATCAATAATGTCTCTGAAGATAAAAAATCCGTGATTCTCATCGTCCCCACCAACGAGAGCGACAAAGCTGTCGAGAAGAAAATCTATGAGTATGTGAAAAAAATTCATGATTTATTCTTTAAGGATTCACCCATCCTGACAGACAAAGAGGCGTTGAACCGGGACCTCTCTAATAATGCTCTTTTTGTTTACGGCACGCCCAAGGGAAACCTCTGGCTGGCGCAGATTCTCCCCAAACTTCCTGTTCGCATTGAATCTGACAGAATAGTGGCGGAGACCGTTTATCAAGGCGATCGCCTGCGTTTCATCACTGCCTGGCCGAATCCCCAGAACCCAAAAAGAGGTGTGGTGATATATACAGCCCAAAAGGCCGAAGATATCATCGGCATCAATAGTGTTTTCCACGGACCAACAGATTATGTGGTGGCGAAGGGGACGGATAGTTTAAAGGCGGCAAATTATAAAAAACAAAACGGCCAGTGGAGTTTTATTAAATAAGCTCTACACCATAGAAGAAGATGAGGAAGGATACCAGATGGTCAAAAGGTATAAAGTCACCTGGAAATATTAGTGAATTTATCACAACTGAAAGCCAAATTCCCAAATCCCCCAAAGCTCTGGCTTACCTGGGTTGAAAAAGACAGCAGAGTGAACTATAATCTTGTGGAGTCATCGAAGGAAGGTAAGTGTGAAAAAAATTGTTTTACTACTTTTATTTTTTCTAATTATTCCTTCCGTTATTTATACTCAGGAAATCATTGAAAATCCTGAAAAACCGGCAAATCCAAATGCAGGAAGAATCCTCAATATCCAGGAAGTGCTGCGGATTACCGATGAAGGGGGAGAGTTTTACTTCGTTGGCCCTCGTTATATAAAAGTAGCGCCTGACGGAACCATTTTTTTGTACGACCGAGAGCAGCTTCTCCGGTTCGATGAGAACGGAAAATTTATTCACAACTTCTTTATAAAGGGGCAGGGTCCGGGGGAACTCAACTACGTACGCAACTATGCATTTCAAGATGGAAAACTCATTGTGTTCAATGCAAATCCTTACAAAATGGTCTGGTTCGATTTTAATGGTGAACTTCTCAATGATGTTAAAATTCATGACATTTCCGGATATCTTCATTTTCAATTCCTTAAGGATAATACTTTCTATTTCTTTGCATCTGACATGGCCCGTTCAGATGGGAAGACAACGATTATGAATGCGCCTCAGATTTTAATTGCGTTGGATCAACTTGGAAAAAAAGAAAAAGAAATAACCTCTTTTAACACCAAAGTCTTTAGAACAGGTGGTGCTTGGGCTGATATGAGCAGCTTGATAAGTGTTCCCTATAAGAAAAGATACTTATTCCTCTCGCATACTCAAGAATATCTCGTGAAACTCTATGATATAGAAACTCAAATGACGCTTCGAATCTTTACAAGAAAATACAAGCGAGTTAAACCTCCCAAGGACCACAAATTTGGCGTTTTTTATGGAAGAGATGGCAAGAGGATCGGACCGCCAATACCAGAATTTTTCAACGATATAAGCGAACTATTCATGTTCAAAGACCTTCTATGGGTTCGTACTTCAACAAAAGATGAAAGAAAGGGATATCTTATCGATGTCTTTAATTTGGACGGCAAGTTTATTGACTCGTTTTATCTCAAGATTAACGGCAGCCTTGTTGCCACACACGAGGATTTCATTTTCATCAGGGAAAAGGATGAAGATGAGTTGCTCAACATTGTGAAGTATAAAGTCATTGAATGATCATTGATAGATAAGTGATCTGCCTGGGAACAGCCACGAGGAGGATCTTTATGAGAAATTATATTTATGCAGCTATGATTGGCTTATTGCTGTTTAGTGCGGCTTGCGGTCAAAAGTCTGAGAGAGGTTTCTCTGTTGAAACCAAAGACGGAATCGAATATGCCCACAATTCTAAGACTCCGCTCCATCAGGATGCGACTGTTGTCTTTGAAGAAGATCTCTCCATCGAACCTGTGGACGAAAAAGGGAACATCAGAATTTATTCCCCCACCCGTTTTGCAGTGGATGAAAGCGGCAATATCTTCATATGCGATTATCGAGACTCCTCGGTGAAGGTTTTTGATTCGCATGGACAGTTCGTCCGAACCATCGGACGGAAGGGCAGTGGACCCGGCGAGTTCGAGACCGTTGGACGTGTTTACTGTTTGCCTGACGGAAAGCTTATGATGTTGGACTTGGGATTGCGCCGAGGATCTCTTTTTTCTAATGAAGGCCGCTTTATCAGCAGTCATAAATTCTTGAGGCCAGGCTACAATGTGTTTTTTTCCACAGAATCCTTTTACGTGAGAGAGGAAACGGTTGTCGAAATGGACAAAACTCCCAAAGGATGGAAAACGACACTTTTTATCAAAGCGTACGATTATAAGGGAGAAGAGATTTTTTCCTACGGTGAGTTCAAGGAAAGTCAATCGGCTTTCATTGATGAAGAAGGAAGGCGGTTTACTTATACAAGACCTTACGATGTGGAATCAGTCCTGGCGGGGGATCAGAAAAACAAATGGCTCTATCACTGCTTGAGTGACCAATATATCATTGAAGTCTTTGACCATGAAGGGCGACTCTTCCGGAAGATCGACCGTCCCTACAACAGGATTCCGGTCACAGAGCAGGACAAGAAACGATATCTTGAAGGATTTCACGCCTCCTCGGAAAGAGATGTGGCTTTAATAGAGAAAAATACTGAGATGCCGAAACTCAAGCCTGTTTGTGAACGCATGCTCGTGGATGATGAAGGTCGTGTTTGGGTCGAATTGAACGAAAAAAAAGAAGAAAACGGCCAGACGCTGACGGCTTACGATATTTTCGATGAATATGGGCGCTATCTCTATAAAATCTGGAGCGAGATTTCCCCTGGGCTTTTTAGAAACGGCAGGATGTACAGCATGGAACGAGATGAGGAGACGGGTGATCGAATCCTGAAGCGTTACCGCATGATTTGGAAATAGAATAGCCATCAAAAGACTGAAGACCAGATTCGCTATCTCTAGACTTCATCCGCCACACCAGCGTCCTGCTTTTTCTGAAAATATAAAAAAAATGTAAAAAGGTTTTTTCACAGATAGAAAATGGTGGGTACCAAGAGAGAATATTGAATTTTCTAACCTTTACCCTGTTTTTGAGATATAAAGGGTATGAAAACCAGTGAATCATGCTTTGATAATTCCCGTCCTTTGATTTTTAATAGAGAAGAGGGGCAGAGGATTGGCATTTCTCGAATGAAGAAAAACGGAGAGTCGAAAGCGACGGGAACCTTATTCTGGGAACTGGTAAGCCCTCACAAACATAAGCTTTATAATTTCATCAGAAAATCACTGAATTTCTCA
>Ga0209636_10007013_pt1 | contig 11506 bp, 7 predicted proteins | sample DeeMarSWOR152_54_FD_187464 | JGI IMG/M metagenome (GOLD analysis project Ga0209636, IMG submission 187464) | Marine sediment microbial communities from White Oak River estuary, North Carolina - WOR-1-52-54 (SPAdes) (version 2) | ecosystem: Environmental > Aquatic > Marine > Intertidal zone >... | reverse complement strand
TGAGCTTTGAGGTAAACGAGTGTATCAGTGTATTCTGTTGCTGCCCTGACGGCTGCTACGTCATCTGTTAGGATTTCTGCCAAATTGTAGTAAATATGATGGCTCCATGTGTCGCCTATACCGTCTGGGGCTCCTCCATTGTCGGGCAACTCTGTTCCATAAAGATATGCGGCTAAATTATCCAGTATGTACTGCTTTTCCTCTATTGGCAACCAGTCCAAGGCGTGCTGAGCTATCCAATCATGTGTTCCATAATCGGGGTTAGCCGGGTCACTGCTGTAACCCCCATTACTCCAACCCCAACTATCAGCTACTAGAAACGAACTAGCTGCAAACAAAATATCAATCGTTAAAAGACTCAACAAAAACCCTGAGAGAAAAGCTCCTTTTCTCAAATCCCATTCCCCTTCCTAAGTAACCATTGCCATTTACTAATCATTTAAGATTTGGGAAACAATCACACCGCAGTCGAGCATACGATCATAAAACGCAGCAAGTATCCACTTTGCCGCGGCGGATGCATTAATAATATAAGGGAAGAGCAGCGTACAAATACATGAGAGACTGCACGTGAGAAGATCTATAATCTTTCTCTTCATTCTTGGTTTCACTTTCTTAATTGTGGGAAGCGTCCTGGCTATTCGCCCCCTTCGTGCAAGCATCATTCACGGAGTAAGTATCCGTTCTTATGGAAGAGTAGTGAGCCCCGATAACGAGGAAACACAAGAAGCAACCTCCGCCGCCACACTGGACAAAATAGGCTACTTGACAGTTCTCGCCAGCATCGGATTCTTCGCAATTGCATTTCTACGCAACCGAAAACCAACATGATAACTTATTATCACCTACGCGCGCACTCTCTTCACTGTGACCCCTTAGAAATGTGTTTTCGCTACTGATTTTCCCTTCACAAATCATTTTACGCAACCCCAGACTCCGGCTAATTGTAATACTCTGCAGAGACGTGCTGGCTTTGACCACATGGGAACAACTCGCAGGAATGATTGTTAAGTGGTACGTCTTAGCCATCATGTTGTATGCAGTTCTATGGATTTTCTGGGTTCTCAGCGGAAGCAACTTCTACAACATGGTCATAAACATGATAGCAGGTCTCACAGGACTCCTAACCATCATCATTGTCATTGAAGTTCTGAAGAGAAAAGTCAAGCTCAACAACTAGCGCGCATTACGCATGTCTGTTGCCGAACGAGGTCGACACCAAAGTTCAAGTCTCTATGCCGACACCGCGAGTGCGTGGAAAAGCAAGTTTGGGACCGAGTAGCTAGGTTTTTACACTAAAAACTCGTAACTCGCCTTCCACTTCCCAAATCAAATTGCTGTCTGCTTCGACTCTATCTTTCTCGTTGTGTTCGCTCTGAACCACAATTCTGTGTGTGCGTTAATTATTAATGCATCTTCTAAGGACAATAGGTCATAGAGAGCTGCGTATGAACGGAAGAGACGCTGCAAAGTATTTCGTTCATGGAATCGCCTTCTCTTTTCTATTTGCAATCTTAACAAGCGCTTGGTCAGGAATCGCTCTTGTCTTCATCTTTCTTATTGTCAGCATAGGCTTCGATATAGGATATTTTATAGGGATAATTATAGGATTAGGAGTGCTTTTCCTAGTTATTGGCGGCCTGAACACTTTCATAACCTCAACGCTATGGTTTAAAGTCAAAAAAGGATTCTTGGACCTGCTATCACATGGAGTCGTTCTGTTCGTCATACTACTAATAGTAAACTTTGCCATCCAAACCTTGCCAAAACAAGCACAGCCAGGAACACCCACTACAGTAATTACATTTCTCATCGCAGCTTTCGTCGACGGTTTAATAGCGAAAAAAGTGGCTCGATGGTGGCGCGCGCACGCATGGGAAGAGGAATACAAAATGGACGTGTCTCAGGCAGTTGAGGCTGAATGGCGAGACAAACAACTCTAGCTCACAAACAGCGAAGCCTCTATTTTGAGCTCTTATCGTTTGCTTCCGACATATGCTGCTGACATATCTTCCAGCTCCCACCGCGTTTCTCCAGAACTCCAGTCCATCGTATATCTTTGGTGCCCCAAGGCTTTCCATCGAATTCTCCTTCATCGTCCACTATAGCTGAAAACCAAGCTACATCTCCCGTCTTTGAAATCACGATTCTTAGGTTTCTGATATCAAATCCTATTGCTTTGCTCCGCGGATCCATCCAATCATTCAGGAATTTTTCAAACTGGTTCCATCCTACGACTGTGCTCTTGGAGTCTGGATAATATGTAAAGAAGTCATCATCTTTTGCAAAGATGCTTTCAAAGAGCGCTCGATTCTTGGTTAGAGCCCATCCGAAGGAATCGTGGATTATTCTCTTAATAACTTCGTACTCATCGCTCGTCTTGTCTGAGTTGGGCATATTGGATCAGCATGATGGTCCCTTCTTCTGCTAATAATGCTTTCGTGAAGTGTGACTGTAAGCATGCGGGATCTTTCTGTTTGTACGGCTGAAAGCTTTCGCCAATCAGCTATTCTAACTCTGAGCCGCGCGCAACAAATTTTAAGTGTTCATGCCGATAGCAGCTTGCAGAAAACAAAACTGTGGAAAGGCAGTTGATATGCAGGAAGTTCTCTACGAACGACTCACACCATCCGAGTTCCAAGACTGCCTGAACAAAGCCCCAATAGCGTATCTTCCCCTAGGAACCCTCGAATGGCACGGTGCACATCTGCCACTCGGAAGTGACTTTCTCCAAAGCCAAGCTTTTTTCATAAAACTTGCCCAACGTGTTGGCGGCATCGTCCTTCCACCTCTCTTTCTCGGTCCAGATAAAGCCAAGGAAATCGAGGGATTCGAATACTACGGTATGGACATACATGGGTTCTTGCCGAATGCTCCTCAACAACTCAAAGGAAGCGCCTACTGGATACCCTCAGACCTATTCCTGACACTCCTTGAAGCCGTGCTCAAGCAGATTAGCCGCGCAGGATTCAAAATCGTAGTAGCCCACGGACACGGACCCTCAACCGACCTCGCCATCAAGAACAGCAAAAAACTGAGCAAAAAATTCAACCTCACCATAATGACACTCTGGCGAAACAAAAAACAAAGAAACCCAGACATGGAATTCCAATACGACCATGCAGCAACGAACGAAACCTCGATAATGATGGCACTGCATCCAGACCTAGTCCACATGGAAAACCTGCCCAAAGACAAGAAAAAACAACCATTAGCCATCATAGGAAAAGACCCAAGGACACACGCATCAGCCAAACACGGCGAAAAAATCATCCAACTCCACCTCAACCGAATGGAAAGCATACTAAAAGATCAACTTTGCCGCCTTCAAAAAAACCAAGTCTGATCACAGAACCTAGCGCGCGCTAATTCGACCTAGCTAACGCACATGCAGAGTTCATCTTGAAACCACCATAGCGCGCAGATGCAACAGTGTGGAGAAAGTTTTTCATAGCGAAAAAGCATTGATAAGTGGATGCACATGGCTTCAGACCAGAGCTCAGGAACGTTGCTTGAGAAGGCAGAAGCGCAAGAAAGTAAATATAACTGGTTTGAAGCAGCAAAGCACTACGAACACTTGCTATCTTCCAAATCGAAAACTCCTCTGTCTGAAGCAGAGACATGGGAAAGGATAGGTCGTTGCTACGCCCATGCTTCGACACAGGCTGAAAACTCTGAGGACTTCAAAAGAAATAGGCAACTGGCTGATAATGCATACGTAAGTGCCGCTAAGCTTTACGAGAAAGAAGATGACCTCAAAAACCAAGGCAAAAGTGCCCATTGCTACGCTCTCGCTGAATACACACGTTCTTGGCTGGCGTCTACTCCGTCAGAGAAAAGAGAGATGCTTGATAAGTGTCGGTTGCTCGGAGAAAAGAGCCTGAAAGCTTATGAGAAAGCGGGAGAATGGCTGAGTTACGGAAAAGCGTGCAACGACTTGTTGTTGTGTCTCTTTGAGAGGTTGTATGTTGCAGCCGACTGGAAAGAAATGACGAAAATTGCTCAAGAAGGAATAGACCGTGCTGACACCGCCGTCAAAGTCTTGCTAAAGCTTGGGGACAAAAGCGAACTTCTTCGCGCCCTTTCCACAGCAAGCCTTCAAAGTTGGCAGGCGCACTCGTGCGTAACGAATAGGCAGGAGATTATTCAAAGGAGCCTGAGTTTCTCACAGAAAGCCCTCAAACTCTCTCGAGAGGTTGATGACCTTTACAATGCAGCTATGGCAGAATGGAGTGCAGCCCTCGGCAGCCTTCTTTTCACAGAAAAAGTCGAATCCGCATCAAAGTACGCCCAAGATATGCTACAACACGGGACGGTTGTAAAAGACAATTACTTGAAGGGAGTTGCATCCTATGTCCTCACGTTCATAATCGATTGGACAATGGCGAGGGAAGAAGATCCCGACAAGAAGAAGAAAGCATACGAAGAAATCATAAAACATGCTGAGGACGCCATACGTTGCCTTCGAGTTGTCTCCAAAGATTTCTTCATCGCAGAAACCAGCCTGTTCTACGCCGAGGCATATTCTTCCTTGGCACGCGATGTTGCCACTAGCCCGAATGAAAAACGACGTCTGCTGGAAAAGGCAGTAGAAATCGGTCGCAGAGGACTTCAACATGCAACTCGTTCAGGCTCTCTCGATGCCACAGGATCTACTCTTCATGCATTGAGCAAAGCATTACACTTTTGTTCGAATTTCGAAGCCGGGAAAGACGAAAAGACGAGGCTAATAGAAGAGGCTTTGACTCACCGAGAAGAATACGTCAGAATTACTGAAAGAGCTTTCCCTTCCCACGACTGGGTCATCGGCGTCGGAAAAAGCTACGAAGGTCTAATCAAAGCAGATTTAGCCAGACTGGAAACAAACACAAACAAGAAAAAAGTCGTTCTCGAAAGCGCAGTCTCGAACTTAGAAGAAGGACTGACACACTGCAGAAAATGGATATCATCTCGTCCTGTGCCGACGACTGTTGCTACTGTTGGAAGATTCGAAGACTCATTCGGAGGAATGCTGAACGAACTCTTCCTGTTGACCGAGGACAAAAAAACCCTAAACAGAGCGATCGAGACCTACCGTAATGCATCCGAAAGGTTCAAGGAAGTCAATCTGCCGAGTTGTGTTGCAGAAGCCTACTGGAAAATAGCGAGAAACAATGATCTATTAGGAGAACATCAACAAGCTGCAACAGATTTTGAGAATGCGTTCGCAGCGTACAAGGTTACTGCCCAGAAAATCGTTCATTTCGCCGACTTCTATTTAGACTATGCAAACTACATGAAAGCGTGGAGTGAGATCGAGCGAGCTAAAATCGCTCACAAAAACAGAGATTACGATACTGCAATCAAACACTATGAAAAAACGGCAAATCTGCTGAACCAATCAAAATTGTGGAGCTACCTGGCCTCGAATTTCCTCGCATGGTCAGTATTGGAACAAGCGGAAGATTCCAGCAGAAGAGAAAACAGCGTGAATTCAATAGAGGCTTTCAAGAACACAGTTGAACTCTTTCACGAAGCCAAGGCAAATCTCAGAACTAATCTCGACAAAATCGAGAATGCAGACGAGAAAGACCTGGCGGAAAGACTAGTCAAAGCTTCTGAAACAAGAGAGAAATATTGTCTTGGCAGAATTGCCATTGAAGAAGCAAAGATGCTTGACAGGAAAGGCGACCATGCCGCAAGCTCTGAGAAATACGGATCTGCTGCGGAAACATTTCAGAGCATAGCAAAGATCGAGTCAGACCAGACCCAGCAAGAGTTGCAATCATTGACTTATCTCTGTCAAGCTTGGGAAAAAATGATGATGGCAGAGGCAAAGGCATCAGCGATAATGTATGAGGAAGCCGCTGAGCTCTTCATACAAGCGAGAGAACATGCACCCGACCAGCCAACAAGTCTAATGGCGTTAGCCCACAGCAGCTTCTGCAAAGCACTGGAAGCGGGAACAGAATTTGAAGTAACTAGAGACGTGTCAGTGTATTCAACAATAAGAAAGCACATGGAAACTGCCGCGAACTATTACCTCAAAGCAGGCTTCAAAACCGCCTCGGAATATGCGAAAGCTACTCAGCGCCTGTTCGACGCATACATCTATATGGAGAACGCGAAGAGGGAAACGGACCCGGAAAAAGAAGCAAAATACTATACAATGGCCGAAAAACTATTAGAAACCGCCACTGCATCCTACCAAGAAGCAAAGCACCCCGAAAAAACCGAACAAGTCCAACGCGTTCTCAAAGAAGTTAAAGAAGAAAAAGAGATGGCGTTGTCACTGAGCGAAATCTTGCACGCTCCCACAATTACATCATCAACAGCAAGTTTCCTGACCCTGACCCCACGGGAGGAAAGAGCCGTAGGTCTGGAAAGATTTGAACACGCAGATGTCCAAGCCAGACTAATCCAACACGAGAAAGAAATCAGAATCGGCGAAGAGCTCGCCCTTGAAGTGCAAATAGTGAACGTAGGCAGAGAAGCTGTTCTCTTAACCAAGATAGAGGAAATCCTTCCAGCAGGTTTCCAGATAGCTGGCAAGCCAGACTACTGCGAAATCCAAGACACACATCTGGATATGAAAGGAAAGCGGCTTGACCCATTGAAGACCGAAGAGGTCAAACTTGTCTTGAAACCTTTCAGCAAAGGCACCTTCGAAATAATGCCAAAAATCACTTGCGTTGACGAAAATGGAAATCAATTGCTACGTGGATTGGACCCTGCTAAAATAGATGTGCTAGAGGTTGTTCTCCCAAATCGGATTGCTACTGGATACAAAGACCTTGACGGTTTGATGTTCGGCGGGCTACCTGAAAACTATGCAGTTGTATTGACCTCACCTTCATGCGATGAGAGAGACCTCTTGATCAAGAGGTTCATCGAAGCAGGAGTGAAAGAGGGTCAAATCACTTTCTACGTTACAGTGGAGGCTGGTTGGCTCAAATCTTTGGCAAAAGAGTTCCAGTCAAACTTCTACTTGTTCATCTGCAATCCTCGAGCAGATCTAATGGTGGAAAATTTGCCTAACGTGTTCAAGCTGAAGGGCATAGAAAACCTGACCGACATCGGCATTGCCTTTGCTTCTGCCTTTCGCAAACTAGACACATCAACAAGTGCCCAAAAAAGGGCTTGCATCGAAATCGTATCAGACGTTTTACTGCAGCATCAAGCAATCAGCACCAGAAGATGGCTCACCGGTCTCCTTCCAGACCTAAGATCTCGAGGCTTCACTACTCTAGCAGTGGTCAACCCCCTAATGCATCCTCCTCAAGACGTTCACGCAATTCTTGGTCTATTCGAAGGAGAAATCAGCATCAACGAAAGAGAAACCAAAAGAGGCTTCGAGAAATTTCTGAAGATCAGAAAGCTGTACAACCAAAGATACATAGAGGATGAGTTGGTTCTAAGAAAGGAAAGCCTTGAAAACGCAAGAGAAGACAAGACGTAGGTACAGAGTCCAAATATGGTGACTAAACGCGCATAATGGGCTTCTTGACTATCGTAACAACTATTTAACAAACCACTGCTTGCGCGCGCTTGATTCGCTGAGCTGTTGTAGGGTCAAGTACACGGATATGCCAGAGTTATGTTGGTCTACTTCGCTTCGAACAAAGTCATGTCAGGAAAGACTTCAATACCATTCTTGTCGATTATATATGGCACAAGGTTAGGATTGACCTTGGCACCCCTCATTTTCTCAACCTGTATGGCTCTCGTTGTCACTCCTTGCGAAAACAGGGTCTGCATCACAATAACTCCATGAGCGAGGTACTCTTCAATCAAGGCGCTTCGCTCAAGGCTAAGGCGATCTAATTCTGTGGTTATGATGGTGGTAGTGTCCAAGTCCGACAAGGATTCAATCAAGTCGATAGCTGCAATTCTTCGGTCTGCGGGATCCGGGAATCTATAAAGAAGTGCTGCAAGTGTGTCTACAGCAACTCTTTTGGCATTGACCCACTTAATCTTGTCCTGTAGCTCTTCAATTAGCTTATCGATTGAGAGTTGCTTTCCTCGCAAACTCTTAGTTTCCTCTCCGTAAAGTTTCTCTTTTAGAAGAGCCACTCGAGACATTCTGGTAGCATTTATGAAGGCAAATTTCTTTTCTTGTTCTGCCTTCTTGAAATCCCATCCAAAATGCTGCATCTCTCTAATGAAATGATCCTTGCCTTCGTCCAAGCTTACGAAGACTCCGTTTTCCGCCTGCTGCATTATTCCATTCAATATGAATTGAGAAGCCAAAATGGTCTTCCCAGTCCCTGGTCCTCCGACGACCAGCACGGTTCTTCCCTCAGGGAGACCGCCCCCTAATAGCTGGTCTAATCCTTGGATTCCTGTGGCAGCTTTTCCTGACAAGATTAGTTCCACCGTTTCAGTCTTAGAGGACATTCTATGTATTTATGATTTTTTGTCAACCGCTGATCTAAAGACCCTGTATCCGGACCTGCAATAATGGTTGGAGACCGCAAGCATGTCTCAAGCTTCTTGAAGAAATACCCGTGCTTTTTCCCAATAGTTGACGACTCAGCTAAAGAAGGCCGATAGCAATAGACAAAGAAAGTGCATTCACAAGACATGAACTGCATGAATTGCCCAGCTCCTCAGAAAGCAAGGGTCTACCGTCGAGTCCTTCACAAATGATCCACCCAAAGCAACCCTTGAACTTGAAAGATGAATCTTCATACGCTGAGGAAAAAAGAGTGAAGCTAGGGAGATTTGTCGAGTTGCACGCGCGCTAGATAGGAAGATTGAATCTTACTCCCTCAATAGAATGGTGCACTGTTGTGCTAAAGGTGTACTCGAAATCGTTGAACATTTGTACCTCTTCCCATGTCAACGAAGCAGATATCTGATAGTCAATGTGCACGGTCACGAAGACTTCTCCGGTGTAAGGCATGTCGCCTTCAACTGTGACATATTTCCCGTCAGGTGATGCTGTTATGTCAAACACGCTGGTGACATCTTTTGACCAGTCTGGAATCCAGCCGCTTGGAGATGCCCTTCCTGCGTAGACGTGTACATCAACGGTTGACACGCTACCTATGTATGTGTGGTGCAATATGAAGTTGGGCGAGTCAAAGTCGGCGTTTTGTTGATCAGGCGGTAGGCTAACCTCTACTTTCACAAGATTGCCGGGGATTCCATACTTCTCAATGTTAATGTAGAATGACCCAGGGTTTGTGGAAGACAACTTGTACGTTCCTGGTTCATCGTTTGAAGGCGTGAACACAGGGCTGAAAGACAACAATTCGAGTCTGCAGTCACTGGTGTCGCTTATCCGTAGCATCTTGTAATTGTAGAAGTCAAAAGTGAAGTCACCACCGTTGTTGCCATCTACCGTGAACTCGTAACAGGTTGGACCAAAAGGCGCCCAACCCTCATCCCTCTTAGGAATCTCGCAAACTCTGAAGCTACCCGTGCCTATTCCAATGAACTCAAAGTAACCTCCAAGACCTGTCTGCGTTTCAGCGATCTTCACATCATCTTTGTAGAGTTCAATTGTCCAACCTTGAAGGCCTATATGGTCGGGATGCGTGAACTTGTGACCATCCACGATGAAAATGACTTCTTTGTTAACCATGCCTTTCTGGAATATTAGCTCTGGTCCGTAGATGTCCGAAGCCCACGTAAGCGAGTTCTGTACATAAAACTGCCAGTATATGTACGTGCCCAATGTAAATGAGGTTTCATAACGAAACACATCGTATCCATTTTCGATGCGATCATAGGTTAGCTGTCCTGTTGTCCACGGCAACACGGGATCGTCATTTGTTGCCGGGTTTCCATCGCTGTCAGTCGTGTAGTTGACGTAGAACTCTATCTCAGGAGGCCCAGATATTCGAGTACTGAGCCAAAGCTCAAAGTATTTTGGAGCCTCTGCTACGCCGACTTTGAAGTTGTCAGTTTTGGACAAAGAAGATATGAAGCCAAAGCACCCCTGTCCTTCGTTGAAATGTTCAACCTTGGTCACCCAAACCTTGTAAGTGCCGCCTTTGTTGGGCGTGTATGTGAACGGCCAAAGCTGTACAACTATGCCATAGCCAGTGGTTGTGTCATCATTCCACTTGTGGTTTCCGCCATCAATGCTGTATATGTATCCGTACTTGACCTCAAAACGTCTCATCGAAAGGTCGTCTGCGCTAAGTAGTGTCTTGCCTGCTGGATCTGTAACTTGGAAATAATAGATGCCGTCCGGAAGCCCTGCGGCTCCTTCTTTGTGGGGGCCTCCAGCTAAGTAGACTTTTCTTGCGTTTGTGTACAGATTTCCATTCACTCGTTCCCCATGGGGATCACTTGTCCAGACAGCACCTGTCACTTGATCTATTCCAACAGCTACTCTTGGAGTCAGTACAATAGCACTTGTGAGCAAAAGCAACATAATGGCCAAGATGAATGTTGCAGAACCTAGTCTATCTGAAAACCTTTTCTTCATGTTCCTCTCCTTCCTGTTCTCTTTTCATTCTCAATTCTATGAGATTAAATATATAAACCCTATGAAGGTAGAACAAGCATTCGCTGTTCCCTTAGCCGATGACCAAAGCTATGGAAGGACATCTCGGAATGCATAAGGTTATGTTGAAACATACGTTTCGGAATCACACAGGATGATCGCATAACAGGGCTACGAAGAAATTATATACAACTTTTGATATTTATTGCACCTTCAAACTATGGTGGATTGTGAACAATGACCATCAGAAAAATGGAGACAGGCATATCAGGTCTTGACAAGATGCTCCAAGGAGGCTTTCCTGAAGGAAGAATGATCTTAGTAACAGGCGGACCAGGCACCGGAAAAACAATCTTCTGCTCACAATTCCTACAGCATGGCGCTGCTAAAGGAGAGAAGACAGTCTACATAAGTCTAGATGAAACCAAGACCCACTTCACAGAAGAGATGCTCACCTTCGGCTGGGACTTCAAAAAACTGGAGCAAGATAACAAATTCAAATTCATAGACGCGTCCAGTGTCAGGCGCATCCCAGAACAAGCAAAAGTAGGCACAATACCTGTAGAAGGAAAAGAACTTGCACGTACACGCCTGATGGATGAGATCATCACAACGTTTAATGGATCAAGGTCCAAGGGAATTGAGAGAATGTTTGCCGATTTCGGCGCTCAACGAGTTGTGCTTGACTCAGTCTCTGGTCTAACATTCCGTTTTCCAGAAGCTTGGCAGAAAAGACAGGCAATACTAGACATTATGGAAGCATTGAATAACTCGGAAGCTACTTGCCTCATTACAAGCGAAGCTGTCACAATAGGCGAAGAAAGACAGGTGCAGCCCGAAGAGTACCTGTCCCAAGGCGTTGTACATCTACAGACACTTGGAACAGGGGAACGTGCTGTCAGAATTCTGAAAATGCGCGGCACCGAAGTTGATTCTGTTCCGAGACCCTATAAGATAGGAGAAACAGGGATCGAAGTCTACTCTGACCAGAGCATCTATCAAACCTGAGCGAAGTACCAGAAGTATTAGCGGTATACTGAAGTGCACACGCAGCATGTTCTGAAAGCT
>Ga0209636_10007012_pt1 | contig 11506 bp, 15 predicted proteins | sample DeeMarSWOR152_54_FD_187464 | JGI IMG/M metagenome (GOLD analysis project Ga0209636, IMG submission 187464) | Marine sediment microbial communities from White Oak River estuary, North Carolina - WOR-1-52-54 (SPAdes) (version 2) | ecosystem: Environmental > Aquatic > Marine > Intertidal zone >... | reverse complement strand
ATACTCACATGGTGTTAACTACGATAAAGGAAGACTTTCGAATAATCTAACTCCCCCTTATAAACACCTCTCACTTTTTTTATATCTTGCTCGCAAAGAAGATTTCTATAAGTCAAAGCAAGATTTGGTTAAGGTGTAGCTTGACTTTGAATGTTGATTTTAATATGACAAAAGCGTCTTTTTTCTCTGTTTGCTTACGTTGTAGTTGTCGTGTAGTAAATAAATAAACACTATATCTTTATCCTTTCCGCAACCGCATTATAATATTGACTTCCAACCCTCTTACATGCTGCACAGAAACTGCTACGTTGAACAGCCTGGTTATGCCTATGAACATGCACATGCGGGGTTCTAGCAGACCGCTTGAGATTTTTCGCAATAGCTTCCATGGCCAACCCATCTTCAACGTATAGCCTAATTATTTCCGCATGCTCCTTGTCACCTACAGTCTTGTAACTTCCCTTAAACTCAGCTTCCTTCAACTCTTCACCCCATTCAACCTGGATACCTACTTCACGAAGAATATTCTCTTTTTCGCGCTTATGCCATTCATGAAAGGGAAAAACTCCGTAGCCTATAGCTCCTTTTCGACTTAACAAAATGAATTGTTCAGGTCTAAGTTGTCTCATGAGTCTCGGCTCAACATAACTGTATAACCATTTCAGATCTCTGCTTAACCCAGGTAACCCTTGGCTTTTCAAAATCATGTAGTCTGCAAGGGATCGCGCGTCAATGTCAACTGAGAAAAACCTGACGCTGTCTAACCCTAAAGCTAAGCCGATGTGTCTTGCTTGTCGAATCATGTAGATCATCTGGCTTTTCGCGAAAACTTGGTTCTCGTCAACTTTCAGCCGGCTGTAATAGAGGTTCGCGGCTTCCCTGCAAATCATATAGACTAGGCGTTGATAGCTGATTCGCTGGTAGAGCTTGTCAGTTATTTTGGCAGCGCTGTAAAACTCTTGTCCAATATTAAGATACAAAGGACTTGCGCTAATGATAATGTCGTACTTCTCGAAATCCGAGAGAGTGATGCCTTCCACGTTTTTCACGGGATAGCTACAGTCGACGTCGACGCTGTCTCCATGTAGCAGCAACACTTTCTTATCTTTGACTTGTGGGCTTCTAAGCCAAGCTAAGCCCTCTCCATCCCTCGAACCGAACAAATCAAGGATTGTAGCGTTGTGATCTAAGTATTTCAGTCCTACATATTCCAAGAAGCTGCTTTTGCCAGTTCCACGCACTCCCAAAGCGAAAATCGTGTGTGGCCTTGTGAAGTTGAAGCGTTCACTGCTCCGGACCCATTTCAAGTTCATTCTTGTTCCTCAAGTCCTTCAAAGTCCTCTCTTTTCACCCTACTCCATTTGGTCTCAAGATACCCATGGGCTATAAGGGAAGCAACAATCTTTTCGAATAGCTCATGGGTTTTCTGGAATAGAAACTTGTTTAGCTGGTTTTCCGTTTCAACTTGGGTCCCAGCATTTCTCAGGCTTCTAGGCGTGTTCAACATTTGGACTTCATGGTTTATGTCGTCCAGCATTTTCCGGCATTCTTCTTTAACTTCTAGAGGGCACGCATAAAAGACGGTTTTCAAGGACGTCCAAGTTTGGTTTGGGTCATTTTCGTGGAAACTTGTTATAACGTAGCCCAAGGCTTTCCCTAGGATTTGCTGATAGATGGGCGTGATAAAAACTCGGTTATCTCTCAAACGATCAGTTTCTCCTCAACTTCGTCTTCGGACTCGAAGAAAAGCTCCTCGTAACATTGGAAATGATAGAGTCTAGTCCTCGTTGTATGTTTCTTAATGTAGAGCTGGCCAGGCCAGATTTCCTTCGCACATCTTACGCACTTGATTGAAATCTTGAAAGACTGATAGCGTTTGAACTGGCCCTTGCTCATAGTTTTTGGTTCTTCCATTTCATAACTCTCTTATTCTTTAAGGATGTTATGTTTTGTAAAGATTTCTATTGTCAAACGTAAAAACAGTCTCGCCCTGAAAAACAAGTAGTAAATGATGAAACATAAGACTGCAATCAACGTTATGAATAGAACAAAGTCCTGCAGACTCATGATTCAACCTCGCTATAACCGTGTACTTTCTGGATGTGGATGTCTAGGTCTTGTTGCGTGAGAAAGGTTACTTGTTGACCCTTACACGCGCACAGAGGACAGGGAATAGGTTTTGTAACCGTGTTACCGTTGTAACCGATACTGGAGGGTGTATGCGGGTGTTTTTGTTCATTTTCAACATTACTTTCTAATGGTTTTTCCACAGCAAGAGGGGGGGATACACCCTCAATAATCGGTAACATCGGTAACTTGGTTACAAACTTATACCCATATTTCTTGGCGATTCTTCGTAGTTTGTCTTGATCGAAAACCCATGCCTTGGTTACCCCATCTGGTTGTCTGATAGTCTTTCGTTGACCGTTTAACACCTCTCCAAGCCGATACCCTACTTTCCTTTTTGTCACTAGGTCAAAATCAGCTGTGTACATTTTGTGTTCTTTCGGGTCTAGTTTTCCGTTCAGGTCTTCTAGAAGATAAGTCCAGACGCTTGTGAAAGGTAATGGCTTACCTTGATAAAGCTCTATCACAGCTTTCACAATATGGCCTTCTAACGTGTTTTGTTTTCCATCTAATCGTTCTCTTATCTGGCTGTCAACAAACCCAAAAAGAGCATCATATACCGATGTACCATGCGCTACCTGCAGAATTGGCTTCCACAATTCCTTAATTCGCCCTCTAAAAGAAAACTGCAGCTCGGGTAACGGGTCGTCTCTAGTTTCCAGTCTCCACTTCAGCAACATATTCCGCGAAGTCTGGAACTCTCCTATGTCTTCCTTTGATAAGTCGGCCCATTCTTTCTTAGGATACCCCTCAACCATCGGAATAAAGATACATCGTTCAATGAATCCTTTAACAAACGGTAGTTTCTCACTTGCGAAGGCTTTGAAGCAAAATGTGTTATAGTATTTAATGACTCTGTCGTGTTCTAACAGTATGGTTCTCGGTACTTTCGCGCCAACTTTATAACCCGCTTTGTAGATTTTGGTTTTGTCAATGTCTTTGTGGATGCCTTGAATTTCATCTTCTAAAATCGTTGGAATAGTATCCGAATCCCCCAAGTAGCCGTAAACGTCTGCACTTGGAACAGAAACACCATACATGGGTCTGTAACACAAACATTCTAGAAGTTGAAGGGCCGTCGATTTTCCGCTTTCATTATCGCCGACATAATAGAGGTAGGGCACTGTGACCAGTTTTTCTTGTTGATATGATAGCAGAACACAAGTTGCTGACACGTCTTTCCAGATTGGTTCTACATCCAAGAAACGTTCAAACTCAGCTCTTATCATACCCCATAATTCGCTTTGGCTTGGCGCAGCATCCTTATAGACACCATAGGCCTTGTAGGGATACATCTTTGGCGTTTTGGGTTGAACCTCTTCCCCGTCTACGGTAACCGAATCCAGAAGGTCAAACCCATTTTCAGTTTTCACCAAGAAGCTGGGAGATGCGTTGAATACAGCTTCAAAATATCCCCGATCACACAAACCAGTGTCCTTTTTCGGAACAAACTTCTTCTTCTCTTTCTTCCCTTCGAAGAAATCACCACACGCATCATCCGTAGGTTTCATTAAGCCTTTCTGGAAATCAACTATGAAGCTACACTTAGACGTGTGTAAGAAACCGCAATCTTTACACTTTTTCTTCTTAGTCATGTTTTAGCCTTCTCCACTATCGGAAAAATCAGACTCCAATGTTTGAGCTTCTGCAAGTTCGCCTTGCTAGGATAAACCCGATCGTTGAAACATTTCTCGCATAAGGGAACTATCGTAAAATTAGCAACATCGCGAACATAGGTTTCCGTTGGTTCGCCACACAAGAAGCATAAATGTTCAGAAGGATTTTTATTCTCTTCAACAATCATTAGTTAATCCCCCGGTAAGCTAGTTCTGTGGGAGGGGCCAAACCAAGGGATACGTGGTTAGCAGACCTACGCACTTCTTGGTTTTCAATGTCCCCTCACTCCACACTAGCTCTTCAGCTTCGCTTTTTACGACCAATTACAGTTGAGTTGCTAAATTTCCAAATGAAATAACCAGCGTGGCTTAACTTACCCCCATGAACTTCCAAGTCTTCCGTAAGGGCCTTAAAATCAGCGGAGCCTACGTCTTCTGATTTTTCGTAGGGGCCTCGAGATCCTTGTGCCTCAACCCACTTTATCCTATTGATGTCGTAATGTTTCTTCTCTTTGTCTGCGGGTGCCATAGCTTCTAAGTATTGACCCGCCGCATCTGCCATCATCAAGGCTGCATCTCTGAGCTTAACCAAAAATTCAACACTAGCCAAATCATTCACCTTTTAGAATTCTCTTGCAGTAAGCAATCTCGCCAGCAAGATCGTCGAGCAGCTCGCGGATTCGCTGCAGTTTAGCTTTACTCATTCTTTGAGCGCTCCTTTTTGAGTTCAAAATGTAAGTGGAGACCCCTGAAGTCATTGAACATCCAGACCCCAATTAGTTTCTCTACGGCTTCGTCCTCGCTTATTCCTAATCGTCTTGCCTCTCGCTCTACTGCATCCTTGGGCAATGTGATTTCAATAGTGGCTCCCTGGTTTCCGGCCGTTCTTAGTTTGTATTTTTTTATGATTGCCTTCTTGTCGTCAATTGAAATAAGATTAGACATTTGTTAACACCTTTTTTTACAAAAAGTTAATAACCTGTTGGCCTATCAATTTGTTACTGTTCAAAAATGTCCGATAATAGAGCTATGAAAAACTGGCCATTAATTCAGACGGTCCTAGAAAAAAGTCCAATGATAAAGCCTGGAAAATTAGAATATGAGTTGCGGGGGCAAATATGCCGAACAGACATATATGCCTTCCTCGAGGTCTATGCACGAAAAGGGCTTATCACTAGACCTAGCGGAAGCATAATGCTAGTGAAGAAAGAAAGCTTCTGGGCGCAGCTCCTTTCAGTTCTCAAATCTGGTTTTGGAGCCTTCGACTACTTCAAATGGAAAAGACAGTATGAAGATGAAAAGCGGAAGATAGAACGCCTTGAACGTAAAGCTGGGATTGAAGCCAGTAGGGAAATAATAACGACACTTTATGAAGATGACCCTCAATTTTTTGCTAAAAGTCGAGAGATTAGACGAAAGATGCGCAAAGAATACGGCTTGATCTGAATAGAAAAGAAGGGAAATTGAGAATCAGGCTGTTGGGGGATCACCTTTCGCTATTTTTCCTTCTTCCAAACCCCAAACATTAGAATCGGGGAAAGTGCTACGGTGCGGCACTTGGAAAGGTTACACGGCGTGTATCCTTTGAACGATCCAGAGGCAAACTTTGCCTTTGGATTATTGTTGAAATCCAGAAAAAAAGGGAATTTAGCAACGTCGTTGCTAAGTTTTCGTCTCAGGAATCTAAGTGGTATTTGTTTCTTAGCTGGCGTTCTGTGTCAACATCTAAGTCGGCAAGTTCAGCACCGCAATAATGAATCACAGCGTTCGTGAACCATTCGTCCTTGTTCTTATGGAAAAATCCTTCAGCCAGAAGCAGCTTCATAATGTTTTCTGGAACTTGAACAGTGACCGGTAGAAACCCAGTGTTTTCATTAATTAATTGGTTAACGTACTGTTCCACGGTTAGGTTTTTCTCTTTAGCTCTGGCTTCTAATGCTGCAAACACGTTTTTGTCTATGGTTATTTGTTTGGTCATGTTTTTGCTTCACCTTTGTTATTATTCGGTATACGCTTTACTAACAAGTGTTATTTAAACATTACTACCTGATAGTAAACGTTATAAACACGTATACCTATTAAACTAAGCGATCACAATGAAAACACTAAAAATAAGCGACTCAGTACATGAAGAACTCACAAGGATAAAAGGCCAACTGATTGCCAGGAACGGCAAAACTAAAAGCTATAGTGACGCTATAGCCGAATTGATTCAGTTCTGGAAGGAAAAGAAGGAATAGGCCATGAGTGAAGTGCGTTCTTCGTCTATCACATTCTACCTTCTTAGGTTCATTCTTGCCATGTTCAAGCCAATTAGTGTGAGTTGCCAAGAAAGCAAAGAAGACTTGCATTTCTTGAGCAAGAGTAAAAGATTAAATAGGTTTGGCATTAAGTCATGAGCAATTTAGGTGATAACAAAGTGGTTAATGAAGGAAAAGGACGTTTGTTCAGAAGGCCAGACGGCAAGTACTTGATCTATCTGCCAGTTGACATGGCTAAAGACAGCATGTTCCCATTCAAGAACTGGCAAAAGGACAAAAGAACCGAAGAGAAGAACAGCATACCCGTGAAAGTAAACTTCAAACCAAGCGGACCCGCAAGGCTGACTATTGAAGCGTGGAAAGAGCCAGAAGAACAGTAGAACGCTGTTCAGGTTCAGACGTTATGGTTTGTGCTCATGCTTTTGTTATGGTGACAAACCGTCTTTATCTTTTCAATGTAATGTGGGAAATCGATGGGTCCGACTTCGTGGAACTCAACGCCTAGTTTTTCGCACAAGCTTTTTGTTATTGCTTTCTCCAGAATCGTGGTTATGCCTATAGTGGTTATGTCTTTGTGTATGCCTATGCGATTGAAAGTCTGAATTTCCAAGATGTTTCTCACGCCCAAGCAGAACACGTTTAGCTTTTGCGGGATTTCCGACGTTGGACAAGACTTTGTTTTTAGGTATGTGTAGATCGTTTCGGTGGCGGTGGGTCCAAAGGTGCTTCTCAATGTTTTATCAATGGTTTGTAGCAAAAGCTCATCAAATTGGTCGTTCATTTTTATCAAGTTCTTGTTGAACTGCCGATCCGACTGAGAGTATAAACAGAGTGCTTACAGTTCCTAAAAAGATTATGAATGCGGAAGATAGATTGCAGATTCACTGAAGTCTCTCTTTCTACACGGTTTAGGCTACCTTAACGGACACACAAAACACTTTTATAAACTTGGGTATTGCACACGGAAGGTATGAGGTGATATTTTGGAAGGAAATAAGTGGAGTAAAGAAAGATTAGAGAGAGCTATGGGAGAAGCCAAAGAAGACTTCATAAAAATGGAAATGGAACTTCACAAGTTGTTAGTCAAATTCTGTCTTCATGCATTAAAAATCGCTCAGAAATCTAAAAGTGAACCACTAACCGCTCTTCAAGAGGTTCAAGTAATCGAAAAGGAAATAGAATATGTCATCGAAGATATTTCCCGTCCAGCTTTCACGGACTTGGTGATTAGAGCGACACAATTAGAGTTTTCAAAACTACAAAGCGAAAACTAAAACTCAACACATAATCGTAGAAAAGAAGGGATAGCATTGGAAGCGCCAGCAAAGCGGAAGGGTGTAATATTCTGTAGCTATCAGGGAAAATGGAAAGATGAACTTGAAGAACGGCTGGAGACAGATGAAAAGGTCACGCTTAGGCTATCGGTAGAAGCAGGTATGAAGTCCTTGCATATCTGCAGAAACAAAAAGACATAGAGATAGTCAAAGTTGAAACGAGATATATGAAGAACAGAGACAAGGGGATGGGATTGAAAGTCACAGTTAGAAGACTCAACAATGAATAGAATATTTCTTCACAAACCTTATCTAATAGTTGACTGAAACTTTGGGGTGGAGAAAACAAAATGATATATAACTATCTTGGTGGCTTGCCAATGATTTTTCCCACTTCATCTCTCGGAGTGTCCCCAACGAGACAATGTTCGAATCCGAGGAATGGGTGAAATGAAAAGCGCAAAGTTCGTCTCTCTCATGGGCGTTTTACTTTTATTCTGGTTAGCCAGTGGCTCGTTTGTGCCTCCTGTCTCGGCCGATGTTACTGTCACGAGCATGCAACGATACAAGAAAGTTTCGAGCGCACCAGCAGGAGTTGTTTGGTGCATTAAAGTAAGTGGAACAACAACTGAACCAGATGGCACAAAGGTAGAGTTAGTGGGTCCAGACTGGCAAAGGTTTCCTGGAAGTCCGCCGCCGACAACTGATACACATACAACAGTAAAGGATGGAAAATTCGAATTCGAGATATGCGGTTTCAGTGATTGGAGTCAGGGCAAATTCAAAGTGAAGATTGGAAACAACGAATCACCTTGGATACAACCCGATGAACCACCGGATTCTGACAAGGCAGAGCCAAAAAACCAGTCAATGTCGTTTGTAGCACCATTCAACCTAAGTGAACTTGAGATCCCTGGCAGTGTAGTTTTCGACCTATACCCTGAGGACATGATTTACCACGCTCTTACAATTCCACTTCCAGAAAGGCTGGGCGGCGGACAGGTAAACCTAGACTTTCTAGAAGGGCATGGAGAAATTTTCTTCAACTACACTGAAGATCCTGAAATTCTGGCGTTCGACATATTAAACTGGATAATGATTTACACTTCTTTTGAGGTTCCATATAGAGGCTCTACTGGAATAAACACGGCGGCAACTCATCCCTCATCCTTAGGTTCTATAAATATGAGTTCAGGTGAAATGCGCGTTTATGAACCAGGGTTTTACACAAACAGTTTCTACACAGAGACGTATCCTATCTATTACTTCATCACCTACGATGGATACATCGATTTTGTCTTGAATACGATAAGTCTTGAAGGTTTGGGGACAGTTTGGCTCTGTGACGAGCCGAAATCACCACGGCATTGTATAGGCTTGGACATGTATTTCTATGAAACTCCGGAACAGGCTTATGAGGCTTTGAAGGAAGGCGACATTGACGCTATGGATTGTCCGTTGACTCTTGAGCAATATTATGAGGTAATAGCGGATCCGACGATTCAGTTAGCGCCTTCTTGGCCTGGAGGCTGGTACGGATACAGGAAAAACTTCGTCGGTATTGTGAGCATGGAGGGAAAAGGTCCGGTTAACAAATATACTTACCTTAATGCTTTCAAAGTAGATGATGCGGGCACTGCTGAAGATGAGTCGCAAGAACCCATTCAAATCGGTCTTTCAAGCACCCCAAATTCGCTAAATCCTCTGTATTGCGAACCGAGTTCTTCAGGGTGGAATGTCATGGACGAAATTGCTTACACGCATCTATTTAGTCTTGAACCGTACAACTTGGCTGTTGATAATCCTTGGGCGGCTCAAGACTTGGAATTGTCAACGTGGTTCGACCCGAATGACGGTGAAACGAAGAGTGTGATCAAATTCTGGATTAGGAAGGATGCTTGGTGGCATGCTCCAGTGACAGGTGACTTAGTTCGGCAGTTCATTGCTCATGATGTTGAGTTCACTATATGGTATATTTATGCCTTTAACGATTGCGCACAATGGCAGCACGTCGAGAGTATCCACCACACCAATATCATAGATGACTTCACGATTGAAGTCTACTTTGACGCAGAGGTCCAAGATTACAACCTCAGCCGTGAAATGCCGCTTCTGCCAAAATACGAGTACTTGGACCTGCTCTGCAAAAAAACCTGCGTAGTCTTCGAGATTGCAGAACCCGTCGAACCAAGCACTAAGATGATTTTCACTGAGGACCAAGTCATACAGATCATCAACGTCACTAAATACCCAGAAGAAATTCCTTTGATTGAGGGTGTCGACTACGAAATCTTTGCAACAGGCCCACCAGACTACTGTCACAACGAAATCCACTGGTTAAGACCCCTAGAACCAGGCGAATGGATAAAAATCTGCTACTGGACACCAGACCTTGACCCCCACGGATATTACCTAGCCAATCTTCCCTGGGAGCTAACATGGTTCAGCCTTGGCACACACTACCCAATAGAGATTGTTCCAGGTGTGGGCGGTTACGCGATCTTTGGATGTGCTCGCTTACACTTCATTGGAGCACCCCCCCTTGGCGAGATCGACTGGAAGTGGACATGGCAGGGAACAGTGAAACCGCGAGGCGGATACTACCAAGTATTCCTGTACGACGCGGTTAGGCTGTTAAGCGCTTACTGCAGCAGAGGCGACGGCACACCACTACCGAACTGGTTCCCAGGAGCAGACATTGACGCAAATGACTTGTGCCACGTAGGCCTGTACGACGCAGTAACCCTCCTCGTCAACTACGGAAAGAAATTCGGAATGCCGCCATGACACCACTGATAAGCATTAGCGCTCTAATCTCTCCCGCTTTCCGTCACTAGCTTCCTAAGTTCTCCAAGTGTCTTTTCAATATCTGAGAGCTTATTTTCTGTCTTTTGGATGCGTCCTTTCAAATCCATGTTTTCCGTGACCAAGTTGTTAACCATAATTTGAAGTTGACGGTTTTGCTGCTCAACTTCCACTCTCAACTTTTCCCTTAACTCTTCAACATCCACTTTAGAAGTTGAAATACTCAGCAATTTTTCCCGATCCAAATACATTTTCCTGACGCTTTCGTATTGAACACCTTTGTAGGCTTTAGCCATCTCACCTATTTCGTGGCCAAGCCAGAAATCAACAACCGTGTCGGGAACACCTGAGTTCGTCATTAACCCGCTCATGGACTCCCTCAAGGCGTGAGGGCCTAACGGGTTGAAGTCTTTGCCGTTGTTTTCTTCGTCAACGAATCCAGCCTTAACTGCTATGTTCCGCATCATGTCCTGGTCGTTGTGAGTTTTCAACCGTTTCTTCCCTCTTTCCTGTACAAATAAGGGAGTGTTGGACCGGAAAACTACGCCCCTAGCCCTTGCATCAGCTAGGTACGCTTTCAAAGCTTCAACTGCGTCTTTTCCAAGGAACGTGTAGAAGTCAACTCCTGATTTAGGACGGAATATTTCAAGCTTCAATGGATGCTCATTTTTTTCCAAACCCTCAAAAACGTCTCCATAGTTTAAGCTGCAAAGTGTTGAAGAGTCCAGGCCCCCTTGAAAATGCGTCAATATGATAGCTCTATCTCTAGGAGTACGCGCGTGGTCCACTAAAATCTTGACTTGTTCGGCATTCACTCTAATGCGTTTATTCTGAACTCGGGGTCTAGGAAGCCTATGTCTTCCCTTCATTCGGACTGTAACGTCGAAAGTTGCGTAGAAACTACGGACGGCAGCTACATACATGTGAGCAACCTTGTCAGACACACCATAACCAATTATACGATGGCTCCCTCTTCCCTTGCTTTTCTTGGGATACTCCGTTTTCAACCACTTATAGAAAGTCACTAGCTTCGTAAGCACAATGTCCTGTTTCTCTCGTGGATCTCTCTTCGCGTCTTCTATGGCTTCGTCAATCAACTGTGAAGCCGTCATGCTAGTGAACAGAGTGTAAGCTCTGAAAGCGGTTCGGTAATTCCGTTTAGTACCGCTCTTCATTATAGGGTCAAGCCAACGTTTGAGAACCGGCTCTTCCCAGTTAACCACATCCTTATTAATTGGGTCGCGCTTTACCATTTTCCGAAGCCCCTACGGTAAATGTGTGAAGGATGTCACATATAAAATATGCGGTCGTGGGTTAACCAAAGCAAGATTTAATTTCAACCGCAAATCTAGAAGTAAAAGGACAAGCTTTAAGCGGGGGTTGCCAAGCCAGGTCAAAGGCGCAGCCCTGAGGCGGCTGTCCC
>Ga0209636_10007011_pt1 | contig 11506 bp, 7 predicted proteins | sample DeeMarSWOR152_54_FD_187464 | JGI IMG/M metagenome (GOLD analysis project Ga0209636, IMG submission 187464) | Marine sediment microbial communities from White Oak River estuary, North Carolina - WOR-1-52-54 (SPAdes) (version 2) | ecosystem: Environmental > Aquatic > Marine > Intertidal zone >... | reverse complement strand
CTCAAGCTGCAGTAATGATGTTTGAATTTTTAGCTGAAGCTGGTTTAACAAACGGTCAGCTGGTTCATGTTCCGAGTCAACCTTGCGCAGTTCTTTGTCTATGTCATCTATTTGTGCTGTGAATTTTTTAGTTTCTTCCCTTGCTGATAAAACAGTCTTGGAGAGTTCAATGCGTGTTTTTTCCAGTTCTGTCAGCTCTTGCTTTAGTGACTCCCTCTCTTGCAGTGCAGTCCCCACTTCTTTTTCAACTTTTCTTAGTTGCTGTTCAACTTTTGAGAGTTGAATTTTTGCGTTTTTATATCCAACCCTTAAAACGTTGTTGAATTGTGATTGAAGCGTCGAGATCTCTGTTTGAATCGTGCCAAGTTTCTGTCTTAAACTGATTATTTCTTCGGCTAATTTCTCCCTTTTAATCTCTATTTCTTGGATAAAGGTGGGATCCGCCTTCTGTCTCAGGCTAGCTAGTTCATTCTGAAGTTTTCGCATCTCTTTTTTAATTGAACTTACTTCAGCTCTGTGAAGCCACATCTTTGTTTTTTCGTTTTCAATTTCCTTCTTAAAACGCGTAACACTGTTGCCTACTCGTTTAATGTTGGCTTTTGATCTTTTAAAGCTTCTTTTAACTCTAGCTATTTCTCTGTCAAGTGTGGTTATAGCTTCTGACAAACGGGCAATTCCAACACGAGTTCTGTCAATTTCTTCTTCAAAAGAATTTATGTCGCTACCTCTTCCTGAAAGATGTTGCTGGAGTGCCCTAACAGCCTCATCTAAGCTTTTAATTGCTGATTCACTTGGAATAATAGTGGAAAAATCTATTGGAGCACGATAGTAACCACCTTCGAAGGCACCACCTGCTTCATATACGTCTCCGTTAACCGTGACTGTGCGGTAGCCTTCGCTCGATAAAGCTAAAGCAGTCTTGTCATTTGAAGCTATTAATGTATCGCCGAAAACGAAATGGATAGCTGGCTCATACTGTTTTGCACATTTTATAAAGAATGGAGCTACACCGTTAATCCCGTCTTTTTTCGGGCTTTTCAAGGTCTTGGGGTTTAGTATTTCTCGAGTTGGAATTATTTTAATTCTTCCAAGCTTCATTTTTCTCAATGTTTCTGTGCAAGTGAAGGCTGCGTCAAAATCTTTCACGACTATTGCGTCAAGCCATCCTGCCGCTGCAGCCTCTATTGCCTGTTTATAGGCTTTGTCAACCTTGATCAGGTTGCGTAATCTGCCGTATACGCCTAAGATAACACCTAACTCACCTAGTTCCTCTATGCTTCTTAGAGCATTATCCTGAGCTGCTACTGTTTCTGCAAGTTCTCTTTGCGTTGCAAACTCTACAACGGCTTCTCGTGCTGATTCAGCTATCTTTCCAGCCTCAGCTATTTCCCTCTCTACAACTTCTTTTTGCGCAGTTCTTCGATCAAGCATCCGCTCAAAGTTTTTCAGCTGAGTTTTCTGTTCCTCCTGCACTTTTTTAAGCTCATCCAATGATTTTTCCAAATCGCTGAGTGTTGTTGCTAATCCCTCTTTGCGCTTCGTTAGGGTCTTAATCCTTCTTGTACGGATTTTGATGGCTGTTTGGCTTTTTGCATTTTCAGACCTTAAGTATGTAAGTCTCTTGTAATGTTTGTCAAGTTGTTGTTCAATTTCACGGATTTTCCTGCTGTTTTCTCCGAGGGTTTCCCAAAGCTGAGCTGCCTCTTCTGCAAGGGCGTCATGTTCAGCCTGTTTTTCAGAAATTTCGTTAGATGTACGTTCATGCTTGCGTCTTAACTGTCTGATTTTTAGTCGGTTTTCATGAATCTCCTTTCGAATGGATTGGTATTGTTGGAGGTTGTTTTCTCTAACCCGCTTTAATCCTTCAAGGCTTGCCTTTCCGGAGCTTATTTTGGTTGTTAATTCTGTTATTTTTGATCTTAATTCACCGATTTTTATCTGAACCTTTAATACTTGTGAACCGCCTTCTTCAACCATTTCTGAGCTTAGTTTACGCCATTCACCTTCTATCTCTCTTCTCTTGGACCTAAGTTGCTCCCGCAGCTGCCTCAGGTTTTCAACTCTGGTTTTAACTTTATCGGCTTGGGAGGAGGTTTCTTTTATTTCCTTTTGTATCTGTGCTATGTCATGCGACAGCTCCACAGCTTCAAACTTTTTTACCTCGTTTTGGATAAAAGCATACCTTAAGAGCACATTGCGCTCCCTTTCAAGAGCATCTACCCTCTTCTGAACCTCATCTATTCTACCCATGGCTGTGCGTATTGAAATGTCTGCTACCCGCAGTTTTTCTTCAGCATCAGTCTTCTCAGCGTCGTACTGGGCTATACCCACCAAATCCTCAATGATCTTTCTGCGTTCCCAAGAGGAAATTTCTGTTAGACGAGTTATTGTGCCCTGTAAAATTATGTTTTGGCTTGTGGAGCTTATCCATGCCATGGAAAGGACTTCTAAAATATGCGTTCTTGAGATTCTTCTGCCATTAAGCCTATACACGCTTTGACCGTTTCTGCGAACTTCGCGGGAGATTGTAACGGTTGTTGTGTCAACTGGTATGCGTCCATCTGTATTGTCAAACTGAATTATCACCTTAGCCTTTTTCGCCCTTTCTAGTCCAGCCTTCTCGGAACCGTGAAAAATTAGTTTGGCAGCGCTTTCTGCGCGTAGTCTTCTTGTGCTTAATTCACCTAGGGCGAACAGAGCTGCGTCTACAATGTTGGTTTTTCCGCTTCCGTTTGGACCTGTAATTGCTGTGAAGCCCTTATCCAGAGTTACTTTAACGTTTTTGGGTCCGAAGGATTTGAAGCCTTTAAGTTCTATTTTTTTAATGTAGGGCATACGGTTTAGCCCTCACCCCTATTATCATACAGTCTAGTTGTAAATAGTTCTATAGGACTTTTCTATAAATAAATTAATCCATAGGAGACGTACATATTTTTTAGTCTTGGAACAATAATCCTAATTCGCGTTTTGAAAATGTAAAATTTCAAAATTTTTCAATCTAATTTCGCTGGATTTAAAGACTCTTGGTTATGTAAAAACTATGTTTGTGAAAAAGCGGGTGCTATAGAGCAAGTGAAACCAGTTCCGCTACGTCCACAACTTGAATCTTTCCTTCAAATCCCGTGGTTTTAACAGCGTCTTCAAGGGTTGAAAGACAGAAGGGACAAGCGGTCGCCAATATTTCCGCTCCAGATTCAACGGCATCCCTAACACGGATTTCTGCTAAGCGTGGACCTGGAATGTCAATCCACATCCTTCCACCACCGCCTTCACAGCAGAGGCTTCTCTCCCTTGAACGGTCAAACTCCAACAGCTCTACACCTGGTACGCTCTCGATAACTTTTCTAGGTTCATCGTAGACGCCGTTTTGTTTGCCTAGAAAGCATGGGTCGTGATAGATGACTTTCTTGTTCACTTTCTTTGAGAATGTGAGTTTTCCGTTTTCTATTAGGTTGGCAAGCAGTTGTGTGTGATGCTGAACTTCGAAGCTTGTTTGTTCGTAGCGGTTTTTGAACGTGTGATAGCCGTGGGGGCAGTTCGTGACGAGGTTTTTTATGTCGTATTTGTTGAAGATTTTCATGTTCTCTTCAACTAGGAATTCGAATAAGCCTCTCTCACCAATTCCATAAACTTCGCCTCCACAACAGTTTTCTTCGTCTCCTAAAATTCCAAAGTCAACTCCAGCCTTCTGAAAGCATTTCACAAGGCTTTTCGCCATTTCTTGTGTTCTTGGGTCGTAGCTTGGCGTGCAACCCACAAAATAGAGTGTTTCTGCACCTTGTGAGATGTGCTTAATGTTTAAGCCTTGAGTCCATTCTGTCCTTTTATTTCTGATTCTTCCCCATGGGTTGCCGTTTTTGAAAACACTTTCTAACGCATCTCGGATCGTAGGCGGGATTTGTCCCTCTTCAACAGCCATGCTGCGTATGTCTATTAAAAATTCATAGGGGTTTAATTCCTTTGGGCATCGGACGCCGCATGTTGAACAAGTTGTGCAGCTCCACAACTCGTCTTGTGGATGTACAACTATTTTGCCAGTAATAGCAACCTCCCGCATGTACTTTCTAATGTTCAAACTAGCTTTTCTGGAAACTGGGCAACTTCCGGTACACATTCCACATTGAATGCATTCAAGCAATTTATGTTTTTGAACAAGCTCCTGAGCGTTCATTCCAATGTCACGTTTGGCTAAAATGGGAACATAAGATTTTTTAAGCGTTTTCCTCAGTATGAATCAAAATAACCAAGGAAAATGGAGATAGCTGTGGATGGAGAAAAAACCGTTGAGAATCGGCATTTTTGTTTGCGAGTGCGGCGGAAACATAGGCAACGTTGTAGATGTGAAGGCTGTTGTTGAAACCGCTAAAAACTGGGAAGGAGTTGTTGTAGCTAAACAGCACGAGTACATGTGTTCCAAGCCAGCCCAAGAAATGATAATTGAAGCAATAAAGAAAAATAGTTTGGACAGAGTCGTAGTTGCCAGCTGCACGCCTAGAATGCATCTTGCTACTTTTCAAAGCGTTCTAGAACGTGCAGACTTGAATCCCTACCTGCTTGAATTTGTAAACATAAGAGAGCAGTGTTCATGGGTTCACGGTCCACAAGCCTCTGCAGAAGCCACAAAAAAAGCTGTAACCCTAATCAGAGGCGGATACGAGCGAAGCCGAGAGCTTGAACCCCTAGAAACCATAAGCGAAAAAGGTTCAAGAGAAATCCTAATTGTAGGTGGAGGGATAGCTGGAATAACCGCAGCCCTCGAACTCGGCTATTTAGGCTTTAAGGTTCATCTTGTGGATAGAAAGCCGAGCATAGGAGGCAACATGGCAAAGTTAACAAAGGTTTTTCCAACTCTTGATTGTGCTCAGTGTATACTTACTCCAAGAATGGCTGAGGTTGGGAGAAACCCGAACGTGAATTTGCTTACTTATGCTGAGGTTCAAGAGGTTAGTGGACGTCCAGGCAACTTCAACGTGAAGATTTTCATGAAACCTAGAGGTGTGGATGTTGAGGAATGCAGGAGCTGTGGTGTATGCGCAAAAGTGTGTCCAGTAGCCGTGGCAGAGGAGTTTAATGAAGGCTTGTCGCAGAGAAAAGCGGCTTACATCGAGTTTCCGCAGGCTGTGCCGTCTGCTTATGTAATAGACTTTAACGCTTGCACAAAATGTGGAAAATGCGAGCAGCTCTGTCCATCCAAAGCCATAAACCTAGAAGACAAAGGAAAAACAATTGAGTTGAACGTTGGCGCCATAATTATGGCTACGGGTTATGAGCTTTACGACGCTCGAAAGCTTGAAAATTATGGATATGGCGTTTACAAAGATGTCATAACCATGATGGATTTAGAGAGGCTTACCTCAGCTTCGGGACCAACAGAGGGTTATGTGAAGAGGGCTGACGGCAGCGATGTCAGAAAAATGGCGGTAGTCTTATGCGCTGGTTCAAGGGACAAAAACCACATTCCCTATTGCAGCCGCATTTGTTGCATGTACGCTTTGAAGCAGGCTTTTATGCTTAAGAAAATGCTTGGAATAGACGTTTACATTTATTATACAGATATTAGGGCTACAGGTAAGGGCTATGAAGAGCTTTATTGGCGAGACCAAGAAGCGGGAGTTGTTTTTGTACGGGGCAAAGTAGCTGAGGTGTGGAAAAATAAGAATGGTAAACTTGTTGTTTTGGCTGAAGACACTTTAATGGGCAATGTGGCGGAAGAAGAATTTGATTTGGTTGCTTTGGCTACTGCTATGGTTCCACCTTCTGGGCTTAGGGAACTTGCAGAAAAAATGAAACTCGCTCTGGGCGAAGACGGATTCATAGTGGAGAAGCATCCTAAACTTGACCCTGTTGACTCGCTGAGTACAGGAGTTTTTGCGTGCGGTTGCGCCTTAAGTCCAAAGGATGTCCGTGACACGGTTTCTGATGCTTTGGGGGCTGCTGCTAAGGCTTCTCGATTCCTTAAAAGCGAGTATATCACCACAAGTCCTGAAAAAGCCTTTATAATCCCAGAGTTATGCGACGGCTGCGAGGTTTGCGTCTCTGTATGCCCAGTAAACGCCATAACCATGCAAGAGGGAAAAGCCAGAATCAACCCTTTCATGTGCACTGGCTGCGGTGCATGTGTACCTGTCTGTCCGAGAGAGGCTATTGACTTTAAGAATTCAACAACTAAGCAGATAATCGCCAACTTGAGAGGCGTCCTCAGCGACAAGGAACCAGACGAGGTCAGAGTAGTCGCCTTTGTTGAAAATAATGTTGGTTATACTGGCATGGACTTTCTGGGGCTTGACCGCGTCAACTATCCAGAAAACATCAGAATTGTGTCTGTTCCCTCAACGGCTATCATGGGCTTAAAACATCTGCTTTACGCCTTTGCTTTTGGAGCTGACGGCATTTTAGTGATTGAAGGACAGCAAGACGTAGATGAAAAGTTTACAAAGAAGCGAATGATTGAAATGGGACGTTCACTTGCAGAGTTTGGAATCAAAAGTATGCGAGTCCGCTACAGCTATGTGCCGCTACCAGTTTACAAGAAAGCCGCAGACTTGTTCACGAGGTTTACTGAAAGAATCAAGAAGTTTGGACCAGTAGCAGAAGAGAAGCGTAACAACATAAAACAAAAACTGCGAAGCTAAACTGCGCGATTCGCATGCAAGATTTCTTAGACTCTTTTAACATGTTCAAGCCAACAGCAAAGCGTTAGAGGAATTTCCGTCATTCTTTCCTATTTCAAAATTTGATAATTGGAATCTATGTTTTCGAAAGGTTATGCTTAACCCAAACAGTTTGTAAAACACGACAGTTAGAAGAATTGCGATGCTCAAAATGTATGGTTGTGACCAAAAGTTATATGAAAATGAATGTGAAACAAAGTCAGGCATAATGGAGAGTAAAGTGACTTGGATATTATTGTTTGTGTTAAGCATGTTCCAGAAACAGCGGAAGCAGATATAAAAATTGACGCCAGTGGAAAGGCTATCGAAAAGATTGGACTTGTCTTCGACATTAATGAATGGGACGACTACGCATTGGAAGAGGCAGTTCGCATCAAAGAAAAACTTGGAGGCACAGTCACAGCAATAACTGTGGGTTCGGAAGATGCCGACATTACATTAAGAAAGTGCTTAGCCAGAGGAGCAGACAAAGCCGTAAGACTAACAGATGCGAAGTTTGATGGTTCTGACGGTTATGCCGTTGCGAAAATTTTGCACAGCGCCCTTAAGGTTTTGCCCTTCGACTTGATACTGACCGGAGCTCTAGCTGGCGACGATGGCTACACGATGGTTGGACCCATACTTGCAGAATTGCTTGGAATCCTCCACGCAACCATGGTTAAGAAAATCGAGTTAGGCGATGGTGTTGCCAAAGTTAACCGCGAATTGGAAGGAGGCTTGGAAGAAATAGTTGAAGTAAAGCTGCCTGCGGTTCTCACTGTTCAGACGGGGATAAATGAGCCGCGATACGTTTCCATCTTAGGCATTAGAAAAGCCATGAAGAAGGAGATAAAAGTTCTAGGCTTGGCTGACACAGGCTTAAGCGAAAAAGATGTTGGCGAAGCAGGTTCTTGGATAAAAATAGAGAAAATGTTTGTGCCTCCGGTGGAGAAACAGGCGGAATTTATTAAAGGAACCCCAGAGGAGGTTGCAACCAAAATTGCTGAAATCATCAAATCAAGGGGGCTGATATAAATGAATGAACTATTTGTCTTAGCAGAGCACAGAAAGGGACAAATCAGAGACATAACTTTCGAAATGTTAACAAAGGGAAGAGAACTGGCTGAAAAAACTAACTCGGATTTGACAGCGGTTTTGTTAGGCAAAGAAGTTAAAGAACACGCAAAAACTCTTTCGGAACACGCAAAAAAGGTTCTGCTCATTGAAGATGCGAAAATGGAGAACTTTAACTCTGAAGCATATCACAAAGTGCTGTCGAATCTAATCAACGAACATAAGCCGCTGCTAACAATGATAGGACACACAAGCTTCGGCGTGGATTTAGCCCCAAGCCTTGCAGCCGCATTAAAACTGCCGCTTGCAACAGACTGTATAGAACTAGAGTTTGAAGGTGAAACCTTCTTCATAACAAGGCAAATGTACGGCGGCAAAGTAAACGTTAAAGCAACAGTTCGCAAAGCTGAAAGCTACATTGTTACCATTCGTCAAGCAGCCTTCGCAGCTCAAAAACCAGCCATAAATGGGCAAATCATAGAAAAGCCCTCCCCGCTTACAAAGGGAATAACTGAGAAGCGTTTCATCGAGTACATTTTGCCTCCTCCAAGTGGGGTTGACATAACAGCTGCAGACGTGCTGGTTGGTATCGGACGTGGAATAAAGGACGAAAACAACATGCCTGCGGTAGAGGAATTGGCGAAGAGCCTTGGAGGAGTGCTTGCTTGCTCTCGTCCAATTGTGGATAAGGGGTGGCTTCCAAGTGGCCGTCAAGTAGGCTCTTCAGGAAAAACTGTGAAGCCGAAACTTTACATTGCCTTTGGAATAAGCGGAGCATTTCAGCATGTTCTAGGAATGAAGAACTCAGATCTGATTATAGCGGTAAACAAGGACCCGAATGCACCGATCTTCAATTTCGCTGATTATGGCATTGTTGAAGATTTATTCAAAATAGTGCCTTCGCTGAAAGGTAAAATATATGAGTTAAAAGGGCAAAAGGCATAGTTCCAGATTGAAAAGGAGAGATAACAAATTGCATTTTGAGTTAAATGAAGAACAGAAGGAAATTAAAAGAGCCATTAAAGAATTCTGCGAAAAAGAGTTTACACCAGAACTGGCTTTAGAGCTTGATGAAAAAGAAGAATTTCCCATTGAAATCTACAAAAAAGCAGCCAAGCTGGGATTCACAAGCTTGCGGATTCCAGAAGAGTATGATGGACAGGGATACGGCCTCCTAGAAGATTCCATAGCTGTTGAGGAGTTTTGCAGAGCAGATCCGGGACTTGGAGCCGCAATGTCGCTTGGAATCCTCATGGTTCCAGACATCCTGTTGAGACACGGAACAGAAGAACAGAAGAAAAAGTATATCCCACCGTTGGCAAGAGGAGATGTATTCTGCGCGGCATCCGTCACTGAACCTGAACACGGAAGCGACATAAGACGCATGGACACAAAAGCCGTAAAAAGCGGAAACGAATGGATCATCAACGGAGACAAACAATTCATTACAAACGCGCCAATAGCGGACACGTTTGTAGTGCTTTGCCAAACAGACCCCAACGCTACACCTTCGCATAGAGGACAAAGCACCTTCCTCATTGAGAAAGGCACGCCAGGATTTGAAGCAACACAACTACACGGTAAGATGGGCATCAGACCATGCGTTACGGGAGCCGTCTCACTAAGCGACGTCAAAGTGCCAGAAAACAACCTAGTAGGCGAACTAAACAAGGGCTTCTATTACACCCTTGAACTCTTCGACGGAACAAGAATCACAGTAGCTGCCCAAGCTGTTGGCATGGCCCAGGGAGCCTTTGAACGTGCATTTCAATACGCTAAAACCAGGAAACAATTCGGTTCGCCGATAATCAATTTTCAAGGAGTATCCTTCAAACTGGCTGACATGGCAATCAAGATCGAAGCTGCAAGAATGTTAACTTACAAGGCGGCTTGGATATACGACAAAGGAAAACCTGTCTCAATGGCAACCTCTATGGCAAAGGCCTTCGCTGGTAGAGTTGCAATGGAAGTTACAGATGAGGCAATTCAAATTTACGGTGGATACGGATACTTGGCAGATTACCATGTTGAACGTTTTCACAGATGTGCAAAAATAACAGAAATATACGAGGGAACCTCGGAGATTCAGAAACTGACAATAATAAACCGACTAATGAAGAAAATGTGAGTGCCTTCTATTCACTCTTGTTTTAGCCTTCAACTTCCTTCTTTTCTAAACATTTCCAAGCCAAGGAAAAAGTTATGCCGGTTCGTTAATTTTCTTTCCCATCTTGCTAGTCCATTCGTTGATTGGAATGGCGAACTGTTTTTCAACGTCGTTTCTGTATATGCTGTTGTATGTGCAGAATGATCTTATTTTGCCGTCTGGTGTGGCATAATGAATTGCGCATCTTTGCGTTCTGTCTATGTCAAGGTTCCAGACGTCTTGGAAATGCATTATTCCAAGCATGATAACCCCTTGCATAAGTTCTCCCAGAGCATGGTAGCTCCCCTTGGTTATCACATTCTTAAGCAAGCCTCTAACAAGATTAGACTTCACCATCGGCAGAAGCTTCAGCAATTTCATTTTTGCCATTGTTTTCTTGCCTTTGATGCCTGAATAGTGTATGTCCCAGAAGATTTTGGCAAACTTGTCAACATCTACACATTTGGTTATTGGCTCGTAGGAGCCGTCTTTGTCAATGATTATAAACGTGGCTGCTCCGCACATGGGATGCATTGTGAACTCTGGATAAGTTTTGTTCTTTATTATCTCCATTCCCTTAGACACTGGAAGAGGCCAGTTAACAGGTCTCCAATCCCATTTTGTCACGGCTCCGTTTGTCTGCTCCTCTATCAGTTTAAGTGCATCTGGTATTGTAATTCGGAGTTTCCTCATCTCCTCTTTTCTTGCTCTTCCAGCCATCGAAATCGGTTGAATGTTAATGCATCTAACAACATCATGATTTTCTACAGCGTACTGAACTATGTCTCCTAAATTCTTGTCGTTCACGCCCTTCGCTAACGTAACCACCAAAACCACTGAGTTTAAACCTATTTTTCTTGCGTTTTCAATAACCTTCTTCTTTATCGGAACAAGGTCGGTTCTTGCCCTGAGTTTCTTGTGTATTTCTTCCCTTAAGCCGTCGAACGTAAGATAAAGCGTGTCCATTCCAGCGTCGCAAATCTTCTTGAAGTATTCTATGTCTTCTGCAAGACGCAAGCCATTAGTGTTAACTTCCACATGGCTTATCCCAGCCTTCTTAGCTTCTCTTATTAAGTCTGGCAGGTCGTTTCTCAGGGTTGGCTCTCCACCGCTAAACTGAAGTGCGTTACAAGCCCACGGCTTGTTAGCTCTGAACAATCTAATCATGTCAACAATCTGCTCGTAAGAAGGTTCATAAACGTAGTTTGCAGCTCCAGCATAAGCAAAACAGATTGGACAAGCCATGTTACATCTGTTTGTAACATCTATTATACCTAAAACAGTATGCGTCTTATGCTGCGGACATAACCCGCAATCAAACGGGCATCCATTAACTATTTTAGTGTGGGGATTTTCCAAACCAGTGCCCGTATATCTGGCATTATACCAGTTTTCATAAAACCATTTGTAAAGTTCAGCGTCTCCCCAATAAACATCCTCAAACTTACCATGCTCAGGACAAGTCTTCTCTAAGTAGATTACACCTTTTTCCTCATAAATCCGCATCGGTATTTTTCTGAGACATTCTGGGCATATGCTCGCTGAATACGTCTCAAATTTGTTGGATTCTTCAAGTTTCAACATTCAACAGGCTTCCTAAAGGTTTGAGTATTAGGTAAGCGTAGAAGCTATTAAT
>Ga0209636_10007009_pt1 | contig 11507 bp, 9 predicted proteins | sample DeeMarSWOR152_54_FD_187464 | JGI IMG/M metagenome (GOLD analysis project Ga0209636, IMG submission 187464) | Marine sediment microbial communities from White Oak River estuary, North Carolina - WOR-1-52-54 (SPAdes) (version 2) | ecosystem: Environmental > Aquatic > Marine > Intertidal zone >... | reverse complement strand
AATAACAAGCGTGTCCCCACTCTTAACCATCAGTTTAGTTTTAATCTTCTTTTCCTGCTTTTCGTTTAGAGAGACTGCCTTATCGTCTGTGACCTCGACGAGCATGGTGACATAATTATTGAAACTGACGTTAGGTGTTACGGTCAAGGATAAAGTAGCTTTTAACTCTTTTGTATCGATCTTGTCCGCAGTTACGACATCTTTGTACAGAATTTGACCTCTACTGATTTCAGCCTTTTCTCCGTTACTGGCTATTACCTTGGGGGCAGAGATAATCTTTACTTTCCCCTCGGTCTCCGCCAGTGCAAGGCTGGCATCTAAGGCCAATCCTCCCAGTCCGCCTCTGGTCACTCTGGCAAAACTCAGACCGATGTTGGGAGTCCAATCCGCTGGAGCAGTTGTGGCAAATGTGCCGGCATATCTATATCTTTTGGGACCGGCCGCTGACGTGCGCGGCTCATCTCGGGACCACTCCTGCCAGAGGGGAGTTCCCCCCCAGGGTGTGTCATATGGCTGTCTTTTCTGGCCCTCAATGGCACTCCATTGCACACCCAAGTCGCGGCTGAAACTGGTTAATGCGTCCACAATCCTGGCCTCGATCATGATCTGTTTGACCGGGGTGTCAAATTGTTCAACTATCTTTTTCGCCTCTATAATAACGGAGTCAATATCCGTGATAATAATGGTGTTAGTTCGTTCATCTATGCTTATTTTACCACGTTCTTTAGTTAGGGGTATGTGATCCTTAATCTTATTAGCATCGGCAAAGTCAACAGCAATGTATTCTGTAACAAGCGGCTCTAATTCTTTCTCAAATTCTTTAGCTTTCTTGCGTGCATCCTGTTCTTCTTTTATCCTATCCAGTTTAGCCTTCCGTTTGTCTTCCTCCTCTTTCTCCAACTCCTTTATCTTTGCCCTTGTGGTTACCCAGATGATATTCTTCTCTCTTATCATACCGAGGTTATTTGTCTCAAGCACTACATCCAGTGCCTGATCCCAGGGGACATCCTTCAATCTCATAGAAACCGTGCCCTTCACCTCGGCCCCCCAGACTATGTTCAGCTTGCTGACCTCTCCGATCAATTTCAGGATGTTTCTTATGTCAGCGCCGGCAAAATCCATGGTCATCCTGGCTCCTGTATACTCCTTCTTGAGCGGCTTGGGGAGCCTTATAGGGCTGATGGCAGGTTCAACCTCAGGGGGCACCTCCTCTGCCTTTACAGGGATCTCAGCAGGAGGCGGACCAACCGCAGGTTTAACCTCAGGGGGCACCTCCTCTGGTTTTACAGGGGCCTTAGCTAGTTTGGCTGGGGTTATCTTTTTGGCAGGAGGTTTGATGGAGGTTTTGTTAAAATCCAGTCTTATTTCTTCTTCCGTCTGCATCAAATGGTACGGGACCATTTCCTTTAACGCTATTTCCAGGTCGACTCTCCTTTCCGGAACCTTTACAATGGGTGTGATCCGGCTGACAACCCCTTCAAACTGGGAAGAGTCTATGTATCGAGTTAACTCAGGGATGATGGTGGCCTCCTTTATGTTCAGGAGCAAGGTGAGGGTGTTCTTCCGGCTCAATTCATATTCCGCCTTCTTGCCGGTGGTGACAGCAACCCGTGATTTGCCCTGGGGCAGCATGAAAAAATCGATTCCAAGTATCTCATTCAGTTTTGTTTTGCCTGGCGAAAAGAACCGGCGAGGCTCTTTCGGGCCTATTTCCTCTTCTTTAATGGGCTTGGCAGCAACCTGTATTTTCGGAGACAGGACAAGTCTGATTGTTCTGTCCTGTTCCTGCACGTTGTATTCTACATCCTGAGATAGGGTGGCAATAACCCGGGTGGACACAGGCTTTTCTTCGGTTATCTCAAAATGGATATCTTTTACGATCGTGCCATTGATAACAGTTGGACCAGTCAGCCCTTGAACCGGGAGTGCATTGAGACCCACAACGAGGCGGAGTGGTTGAACAAGCTTAAAGGCCGCATAGGGGACAAGTTTTGAGCTGGTTATCTCGATTGTTGCCTCTCTACCCTGGGGGTCAGAAATGACGTTTACCGATTGGATCTCAGCAGGCATCTCTTCTACCACAGGTGTTACCGGTTTTTTTGTAGGTGCCTGGGCGCAGCCAGAGATAAGGCAGATGAGGGAAAAAGCAATCAATGAAGAAATAATTGTACCTTTTCTCATGCTTATTTTATTGAACATGCAAGCTCTCCCCTTTCAATTGTCAATTTTGTAGGCGTTCACAGGTTCAGCCCGCCCTGGCGCGACTCATAACATCATGCTACAGAGTCCATATGAGATTCACAAATATGAGACTCAATAATTGAGCAGTGTAAAGTCGGGTCTGGCCCAGGGAGTTCACGGTTCAGCCTGCGACGAGCTCAGCCGAGTCGGGTTACCTTTCTTTCGCCTGTCGAGAGCCTCTAGGTCGAACGATTGACCTTGCTTATAGGCCAGCAGGTGCCTGATAAGATAACAGATTGTCGTTCAACCTCTGAACCTCCGCGCAGCGCAGGCGCTTGCGCCGCGTGTGAACCCTGAACCCGTGAACGGTTAGACAATTTTCAATTCCTTACCTAATCCACAGACGGGAGCCTTATAGAAATATCCCTTGTTTCCTTGCGACCTCTGACGTCCCTATAAGATTCCCTAACCACAACCTCTTTTTCCAAGATCTTGATGACTTTCCCGTCTTTTCTTCCAATAGGGGTCCCTACCTTAATGGTATGGCCATCACCCTTTGAATCCCGAACGAGAGCCCAATTTCCTTTGTCGGTTAATACTATGGCCGAGAGGGTCAACTGGGAGATTTCGAGAGTTTCAAGATAGGTCTTTGGCTTTCTCTTTTCCTCTAACTCCTTTTTTACCACAATAAACGATTTGAAAGGATCAACCTTGTTGGTAGGATCGTAGGAGTAAGTCGCTGGTTCTTTGCCTTTTTCATCCTTGGCTTCAATCCCCTCAGCCTTCGTCTCTACTTCTGGAGGCTTTTCCGCTGGTTTGGTGATCTCTTTTTCCTCCTGCGGGATCTTAATGATAACCTTCTTCTTTGCCTGTGCGGGAGTCATTCCTAAGAGAAAGAAAATAGCAACGATACCGAACAGTAACAATAAGGTTATCCTATTTCTCTTTCTTGCGCACACCTTCAGCCTTTTTTTCCTCTCTGAACCTATAGGTCACCGTTTTGCAGGTAGTCTTAAGATAGGTGCTATACTCTTCAAGGGGAATCATGATGACATTGACAACATTAACGATCCTATCCAGTTTTCCTACCTTGTCAAAAAATGTAGCGACATTGTGATAGCTCCCCCGCACCTCCACGCCTACCGGTATTTCCACATAGAATTCCTTTGGAACCTCCTGTTCTGGCCTGAACAGGAGGAATTCTAGATTAGAGTCATTTCCAAGCTTGGTAATGCTCTTCAGGAGGGTAGGGATTTCGCTGGTAGTAGGCAAGAGCCTGAGGGCGAGTTTTAACTCGTCTTGCGCCGCGGCAAGATCTGCTTCAAGCTTTTTCAGATTCTTGGCCCTGTGCTTGGCAAGCCTGATTTCCTTCTCCAATCTGTCCAGTGCGGATTTTGTCTTAGTTATTTGACCCGTTTTTGGGAGGTAGACAAGATAAATAAAGAGGCCTGCAAGAACAAGAATCGTCCCTGCAAAGATCAGGACCCTGTGTACCATCTTCAACTTGGATACCTTATTAAAATAGACATCAAGATCGACTGCCATAATTCCTATTTTTTTCCTTTTTTCCTTCCCCTTTTCTTTTTCTCTGGTTCCGGGGGTGGTTTTTCTTTGTAGGCATAGGTCTTACAGTTTAGGGCGAAATCTTTGAGACTTAGATTAACCTCTTTCACCTTCTTTTGTTTCGTTCTGACCAATTCAACGGATACTAGACTCTCTGTGCTTTCCAGTCTATTCATAAAATCAGCAACTGTTTCGTTATCCATTGCTGTTCCTTCTAAGGTAAGCGTCCCCTTTTCTTCTTTGATAGTGGTGAGCCATAGTTTATCTCTTGGTACACTCGTGGCTATATCATCTAAGAGCTTAACTGGCCCGGTTTTGCCTTTTTCCAATGTTTTTATGGTCTCTAATTTGACTTCAACCTCAGCCCTCGTTTTCTTGAGCTTCGTTAATCTGATGTTGGTATCTTTAAAGGAGGCCAGTTCCTTCTCTTTAACATCTTGGTCATTTCGTAAGGATTTTACCTTGCTGTTAAGATCGAGAAAGTAGTAACTCATTACGGCGATGAGGAATATGACAGAAAGCAGATAAACGGTTACCTGTCGCCGTATGTTTTCTTTTATCCTGGCAGCCCTGAAAGGGAAGAGGTTAATCTTGATCATCTATCACCTATGCTCCGCAATGCAAGACCAACGGATATAACAGCTATAGGGGCAGTGTAATTTAAGTATGCCGTATCGAATAATTTTTCCCTTATCTCAAGATTAGCAAAAGGATTGAGCATCTCTATCTCCAGACCTGTTTCAATGCCGAGATATTTATTGAATCCCGGAATCAAGCACGAGCCTCCGCTAACCAAGATATTTTCAACCCTTACATCTGCAAAGGTAGTTGTGACAAACTCAAGGGCCCTCTTTATCTCCTGAGCCCATTTTGTAACTGTTGAAGAAAATATCTCCTCAAATAGATGCCTCTGGTCCCTTTCTATTGGTTTGCCCCCCAATTTTATGCTTTCTGCTTCTTCATAAGAGATTTTCAATTTATTTTGTATCTCATTGGTGATTTGGGAGCCACCGTAGGATGAGTCTCTGGTGAATATGGAGTTACCGTCTTTGATAATGTTTATAGTAAGCTGTTGAGCGCCGATATGTAACAGGGCGTGGCAGCCAGATTGTTCATGATTGCTGATTTCGAAGACATTTTGCAGGGCGAAGGCATCTATATCTAAGACAACGGGATTAAGCTCTGCTAAGTGGAAGAGACTTATATATTCTTCAACTATATCTTTCTTTGCGGCCACCAAGAGAACATCCATTAACTCTTCCTTTTCCTCCTCTTCTTCTGTCTCTTCCTTCTCCGAGGAGAGAATCTGAAAATCCAGATTTACGTCATTGATGTCAAAAGGAATGTATTGTTCCGCTTCGCCCTGGATACTTGCTTCCAAGTCCTCCTCTCCCTTTGGGGGGATTGTAATCTTTTTGACGATAACCGAATATCCAGAGATAGAGGTGGCTACATTTTTATTCTTAATTCTTAGATTTTTGAAGAGGTTTTTTAGGGCGGCAGAGACTATTTCCATTTCCTTTATAGAGCCTTCCACTATGGCATCTTGGGGGAGCGCTATCGTGCCAAAATTGCTGAGGATCATCCCCTTACTGCTATCGGCAATCTCGGCGATCTTGATAGAGTGGGATCCAATATCAATCCCAACCAGTTGATTTTTTTTCGGTATGGGCATCTTGGAGTTAGTTCCTTGAAGATCTATTAATCATCAGAAAAGATCTTGCCTTTCTCGCTTAGATTGTAGCCGAGGGCAAGAATGATCTTTCTCTTTGTCTCCATCCTACAATCTTTACCCCTTTCAATCCTGTCGATTGTTAGCGGAGACACACCAGCTTTTCTGGCCAGTTCTGCTTTACTTAACAAGAGCTCTTCTCGTATCTTCTTTACCGCATTTTGGCCCACTGTGCATTCCTCCAAGAACAAAATTGATGAAAAAATTAACCCAAGTTTCTTATACTAACACATATATGCACTAATTTGTCAAGTATTTTTAATAAATTAGATAAAATTACCACAATTTATAGATATATAGTGGTAATTTCTAATTGCAACACAATATATGGTAACAGATCAGGGAAATGCTGATAAAGTCCCTCAAAATAATTTTGATTATTTTTTGAAATTGCTGTATTGACAAATTACTTTACAAGAAACCAATTCTTAGATTACATTCGTAACGTCAAAGGGGATATAAGAAAGGTATTTCATTTGGATACAGAGGCAAAAAAAGGGAAACGAAAAACAGGGGAAAGGCATAAGAAAAGCGTTCTGAGGGAATATTTAGAGGCAGCTATAATAGCTATTCTTCTGGCCCTCTTCATCAGGGCATTTGTAATCCAGGCCTACAAGATCCCTTCAGGATCTATGGAGCCGACGCTTCTTGTCGGTGATCATATCTTGGTGAATAAGTTCATCTATGGTATAAAGGCGCCTTTTATTAATAAAACCATTATACCTCTTGGCAAGCCAAAAAGAGGAGACATCATTGTTTTTATCTATCCGGTAGACAGGAAAAAGGACTATATAAAAAGGGTAATAGGTCTTCCTGGAGACCAGATTGAGATTAAGAACAAGAAGATCTTCATCAATGGTAAACTATTTGATGGCCGATTTGGTGTGTACAGTAATGGTGCTAGAGAAAACAGCAACTTAGGCCCTATTGTTGTCCCCGACAATGGCCTCTTTGTCATGGGAGACAATAGAGATCATAGCTATGATAGTCGATACTGGGGTTGTGTCCCTTCGGAGTTGGTCAAAGGTAAGGCCATGATTATTTACTGGTCTTGGCCTCACTGGAGGAGGTTTGGACATTTGATCAGGTGAGATTGGGGCCAGACATCTTTGCTATGAGGTATATTGATAGTATAGTCGGCAGTCGTTCAATAGACAAAATGGTGGTTACCTCTGTTCTGGAGGAGAGCCTACGCGAAAATGACATACTTAACAGGAACTCCTTTGATAAACTCCTGAAACTCGGCTTCGAGGATGATGAGGCCCTCATTCTTCTGGCCAGCCACAAGTCACTGACAAAGTACGGCTATAGGCTGTCCCTTGATACCCTTAGACACATCCTGAGCTTACCTCAAGGAAATAACAGATTCTCTCCTATAGGAAGGCTAGTTAGGTGCCCCTTCCTGCTTGCCAAGACTGGTTGGATATACGAGCATGCTCCCTATTTTGTTTTTTACAACAAATATAGACAAGAAGAGCTCGATTCCCATATCGTCAAGTTTGCTGAAAGCTACCAATCCCTCTATCTGGCCAGTCGGGGATCCTCTGATCTTCAGAAGGGGTCGACTAATCCCAGGCGTGTTCTGGCGACCTCCTTTTGGGAAAAAGAGATCTGGGATCCTGTTGAAATGGTAGTCTGGGCCGCAAGAAACAACCTGGAAGGGCTGGAGTTAAATGTTGATTTCCATCCCTTTAATTACGCTAAACTGCTCCCGGAAGAGTTTAGCGAGGAGAAGAGGCAAGAAGTAAGAAATGCTGCCTCACTCTTTGGAATAAAGATAGACATCCATTCTCCCATTGTCGGACCCTATTCACCTGTCCCCAATCCTGACGATGGTAAACCACTCTTCTATAATCCTTTGGAATGTCTGGAGCCCCAGCGAGAGACCATCTTCCTGGCAAGAGACATAGGTGCAGGATCGGTTGTTGTTCATCTTATTGATCTATCAGGGATAAAGGGGATGGCAAATCTAGTTATGACTGCAGCCGGAAGTCCTGTTCGGGTAACAATAGAGAATTACCGCGAGACAAGACAAAGGCAAGATGCAGATACGTTTATTTCCGTCCTTAATGAGATCTGCAACCGTTTGCCAAAAGAGGTCATCAGGGAGAATTTTGGGGTGACCTTGGATGTTGGACACCTCAATATAGAGGGGGATGATCCTTTGGTAGGGGCAGGAAGAATTGGCAGATGGTGTAAAGATAAAGGTGTATTCCTGAGAATGCATGCAACTAATAATTTTGGCAAATTGCTGTTTTCTCCCCCTTACTACAGTGCAGATGTCCATGGAAATGTCTCTGACAAGGGGATCAACAATTCCTTGATAATAAGACTGTTACGATACAAGGGGCTTACTTTTGATGTGTTGGGAGAGCAGATACAACCGCTGACACCTGACGATATAGCCCTTATCGATCAGGCACAGAGGTTCCCAATAAAGGAGTCATACGATACCATCGTAGAAAAGGGAAAGGAGAGGCTCTCGGCTAAAAAGGTAGACAGCATTATTGATCTGAATGCGACAAGGCAGGAGGCTTATCAATTCTTGGCTGGTTTAGAGGATATAGATTCTCTCAGGGAATACCTCCTGTATAGAAAGATCCAGACCAAGAAATATCTTTCGGTGGATGAGGCCAGAAAATCCTCTCTTGAATTTATGAGAATGCCCCAGTCTTTCAAACGTGAGCTTATGGAGTATGTAGATGACCTTTTAGCCCCGGTTCAGAGAGAAACAGGGCTGAGAGAGAGAAGTAAGATGGACTTGATTTATCAGAATATCAGTGGGGGGTTATTCGGAAGGGTGAATCAGGAAAATCTCAATCGGATATTTTACAGAACCAAGACCTTTAACCGGGGCGATATCATCTTTGAGCAAAATAGCGAGGGGACGGAGATTTATTACATTAAAGAAGGGGAGATGACAGCGAGTATTGATAGTATAAATCTGGCCACACTGGGAGCAGGTGAGATCTTTGGTGAGATGAGTCTATTTTATAATATAAAAAGGACGGCCACCATAGAGGTTAGTAAGGATAACACCAAGGTTGGTATCTTGCCGAGGGATGAGTTTGAAGATATCCTGGTGAATAATAGGGGGTATGCATACGATTTGATCTACCGGCTGTTTAATATTCTCCCCCACAGGCTTAGAAGCTTGAATGAGAAATATAAGATGGCAATTATAACCTTGAGGCATTTCTTGGAAAGCGATTTGCAAGGGGCTAAGATGCTTGAAGATATCATCTCTGAGTCCCAATTTGTGAAAACAGCTCTCCCTAACCTCTCTTTGGATGAAATAGAAAGCTTGTTTGATGAGAAGAGGGCCTTTGGCCAAGATGAGGAGATTTTTGCCGAGGGAGATACAGGCGATGGGGTGTATGTTGTCTTAGACGGAAAGGTCAGGATAATCAACCTTGCCAACGATTTTAAGGAAATTGTCTTGGGAGAGTTGGAGGCAGGCCAGATTTTTGGTGAGATGGCCTTAATCGATAATAAACCCCGATCGGCCAGTGTTATTCCTTTTACACCCTGTGAGGTGGCCTTTATGTCCAAGAGGAAATTTGATCATCTTATTCAAACGAAATCTGATCTGGCATATCGTTTTATGTCATCTGTATGTCTATCTCTCTTTAGACGCGTCCTCATGCTTAATACCTTCTATCTAAAGGCAAAGAAGGAGTTTCAATAGGTATACTTGTCACTTGTCATTGGTCATTTGCCATTTGCAGGAAAAGAGGGAATACCAATGAGCAATAGTCACAATATGAAGGAAAATCAGCTGCAATGGTATGCCCTGTATGCAAGGAGCCGGCACGAGGATGTTGTCTTTCGTGGACTGAGGAGAAAATCAATCGAGGCCTTTCTCCCCAAGGTGGAGGTCATGAGTCGGCGAAAAGACCGAAGGAAACGCATACTTGTTCCCCTCTTGCCAGGCTACGTCTTTGTACATACAGATCTGGATCCATGTCATTACTGGGATATAATCAAGACCTTTGGTGTTGTGAGGATAATTGGTGTCAAAGGAAAGCCCGTTCCGGTCAAAGAGGAAGAGATAGCTTCACTTCAGGTATTAGATGGCACTGACAGGACTGTCAGGAATCAGGCCTACATGAAAAGCGGTGACAGGATTATGATTATGGAGGGGCCCCTAAAAGGGCTGAGCGGGTTTTATCTTAGGCATAAGAGTAAGTCTGATAAGGTGGTCGTTTCAATAGAGCTACTTCAACGATCCCTAGCCGTGGAAATCGAAAACTGGAGCGTAGAGAAGATTACTTCTTGAAGTAGCAGATCGGAGAGAAGCAGTGCAAAAGACCGTTAGGATAGGCGTTGTCGGGACTGGTTATTGGGGAAAGAATCTGGCACGAAATTTTTTCTCTCTCAACTCCCTTGCCGTGATATGTGACCTTGATGAGAAAAACCTTGCCTATAGTAAGAAAAGATACCCAGGGGTAAAAACCACTAATTCCTTCCTGGATATTCTATCGGACGATAGCTTAGATGCAGTCGTTATATCAACGCCTGCAGAGATGCATTACCAGATGGCGAAGGATTCCCTTCTGGCCGACAAGCATGTCTTTGTGGAAAAGCCACTGGCACTGAATGTGGAACAAGGAGAAGAACTCCTGGGGTTATCTCATGATAGGAAGAGGATTCTCATGGTAGGACACCTCCTCCATTATCATCCCGCAGTAGTTAAGCTTAAGGCGTTGGTTGAGGAGGGGGAATTAGGAAAGATTGAGTATATATACTCTAACAGGTTAAATCTCGGCAAGATAAGAAGAGAGGAAAACATCCTCTGGAGCTTTGCTCCTCATGATATATCGGTCATCTTAGGCCTGACAGGAGAGATGCCAGAGCATGCATCCTCCTTTGGGGGGAATTATCTTCATGAAAAGATTGCCGATGTAACATTGAGTCATCTGTCCTTTCCTTCAGGAATAAAGGCCCACATTTTTGTCAGCTGGCTACATCCCTACAAGGAACAGAGGTTAGTAGTAGTAGGAGATAGAAAAATGGCCCTGTTCAACGACCTCGACTCAAGCGACAAGCTGATTGTCTACCCCCATGTCATAGAATGGAAGGATCATCTTCCCACGGCAAACAAGAAGGAAGGGCAGATAGTCCCTGTCGATCAAGTTGAGCCTTTGAGAGAGGAATGCCGGCATTTTGTGGAATGCATCATCGACAATCGCCAGGCCCGGACAGATGGCACTGAAGGATTACAGGTTCTAACAGTGCTCCAGGCCTGCCAGGAATCCCTGGAGAATAACGGGAAGGTTATCCCCATTTCCAAGCTGTCTGATTGGAGAAAGAGAAGAGAAAAGATATATGATGTCCATAAGACAAGCATCGTGGATGAAGGATGCATAATAGGCAGGGGAACAAAGGTTTGGCATTTCTCTCATATTATCAAAGGTAGTGTCATTGGCAATGATTGTAGCATAGGACAGAACGTGATGATTGGCCCGGATGTAAAGATAGGTAATAAGGTAAAGATACAGAATAACGTTTCTATCTACCCTGGAGTAACGCTAGAGGATGGGGTATTCTGTGGACCTTCTATGGTCTTTACCAATGTCTATAACCCGAGGAGCTATATACCGCGCAAGGATGAAATCAGGCCAACAATGGTTAGAGAGGGGGCTACCCTGGGTGCCAATTCGACTATTGTGTGCGGGCATACCATAGGGAAGTTTGCCTTTGTGGCTGCTGGATCTGTTGTCCTTGATGACATACCAGATTTTGCATTGGTAGCAGGAAATCCTGCCCTGATTAAGGGGTGGATTTGCAGGTGCGGTGTCAGGCTGCATTTTGAAGATGGAACGGCAACCTGCGATGCCTGTGGCCTTACCTACAAAAAGGAGAAAGACAAGGTCAGTATCAACTCCTGACTTCCAATCCTCACATATGCCGAGACCCCTATATTGCTTAGTCCTCCACATTTCTCCAGCATTACGGTAACGGTTAGGGTGACGAAGCCCGTCAAGTGATTCGGCAACGGCCAGGGTGAAGAAGCCCGTGTCGGCAAGGG
>Ga0209636_10007006_pt1 | contig 11507 bp, 12 predicted proteins | sample DeeMarSWOR152_54_FD_187464 | JGI IMG/M metagenome (GOLD analysis project Ga0209636, IMG submission 187464) | Marine sediment microbial communities from White Oak River estuary, North Carolina - WOR-1-52-54 (SPAdes) (version 2) | ecosystem: Environmental > Aquatic > Marine > Intertidal zone >... | reverse complement strand
CGTACAGAACACTACCTGGAGCCCTCTATGATGTTTCCACGTTGCGATCCACATGGAGAACGTAAACAGGCCCCACATAAACAGGTACGTAGCCAGTGCTATGCACGTGGGACCTTCACACCATCCGCCCTTCTGAAGCAGGATGAGGCCCCCAAAGGAAAGCCAGAAGAGACCATAGGAGGTAAATGCGGTTGTTCCGAAGGTATTGTTGTTCCTCCATTCCATAATTCCCGCAACGACCTGAGCCACGCCGCCATAAAATATTCCCATAGCCACTATCATGGAATCGAGGGGGAAAAATCCCGCGTTGTGCATATTCAGCAGTACAGTCGTCATACCGAACCCCATCAAACCAAGCGGTGCTGGGTTAGCCAAGTTGTTATTCATAACCTTCCCTCCTCTGAATTAAATTTTTAAATACTGCTGCCCTCCATTGCACTCCATGGTCTTTGATCAATTGCCAATCACAAGAGTACAGGTAGTTTCGCTCTTTTACTGAGTAATGGGGGTGGTTGCAATCCGGTAATTTACTCAAAAACGATGAGATCCCACCCATTTTAACATAGGGATTCATCACTTTTGTGTCTATTCCCTATCTCACATAGGGAGACATACCTAACCGATTATTTACCCTAGTGATTTCCTGATATGGCAATCTATAAGATCCCTTCACGATGTTGTAAAACGCCTGCCGGCCATCGGCTTCGCCTTCCCCATCCCAACCCGTAACGGGGCGTGGGAGGCGGGCGACTTTGCCGCTCTGAATGGCTCTGCGAAGAAGTCCTCAAGGCCGTACCGCACCGTCATTTCATTTTCAGCATACCCAAGATCCTCAGAAGATACTTCCTCTATGATCGAAGGCTCCTCTCCGAACTGAGCCGATGTGCATGGGACTCTCTGAAAGTGTTTTTCCAGAACATAGTCCCAGAAGAGGATACAGTCCCCGGCGCCGTCATTGCGATCCAGACCTTTGGGGATTTCCTGGGATTCAACCCTCACTGCCATGTCTTATGGACAGATGGAGTTTCTATGGAAAAGGCATGTTCAGGGTGGCGCCCTGGTTTATCCCAAAAGGTCTGGAAAAGCTGTTCCGACCCAAGGTCTTCAAAATGCTCCTCTCCAGAAAAAAGATCACCCAAAATCTGACAAATATGATGACGGGTTGGCGGAATTCCGGGTTCAATGCTTATTGTGGACCAAGAATTCGCCCCGGTGAGGAGGAGGCCATGGAAAACCTCGCCCGGTATATCATTCGCGCCTCCTTTTCCCAGGAGAGAACGACCTACATTCCGGAGGAGTCCAAGGTCCTTTACCGGTCGAAAGATGGAAAAAAGGAGAATATCTTTGATGACCCGGAGTGGCCTGCCCTGTTGAATTTCCCGAAGGGAACCCTATTCAACAGGGTGAACGGCCATGTGTAGCCATGTGCCTAATAAGGGTGAGCAGATGGTCCGCTACTATGGCTACTACAGTAATGTCTGCCGTGGGAGACGGCAAAAGGAAGACCAAGACGGGGTGATACCTTATATTATTGAACAAGAAGAGAATTCAAAAGAATATCGGAAGAATTGGGCAAGACTGATTCAGAAGATTTATGACATAGATCCCCTTACATGCCCTAGATGTCAGGCAACCATGAGGGTTGTCAGCTTCATTGAGGATCAGGAGGTCATAAAGAAGATACTAAAGCATCTCGGCTCGTGGGACCTAAAATCAAAACCTCCGCCTAGGGCCAATGCCCCTCCGGACAACATTGAACCTCACCTGGACTATTCAGACTGTCAGGTTCCTCCACCTGCCCGCCATTGCTCTAGTTCAGGCGAGGTGGGTGGGTCCTACGATTATCTCTATGTAGATGAGCAGTATCCAGAAGGGCCTTCTGCCTAATTCTTTAAAATGGAAGCCGGGCTTAGGTGAATAGGTTTGCCCTAATCCCCCGCCAATTTGGCCCTTTTGGGGCAATAAATCCCCAAAACTGCCTTTTAGCTCGTTCCTCTGAGCACATTACCGTCTAACGAATTTCACAAAAGGTCTTGATGCACAAGATCATGTGTGCGTTTTGCCCTTGACACACAAGGCTAGTTTCCCTATACTTTTTCCCACAAAAAGCGAGTTCTTATCAATTCTTATCACCTCACCCACCATCACTTTCACAGGATCACTCAATCCCCCCGAGCCAGGGCGGGCTTTGTGCCTTGGTGCCTGAATAGTTACCAATATTCAAAACTCAGACTTCAGAATCCCGTATCTCAGCGTCTCATGCCATTTACCATATCGATGGCGTTCTTCTCTCATTCTGCCTTCAAGCTTGAAACCACATTTTTCGAGAATCCTTGCAGAAGCAATGTTCTCTTCAAACAGCTTAGCGTAAACCCTGTGAAGCTTCAGGTTCCCAAAACCGAATTTGAGCACGAGCCTGACTGCCTCGGTCATCAAGCCCTCTCCCCAGCGTTTCTTGCCAAGCCAGTAGCCAATTTCCGCATTCTTGTTCTTCCAGTCAAAAGTCATCAACTCAACGACGCCAATCACCGTGCCGGTCTCTTTGAGCACTATGCCGAATGCATAAGACTTATTATTTCTCATATTGTACCGCATCTTCCTGATGAATTTCAACGCGCCGTCTCGTGGGTACGGGTGGGGAATGCTCACCGTCCAGGTGACGATTTCCCTATCCTTCACATTTTCATAGAGGTCCGGAGCGTCTGAGAATCTGAGCGGCCTGATTGATACTCTTTTTCCATCAAATTCTAATCGCATGAGGATGTCTCACGTGGTAATGCCAGGAGGGACCATCAAACTGCCTGATGGTTACTTGCTCATCATGACGATACTGGTATAGTGGGCTATAACTCCTTCGTTGGTGTCATCGGTATCTGTCAGAACCACTATCCCTGCCAGACCGGGAGGAGTCCCTCCGAAGAACTGACGATAATCCTCAACTAGATTGCGCTTCTCCCATACCCACCGGTTGGCCCTGTTTTCTCCGCTTTGAATAACGACCATCTTGTGATTCTTTGAACCTGGATAGTCGATAACTTCCCCGCTGGAAATAGTGTTTCCCCAGATATAGTCGATCTTGAAGCCACCTGGTTCGACGCCTCCCATCTCAAGGCCCAGGGATTTGAAGAACTCTGTGAACCCAGGGGGTTTCTGGGGAGGTTTTGCTCGTCTCTTTCCGAAAATGACCCTGATCCTGGCCGCAGCGTCGTTCCTGTCCTTCCTGCTTTCAACTGCCATCCCCACTACCCTGTTGATCTTCCAACACCATACTAGAATGGGAAATGCCTTGAGATCCACCTTGGGTGTCTTCAGAATAGCCGATGCGCTTCCCAGGCTCTTTACCGTGAGAACAGTCCTTTTTCCCTCCTTGCTGAGAGACATCTTATTCTTTCCCCTTCGAAAATAGGTGATAAGCTCCCATCCCTCAGGCAGGGAATCTGACTTCTTCGCCTGCTTAAAGCCCAGGAACACATTCTTGGCCTCTACCTGCGGTGGGCTCAAACAGGCCACCAGTATCCACACGACACCTATACAGAGCCAAAACTTGGCAGTTCCTGACCCCAACTGTATCCTCCCCTCCATAGCCTTCCTAATTATTTTCCTTCTGGTCTTGATGTCAAGACAATTTGTCTGCCCAGGTCGTGACCAGGAAAACTCGCCCGCCCCGCAGAGCCTGGAGAACTGGTGCTGAATACCGGCGCAGAAGTACAGGCAGTGTATTTTATGCCATCATCAGGCAAGATTGTTGACATAATCTATAACTCAAGATAGTATTTGAGACGCCCTGGAAGGAACATGTTGGGAGAAGAGATGCTTGTGTGAAACCTTTTATTTTTTGGAGGTAACAAATGAAGATAAACCCGGATTACATAGCACCCTGCGGTCTTTACTGTGGGGTATGCGCCATCCTCTATGCAACGCTCGACAATAATCAGAAGTTCAAAGAGATACTCCTTCCTGTCTATAAAGGCAGCGTCCCTGGAAGTGAGAACCTATCCGTTGAAGACATCCATTGTAGAGGATGTTTGTCTGCTGAGCCGATTATCTTTTGCAGTCAATGCGCTATAAGGGATTGCACAGTGGAAAAGGGATACACAGGCTGCCATGAATGCAAGGATTTTCCCTGCGAGCTTATTGAGGATTTTTCCATACCTGTTGGAAAGAAGGTGATCCTGCGGGCTATTCCTTATTGGCGAGAAAAGGGAACGGAAACATGGATCAAAGATGAGGAGGCGCGTTATGTCTGCCCGGAGTGCGGTCATAAGCTGTTCAGGGGTGCCCAGAGGTGTAACAGATGCAAAACACCTGTTGACTTAGATTAATGGCGGCACGGGCAGTAACCGAGATGGCCAAGCAGAACTCTAGGGCTCGGCCCCAGCAGTCGAATCGATTGTAATGGGGATCTTTGTCGGTGCTGGAGTTGCCATAGGCCTGGTTATTGGATTGGGGCTCAATTGAGCAGGAGAAATTGTCATGCACTGGCGCAGTAAAGAGATCTTACAGCGGCCCGAGTGGTCCAAGATTCGTGCCCTCTACAAGTCCATGGGCTACAGCGATTACGATCTGGACCGCCCCTTGATCGGAGTTGCCAACTCGTGGAATCGGGTGGTTCCTGGTCATGCCAACCTGAGACAGGTCTCTGAACACGTCAAACAGGGCATCCGTCAGGCAGGCGGCACCCCGGTTGAATTCGGCGTCATCGCCGCCTGTGACGGCATTGCCAATGGCCATGAAGGAATGCACTGCATTCTTCCCACGCGCGAGTTGATTGCCAGCTCAGTGGAGATGATGATTCAAGCCCATCGCCTCGACGCCGTGGTACTTCTGGGCTCCTGTGACAAGATCGTCCCCGGGATGCTCATGGCAGCGGCCCGCCTGGACGTGCCGGCAATCATGGTCGTTGGGGGACCCATGGCGGGTGGCTGCGAGTTCGACGGTCGTGCATCCGATATAACCTCCCTTACCGAGGGTCTCGGCATGTTGAAGGCTGGCACAATCGATGAGCCTACCTACGACAATCTTGAGGACTGCGTTGCACCCGGATATGGCTCCTGCTCCTTCCTTGGCACGGCGAACACCATGTGCTGTGTTGCGGAAGCCCTCGGTTTGTCTCTGCCAGGTAGCGCAACGATTCCGGCCACGCATGCTGCTCGCTTTCGGGCCGCTCAGGAGTCTGGCCGACAGATTGTCGAATTGGTGGAGCATGATATCACGGCGCATCAGATCATCAATAGGCACGCCGTTGAAAATGCCATCCGTGTCGTGACAGCCATCGGTGGCTCCACCAATACAGCCTTACACCTGCCGGCCATCGCTTACGAAGCAGGCTGTGAGATCACCATGGACCTCTTTGACGAACTGTGTCGAACCACGCCCCACATTGCCAAGATGAATCCGGCCGCGGCTCCAAATGTGCCGGATTTTCACGACGCAGGAGGAGTGCCCGCGGTCATGAAGGAAATCTTGCCCCTTCTGCACGGGGACGCCCTGACGGTCACCGGGAAGACCGTGGCCGACAATGTGGCCCATGCCGAAGCAAAGGATCACAATATCATCAAGTCCATGGTGAGTCCCTGGGCCAAGGAGGGTGGTCTCGCCGTTTTGCGCGGAAACCTAGCCCCGAACACGGGGATTACTAAGCCGGCCGCTATCCTGCCGGAAATGCATAAGTTCACCGGCCGCGCTCATTGCTTCAACTGCGAGGAGGACGCCGATCAGGCTATCTTGGATGGGCAGGTGCGTGAGGGTGAAGTCGTCGTCATCCGATATGAGGGTCCAAAAGGGGGGCCCGGTATGCGGGAAATGGCCAAGCCCATGAAGCTGCTCTATGGCAGGGGGCTGGCCCTCAAGACGGCGCTCGTAACGGATGGACGTTTCTCTGGAACCAACAACGGCTGCTTCGTTGGACATGTCTCGCCCGAGGCTGCCGAGGGCGGACCAATCGCCATCGTTCGGGACGGTGACCAGATTACCATTGACATTCCAAATCGGAGCCTCCATCTGCACGTCTCAGAAGAGGACATGAGGGCCCGCCTCGCCCGGTGGCAAAAGCCTGAACCCAAATTCAAGAAGGGTTACCTGGCCCTGTACGCGCGTCTCGCAGAATCGGCCGACAAAGGCGCCATCATCCGGCACAGATTTGACTAGGCCGCTTTCAAGCGATCCTCGTTACATCACGCTCCGTTATGTAGAATCTTATCCTGTCAAGTGCCTCAAAAAACCTATCACCCCCAGCCGTAAAGGCAGCGGCCGCAGGGTGACCTCCCCCTGTTGTGAGTTTCACTTCGATCTTGACTCTTTCTATCAGAGAAGCCAGGTTTATGCCACAGTCTTTGCCTCTTCTCAGCTCACAGTAATACCTTTGCTTCCATCTTTGCCAGATGCCGATTACCAGATCTGGATATCTCCATCTCAATTCAGATGCTAAAAGACCACAGAGGCGCATCTTGCTTTCTATTCTCTTTAAGATGAACCTGGGATTTATCAGCCTGTTGATCTCGGCCCTCAGTCTCCTGATCAGCCAGCTCTTCTCATTTTGTATCAGATCATAGATGTTTTCCAAAATACGATATTCCTCCACCGCGTCAAGTTGTTCGTCACCGATACCCCTGGCCTCACGCGCTCTGAAGAGAAACTCTAATGCATAATGGGTAGTACTCATATCCTGGATCAAGAAACTTCCATGGACCCGCTTTGCAACTTCCTTGAGTCGATCCTGATGAGTGTCGCTGAATTCTTCAAAGAGAAAGGCCCTGTCCAGCCATGTCTCCGTAAAAAGGCCCATAAATAAGATCTCCTTTTCAAATTCGGCCTTCTCTGTTAAAAGCTCCCATCCAAAGAGAGCCGTAGGGAAATCCTTGCCATTTTGATCGATCACGGGGTTAACATAGAGCACGTTGTCTTTCCCATGGCAAACATCACATATCCCCGGATGATGGTGATCGTAGATAAAAACATCTCCCTGCGAACTGAGCTTCTCAATCATTTCCGGCCGGTTATAGACCGGCATATCCAGGAAAATCGACAAGTGTGGTTTTTCCCTGGAAATATGGTTTTCGACCTTCACAAAGTCAAAATCGGGTGTGGCAACCCAGTAAAAGTCTGCGCGGCGACCTATGTACTGTTTCAAGAAATAGGCGGCACAGCAGCCATCTCCGTCGCCATGATAGACCACCAAGACTGGAAGTTCGTCCTCTGATGTGCCTGACACCAGGCTGGAACTGATGAAATCTCTTGCCCTTACCAGCAGTTGTTCGTCAAAGAAGGCCATGTGACACTTTCTTCCAGCTTATATATTTATTCATACCCTGGTTTTTGGATTGTAGTCAACAATCATCCTTCACAGCGTTGCTCACCCCAACGACGAAAAAGGACGGTGAGGCATGCTTTTTCTTGCTTCCTGTCATCTTTGCGTTCTCCGCGCCAGCGAGGCGGGCGAGAGATAGTGCAGTAAAGTTTGGACCATTGACAAACAAGCGCCTTTCTCCTAAACTACGCCAATCCCCAAAGGAGTCTGAAATGATCAGCGCTACCCATGTCCATGGTTGCCGCACAACGAGGATTTATTGCCGACCTGATTGTCGTGCAGGGTATCGAACGAAGCCAGAGAACCGCGTATATTTCCGATCACGGGAGGAGGCCAGGGCGAACGGCTACAGGGCGTGCAAGGTCTGCAAACCAGATGGGCCAGATGTTGTCCCGGAGATCTTCTCTTTGACGCACTTTCCGAGTCCACTGGGCACCTATATCCTTATGAGCTCGCAGAACGGTTTAGTCTGCGTGAAGCCGGAAGATCGGGCACCTGCCTGGCTCGCTCGCTGGGACCGCGAGGATATACAGCTACGAGACAATGGCGGGCACAATCGTGAACTGGCAAGCCAACTGGAGGCATATTTTGCAAGGGGACTCCGTCAGTTCACCGTACCCTTGGACTTGCGGGGCACTGCCTTTCAACGCCGGGTGTGGGAACTTCTGTGTACCATCCCTTATGGAGAGACTCGCTCCTACCGTCAAATAGCTGAGGCCATGGGTCGTGCCAACGCCGCCAGGGCAGTAGGTCGTGCCATTGGAAGTAATCCCGTTTCCATTGTTGTGCCCTGCCATCGGGTCATAGGGTCAAACGGTGACCTGACAGGCTATGGGGGCGGGCTGCACAGGAAACAGGCCCTCTTGGACCTTGAAGCCTCGAAAGTGTCCAGGGTTACTCCATAGCGCCTGGAGCGATACCCTCCTGCCCGGCCACCTGCAACACGCTGTTTTGCTTTACCAGGACTGAAGTTTTGCGAATTTCGGATAGGACCCAGTATTTCTGTGTGTACTAAAATCACCTGTGTGGATTGACTCATGGAGCGAACTGTCACCACCCTGGCGCCTGTTCCACCTTATGATTTTGACCTTACCGCAGCCTACGCCACGTACTTTCGAGGTCACTACGGTGCTGAGTCCTTCCAGAATGACGTGTTCCGGCGGCTGCTGGATCTTGGAGACCGGCTCTGCCTTGGGAGCGTGCGTTCCCTGGGCACGGTGGACTCACCCCTCCTGGAGCTAGAGCTAAGGGGTCCTTCCCTTGATGAGACAGCTGTGTCCGGGGCCCGGCTCCAGGTAGCATGCTTGCTCGGAGTAGAGCAGGATTTGGTTCCCTTCTACGGGATGGCCCGGAAGGATCCAATGCTGAGCCCGCTAGCCCGAGGGTTCAGGGGACTTCACGTCCCCCAGACTGCGTCCGTGTATGAGGCCCTTGTTTTGGCCATGCTGGGACAGCGGATTACCTCACACGTAGCGTGGGTGCTTCGGACCCTGCTTATTCAGACATACGGCCTCTGTTTAGAGACGTCGGCTTTCACTTACTACACCTTTCCGAGACCCGAGGCCCTTGTGGCAGCTGGTGTAAAAGGGCTTCGTTCCATCAAACTCGGCACTGCAAAGGCTCAGCATATCGTGGACATTGCTGCCAGCGTGGTTTCAGGGGAGCTCAGCCTGGAGGACCTACGGACCCATCCCGACGAGGAGGTTATCCGGATTCTTACCCGCATCCGAGGCGTGGGGTTATGGACAGCCCAGTGGCTCCTGATCCGTGCCCTCGGCCGGACCGACGGCTTCCCCCATAGCGACCTGGCACTCAGGCGTACCTTGGGTCTCGCGCTGAAGGATGGCGGTCCCCTTCATCCGGCGGAGGCGCTCAGGTACTCTCAGCGCTGGTCACCATATCGCAGCTACGTGACAACCTATCTATTTGCCGCCATCCGATCCGGCCGCTTCGAAGAGCTGTCCTCATCTAGAGGGGTTGAAGCTCCTCCTTGACCTGAGAGCTTAAGAGACATTGCCAAAAAGCGGAAGAGGTGGTTTAATTATTATTTTTATCGCAGAAGAGTGTGGAGATGGGCCTTCGTTACAAGTTTGATCGACTGGAGTTCGCTGGCTCTTTGGGAGACCTGGGGACTCTCCTTCCCCTCGCCATAGGGATGATCCTGATCAATGGTCTGAGTCCATCAGGCCTATTTTTCTCAATAGGTCTCTACTACATTATTTCAGGAGTTTACTCCGGTGTCACGGTTCCGGTCCAGCCTATGAAGGTCATCGGGGCCTATGCCATCGCAACGGCAATGAGTGCACCCCAAGTTCTGGCCTCAGGGGCCTTGATGGGGTTGGTGCTTCTGATCATCGGTGCAACTGGCGCCATCACGGTCATCTCCAACTACACCCCTCAGGCGGTGGTCAGAGGTGTTCAGCTTTCTACCGGCACCCTGCTGGTGGCCGAAGGGGTCAAATTCATGATGGGCACTTCAAGGTTTCAGCTCCTCAGGCAGGCGGCCGAACCTTACCTTACCATCCAGAGCCTGGGACCCATCCCAATTGGTATAATAATTGGAGTTATCGGGGGCATTTTAACGCTCCTTTTGTTGGAGAACAGAAAGCTGCCAGCTGGTCTTCTGGTCGTTTTCGGTGGTATTGTCGTGGGATTGGTCCTTGGCACGCACGAGGGTCTTGACAAATTGAGGCTTGGCATGAACCTTCCGAAAACCTTGCCTTTTGGCCTGCCCACACGTGCTGATTTCACATTTGCCCTGTTCGCCCTGGTAATCCCGCAGATCCCCATGACGCTTGGAAATGCCGTAATTGCCTATGCCGATCTATCACGGGAGTATTTTGGCGACGATTCAAGACGAATTACCCATCGAAGCGCGTGCATCAGCATGGCCCTGGCCAATTTCCTAAGCTTTTTCCTGGGTGGTATGCCGCTTTGTCACGGAGCAGGAGGGCTGGCGGCTCATTACCGGTTTGGGGCACGTTCCGCCGGATCAAATTGTATCATTGGGTCGATTTTTATCGTGCTTGCCACTTTGCTGGGGACTCATGCCCTTTCAACCGTGACTCTGCTCCCCATGTCCGTCCTCGGTGTGTTGCTCCTTTTTGCTGGAGTCCAACTCGCATTGACCGTGATCGATATGAAGGAGCAAAAGGATCTGTTTGTGACTCTGGTAATGCTGGGAATCACCCTTGCATCAAATCTTGGTGTTGCGTTTGTTGCAGGTATCGCACTAGCCTATGCTTTGAAATCGGATAGATTGACAGTCTAGTGCCAAACGTGGGCAACGGGAATGGCACCCTGCTCAGGAAGCCGGTGACGAGCGGGACACAACCGGCGCTCAACAAATAACAATGGGAGGAGGATTATGGCCAAGACAAAGGTTAAGGATAGTGAAATCGCGTATGGCATGGATGGTTCAGGCGAATGCTTAGTCCTCATCGGGGGATTCACTATGGTCAAGGAATCGTGGGAGTCCCAGGTCGCCGAGCTCGCAAGGCGCTTTCGCGTCATCACGTTTGACAATCGAGGGGTGGGAGAGACCACAGTCCCGCCCGGGCCCTTCACCATCGAGGACATGGCAGCCGACACGGTAGGCCTCATGGACGCCCTGGGCATTGATTCGGCCCATATCTTCGGGGTCTCCATGGGTGGACTAATCGCCCAGATCTTGAGCCTGGATTACCCGGATCGTGTCAAAAAGGTTGCCTTAGGCTGCACCACCCATGGGGGAAGGCATGCGATTCAGCCTGAAAAGGCGGTGATGGCAGTGCTTGCCCAGGCGGCCGATCCGGAGATCTCAGCCGAGGAGGTGGTCCGCAATAAGGTTCCCCTCGTCCTTTCGGAACGCTTCATCCGGGAGGAACCGGATAGGGTGGAGGAGTTCGTTCGTTTTGCCCTGCAATACTCACCCACCCCCGAGGGCGCGGCAGGCCAGATGGGGGCACTCAGCGTCTTCAATGTCAAGCGGCGCCTTGGCGAGATCCGCTGCCCTGTTCTGGTCATTACCGGGAGCGAGGACCGCATGATGCCCCCTGATAACTCGAAGCTCCTTGCCGAGGGGGTTCCAGGTGCTGAGCTCTACATGGTCGAGGGGGCAGGACATAGCTTCTTCTTCGAGAAACCCGATGAGGTGAACAGGATCCTGATCGATTTTTTCTCGAAATAAAACGCTCCCGCGTTATGCCAATGCCTGAACCCC
>Ga0209636_10007004_pt1 | contig 11508 bp, 15 predicted proteins | sample DeeMarSWOR152_54_FD_187464 | JGI IMG/M metagenome (GOLD analysis project Ga0209636, IMG submission 187464) | Marine sediment microbial communities from White Oak River estuary, North Carolina - WOR-1-52-54 (SPAdes) (version 2) | ecosystem: Environmental > Aquatic > Marine > Intertidal zone >... | reverse complement strand
GATCAAGCCCCCCGATGATCTCGGTGAAAGCCTCCTTGTTCGCCGACTCCTCCACGACGACGTTCCCTATCTTGTTCACGATTAGAATGGTGCTCCGGTTCTTTTTAATCTGGTTCATGTTTCCACCCGCTCAACGCTGGCTTCTGACGTTACTCAGTATAATCCTCGTCACACCCTCGGCGCGGCTCTGCGTGATCTTGCCCGAGAACTTCAGGCGTCCCTCTCTCTGGATCCTCTCGGATATCTCTCTCAGATGTTTCAGCTCTTCGTCGGTGAGGGGTTCGGGGTCCTCCGCTATCCTAACATTCTCCTCTACTTCTTCGAGCTTGCTCATGCCCACGATGGCCGTGTCGATGGTACCTGAGAGCACGTACCGCAACGCCTTCTGGGGCTCCGGTATACCGCCCGCCCCCATCACCTTCATGGCGATGATCCCGAGGCCCTTCCGCCTCGCCAAGGGGAGGAGCCATTCCTTGGCCTTGCTGGCAACGTAGTTGTAAGGCGCGATCACGTTCGAGAAGGCGTCTGTCTGTATGGCGTTGACGAGGAAATCTATGTCGTGACCGGTTATGCCTATGTAGTCGATCTCACCCCTCTCCTTGGCGTCGACGAAGGCCTCGTAAGCCCCGCCCGGGCCCATGGCCGCAGAGAAGTCCCTGGCGTTTATGGGAAGCTCGGCTATCTCGGCGTGGTCTATTCCCAGGGTCTCGAAGGTCTCTTTCAACCTCTGCTCCGCGTCGGCCTTGGTGCGGCCGCCTCCTATCTTCACGGCGAGGACCACCTCGTCACGTCGACCCTCGAGTACATTGCTGAGCTTCCGGCAGCTGTCTCCGTAGGTGACCGAGGTGTGGATGAAGTTCACCCCGCGGTCGATGCACCTGTTCACGACGGCTACCGCCTGCTTCTCGCTCACGTCCATTATGGGGATTCCGCCGAAGCCCAGCACCGAGAGCCTGAGCCCCGTCCTTCCTAAGGTTCTATACTCCATTTTTCTCACCTCAATTTCAGCGTTCATTGGTCGTGGAAGCATCGGGCTCTTTTCCGGAGCTGGCTACCCGTAATAGGCGCCCCTGTCGTACACCTGCCCAGTCTTGGTTTCGTTGAGCTCGGATGCGACGACCTCTCCGATGAACAGGGTGTGATCCCCGGTTGAGACGGTGTCGATCTTGCGGCACTCTATCCAGGCCCTGCAGCTAGCCAGCCTTGGGACGCCGTTGGCTCCCGGCTTCCACTCGACTCCTTCCAGTTCTTCGGCAGTTCTTCCGCTCGATGAGCCGAAATGCCTCCCGAGGGGGACCTTGCTGTTGGCGAGGACGTTCACCGTGAAGTGCTCGCCTCCGGACAGGAGCTCGTGACTGTACCAACGCTTGTCGACTTCCACCGCCACCGGCGGGGGCTTCAGGGACACCTGGGAGGCCCAGGCCATCGTGAGGCCGTTCACTCTGTTATCAGCCTTAGATGTCACCACGTAGACGCCGTAGCTCATCGCTCGGAGGTTATCCTGGTGCTCAGACACCGCACTCAACTCGTTTCACCTAAGGCGTTTGCTTCCAGACACACAGCCACGGTTCAAATATACTTTGAACCGTTAACCATTCAAATACCACTTGAATAGTTAAACCTAATAAATGTTTCTGAACAATAAATGAATGAGGCCATGCCGATGAAGGATGTTAATGACGATGAACACGTCAACGCAAGAAAAATACTGTACGAGTTTTGGAAAGAACTGCCCCTGGTTAAGATCTTCGTTGTGCCCTCCGAAATTATGGAATCTCATCAGGTTCGTCCTGCGATCATGAGGATACTGAGGGAGGGAGTCCCAGATGACGAGGAGTCGGGGAGGCTTCGTCACGCTCTCAACAACAAAGAGATTGTGAACACGCTCTTGGAAAGGAACGGCATCAGGATGACCCAGCAAAATCTCTATTTCCACCTCAACAAGTTGGAGGAGATCGGATACATCAAAGTCGTGGCCAGGATCCGGGAAGGGCGCCACAATGTGGCATATTATGGCAGGGCGTCCAGGATCATCCTACGGAGAGACCCAGAAGAGAGCCTTGAGAAATACGAGAGGTGGTTCCAGGAGATAGGTAAACTGGCAAAAGCCAGAAAGCCCAAGTTCAATATAGACCAATTGAAGGGGTTTGCGGAAGAATATCTGAGGATCATGAGGAGGCGCGATAGGGCACAGGGGGAGTGGATGGCATCGAATGAGGAGGCGATCTACGAGGGGGGAATTGATATTTACACGATCTTTAATTTTCTCAAAGCCATTGATGTGATGGACCCAGAGTACATCGGGTTCATTAAGAAGGTCAGGGAGATATTCGAGATAGATCTTTAATATGAGATATAATGTGAAACAGCTTCATTATCCAAGAGTCTCGGCAGCCGACCTGAGATACCCGACATTATATGAGCCCTCTCCTTGCTCGGACAGTTTGTCGTCCCTAACCATATAATCGCGCGCTCATTTTATACATCTATTTTTTATCACCCAAATTGAATAGTCACACCAGTCCCCATCGTTTTTCTTTTGTTAAATATGTTTTATACTCATCACCTAGCTCTTGAAAAAGTCTTCATATAGGCGCTTTTCTAGAAACTGGATGAATTACCGCGTGCGCGTATCAAACTGTGGCTAAATAGTTGCGGGTTAAATCGACAGTAAATCCTATGATGTCTTCCACTGTTAGGTTTACACTTATTAGGAGAGTTCTGCTAGAATTTACGCTATCGACTATTCCTAGAAAGATCAGGTGAAGGAAGTGGGTTAGTCTATCCGCATCAATCCTTTTCTGGATTGATCCATCCTCGAAACCCCTTTTAATTGCATCAAACCAAATTTTTTCAAGCTCTCTAATTTCTCCGTAATATCTCGCATGAACATCGTTAGATAACAACTCCAAATCTTTGGGAAAGGAAATTTTATTCATAGTATTATCTAAGGGTAAGAATTCATTGTCAAGTAAAGATTGAAAACGACGCCAAATCTCGCGAATTATTGGATCTTTAAAAAAAGCTTTCAGGAGATCCTCACTCAATGTTATTATTTGTTCAAGGCCTGAAGTTACTGAAGTAATAATTTTCATCTGCCTTTCTCGTAAGTCAACTAAGTATCGTATACCAATCTGAAAATATATGCTCTCTTTACTATCGAAATGGTTATACAACGTAGCTCTGCTTAAGTCAGCTTCTTCGGCTATGTCATCCATAGTTACACTGTTATATGATTTGGCGATAAACAAAGTCCTCGCTGCGTCAAGTATTTCCTGACGCCTTCGCAGCATCTTACGTTCTCTCCTTGACATTTTTAATGTAGGCTCCAATCTAGGGCTCCCTCTAGCTCTGACAAGCTCTTTTTTAACTGTTAGTATAATATTATACCCTATTTATATTTTTCTTCCTAGAATACGATGTTGGATTAACGATATATTTATATACTATGAGTCTATATATCGACTCTAAGTATAATCATGCACGCGCGTGAAACTGAATAGTGTGGTGGATTTGTTGCAAGAAAGAATTGGTGAGGAACACCCGTTTTGTGACTCTGGACAGTATCTATTCATTTTATCGTACTTGATAGTATGGATATCGGATTCCTTCTGGTTACACTATTCTACTTTTTTGATAGGTTCCTTTCATTGGTTGTTGCGAGGTTCATTAACTTTGATTTGCATAATTATGGGAGTTTATCTTGTTCAGGATACTCATGAATTGGTTTTCGATGAAGCCCCCTCTAATCCCCAGGTGATCGATTGGGGTGTTTATGGCATTGTACGTCATCCAATGTATCTTGGCGTGCTAATAATTTTACTTGGTCTTTTCTTTTGGACATTTTCACTAACATCAATGAGTATCTGGCTTGGATTCTTTTTCTTCTATGACCGAATGGCTAGTTATGAAGAAGAGGACCTGTTGAGATTATTTGGGAAGGCGTATTCTGAGTATCAGATAAAGGTGGGCAAATGGGCTCCGCGCCGAGGAGTTCAACAGGTGGAAGCTGCATCTCCTAAAGATCCTGGGGGTCGCATCGGATGAGTAATCAGGAAGTCCAATCCAAGATCGAGAGGCTGAAGGACAGGGTGAGGGAGCTCCAGAAATACGAGCTGATGACGACAAACCAGTATCGGATACAGGTGGCTCTAATTATAGAGATATTAGAGGATCTAGTGAAGATATTTTGACCTCGAGCGTGCGAAAAGGTTCTGAGATCCGGGAATGGATTAAGAGCGAGTAGGTGACATCATGGCAGCTCAGGAAGTCTCAAAGGCCCCAGAGGATGGAGATGGAGGGCTGATCAGCCGAATACGCTCGGAGTTTGGCTTCATCAGAGGTAATTTCCTCGTCATGGTCCTGAGCTGGCTGATCCTTGATTTCGCAGGCGAGATGCCGTCGACCTACTACCCCAAGTACGTCGAGGCTCTGGGTGGCACAGCGGCGATCATAGGGCTCATCGGGGCTTCGGAGCTCGTGGCGAGGGCCCTTGTCCAGATCCCGGGGGGGTACCTTACCGACAAGTACGGGAGAAAATGGCTAATCTTCACGATGACCTTCTTCGCGGGAGTCGCCCGCGTGTTCTACATTTTCGCCCCCAGTTGGGAATGGATCCTCTTCGGGGCGATCATGGTCGGATTCACGGGTATATACCAGCCGGCACTGAACGCGATCATCGCCGACTCTGTTCCCAAGGAGAAGAGGGGCATGGGTTTCACCATAATCCATCTCATCTCGAGCGCCTCGACCACGCCAGCCCCCCTCATCGCAGGTTACCTGTATACCAAGATGGGCCTAGTACCCAGCGTGAGGTTCTCATACATCGTCGTCGTGATAGGTTTCCTAGTCGCTTCGGCCCTCCGCACGAGGCTTGAGGAGACAGTGGAAAACCCTGCGAAGATCAATCTTTCAGAGATGCTGGGGTCCTACCCGAGCTCCCTCATGGAGAGCATAAACGTATGGAAGGTCGTGCCAAGAGGCGCCTTCATTCTCTTCTTGGTCTTCATCGCCGTCAACTTCACTGTAGGGCTATTCCAACCCGTTTTCACGCTGTACATCCTCGACGATCTCGGCATCGACTACGTGGCATTCTCATACATTATGACTACCCTGTTCGTCTCCATGATCGTCTTGGCTCTGCCCGCTGGGAAGCTCATCGACAGGTTCGGGAAGAAGAAGCCCATAATGGGGGCCTTCATCTTATGGGGTATGGCGATCCCACTCCTCATCTGGGGGGATTTTAACAGGCTTATAGTGTTTATGAGCCTTTTTGGGATCATCCAGGTGCTTTTACACGGTGCAGTCTCAGCCTTGACTGCTGATCTTGTTCCCAGAGAGCACAGAGGGAAGGTTAACGGCTCAAGGGGCTTCTTTGCGATGATCTCATTATCCCTTGGTATGTTTGCTGGAGGCTGGTTCTATGATAACATTGGTCAACAGATCCCGTTCCTCCTCCAACTGATCCTGATAATACCTCCTATCCTGCTCGTATACTTCTTCATCGATGAACCCAGAAAAGACGAGATCAACGGAGCATAGGGAATGGACCTTAAATCGCGCACATGTTAGTGAGTTTAAAATGTTAAAACGTATCAAACTTAGTTGAGAGCCCTCAACAATGAGCCATTTTGACGAAGAGAAAATCGCTAGTGATTTGAGAGGAAATACACTTAGAGCTTATTGGGCTCTCTTGAACTCTGAGGACGGTTTTGTAGGAGTCAGAGAACTTCAGAGAAAATTAGGATTTTCCAGTCCGGCTCTGGCGTCCTATCACCTGAACAAGCTGGTCGAGATGAAGCTTGTCGAAAAGGAGAGAGGTGACTATAGGCTAGTGAGGGAGGTGAGGGTGGGGATCCTAAAACAGTTCATAAAGCTGGGCACCTTCATGTTCCCCCGATATGTTCTCTATGCGACAATGTTTACGACTCTTCTACTATATCTCCTCGTGAATCTCAGGGAGTTCACATTCTATAGCGCCTTCGCCCTCGTTCTTGGGCTCCTCGGGACAGTGTTATTCTGGTACGAGGCGGTTAGAGTCTGGAGACAGAAGCCCTAGCGTGCATTGTACAAGAACTTGAACAAGGTGTTCAAAAGCATTTCATTATATTCCTCTATTTCCAATAGACTTTGAAAGAATTGGAGGTTGAAATGAATGGAAGGTAAGAAGTTGATCATCGTCTTCGTCTGGGCGTTCTTTCTGATGGCGACAGTGATGCTGTATCTGGAGGATTTACGCATGTCATTCGTTGGATACTTGATGTTTTTCTTCATAGCCCTGGTGTCCAGCTTCGCTGTGGAAACCTTGATACCCGAGAGCGAGAAACTTGGAGATGAGCTTCTGAACGAGCTGCGAGACTTAAGGTCGAAGTTGGATGAGCATTCGAGGAGTTCTAGCTGAATCAGTAAGACGATCATACTGCAAACATATGGAAGGTGGATGAGACAATGGCTTATGCTAGGAACAGGGTGCTTGTGTTTGGAGCAGCAGGCATAGTCATCGCTGCGCTCCTTATCCTGGCGTTCATACCAGCCCAGAAAGAGGTCGGGTTAAAACCGATGGTGGCGCTGCAGGAGATACCCGACTACGGTTTTCAGATCGTCAAGATGAGTAAAGAGCAGGCAGACGTGGCTCATCTGTACGTTACCCTCGATGGCTTCGAGTTCAGACGGGCGGACGGGGACTGGGCTGAGATAGAGATTCCTGGAGGGAGCATCTCTTTCGACCTGTTAAGGGTACGGGAGATTTCGTTCGATGCCCTGGTCGAAGGCTTAGATGCTAGGAGCTACTCCGCAATACGATTCCGAGTGGTTCAAGGTCTGGAGTTTACAAACGCGACGCTGAGCAGTGGGGAAGTCATCGGTGTCGATGTGCCGAGTTTTAAGGTGGAGTTCACTACGCCAACATTCGAAAAAGCCGATGGGATGGAGAGCCTGCTCGTAGAGCTGCGAACTGGGTCTGGGCAATTGTCCAACTACATGCTCCCGAAGCTACACTTAGCCCTGGGGACGATAAGGGTTAAAATCGCGCGGGTGGGCGGATTCGGTATCTACCTTATAGAGTCAGGTGAACTCGTCATATCTGATCTGGAGATTATCTATTACAACAAGACCTCCCATGAAATCAAACTCACAGACGTAGGAGTAGAGAAGATAGAAAGCCTTCAAGTGCCTATGAACGGTACTGGTTTCGTGATAAAAGTCGAAGGGAGAGAGATCTACCGCGGAGCATTCTGGTCTCCAATATCCTCGTTACCCTATCACGGAGTTGTGATAGAGACCCTCGTGAATAAAAACTTCATAAGGATTGAGGCGGGCTATCCATCCTCTCAGTTTCAAAATGAGGACCCAAGGGACAATCCCAAGATATTTGATTATTTGGAAGAAGTTGGGAAGCTTACCAATTAGTACGCGCGCAACCAGAAAGATATCGCTATCCGCGCGCGCGTAACAATATCGTTACGAAAATGAAATCAAATCCATAGAATGTGTAAAGGTCTCAGTTGTCAACAACGTCTGTTATCTGGAGAAAGTGAGTTTTTTTCCTTTTTTTTACCAAATATCGTGCGCGTGCGGAGACTTATAGCATCAAACGTGCTCATCAATATCTGATTTTCGCTTCAATGATTCATATGTCGAGATAGCAGTTGCAGATATTCCCATGGCGTACCTGATTCTATGCAACCAACTTTCAGGACTGTTGTCTACTATCTTCTTGAATGCCTCAAAGCCACCAGCTATCTCAACCTCATCAGAATGTCTTACACCCGCCTCAAATCCCAGTCCCTCAGCCTCCCTATATCCTATCGGAGTGTTTGAACAACAATGGATAATTACTGGCCACTCGGAATCAGTCTCCACATATCGAGCTTTTGAATATTTTAAAATCGTCTCAGAAGCTCCCTTCGATAGCCCTCTTGAAGCTGCTGTTATATCAACTTCCTGCCCCAATATCAATGAGCAGACCTTGTTTGCCAGTCTTTCCGTTTCCATTTGACACCTTGTATGCGTATCAAAGGCCCTTTGTGTTCTCCCGATTATTAGGAAGTCATAAGAAGGTATCTGCTTAACAATCGAATTCAATTCATCCGGGTAGGTTTGTAGCCATCTGATTAGACGGTCTATATCTATAAAATGCGTATGGCTGTGCCCATTTCTAACACTGGATCTTAAAGCCTGTCTGCGGGCATCGCCAATGTACTCGAGACCTACTCCTCCTCCTTCTTGGAGTTCAACAGAGACACCGAACTTCTCCAATTCTTCAATTGTAGTTGCATCCGTTGCGGATGTTGCTACAACATACATCCCGCTATAAGTCTTCGACAACAATGGAAAATAAGTTGGAATGAAATTCTTGAGACTACCTATTGGGTCATGCATATTCAAAGCAAGTGCGACATCCTGCATGTTGCATTCATTATGATACTATTAAGAAAAGATTTCTGTACATGTAATGCGCGCGGGTTTTTAATGTGTCTCCTCAACTAATGTTTTTAATAGTGAAGGCTTTGGTTAATGAGAATCTTGTCGGTAGATGTGGGTTATACTGTGGTTCCTGCATAATATACAGGGCACACAGAGACTCAATACAGTTGAGACAGCTTGTTGCTGACCGTGAAAACTGCAGACCGGAAGACGTTCGATGTGAAGGCTGTCAAACAGTCTTAACCAATGGTTGGAATGGAGACCAGGAATGGGGCAGACACTGTAGAATAGTGAAGTGTTTAGAAGACAATGGACTGGATTTCTGCTATCAATGCGACATATATCCAGACTGTGAAAAGTTCCATGAATTAGGTGAAACTGCGTCGAAAGTGGAAGTTGAAGACCTTATGGGAAATCTTGAGATGATTAAGGCGGGCAAGGTCGTAGAGTGGCTTGAGGAAGAGGATATGAAGTGGAGATGTCACGAATGTGGTAAACCTGTCTCCAGGCATCTACAAGAATGCCATTGGTGTGGAGCAAAATTACCTTGATATTTTAATATCTGAAATAAAATAAACATATAACAGCGCGCCGTGTATAGTTTTATTATCTTTTAGCGCTTCATTTTAGGCATGTTAGTGGTTTTGGGCTCAACGAGCCAAGTGAAGATTGAGGCCACCAGATGCGCGTTCGAGACTTTCTTTGACGCTGTGGAAGTTAAGGGAGTGGATGTTCCTTCTGGGGTGAAGCCCTTCCCACTGTCGGATGAGGAGGCTCTGAGGGGTGCTTTGAACAGAGCCATGCATTCACCAGGGGTGGAGCCTGGAGCGGATTACTATGTGGGAATAGAGGGGGGTCTGAACCAGATAGGTGAATGGATGGTTGTGAAGCAGCTGGCAGTGGTGGTGAGGGACGAGGTGGTGGGGCTTGGGGTCTCACCGGGGTACGTGTGCCCTGATGAGCTTTACAGGTTGATTGTGAATGCGTCAGACGCTGTGGGCAGGAGGGCTATAGACGAGTATTTTAACGAGCCTGAAGTATTGAGCGGGCAAGGGCCAATAGGGGTGTTGACGAGGAGTAGGATGAGTAGGACTCACGCCTCGACAGAGGCTGTTGTCTGTGCTTTGACGAGGTTCGTCAGCCCTCAATATTATTGACAGTGGGGTCGCACCAGAGATCCGAGACATCCATCTATACCAATGCACCACGACAAGTTATCTTGGCTGAATAGAGAACGATGCACGCCAACAGGACGCAGATGAGACCATTCTTCGACACGCAGATACTTACCTATTCACATCACCTTAAATTGAGATTTTCGAAGTCATGTTCGGTTTGATTTCAACAGCGGCTTTCTTCGTAAAACGTACGAAGGCGGAACTGGTGGCGCAAGAAGTAACGATGTCGTAGTGCGTTTTATAATATGTTTAGTAACTCGTTTAGTGAATGAATAATGTGGTCAGGGATTTCCCATTCACTCCTCTGATACTCTTGTTCAGGTTGAATTAGCACTGTTTTCATACCGATTCTATTCCCTCCAAAAATGTCTGTTGAAATAGTATTTCCAACCATAACCGCTTCCTCAGGTTCTACATTCAGCTCTTCCAACACGATCTCAAAGATTCGAGGCTCTGGCTTACTTATTCCCACTTCACTTGAAACCAGCACAACGTCGAAAAAATCGTATAATTCTACCTCCCTTAACAGTTCGTGGATTCTCTCACCTGGGGTAGTTGGTAAGACATTTGATATGAGTGCGAGTTTGAACTGGGTTTTCAACTGAGTGAGGACTTCTTTTGCATGTGGGATTCTATGGCCATCGTCTTGCCGTATCAGTGTGTTACCTAAATCGAATATGATGGCTTTAAACAAGGTTTTCTCACTCTATATTTTCACTTTATATTTCCCTATTCTTCGCGCATGCAGTTGGGTCACTACCTCAGTGTCATCATCCACGCGCACCCGCGGCTTAAATTGTCCACTTGCGCGAAGTTCTTACAGAAAAAGCAGAGATACATGACCTCATTAGTTTTATGTTAAAATTCTTTATACAAAAAGGTCAGATACTTATTTTGTGTGAGTTTTGTCTGACCGGGTCGAAGAGTATTGGAGGAAGCGGGACGCCGAGGGATATGATTCTAGGGCGGACAGATCAGGTAGGATGAAGGCGTATCAATGGATGGCTGCCCAAGTAAAACCGCACCTCACAAGAAAAGGGGTTGTCTCGATGGATCTTGGATGCGGTACGGGCATATTCTCCAAGGCCGTTGGAATCAAGAACATCATCGGGGTGGATGTGTCCCCAACCATGTGGGAAATCGCACGAACAAGAATGGAAAGGGTCTACGAGGGGGACATATTCGACTTGCAACTGGAGCAAAACTCGGTCGATAACGTAATCACACTCTTTGTGCTGGCCGATTATCCCTCTGAGAAAAAGCTGGATTTCCTTCAACAAGTTTATTCCTGTCTCATACAAGGTGGGCGTTTCTTCTTCTCGGCGTACTCCCCCAACGACGGATATATGGGGAAAAGAGCACGTGAACGCGCATCTATGAGAGAGGGTGGAGGCAGTTACGAGGTCTATCTTGAAGATGTATCAACCTATAAAAACATGTTAGAAAATGCTGGGTTCAGGATTGAGAAAATTAGGACAATTGGATCGGAGGGAACCTTTGTAAGAGATTCAAAGACGATATCGTTTGACAGGGAATTCATCGTCATCGTGGCGTTGAAAGAATAACAATAAATTAACGACTATGAAAGTCATCCCTCCCCCCTTAAAAAAAATATAAGAACACTCAGATGGGCAGCGGGGGGTAGGTGACATATGTCGTTTAATTGCACCACCATTTAATTTTTTAAAGGGGAACTTGTATCGTACGCACGCAGTCTTATTAAAGATGGGGTGAGGTGCTGTAGGGTTCTCTCGTGGGTTGTTGTGTTTTCTTTCTGGACTTAAATTCCGACTGGGTATAAGCGAAAAGCCTGCATCATGAAAGATCAAGGTGCGTGCGACATATGGTAAGAGTGAATTTAATACCCCCGAAAACATAGGGGAAAACATGCCAACTGAGATAAAAG
>Ga0209636_10007003_pt1 | contig 11509 bp, 8 predicted proteins | sample DeeMarSWOR152_54_FD_187464 | JGI IMG/M metagenome (GOLD analysis project Ga0209636, IMG submission 187464) | Marine sediment microbial communities from White Oak River estuary, North Carolina - WOR-1-52-54 (SPAdes) (version 2) | ecosystem: Environmental > Aquatic > Marine > Intertidal zone >... | reverse complement strand
ATAGATTTTGCTTGCCGACTGAGGCGCAAATTCTACATGGGAATCAACCTTGGCCACCATCAGTTGATGCTGGATGTAAGGTTGAATCTCCTCTAACTCAAGCGGGAGGAGATAATATCTAACCAGAATGCGCTGGTCCAATTGTCTCAAACTTTTCTCCTGGAGTCTTTCCTCTAATTCCGTCTGGCCCAAAAGAACAATCTGAATCAGTTTCTGGTTCGCTGTTTCCAGATTAGAGAGAAATCGTAAACCCTCCAAAGATTCGAAATCCAGTCCCTGAGCCTCGTCCAAAAGGATAACCACCTTCTTTGATTGACGGTGAGCAAGAAGAAGCAGCTCGTAAAGCCTTTCAGTCAATTTTCTTTCGCTTAGTTCCCCTGGAGGAAGTTTTGATTCTCCCGAACTTTCAAGGAGAGCAAGCAATAGTTCCTTCTGAGGCAGACGAGGGTCGTAGATATGGGTTATACGCAAATCCTCTCCGGCCTTGCTCAAGAAATAGCGCAAAAGCATGGTTTTTCCGGTGCCGGGTTCACCAGTTATCATGGTGAAGCCCAATCCCTCGTAAATGCCGTAGCGCAGATGGTTCAAGGCTTCAGCGTGCGAGTGGGAAAAATAAAAGAATTTGGGATCGGGAGAGACCGAAAAGGGAATCTCTGTGAACCCGAAGAAGTCCTTGTATGAATCCAAAAGATCCACTCGAAGGAGAGCCTGTTTTCTGACTTGGTCAAGTGAAGGAGAAATTATCCTTCTTCGGTCGGGAGATCCCTGGATGACTTCTTCTCCCTCTCTTGAGGATTTATATATCAATTTCATTTTATCCTTCCTTTTTGTTAAAACTGGTTATTCGAGGAGTCAGAAAGATGACCAGCTCTGCTCTTTGTTCGATGTTCTCCTTCCGTTTGAAAAGATAGCCCAACAGAGGTAGATCCCCTAACAAAGGGATTTTATGTTCCGTGTCAGTTTTCTTGGAGGTAATAAGACCTCCGATTACGATGGTCTCCCCATTTTTTATCCTCACCATAGTGTTGGCCTCACGGATGTCGACATTGGGAGCTTTAAGCGTTTGATTTTGAAATTGAAATTCAGACCAGGTGTTTGCGTCGCTTACAATTGGAACCACCTGCAGGGTAACGTAATCATCGGATGAGATGTAAGGGGTTACTCCCATTATCAGGCCCAAAAGCACGGTCTTTTGCTCGGGAAAGATAATTGGCTGACCTACCTCTGCACCGGCGGAAAGGCCGGTTAGCTCCCAGTAACTTATAACTCGCCCCACATTGATCAGCGCTGTCTGCCCGTTCATCACGTTAACTCTGGGTTTGGAGAGAACGTTAACCTCTCCGAACCTGCCCAGAACGTCAAGAACAAGTGAGGCATCATGTCGGGAAGCAGTAAACTCAACCACTGAACCCGGTAAGCCCAAGGTCTGAGTGGCTGTTACCTCGATGGTTTTATTATCCACTAAAAAGGAATGAACCGCCGACCAATCGATCCCCCAGGATTGAGCTTGCTCCAAAGTAACCTCAATCACCTCAGCCTCAATTAGCACCTGTCTTGCCAAAGAACTCCTTAACTCCTGTATGAACCTTGCAGCCATGTTCAGGTTCTTCTTACGATCGGTCACCGTCACCATGCCGGCAAGTTTATTTATGAAATATTTTCCTTCTGAAGAAACTATGTTTTTGATTGCTTCTTCCACCTGCTTCCAAAGATCAACCGCATCCGGGTCTGTGTCTGCTGTAATTTCGAATCTTCCGCTTATTCCCCCCACATCCGGAATCGATCCCAATACGTCTCCCCCTACCTGAATCTGAGAGCTGATCTTATTGGGGATATGCCCCAGTTCAAAGATGCGGGTATCTATGAGTTTTACATCAAGGCTGGGGTTGTTAACCGAATACAGGTAGTCAGTTGGAGCAAATATGGCATCCAGGGCTTCCTCGAGTATTAAATCTTCGAAGGCTACACTGACCTGAGTTTTTCGATTCACCTCTTTGTCCCATACCACGTTTAGTTGGGCCTCTTTGCATAAAGGAAAAAGAACATCTTCCAGTGCCAGTCCTCTCGCAGAGAAGGAAAAAAGCTTTTCTTTCTCAGGTTCAACCTCCAACAGCGGGGTGGGGCTCAACTGTGGAGGTATGGGTGGAGGAGTTTCGGCACTTTCTTTTGTCTGCAAAATTTCATCGCTTGTGTCATACCTAGCAAAATTCGGAGCGCATCCGTAAAGAAAAAGGAGAACAAAAAATGTGGAGAGTGTCTTGGATTTCCTCATGATTCTCCTTCCCTGGTAATGCTGGGACGATCGTAAAAGAAAACCAGAGTTTTGCCCTCTTTTAGAAGGACGACGCTATCTTTCTTGATCTCCTTTATCTCCCAGCCTTCAAATTCCTCTCCCTCATGAACCCAGATTTTCTGGTCTCCGAAAACAATGAGGGCACTTTTGTCATCATCGGAGATTAATATCGCTTTTACCAGCACCCCCATTTGGGATTTGGCTTCGCCTTTTTTTCGGTCCGCAGATCCGATCTGTATTTCTGCTCCAGGCATACTGGTGCCGGCAGATTCCTTTATGGACTTCTCTAACTCTTTTATCTCTTTTCTGAGTTTCTTTTCCTCCAAAGAGGCTCTCAAAAGCTCGATTTCTTTTTTGGTTGCGTCGATTTTGTCTTGCATTTCCACAAGTTTAGGGTCCTCACCCCGGAAAGGGTCTTTTAGCGCCTCCAAAGCCTCGAAAAGGGGAGACTGAGTCTGTTCTTTCTTTTTGGGCGTGGATATTTTCTGTGCTGTACGACGGGCAGATTGGGGTTTCTTCCTTGCCACATCATCGGGCCCTGAGGCCATGAATTTGAGCACGAAAAATCCCACCAGCGCTACTACGACCGCTCCCGATCCCAGCAAGAGCACTTTTTTTGATTTAAGTGTCGCAGGAAGTTCCATTTCAAGAATCCTCCGGGATAACATAATATTTGAGTTGTATCCTCAAATTTCCAGGCACGGCAACGTCCGTTCCTCCAATGGTAAGTATTTCAACTGCAAATGGGAAATATCGAAACTCCTCTAACATATTCATCACTTGCTCATAGGACGAATAGTTTTGTGTGCCAATCCTGAGTGGTACCTCAGTTACCCCAATTAGATCTGGGAAGTCTTTGCTTTTCCGTTCACCATCTACTTTCACCTCAGCTTCAAACCCCAGTTTTGACAAAAAGGACTTGAGAAACTTTTCTACCAAGACCTTGTTAGCGATCGGATCTTGCACCCGCGGGATCTGATGGAGCACTTTTCCGGTCATTCTTCTTTCTTCCAGGGACTCCTCCAGACTTCTTACCCGATCCAAGCGCTGGTCTAACTTGGCTATCTTTTCCTCTTGTTCTCCGATCTGAGCTTGAAGCGATCTGATCTTTTTTGCTCCAAGAAAAAAAAGCAATCCCATTAAAACAACAAAAGCGAAAATGACAACTTTTTGTTTTCCCATTTTATACTTCCAATTGATAGATTATCTTAAAAGCTACCCGTTTCCCCTCCAACTTCTTCTCCACCAGTTTGGTTCGGGTAAAAAGAGGAGACTGAACAAAATTATTTTGTATCCTCTCCACCAAGACCAATGAGTTGATTTCATCGGACCCATCGGCAATCCCGCAAACCTCGCCCATCCATCCCTTTCCGGTGCTTTTCATGCTCATGCTCTTAAGAGAGACTCCAGGTGGCACAGCCGCTGCTAACTCCAGCAAAATTTCAGACCAGGGCGGTTGAGAGGTCTCAATAAAGTGAGATACCAGCTCCAAGGAAAGCTCCTTCATCCTCTCTTCCTTCAATTTGATCTCTCCTGTTATCCCTCCTTGGCGAAGATTCAAGTTTTTCAGATTCAGGGAGAGTTGAAAAATGGCTAAAATAAAGACCAAAAGAATACTGAGAAAGATAAAGGAGAACAGAGTCATCGTCTTTTTCATCTTCCTTTTCTCCTGAACCGAGTAGGGTATTAACCCAAAGCTGAAGTGGCCAAGGTCGACAAGAGCTAAGCCCAAGCATCCAGGATGTATTCCGGATATATCCCCTTGAAAAAGAGATTCAGGTGAAAAAGGAATAATCTCCAGTCCGGCCTTCTGCCTTAAATTCTCCAAAATTTCTGAAGTGGTGGAGTTTCCCGCAATGGCTAATTTGGTTACTTTTTGGTTAGGAAAACTCTCGGTGTAGAAAAGAAGGGTACGGTAAATATCCTTTGCTAAGGCCGAACTTTCAGGATCCTTCCCTCTCTCAGCCAAAGGCAGCTCTCGAGTCACTCGGATTTCTTTCCCTTGGAAGATGACGATTCGACTGTTGGGATGAGCAATCTCTACGAAAGCCAAGGCTTCTTCAGAGAGGAGTTCCATTTTCTCAAGCAGGGTTTGCAAAGCGACGGGGTAGGTTGTAAATATGTTCGGTTTGACTCGAAAGTTGGCAAAAAGCCTTGAGAGTTCTTCCAAGTTGTCTCTTTTCATTCCCACGGTCATTATTTTCCTATTCACTTTGCTAGGGCCGGGTACTTCACCTAAATCCTGTTGTTTGAACTGATAATCATTTCCAAAGGCTTTTATTACCTCACTTTCGACAGCTTCTTTGAGCATCTTGCTTTTCATATCAGGCACGCTGAGGATCTTATGGAAGGTGTTTTCAAGAAGTCCTGAAACCCTTATTTCCTCGATCTTCCCTGATTTGCTTCTCAGATAATCCCCAAGTTCAGACACATTAAGCTCAAGCGATTCTGCTACTTCTATTCTTTCTTTTTTCTTTTTGGCACATAAGACATTTACTTTCTCACCCGAAAAGTCTACACAAAGAAGCATTTGATTCTCTCCCATTTAAGGACAGATATCGTCACCGCCGCAGCCCTCGTCTGTTTTGTTTGGGCCGGCGGAGTAAAACCCATGATTAACCGAATCCCAGCAATATTCGGTTCCCCATGGATCCACCAAATGGTCAGGATTGGATATGAGTCCTGCATTAACTAAAGATTGCACGCCAGTGACCAAATCCCAATTGGTGACTCCATCGCAGTTGCCGGGTATGTCCTCCACACCGCAGTTTTCTCCTCCCGGATCCTCATCAACGAACCCATCCCCATCATCATCATTCTCGGCCAATATAGTTGCAGCCTGGTTAAGAACCGCCAACTCCTCTTCTATCTCTCTCCTCCAGGCAATAGATGATGTTAGCTCATTAGCCGAAAGATAGAGAAGTATATCATCGAAATTTGCGGTTGTGCCGTCTTGAGTGTATTCTCCATCCGCAAGGTCACTATTCTCTTCTTCGAATTCCAAGTTGACTCCGCTGGATATCAAAACCAAAGCCGTATTTCCGATCGATTGTCCGTCGACTTTGAGGGTGTCTCCGTCATTGGAAGCCACGTAGGCATAATACTTGCCCGTATAAATCTCATCAGTCTGCGCCGTAGGTGGAAGTTCCAGCTCGTCGATCGGAACTACATATCCAGAATCAGGAGATGGCAGAACCAAAAAATTCCGATAATAACCCAGCACTGCCTCTCTAATGCACTCCATCTCCTTTATGGTTTTTGCCTCCCTCTGTCTTTTAGCTACCGCAGCATAAAGCCCAACGATCGAAACTGTAAGCAAGCCAGCTATAGCCATAACGATGGCTAACTCCAGAAGTGTAAACCCCTTGCAGCGTCCATAGGACATCCGACAAAGTGAGAGGCTCATTTAATTTTTTGAGAAAAGCCAATGTTAAAAATTAAGGTAAAAAAATCAGAAAGAGGACACCTTTCGACGCAGTGGCCCCTATCTTTCGGTAAAATAAAGTAGAGGACTTACATATTGAAATTCGGTGGGGAGGGGAGACTATCTCTGGCATTCTCCCCTCCCAGCCAACTCTGATCCTTAGTCCACAAAGTAGTAAACATCAATCTTTGCGCTACCGGTGTAAGCCGAGGGTGATGTGATATAACCGGTGCTGTCTACTCCATCGTCAATTTGTTTGTCAACACTTTCCGCCACGTCCGGGGGAATACTGACCTTGACGTAATTACCGTTCCTGTAAGACGTTGGTGTTGCAGCCGTGTCAGCACCGAAGTAGTACTTAGCTCCAAACGGACTCCTTTTGCTCTCGTAAGCTAACTCTTCGGCCTCGATGTCAACCCATACCAGCGAGTCGCTATTGAAATAACCGTCAGCATCAGCATCCCCGGGCAGCTGCAAGAATCTGTCGAAGTAGGTGTAGACCGCTCCGTAAAGACCTCGCAGGTCATTTATCTGTCTTTTGATCTTGGCGTTCTTGATCATCTGGGCACCGCCCAGAATAGCCCCGATCAGAAGTCCGATAATCACCAATCCTATAGCTAACTCGACCAGAGTGAATCCGGCCTGGCTCCCGAAAAGCTTTCGGATGCTCTTCATCTCTTTTCACCCCCCTTCATTTTTTGAGGTTTTTTCGTTTCGCCTTCGTCCTGGTCTAATTCACTCAAGTCCATTTAAGGAACGAACGACAGGATCGGTTTTATTCTTTCAGGCGTATTAAAGCCCCCCCCGTGTATATGAATTTCTGATGGGAGCTTTTCCCGGATACTTTCAGCTACGTTGTGCTTTAATTTTTTGGAAAAATAAAAGCTAACCCCCCATGTAGTGTCTAACTATGACTTGTTTGGGAAGTGCTTTCCGCGTGCAGTGAATGCGTATGCATCTTCGAACTGCAAAACGGTTTTTTCGCGGCCGTCCCCTCACACTCCCATTTGTGTAGCCTATCGGCTACTTTATTCCAAACTTTAGAATAAGAATACTTAAAACATAAGGCTAAAACTATGTGAAATCAATTTCTCCTTTCTATCCGCCCCACAATTGCCATTTTAGTATTTTTAGTAGCACCTTTGCAACTTCTGTGCCCATCTGTTGGCAAGTGTCTTTAGAAGGGATATAACTTGGTAAAATTTAATAGGTTAAATTTGTTAGATAGATTTTTTTCTTTTGAAAAGGGTATCTTTTTTGCCAAAAAACTGTGGGAACGATCAAATAACTTGATGTGTGCCTCCCACATGAAAATACCTGTTTTGTTACAATTGGCTTGATCGTCCTACAAGAAATAGTATTAGTCAAATTCTCACAAGGCGGTGATAGCCTCAAACAGGGATGCAAGAACTCCTCGTGGAAAGAAAAAAGCCATAAGAACCGAACACTTGTAATCTTCCCTGTGTGACGGAGAATATTAAGGTAAGCCCCAGCTTGGTTTATGGTGAGCTTGTCCTTCAGCTTCGCTCAGGACAGTGAGCTTGTCGAACTGTCGAACCATGAAAGCTGGGGCTTTTCCATGTGGGGTTGTAGCGGTCGCATTTCTGCCATAGGCAGATCCCTGCCCGCTAAAGATTGGCAGGCGGGCGCCTCTGGCGGACATGCGACCCGCCGGATTTTTGCCAACCAAGAACTAACAGCTTGGAGGCGGTCCTCCTTTGAACAGATAGTTGATAAGATAAACCACATCAGCACTATTGATGATCTCATCACAATTGACATCGCCAGCCTCTAAGGGCATGGGGGCTGGTCCACCTTTGAACAGGTAATTTATCAAATACACAACGTCAGCCGAGTTGATCACCCCATCTGCATCGGCGTCGCCGCGTATGAAAACAATTCCTGTTAAGAATGTCAAAGAGCCAAGGTTTCCGTCCCCTCCATTAGGAATAGGGTAATTATGGCTTATCCCATCACCGTTATCATCATATTGGGGAATCTCAGAAGTAGGGTCGCTTACTGCAGCATAATTGAAGGCTTCCACCATCGATATATTTCCATCTTCATTATAATCGGCATCCACGGGATTGCCCTCTTCGTCTTCTCCGTGGAAAGCACTCGTGAATCCTCTCACAAAGTAGTTACCCCAGAATACATCTTCCTCAACAGTAGCCGTACAAATTACGCGGTTAGGAGCACTTAAATCCCAGATGAACCCTCCGCTGAAACAGGGTTCCAGAAATACAACGGTTACTTGAGGATTGAGAGGGACCATGTATGACCTCAGCTCATCATCGTACAAATCGCCTGATAGATATATATATTCATCAATACTTACCCAATCATCCATGTCCCCATCATCGTTTATATCTATACCATCGAACAATCCCTGATTGTCAAGATCACATCCATCGATCTCTGGCACTCCGCCCGCATAGTTAACATCAATACACACATCACTATTATCAAGGTTGGGATCAAAAAAAACAGCATCTAGCAACCAATAACCTCCTGATGAGTCATATACTTGATAGTAATAGTTGATTTCTCCCCAATCATCTTCATCAAAAACCTCAACACCATCAATATATTCACACGGCGGATTTCCATCTTCATCGTAACCCCAGACTTCACCTAACTCTGGTTCTATATGCCCATTGGCATTAAAATCCCCTGCCAAATAGTCTTGAAATGCTTCTATCCAAATATCATTGTTGCTACATACAGTGTCTTCATCTAAAAAGTAAACGTCTTCAAAAGTACTCACGAACTTTCCACGATAGGCATAGTCTCCAGATTCCCGATATTTCCAGACTCCCATTCCATGGTTACATGGATTTGGATATGAGGTAAAAAAACTCCTGAGTTTAAACTCGCTTTCGAGATAGTCAGATTCGTCTCCTGGATCGACTTCTGGTTTGCTATACGAAAAACCATAGTATGTCGTTCCGTGCCCATAATATCCGCCTCCATGATCAGTAGACCAAACGAAGAGGAAATCATCTTCATCTATGATACTCGCTAAGATGGTAAAAACTTGTGCAATATTAGAATCAACCGCTGCAAAATCAATCATATTATTAGGATTTTCACCATCAGGATTTGTTCCATCATGATTAAACAGATATATTTGATCTGGAGTATAGCCGTAATCCTCTATAAGCATATGATATGTAAAATCTACGTCTCTCCAAAAACGAGTTTCATATCCTCCATTTATCATCACCGCGTATGTTTCAGTTACGCTATCTGCTGGTAGGAGTTCAGGAAAACCAATTTCTTTTTTACTTTCTTCTACATATGTCTGTCTGCTCGACCCAGTTTCCACAGTGACTTTTACATAATCGTAGAACGGCGAGATGCTGTCATAGGGAAGCGTTACTTTCAGTGTTGCATTATATATGCCTTTTGTATCGTAGATATAGTTACTTTGGAGAATTTGCCCCGCGTGCCCACTCTTTGAAAAATCAAATATCCCATCTCCATCAAAATCCCATTTGTATTCAATCTCATCTCCAGAAGGACAGATAGCATACCACTTAAATAGGGTCGGTTGTCCGATATAAGTGATAATATCTTTACCAGTGTTTACGTCAATAAGCATTTGGTCTTCATCATTTCTCCAGGAGGCATCCTTATTTTCGAGAATATTCTTCACCCTGTCTGTTGGGACATTAATTTCATAATTTTGTTTCCAGGTGTCCCGCATGAATTCCCGATTAGGATCACCGTAGGCCGTGCTAAAAAAAGCTGCTCCAGCAAACGAGACTATTAGTCCACAAACCAAGGCTTTTCTAAATGTAATAACCTTCATCTTTCCTCACCTCCGTTTTGGAAGTTATTAAATACATAAAAGGTTTTCTGCAAATAGAACCTTGAAAAACTCATTTTTGCGGGGCTGGGAGCCCCGCCTACGCAACCAAAGCGTTTATCCTTCGTAGGTCGGGCACCTTGCCCGACCGCTCACCTCGATTTTGGAAATTGTTAAATAGATAAAAGGTTTTCTTCTGTGTCCGTCAGGTCCCCTGACCTGGCGGCAATTTACAGTCTCTGTCGGGTCGGGGGACCCGACAGGCACAGATATTATGTAGCGTCGCAACCCTGTTTACACTGAGCGTAGTCGAAGGGTGTGCGACGGTATTTCGTCCGAGACGAGCCCTGAACCATATGGTTCAGGGCAAGCTCGGAAGCTACTTGGTTAACCCCTGTTGTCCCCTTTAGGATGAACCCCTTGTCAGTAGGTTCGCTACGCTCACTACAAGGGGGACACGTGAGATTCCCTCACTGATAAGGGAGGGTTAGGGTGGGTTCCTATCAAAGTTTACACAATTAATTCGTAATCACATTGATTGCACTCCATTTTAATTCCACTTAATTCAAAGTCTATCAAGAAGCTTTTTCATGACAGCCTCCTATGCAGAAGAACCATCCTCTTGGCAGGAGTTACCTGATGTAACCTACTACTTTCAGGCCAGAACATGTAGGCTTCTAAAACAACCGAATATGTATAAAGGCCAACCTAATGTAAAGATTCAGCTTAGGTTTGTCAAGATTTATTCTGCTAATTCACATGATTTCCTTTAAAATGCAAGATCAAAGGTCCAAAGCCTGCAAATACTTGAAAGAACAACATCGAAAGCCATCAAATCACTTAATGTAAAACTTGATGTTTTTGGCACAAGGTTTTGTGGGACTTTTAATTCCACATGCCCTTTATCCCCAATGGGACCTCGTAAGATATTCTAATGTAGCACTCTGAAATAACTTCATCATAGTAGTATTTTTTACTTGACTTACCAGAAATGATTGGCTAAATTGTGGTGTCAATCGACTAACATAGATTCGCATTTTTGGAGAAGTATGAAGGCAATGATTTTCAAGGAGAGGAGCCTATAGCTGGGGAAGGTCTCAGACAAGGGATTGATTAAGCTTTCCAGTTCCCACCTATGTGGGGGCTACAGCCCCAAAATATTGCTGGAAGCTTCTGAGACCTTCCCTTCTGAAATTCAAAACCTTATCAAAACTTTGGAAGAAACAAGGAGGATGAAATATAAACCTATTAAAAAGATTCCTGGGTTAGATATATTATGGGGCTGTGGCTCAACCCCATTGTGTCATTCTAACCCCGCCGAAGGGCGGGGGGAGAATCTCATTCTTCCTGCGGCATAAGAGACTCTTCACTTCGTTCAAGGTGACATTTGTAGACTTCGGCAACAGCCCCTGGTTTTATGATGAACGCTGAGCCGGCTTAGAGAGGCTCAGATTTAGCATAGGAAGGCGAAAAGTGGGATACGAGGTCAAATTCCCCATATCGGGGCTTGGAATTGAGGAGATAAAAGAGGTTTGCGGGATCCCTGAAAAGGCGATATCGGTAAACAAAGAAAAAAACGCCGGAGTGATCAAGGCTGAAACCTGGGTGGAGCTTCTGGGAATCTGTTTCGGACTTATGGAGCGAATGAGCGATTTTGAGTTTACAGTGAGGAGATCGGTAGAGAAGTCCTAAAAGCCCCTTTATGGAAGTAAATAAGATGGGGGTCCCAGGAACGCTGGGAAGTGAATCACAAACGCGTTCGGGATTTAAATAAAAACTCTTTGGTTTTTAGAGAGGGGGGATTATTGTATTTTGGAAAGGGAGCTCAGAAGAAGGGTGAAGAAAAAGAGCGGTAGATAAAGGGACCTGCGTCACAATTCTGTCTGAGCTCCCTGTTTGATTAACCTGAGTAGCCTTGACCGGGACAGGCTTACCGTGAGACTTAGCGCAGATTCTCAAGACGACAAGAGCTGTCACATTG
>Ga0209636_10007002_pt1 | contig 11509 bp, 9 predicted proteins | sample DeeMarSWOR152_54_FD_187464 | JGI IMG/M metagenome (GOLD analysis project Ga0209636, IMG submission 187464) | Marine sediment microbial communities from White Oak River estuary, North Carolina - WOR-1-52-54 (SPAdes) (version 2) | ecosystem: Environmental > Aquatic > Marine > Intertidal zone >... | reverse complement strand
CTTGGGCGGCGGAGCGAAGACCGGCTGGAGTCGAACATGGTTGTTACCGTGGAGCCGGGCCTCTACTTTGCAGGTTGGGGCGGAGTGCGGATTGAGGATACCCTGGTGGTGACGGACGATCGGCCCCGACCGCTGGTGGACCTGGATGCCAGTAGGCTTCAGATCCTGCCTCCATAGGCTTGGTGGCCTGGTTCGGGAGAAGCCGAGGACCTTCCATATTCAGCCGGAAGAGAGATGGCGACGACGGCAGATTTTCGTAACGGGATGGTCTTAGAGCTTGACGGCGAACTCTACACGATCACCTATTTCCAGCATGTGAAGCCGGGCAAAGGTGGGGCGTTCGTCCGCACCAAGTTAAAGAACGTACTCTCGGGTGCGGTCATCGAGAGGACCTTTCGCGCAGGCGAAAAGGTTGAGGAGGTACGGCTCGTCCGTCGTCCGGTGCAGTACAGTTACACTGACGGGCAGTTCTATTACTTCATGGATGGGGAGACCTACGAGCAGATCCCGTTGTCGGCCGCCACGATCGGGGAAGATCAGCTTGCCTACCTCAAGGAGAACATGATGTGCGAGGCGCTGTCACGGAATGGCGAGCCGATCTCTGTCGAGCTTCCGTTCTTCGTGGAGTTGAGTGTCGTGGAAACCGAGCCCGGAGTGCGGGGCGACACTGCGCAGGGTGGCACGAAACCGGCTAGACTGGAGACGGGAGCTGTCGTGCAGGTGCCGCTGTTCATCGAGACTGGCGATATGATCAAAGTTGATCGGCGCGAGAACAAATACTTGGAGCGCGTCAGTTCATGATTGACCTAGCCTTCCTGAAACGTCTGATCGAGATCGTCGAGGCCAGTGATATCGACACGCTGGAGATCTCACGCTGGGCCACGAAGATTCGGATCTCCAAGAGCCCGGCAGCGATCCTGAGTGGGAATGCCGCTTCGACGCCGGTGAACCTGAGGGCGGAAGCGAATCCAGCTGTCGCTCCGCCAGGAGCGGCGCCGCCGAGCGCTGTGCCACCTGACCCGGCCGCTGCGGAGGCTGTTGAGACCGTCGAGACGGCGAAATTGGTGGAGGTTACCTCCCCCATGGTCGGCACGTTCTATCGGGCGCCGGGCCCGGATGCCGATCCCTACGTCGATGTGGGTGACCACGTCAAGGTCGGGCAGACTTTGTGCATCCTTGAGGCGATGAAGCTGATATGAACGAGTTGGAGGCGGAGGTTGCCGGCACGATCGTCAAGATCGCCGTGGAGAACGCTGAGCCTGTGGAGTACGGCCAGGTCCTTTTCCACATCCAGCCAGACTGAGCCCCGCTCCACGCGCTTGCGGCTGCCGGCGAACGAGCGCCAGCGAGGAAACCCGCTTTGTTCCAGAAAGTCCTTATTGCTAATCGCGGAGAAATCGCGCTCCGCATTATCCGGGCCTGCCGCGAACTCGGCATACCGACAGCGGTCGTGCATTCGGAAGCCGATCGTGACTCGCTGCATGTGCGCTTCGCCGACGACGACATCTGTATTGGACCGCCTCCCGCCCGGGACAGCTACCTGAATATCCCCCGCATCATCGCGGCCGCTGAGATCGCAGGAGCTGACGCCATTCACCCCGGCTACGGCTTCCTCGCCGAGAATGCAGAGTTCGCCCAGATCTGCGAGCGCTCGGATATCGTCTTTATCGGGCCGACTGCTCAGCAGATCGCACAGATGGGTGACAAAGTGGCTGCGCGTCGTACGATGGTCGAGGCAGATGTCCCCGTGATCCCGGGTACGGAAGAAGCGATCACCGACGCACGCCGCGCGCGTAAGGCCGCTGAGGAGATCGGTTTCCCGGTCATGATCAAGGCCAAGGCGGGCGGCGGTGGCAAGGGAATGCGCATCGTGCGCGGTGCCGAGGAGTTCGAGCCGTTGTTCGCTACGGCCAAGGCCGAGGCGGAAGCAGCCTTCGGCGACGGTTCGCTCTATATCGAGAAGCTGCTCCAGGGAGTCCGCCACGTGGAGATCCAGGTCCTCGGCGATCGTCACGGGCGTGCCGTTCACCTCGGCGAGCGCGATTGCTCGATCCAGCGTCGCCATCAGAAGCTGATCGAGGAATCACCCAGTCCGGCACTGACGCCGGAACTGCGCCGCGAAATGGGCGCCGCCGCCGTGCGTGGGGTATCCGCGATCGGCTATGTCGGCGCCGGCACAGTGGAATTCCTGCTGGATCGCGATCGCCGCTTCTACTTCCTCGAGATGAATACGCGCATCCAGGTGGAACACCCGGTGACGGAAGAGGTCACGGGCTACGACCTCGTCAAAGAGCAGATCAGAGTAGCGGCAGGCGAACACCTGTCTATTCCTGACGACATCGAGCTCCGCGGACATGCCATTGAATGCCGGATCAACGCCGAAGACCCGAGCAGCGGTTTCAAGCCATCAGCGGGCACCATCACTACCTTCAATCCGCCAGGCGGACCCGGTGTCCGCGTGGACACGCACGTCTACACGGGCTACGCCGTCCCGCCCTACTACGACTCGCTCATAGCGAAGCTGATTGTGCGGGCTGGCACACGCGACGAGGCGATCGCACGGGGGAAGCTCGCGCTGGAGATGTTCGTGATTGAGGGCGTTCACACGACCATCTCGTTCTTGTACACTGTCCTCGACCATCCGGACTTCCGCTCAGGTGACGTCGACACCAACTTCCTCGAGCGGTTCGAGAAACGGGGTCGAACCACTGTCGCTGCGCAATGAAGATTGATGTGCTCTGGACTCCACTCGAGCTGGAACGCGCACCGCCCATTCAGGAGCGCACCGCTGTAGCGGTAGACGTGTTGCGAACGGGTACGTGCGTCGCCGCCGCAATCCATAACGGTGCGAGGGCAGTGGTGCCGGCGGAGTCGATTGAGGAAGCGCTGCGGATCAGCAACTCGATCGGGCGCGACGGAGCTCTCGTGTGCGGCGAACGGCAGGGCGCGCGGATCGAGGGCTTCGATCTCGGGAATTCGCCCGCAGAGTTCAAGAGTGAAGTGGTCCACGGTCGCACCATCGTGATGACTACCACTAACGGGACACAGACCCTGACCGCAATGGCCGGTGCAGGTGTGGTGTACATCGCTGCGCTCGTCAACCTGAGCCGAATCGTCGCGGCGCTGCGGAGCGCCGAGGCTGACCCACTGATCGTCTGCGCCGGCTGCGAGGGCAGGGTGAGCTTGGAGGATGCGCTCTGCGCTGGCCTGATGGTGGAAGCGCTGTCGAAGAAGCGTAAAAAGTCCATCGGGGCGGAGTTGGGCGACGGTGCGCAGGCGGCGCTTGCGCTGGCTCGGGAGCTCTCGCCGCTGAGTGTCAAGACTCTGCGCTCGACAGCGGCTGGCCGAGCCCTGGAGAAGATCGGCCAGGGAGCGGACATTGAGCTCTGCGCTCAGCTGGATTCGATTCCGGTCGTTCCGGTACTCCGCGATCACCAGATCGTTGGCCTGGAGCCGAGCGCCGGATCGGGAGGTGGAGGGAAGGGAAGAGCGAAGTAGGAGATGAGTGATGGGCGAGCGGGCGGATGATCGGATTCAGCGCGTCCTGATCGGTATCGGTCTGGCAGCTGTAGGCGTTTTCACCTTTCTCAGCCTCATCCCCGTGGAGCTGCTCGGCGCGGGGCTTCAGGCTCTCTTCCCCTCCGGCAACGTCGTGGGACCCGTGGGCGCTGCGGTCGCCGGCGTGCTGGTCGGTGCCTGCGGCGTGGCTGCGGCGGTCGTGCCGCTGCTGTTCGTTGTGTGGGGCCTCTGGAGTTTCGATTGGCTGGAGCGCTCCGAGGCGGTCCGCTGGAGCGTCTTCTTTGGCGCCACCCTGATCATCGTCCCGCCGCTCATGGCCTGCTTGGCCTTTCCGGCGGGTGGGGGTGCCCCCTGGTTGGCGGGACGCTACGGCGCCTGGTCCGGGGGCCTGCTGACCTCGGCGCTCAGCTGGGTGGGCGGTGCTCTGATTCTCCTGGCCCTCTTCATCACGACGCTGATCGTCAGCCTGGGCCTGGGTCCGCTGAACGCGCTCGCCCGAGGCTCGGCCGCCGTCCGGAGCGGCGGTCGTGCCGCTCTGCGGGCTGGCGCCGTGCTGACGGGTTGGGGTGTGGCGGCAGCCCAATGGCTCCACGTCGGCTGGGCTCGCGTCCGCAGGCGTTTCATGCAGGAGGCCGAGCGCGAGTCGCTGGCCGGGCCGGACGCCAGGTCCAGGCAAGCGGGCAGCGGGGAGGCTGTGCGTGAACGGGCACGCTCACGTGCGCTGGGCCGTGGGCGGCGGAAGCGGGGTGCCGAGGCGACTTCCCCTGCTCCGGCAGCGTCAACGAACGGCCACCTCCCGCCCCTCGACTTGCTGTCGCCGCCGCCGGATCGGGAGTACTCGGTCAGTCAGGAGGTTCTGGACCGGCTGGGTGAGACCCTGATCGAGACGCTCCGCACCTTCAAGGTGGAGGGGCAGATCGCAGGACGCACGACCGGGCCAGTGGTGACCCAGTTCGAGGTCGTGCCGGCGTCCGGCGTGAAGGTCGGGAAGATCGCCGCGCTCGCCGACGATCTCGCGCTCGGCCTGAAGGCACCGTCGGTACGGATCATCGCCCCCATTCCGGGCAAGGGCGCAGTGGGCGTTGAGGTGCCGAATCCGCAGCGGAAGATCGTTTATCTGCGCGAGATCCTGGACTCGGAGGCCTATCGGACCAGTCGCGCTGAGCTGCCGCTGGCACTGGGTGAGGATGTGACGGGCCGCTGCGACATATCCGACCTGGCCCAGATGCCGCACCTGCTGATCGCCGGGGTCACCGGGTCGGGGAAGTCGGTCTGCATCAACGCGATCATCTCCAGTCTGGTCTACCGACACACGCCCGAGCGCCTTCGACTCATACTCATCGATCCCAAGATGGTCGAACTGGGCGGCTACAGTGTGCTCCCGCATCTGAGGCACCCGGTCGTGACCGACAACAGTGATGCGGCGACCGCGCTGAAGTGGCTGGTCTATGAGATGGAGCGTCGCTATGAGTGGCTGTCGGCCAACAGTTGTCGCAACCTGCGGGAATTCAATCGGCGGGTCAGCAAGGGTGCGACGATTATGGCCCCACCCTCGGAGGGCGGTGCGGAGGTGGAGGAACCGCGCATCGTCCCCTATATCGTCCTGTTCATTGACGAGCTGGCGGACCTGATGATGACGGTACAGAACGAGATCGAACGCCCGCTCGCTTACCTCGCGCAGAAGGCACGCGCCACGGGCATCCACCTGGTGGTGGCGACCCAGCGACCGTCGGTTAACGTCATCACGGGGCTCATCAAAGCCAATTTCTCGTGCCGCATCGCCTTCCGTGTCGCGTCCAAGGTGGATAGCCGAACGATCATCGACCAGAACGGTGCCGAAACCCTGTTGGGCGATGGCGACATGCTCTTCATGCCGCCCGGCCAGGCGGAGCCCAAGCGCATCCAGGGTACCTTCGTGTCCACCGAAGATACGGAGCGCCTCGTCAAGTGGTACCGTGCCCGCGCCGAGGCGGAGCGTGAGCTCGAGGACGACATTCTGGAGGTCGTGCGCCAGCGCGAGCTCGAGGAGGCGGAGCTGGAGTTGGCGGAAGTGGCACCCGCGGAGCGGGACCCGCTGTTCCGACGAGCTGCCGAGGTCGTCGTTCAACACCAGCAGGGCTCCACCAGCCTGCTGCAGCGGCGGCTGAAGATCGGTTACGGGCGGGCCGCACGGATCGTCGACCAGCTGGAGCAGGCGGGGATCGTTGGTCCTTCTGAGGGGTCGAAACCACGTGAGGTATTGGTTACACTAGACGATGTAGACAGAATCTGCACCGCTCGGGACGGGTAGAACGGGTCAGGGGGCGACGATGAACGAGCTTGCCATACTGCTGACGCTGATTTCTGCGCTGGGCCCTCAGGGGCCATCGGCCATTGACAGCGCGGAGGCCATTCTTGCCAGGGCCGCAGAGGCCTATCGGGTGGCGACGACTTTGCGCTCGGAGTTCGTGCAGAGGATCGAGATACCCGTGCTGGAGGCCGAGAAGGAGGGCCGGGGCGTCGTATTCCAGAGGAAGCCCAACTACTTCCTGATGAAGTTCGACGAGCCGCAGGGCGACATCGTCGTGGCCGACGGGCAGTGGTTCTGGATGTACTACCCCAGCGCGCAGCCGGACCAGGTCGTCCGCACCGCGATCGACCAGACTTCGGAGGGCGCCACGCTGGGCGGCCAGTTCCTGGTGAGCCCGACCGAGCGCTACGTGGCGACCTACGTGCAGCGGGACGTTGTCGGCCAGCGGCCCGCCTATCTTCTCTCGCTCGTTCCCAAGTTCGAGGCACCCTATACACTGGTACGCGTCTGGATCGACGCGCAGGACCATTTGGTGCGGAAGTTCGAGATCCACGAGGAGAACGAGACGGTACGGACGATCACACTCTCCAACGTGGAGGCAGGCATCGATTTGCCCGAAGACCTCTTCCGCTTCACTCCACCGCCGGGCGTCGAGGTGTTTACGCGGTGAAGTTCTCCGTCATCACGCTCGGTTGCGATAAGAACACAGTCGACTCGGAACGTATCGTGGCCACCCTCGTGGCCCACGGAGCGGACTACATCGCGGAGCCACGCGACGCCGAGGTTCTCCTCGTCAATACGTGCGGCTTCATCGATGCGGCGAAGCAGGAGTCGATCGATACGCTCTTACAGGCGGCACGTCTGAAAGATGCCGGCCAGCTGCGTGTGCTGGTGGGCGTCGGTTGCCTGGTGGAGCGCTACCGGCGCGAGCTTCAGCGCTCGCTCCCTGAGGTGGATCTCTTCCTCGGGCTCCGCGATTTGCCCGAACTGGTCCCAAAGCTCGCCGTGCGTGGGTTGCTTGACGGCCGCGTGCAGAAACATCCCGGCTCACGCCTGCCTGTCGGCGACCTGCGCCATGTCTCCTATCTCAAGATCAGTGAAGGTTGTGACCACACCTGCGCCTTCTGCGCGATTCCGCTCTGGCGCGGCCGTCACCGCTCCTTCGACCCGCAGGTGCTCGTCGAGGAAGCAAGAGCGCTGGAGGCGCGAGGCGTGGTGGAGCTCAATCTGGTCGCCCAGGACTTGGCGCACTACGGTCGCGACTTGGACGGACAGCCTGGTCTGCAGCAGCTGCTCGAGCAGTTGCTCGCGGCGACCGGCATACCGTGGTTCCGCCTGCTCTACGTCTATTCAGCTGGTCTGCGACCCTCGCTGGTCGAGCTGATCGCCCGTGAGGACAGGATCCTCCCGTATGTCGATATGCCGATCCAGCACGCCAGCCCGCGGATCCTGGAGCGCATGCGGCGCCCGGAGCGGCCGGAGCGGCTGCGCGAGCTCATCGCCTGGCTGCGCTCGGAGATCCCGGACCTTACGCTTCGCAGCAGCGTCGTCGTGGGATTCCCCGGCGAGACCGACGAGGACTTCGAGGCGTTGCTCGAATTCGTCGAAGTGATCGAGTTCGATCACCTGGGCGCCTTCGCCTTCTCGCCGCAGGAGGGGACGGTGGGCGCGGCGATGCCGGATCAGCTGCCCGATTCGCTGAAGCTGGAGCGCCTCGCCTCGCTGAACGAGCTCCAGCGCTCGATTGTGGCCGCGCGTAATCGGGCCCGCATCGGCAAACGCGTCGAGGTACTCATCGATCGTGTACCGGATGAGCGCGGCAGCCCGCAGCAGATCGAGGCGCGTATGCGCAGTCAGGCGTACGAGATCGACGGGGTGACCTTCCTGGAACGCTCGGAGATCACCCTGGCGCCCGGTGACCTGGCCGTCGCCAGCATCAACAACGCCGATGACGCGGACCTCTGGGGCGTGGCGGAGGAGCGGATCCGGGCCGGGCAGCGGCCCAGGGAGCATATCGAGTCGCTGAGGTTGGACCTCGAGACGGTATGGGGCAGGTGAGGAGTAGTCGCGCACAGCGATGTGAAGATCGATGAAACCTCGGCCGTGGTCGAGCGATCGCTCGCCAAAGCCAGGGATCAGCGATAGATTCGTCGCCGCCGGTGGCGTTGCCGGCGCATGAAATGTCCTCAGCGATGACAGGAAAGAAGCGGACGACGATGGAGATCAAGGCGCCGCATCGCGAGCACACGCGGCGTGTGACGGTCGGCGATGTGCCGATGGGTGGAGGCGCGCCAATCTCTATCCAGTCGATGACGCTGTCCAGCCCGGCGAACCTCAAAGGCTCCCTGGAAGAAATCCAGCGGCTGACTGAGGCTGGCGTCGACATCATACGCACGGCGGTTCCGAGCGAGGCGGCGGCCAGGGCACTGCGTGAGCTGGTCAGGCACTCAGCGGTGCCGGTGGTGGCGGACATCCACTTCAACTACAGGCTCGCGCTCGAGGCGGCGGAGGCGGGGGTGGCGAAGCTGCGCCTCAACCCGGGCAACATCGGCGACGCCTCGCGGGTGCGAGCGGTGGTCGAGGCGGCGCGTGAGCGCAGACTGCCGATCCGCATCGGCGTCAACGCCGGCTCTCTGGAGCGTGACCTGTTGGCGAAGTACGGCCGGCCAACGGCCGAGGCGATGGTGGAGAGCGCTCGCCGCCACGTGAGGTTGCTGGAGGACGAGGGCTTCGAAGATATCGTGGTCTCACTGAAAGCGTCGCGTGTCCCCTTGATGATCGCCGCCTACCGCCTGGCGGCGAAGCACTTCAACTACCCACTGCACCTCGGTGTCACGGAGGCGGGCCCACCACGCGCCGGGAACATCAAGTCGGCGGTCGGGATCGGTACGCTGCTGGCGGAAGGCATCGGGGATACGCTGCGCGTCTCGCTGTCCGCTGACCCAGTGGAGGAAGTGCACGCCGCCCGCGCGATCCTCGAGTCGCTCGATCTACGCCGTGAGAGCATTCGCATCGTCGCCTGTCCGGGTTGTGGGCGGCTGCAGGTCAATCTGATCCGCCTGGCCGAGGAGGTGGAGGAGCGCACTCGCGACATTCGCAAGCCGCTCACCGTCGCCGTGATGGGTTGCGCCGTGAATGGACCGGGCGAGGCGCGTGAAGCTGACATCGGGATCGCAGGCGGTAAGGGAGAGGGCTTGCTCTACGTTCGCGGGCAGGTGGTCCGTAAGGTGCCCGAGTCGCGAATCGTGGACGCGCTGATCGAGTTGATCGCTGAGGTGGAGCCCGACCCTGAGTGGGCTGCCGCCAGCGGTTCGATCACCTGGACTCCTGATTGGCATGAAGCTGGAACGCCGCAGGCACCCTAGCGCGTGACCTACCTGGATTACTGCAATGGCGAGTAAAGCGGCTATTGAGGTCGGGGTCGTCGGCTGCAGCGGCATCGCTCAGATCGTGCATCTCCCTATCCTGGAGCAGTTGGACGGGGCGACCGTGACAGCCGTCTGCGACGTGGACGTCGCGAAAGCCAAGACGGTCGGTCAGCGGTTCGGAGTAGCTGCCGCTTACCCCTCGATCGAGGCGCTGCTCGAGCATCCTGACTTGGACGCCGTCATTGTGTGCACGCCTAACCACCTGCACGCGCGGCACACCGAACTGGCGCTGCAAGCTGGCTTGCATGTGCTCTGTGAGCGACCCTTGGGCACCAGCCGCGAGCAGGTGTCGCGAACGCTGGGCGTTGCGCGCCAGGCGGGCCGGAGCCTGATGATTGAGAACAGCCATCGCTTCCGGCCTGACGCTTGGGCCTTGCGACGCTCCGTGAGCAATGGCCAGCTGGGCGAGATCTTCCACATGCATGCCAGCTGGCAGCGCCGGCGCGCCCGCCGCCCGCGCACGAGCGAATGGCGGCTGAGCCGCGAGTACGGAGGCGGCGCCCTCATGGACCTGGGTGTCACGAACCTCGACTTCTGCCTCTGGCTTCTCGGCTATCCCGCGCCCGAGCGCCTGACCGCATACCTGCCCGACCGCGACGCAGACGGCGTCGAGGACACGGCGGTCGTACTGATGAGGCTGGAGCGCGACGTGACCTGCAGTGTCGAGGTGACCTGGGACCTCGCGGCCGCCGAGGATCAGCACAGCTTCGTCGCTCTGGGCGCCGCCGGTTTCGGCTCGCTCTATCCCTTCGTCATTCAGAGGATGACGCCCGGCGGAGTGGTCGACGTGACGCCGCGCCTGGCGCCCGGGACCGAGAACATCTACCGGGCCTCCTACCGGCGCGAGCTCGGCTACTTCATATCCGTGGTGCAGGGCGAGAGGGACGAGCCGCTGCCCGAGGAGCAGGAGGTCCTGCTGAGCATCGTCGAGGCCTGCTACCGATCGGCGGAAGAGGGCCGCGAGATTCTGCTGTGAGACATCCCATCCTGCCTCGTGGGAAGGAACTCGGCCTCCCCGTAGTCAGCGGTATCCTTCTCACCCTCTCGTTCCCTCCCTTCCATCTGCTGGTTCCGCCGTTCGTGGCTCTCGTCCCCTACCTCGTCTTCTTGCACTCCTGTCCCTCCGACCGAACAGGTGCCGCCTCCGTCTGGCGTGCGACGTTCTGGATGGGCTTGCTCTTCTATGGAACGCTGCTCTACTGGCTGTTCACCGCCTTGGTCTTCTACACTTGGCTGTCTCTGCTCGGGTATCTCATCACCATTGTCGTGATGTCAGCCTTCCTGGCCGCCGCGGGCCGGGCCGTACATCTGCTCCATGTACGTCGTGCGATACCATTCTGGGTCTCGCTGCCCGTCTTCTGGACTACGGCGGAATGGCTAAGGGCGCACCTTGGCGATATCGCTTTCCCCTGGCTCGGCCTTGGCCACTCGCTGACGGGCTTCCCCGTGCTGGTGGGCTTCGCGGACCTGAGCGGCGCGCGTGGGGTGACCGTCTGGCTGGCCGGGATCAACGGCCTGCTCGCTCGTTGGTGGTTGGAGGGCCTGCGCCGGCGCTGGCTGCTCCGAGCCACGGTGCTGGCGCTGCTCTTCGCTCTGCCGGTCGGCTACTCGTTGATCCGCTGGCGATCGCTCAGTACCCGGCCGGCCGCCCGGGTTCTTGTCGTGCAGCCGAATATCCCGGAGGATCTCAAGCTCGAGCGCGAAGCGGCGGTGGACAGCAGTCGCCGCGCGCTGGCTCAGCTAACGGGTTCCGGGCTCGCGCGTTCCCCCGATGTCGAGCTCGTCGTCTGGCCCGAGACCGCGCTGCCGACGTCGCTGGAGTGGGCGCCGGATTGGGGCCCCTGGGTGGCGGCGCTGGCGCGCAGCAACAATGTCACGCTCCTGTTCGGCTTGCTGGACGTTGTGCGGTATGCTGATGGTGGGTACGACTACTTCAACGCCGCTCTCTTCGTCGATACGGAGGGTTCACCGGCCAGCATTTACCGGAAGCACTACCTCGTGCCGATCATCGAGCGCGTGCCGTTCGTCCCTGTGGGCTGGGTGCGCTCCCTGCGCAGCAGGGCGATAAGGGAGCGGTGGCGGCTCCCCCTCGTGGGCAACGTCAACGCGTTCCTGCGGTATTTCGGCGGCTTCGGGCGCGGCGCGGAGGAGCCGGTCCTGCGCGTGAACGATGCCGGCTTCGGCGTCCTCATCTGCTACGAGTCGATCTTCCCCGCGCTGTCGAGGACGTACCGCCGTGAGGGGGCGGACTTCCTCGTGAACATCACCAACG